>Ga0065721_10005384_pt1 | contig 14079 bp, 16 predicted proteins | sample Mesricmetagenome_FD_59108 | JGI IMG/M metagenome (GOLD analysis project Ga0065721, IMG submission 59108) | Mesophilic microbial community from rice straw/compost enrichment Sample: eDNA_1 v2 (version 2) | ecosystem: Engineered > Solid waste > Grass > Composting > Bioreactor | place: USA: Davis... | reverse complement strand
TGTCCGTGCTATAGCCTTCCTGGGTGTTGTCTTCGGAGCTGCCCCAGCAACGCAACTGTTCTGATTCACGTACAGGGATCCGATAGGGGCCAAGGGTCTTTGTGGTGAGAGGCTCATCCAGAAGGTGCCCCATCATGCGCTGTTGATAATCCAACAGTTGCTCGCCGATAACCGGTTTGAAGTCGGCGGGTGGCGCATCTCCATTCTGCGCAACCATCATCAACTGCTGCAGGTAGCGCGCGGGCACGAGAAAACTGACCAGCTCGCCGTCACGCCGATGCGACACGTTTACACCGGCGATGTCGCCATTGACAGTGATATTGGGACCGCCACTCATCCCCGGGTTGAGGGGGCCGGTAAACATCAGATGGTCAGAGAAGCCGCGCCGGCTGATACCGTTGTAGGTCCCTTCTGAGATTGCAAAGCCAAGATCCAGCGGATTGCCCAGCGAATAGAGATTCTCGCCCTGCTCCAGAGCTGTCAGATCGTCCGGCAACTGGAAGGAACCGGTTCCGGTGCGATCCACCCGCACAACAGCCAGATCGCGCAGTACGTCCACCGCGAGCAGCTCCACACTGCCTTTCCGGCCGTCGGTATCCACGTACTCGCCGAGGTAGGTTTCAGGTTCCAGTGCAATCTGTGAGATGACATGGTAATTAGTGACCGCGAGGTCACCTTCACCCAATAAAAAGCCCGAGCCGGTAGTGGATTGACTGCGCCCGTTGCGCAACAGCACGCGCAGTTGCAACAGGTCTTTTTTGACTGATGCATACAGGCGTTGTGCGCTGGATGATGGGGGAGCGATGCTGTCGGCTGGGGTTTGTGCCTGTAACGGGATGGCGGTCGTCGCACAGACGATCAGCGCCAATCCGCGAGCTGCACCTGCCAACCTGCGGTATAACGTAGATAACAAGGGAAGCCTTCCTTTCACATCATTAGAACCTGGTCAGTAAACGGCGATACACTCACTCGACCTCCGGGTGTCGCGGTGTCCGAGTCTACGTGACCCATCAACGGGCGCCAAGCAGCTTGTGCGGATCGATAAACCCCCAGCCCCTCACTAAAATAACCGGGTGACCTGAATCCAAAGCCCACTTCAGGTGCGTCACAGCAAGTAACCGGCGCCTTCTTCGCGATAGCAGCCGCACTTTATGACCATGAGGATTTTGTTATGGAGTTAATTACCTCCCGAATGTTTCATAGCGGTTCGATCAACTGGACCGGGCTTTTACTCTGCGTGCTGTTGCTGCTGGCCATGCATGCCTGGGCGGAAGATCCTCAAGCGCCAGCCGTCACGCCACCGCAACCCCGGGTGTCGATGCCCGAGCCCCCACCCGCGCTGCCGTCCATCCCGGACAAGCCAATGGCGGTGCCGGCCATCCCCGAACCGGGGAACCTGAACATCAATGGTGAAGAGCTTGAGCGTCACATTGCCGAACAGATATCACGCAATATGGACCAGGAATTTGGACAGGCTTTCAGTTCCGGCCACAACGTAGGGCGCGCGCTGCTGATCCCCTTATTTGCCATCTTCTTTATCTTCGGTGGCCCGGTCATCCTGGTGATTGTCCTGGTGGTGCTGCATTACCGGGCCAAGGCGCGCCGGGAACGCCTGCAAAGTGAGAATATTGCGCAGCTGCTCGCCGCTGGCAAAGACGTTCCTCTGGATCTGTTGCGCGGCGAGGAAACCAGCCGCGCTGTGGCCGAGGATAACCTGCGCAAGGGGGTTAAGAACGTCGGTATCGGTACCGGTCTGCTGCTGTTCCTGACACTGTTCCTCGGAATCGGCATAGGCTCGGTGGGCTTTATCATCATCGGCCTGGGTATTTCACAGCTCGTCATCTGGAAATTGGCTGACAGCAAAAACGCACAGATCAAAGCCCAGGACTGAACCCCATGTCGGTCTCCGATCAGGACCTGATTGCACGGGTCGTTAGCGCTAAAGATCAGCATGCCTTTGGGCAGCTGGTCTTGCGCTATCAATCGCAACTGCGCCTGTGGGCGCGGCGCCTGTGTAATGGTGACGTTCATCTGGCAGATGATCTCGCCCAGGAAACATTTATCAAGGCGTACGCCGCGCTGGCTGGCTTTCGCGCTGAAGCGAAGTTCTCCACCTGGCTATACCGTATCGCCTTCAATATTGCGGCCAACCGCTGGCGCGCCAAAAAGATCGACTGGTGTGAACTGGAAGAAAATGAGGATGCCGAAACGGAGGTGTGCGAGCTGCAGCAGTTTGCCGCCAAAAAGGATGTGGCATCTGCCATGGAGCAATTGNGTCCNGCCCAGCAACTGGCCATCCGNCTGTGCTATGAAGACGGGTTTTCCCANGACGAAGCGGCCGAGATCATGAGCATGCCGCTCGGCACGGTTAAAACNCACATCGCACGGGGNAAACAAAAACTGCAAAAGCTCTTGTCATCCTGGAGCGANGTCGTATGATCAAGCTCACTGACACTCATCAGCCATTTACCATGAATACACCTGACGAATTTGACCAACTGCTGACCCGGGAACTGCGCCACAGCCAGGACTACCTGGCCGATGACGGCTTTACTGCCAGCGTGATGGCGCAGATCGATAACCGGCCGCCGCTCAGCCGACGGGTGCAATGGCTGATCATCGGTATTCCGCTGGTACTGATCAGCGGGATAGTCTTCAGCCAGTTACCGGTGCAGGACCTCAGCCTGATGATCGGCAACAGCCTTGAGGCGCTGGAACCCGTTACCGTAATCAAGCTGGGGGCGATGGTATCGGGCGGCATTATCCTCGCCAGCCTTGCCTGGCTCGCGCGGCAGGCAAGACTGCTGTAATTCCCAGCAGATTTGAAGATGCCCGCTGTGCAGCAGCGGGCGTGTTTTTTTGGATCAGAAGAAGATAAGGTAAATCAGCAAGGCATAGAGGCCGTACTGAAGGGCGTAGTAGAGCGGCAGATTAAATGCTTTAATCTTTTTCCCCAGTACCCGTACCTGATACACGTGACCAAAGGCCCGGTTCAGGAACCCCACCTTATCGCCTTCGATATTTTTGGTGGCGGTCGCGGCCAGAACAATCCGTGAAAATACGCTGTTGAACCAGTCCACCAGAAAGAACTTCACCGGACGCTTTACATCGAGGAACAGAATGATCCGGTTCTGCTCCGTCCGATTCTCAGCATAGTGGATGAAGGTTTCATCAAAGATAACGGCTTCACCATCCCGCCACGCGTACTTCTTGCCATCTACATCAATATAACAATCGTCAGAATTCGGCGTGACCAGCCCGAGGTGATAGCGCAATGAACCGGCGTAGGGATCGCGGTGTTTCACCAGCTTTGCACCGGGCGGCAGCATGGTGAACATGGCGCCTTTGATGCTGGGGATCTGGTTGATCAGTTCCACGGTTCGGGGGCACAGCTGGTTTGCAGATGTCAGGGTCGCGCCGTACCACTTCAGGTAAAAACGTTTCCAGCCGGTACGAAAAAAAGAATTGAAGCCGAGATCATCCAGTTCGTCCGATGCTTTAATCCGCGACGCGGCATTGAGGTTGATAGCTTCATCGCGAACCACTTCCCAGTTGTCCTGCAACAGTTTCAGCTCGGGAAATGTATCGACATCGATATAGGCAGTATTTCTGACACCGGAGAATGCGTAGAACAGGCAATTAACCGGGGCCATGATGTTGGAGTGATCAGAAATTTTGCGGGTCAGTTTGGTGTGATGGACATCGCCACGCTGCTGAACATAAATGGCACAAAACAAGAAAAGAGCGAACAAAGTCAGTCCCATGATGACGCCTCACTTGATTTACAAAAACAGCTCTGAGGCGCGCAACAATATAGTTCACCCAATGGCTTTTCAATGGATGTTAACTGTTTTTCCCCATTATTTTTTTCACTCCTGACACCAGCTGTCAGGAGTGCCGCGTTTGACACTCAAACTGCGATATCAAAATGCATAACGTCCTCGCGCTGCCCCAATTTGGTGTAAAGCGCCACGGCCGGATCATCACCGTAATCCGCCTGCACAAAGATCACGTAAGCGCCCCGCTCTGCCGCAATAATCTGTAATGCATTGATCATCCCCGTGGCTATGCCCTGACGCCGATGTGCTTCAGAAACTGCCAGGTCGTAGATATAAATTTCGCTGCGTTCCTGTTCAAATTTTTGCAGCTCATACGCTGCCAGTGCCCCCACTACCTGCTCGCCTTTGAGCGCGGCCAGCGCGATGAAGTAATCGCTCCGCAGGAGCTTCTCCATATACGTTTTGCCGGGGCGCCTGGCGTTATAGGTGTCCGGTTCATGAAAGGCTTCCGCAAACAGCGTGAGCACCGAATCCATCAGGTCCAGATTATCCGCAGAGAGTTGCCTTACCGAAAATGCCGTTGAAGTAGCCATTGAAGTCATAGGGCCTCCTTTGATTGATGTCATTTCATACCCCATTTGGAGGATGCCAGACGTGCCAAACCCTTTATATGATGCCCCGGTAGGTTTCACTTTCTTATTAACTTGGGGGCTTTCTATGAAGACGACATATTTAATCGCCGCTGCCCTGGGTCTGGCAACGGTCACTCCGCCAGGACTGGCGGAGACCGGGGATATTCAGGAAGCATTCCAGCGGTCCGTTCAGCAGGCGTTTGTCCAGAACACCATTGCCGGTAACTGGAAGACGGACTGCCACATTCTGAACGANGGTTCCGGCAGCTTTATCGTTGAGTATCTGTTCACNCCCGGTGCGGAGGCCATGGCCGTATCCACCGTCTACGACGATACCTCCTGCCTNTACNTGCGCGACAGCCAGCTGGTAGACGGTTCTGCCACCCTCACCAGCCTGAAGGTCGACAGCTACGGAAATTATGTCTACGGCCTGACGGTTGCCAATCAGGATGCCAGTCACGCACTGACCTTTCACCTTAATCTGGCCGACAGTCTCACCGTGTTGACCTCGGACACCATCAACCAGTCGTTCGTCATGACAAAAGCAGAATAAGGAGAAAAAGCGATGAAATTTCTCAAAGTATTACTGTTGGTGATGTTCAGCCTGACACTTACCGCCTGTCTGGACGATCTGTTTGATGATGGCAGCAGTGACGACAGTTACAGTGACATCGACAGCGGTTCCGGCGGTGGCGGCGGCTCAGGCGGTGGCTCTTACGACTACAGCTACACCTGCCCCGGCGGCTATGGCAGCGAGCATACCGTGCCTATTCCGCGTGGCTCCTGTGAAAGCCAGTACAAGAACTATGCCCGTATCTTCGGCTGTAACGACGTCGACAACTTTAATTCAGCTGCCTGCACACTGGAAAGCTGCACCGGCGGAAGCTGGGGTTGCGGAGCCTATCAATAGCTAAAAACAGGAGCGTCAGGGACGATGTTTTGCCTGCAGCGGTCGGTACGATCACCGCAGCTGATTGATCAAGGCGGCCAGCTCGCTCTGTCGATGCACCCCCAGCTTTTCGTAGATGATGCGCAATTGTTTACGGACAGTAGCCACGCTCGTCTGGCGTTGCGAAGCGACCTGTTCCGGCGAAAAGCCGTCGGCCACCTTGAGCGCCACCGCAGCCTCGGCCTGGGTAAGACAATAGCGATCGTGCAGGAACTGGCGAATGCTGTCACTGCGGATATTGCTGCGCACCACCACCAGCACCGGTCTGGCACCGGCGAGCAGGTGGGCTTTCTTGGGTACCGGCAATACCTCCACTACAAACGGCAGGTAATTGCGGTCATGCAACAGCAGACGATGAGTCGCTGCCACCGGTCCTCCGGGCTCCGGGTCCTGGGCGGCCCGGCGGATAGCGTCGTGAAGCTGCCGCGTCTCGCGGATGTCCGCCAATACCAGCTGACCGCGCCGCAATGACAGGCAGGTGTCCTCTGACAGGAAGGCTTCAGCTTTGGGGGTCAGTGATCTCACAGTGGCCGAGGCATCGCACACAAAGACGGCCATGGACATGGCCTCGAGAGTGCCGGCCACCAGTAGCGCGCCCTGGTGTTCCAGCGCCCGCTGGGTCAGTACGGCAGCCCGCGCATGGGAGACCAGAGAGGCAAACAGCTGCTGCTGGTGCTGATCGAAGTCGCCCTGCCGCGCGGAGCTGAGCACGGCGATCCCGACCATCATGTCCGGATCCCGTACCAAGGGACTTAGGCAGATACCATAAATATCAAAGACCTTCTCGTGCTCCTGCAGAAACCAGCTGCGGCGGCGCACCTCAGGAGAAACAAATTCCGCACTGTTGCGAACGCATAAAGGGCTTATCGCGGCACCCACGCGCATGATGGGATTAATCTCGGGATCGGCGCCGCCTACCGCCGCGAAGTGAACGGCGTACTCGTCCGGCAGAGCATAGGTGATGTTGAAGGGTACTGAGTGAGAGGAACCGAGGCCGATGAGCTGCGCTGCCCGGCCACCCACCAGATCAGTGAGCCCGCCCAGCGCATCCTGCCAGCTGCCCGCACCAACGGCAGCACTGCTGAAGGCATCAACCAGGTTGAGCCAGGATTCTTCATTAATTCCCATGCACGAGCCTCATTTATCCCCTAGATCAGCGTTTACCCTATATTCACTATAGAGCAATTTACGCGCCACTACTTATCTGGAGGTGCGCCCGTCTCACATTTTCTGCACATCAACACATGTCCCAGCATGGCGGTCCGGCCAGCCTCCGTAACAACCCAGGGCCGCTCAATCCAGGGCGGGTTGTGACGCACGTGCTGAAAGTGGCCGCAGCTCAGCTCCGCCACCCAATGGTGCTCCGCATCCTGATGAAAGCCGGTAATCGGACGTTCTATGCCGGGTGTCATGGGGACTATTTAATTATGCCCCGCGGCCGTCATAGTGCTGAACAGGGATAGTCGTGAGATCAATGTCCTCAAGGCAGCGAAGGTTCACCGCTGCGGTAACCGCGCCACTGGGGTCAGCGCCTTCACCGAAGGGGTGGATGCCACAGACGGGGCAAAAGTGATGTTTGATCACATGCTTGTTGAAGGTGTAGGTGCTCATGGCGTCTTCCGGAGTCAGCAGCTGGAGCGCTGAGCGCGGTACAAACCAGAGCAGTGAACCCTTGCGCTGGCACATCGAACAGTTACATGCCAATGCCCCTTCTATCTTGCCCTCAACCTCAAATGCAATCTTTCCACAGTGACAGCTGCCTTTGTATTTCATGTCTTGCTCTCCTTTGGTGAATTGAGGGGAAATAAACCGTGTCAGTAACACGAGCCTGAAGTACTCGGTTAAAGAATAGCTGGGTTTTCACATTCTCTAAGCGTAAATAGCTAACCCGCCGCAGGCCTGTCGCAGGATATTGAAACGCGATCGCTGACCAGAACATCTCCGGGCTTCACATCGCCTTTCTGACCATCGGGGATATACAGGGTCACATAGTCTTCAAGGTAGGCTTTACCATCGAAGGCATCCGGATCTTTCAGATCGCGGATATTCAGAATTCTGACGGTGTTAGTATGAATTTCCTCGCCGTCTCTGAGAACACGGTATTCGTCATCATTGGCGAGGCAGCCCTTGGTGATTGCTCCGGTGATGGAAATGCCTTTAAGGATCATGCCGCGAAGCTCATCGACCTGATCAATCTTCATCTCAACCTCGTGGGCCGGTTTGCCGCAACCGGTGAGCGCTGTCAGAAAACATGCAGCAAGAGTCAGTGTGGATCGGCGGAAATTTTTATTGTTATTGATGTGCACAATCATGCCTCCAGTAGAGTCCGTAGAACGTTATTGTCAGTGCCTGCGTCGAAACAGGCTTTCCAGTTTCTGAAAAAAGCGGCGGTGGTGAAGCACCCATCCCCCCAGATAACCCATGGTTGAACCCAGCACAATATCCACTACCCGGGCCGAGATTAACTCTTCTGGCGGCAGTGGGGAATTGGCATCAGCAAACAATACCGTTAACGGTGTCATAAAGATAACCGCCAGNCCGTAATTGCGGGTGACGAGTATTTCAATCACGAAACTCAGTGCAGTGATGATAATNGCCACCTGCCAGGGCACCAGGTCCAGCNTGAGGATCAACCANGCCAGCCCCATGCCNATGATGGTGCCGACAATGCGATGGATGTTGCGATGCCACACCGCACGGAAGGTCGCCCCCTGCATCACCGCCGCACAGGAAACCGGAACCCAGTAGGGATTGTCCAGCCCGATCCATAATGCGAACAGGTAACTGCCACCAATGAACAGACCAATGGTGACGGCGTCGAGCATGATGCCGGTAATATCCGGGTCCGGTATTGATGGCGGACGAGGCGGCGGCGCCTCACCATCACGCAGCGTCTGGCCAGCGGCGTACAGCAGCGCCAGCAGACAGGCGCCCATGGTGCCGAAGAGCAACAGCCCGGAGCGCTCTGCAACCAGCGTCAGGTCGTGGGGCAGCGTGCGCGCAATNCAGCCCACCAGCACAAAGAAAAAACTGCCNGGCGGCGGGACGCGAAAATAACGGCAGATGGTTGTCGCGAGCAGTGCCGTCAAACCCAGAGTCGCGGCGGACAGCAGATCGTTNAAACTGGCGAGCACCCCCAGGGTGAAGCTGACGGTAAATCCGAAGGACACAACGGCAATNGTCACCAGCCGGTGGGCAATANCCGTCTGNGGCATGTAGAGGATACTGAGTCCGCCCATCCCGGCGAGCAACGCCATTGAGAAATGGCCGAGTAAAGCNCCGATGAACACTGGCAAACCCACTGCCAGTGCAGCTATGACGAGAAATCCTAACGGGCGTTTACTGTCGTTGAAGGTGAACAGCGGTTTTATGTTGTGCCACAGACTCGTATCAGACAAAAGCGACTCCCGCGCAATAAGGTAGGCGTCCTTCCGGCAAACCCCGCCAGCCGCCTACTGATTCAGAATTCATTTCATGAGGACGGATCAACCTGAGTCTCATCAGAAATTAAAAAGACCACGATACCCAGGATCAGGCACAGACCGCAGGCCAGACTCAGCGACCACATTCCCATAGCCTTGAGAAACAAAGCGCCTCCCAGCCCGCCGATAAAAAAGGCGATCAGGGTCGACAGCAACAACCCGAACTTCCAGCGTTTGACCTGACGTCCCCGCAATCGGTTGCCCAGCAAGGCGCCGAGGTCGGTCACTATGCCAGTAACGTGGGTAGTCCGTAAGGTCAGTCCCCGATAACTGCTCGCCATGGCGTTCTGCAGGCCGCAGGCCATGGCCGCTACAGGCACTGTGAATTTCAGGCTGGTTAATGCCAGCAGCATGGCGGCGGCGAGCAGTCCGCTTTCAATCAGCAGCAGAAGGCCGTAGCGACGCCTCATCTTAAACGAGGTTTCACCCAGGACGATGCCGGATAAAAACGCTCCGCAGAAAAAACCGATAACAATCGACGCAATCAGAAACACTTCATCAAAACCGACACCGGCGAGACTGATGCCGAGCTGTGAGACGGCGCCGCTCATATGGCTGACCGGCACCGCAAAAAAGCCGAGCATCACAACGTTGACGTAACCGGCGGTCATGGCCAGCGAGGCGGCGCCGCAGAATACCCAGAGGCGGCTTCGCTGCATAAAAGCATCGTGCTGATTTTCGACTTCAAAGAAAGGCATGGAACACTCCCCTGCAGAACTGCCCCGNATTGGCGCATAAAACCGCACACTATGCTTCATCAGGTGGCAGAGCAATGGACATTATGGCCCACCGGGAAAAAAACAGCGAAGGCAACAGCGGTCAGCACTGTAGATATGTGCGCCGAGTNCGCCGCAAAGCTTTTCCTCGCCAAGCACCAATCAGGTGCGCTTTTTGCAACNAAGGGATTTTCCAGGCAATGAGCAAACAGGNATGACACTCCGCAGTAAAGATATGGCCCTCAGCGGGTCTGAACGCAGCTGGCTCCCTTGGTTCGGCAACACCGGCAAGCTTCGTATGGGCTGGGCCTGCTGGATTAATTCGAACCGTTATAAACAACTTGAGGAAATTTTTGAAAGTCTTTCTGCCACCCGGGTGAAACTCCTCCAGCAATGGTGTGATAACCAATGGACCACCCTTGAGGCTATCGGCCAGGCCTTGACGATGAATACCGGCACCGCCAGCCGGGAAGAGCTGGTCCGCCTGAAACGCAAGATGCCGGATGTGACAGAGCTGCTGGTGCTCGATGCGGCAGGAACCCCGATCCTCAGCAGCGCTGCGTCCCTGCCTGACCATCTGCCTGCCGCGGCGGTACGTCTGGGTTTGCAGCAACGCTTCCTGCACGGTCCCTATCTTGACCCTCGCACCCGCACGCTCGGGCCGTCCACCTCCAACTTTCATGACGCCGTCACGTTGATGTTCTACCTGCCACTGCCGGAGGGTAGATGCCTCTGTGCGCGGGTCCCCAATGACGTGCTCGGCGACCTGATCCAGCGGGAAGCTGGCCACATCTATCAGGAGTCCGGTGATAACTACATCTTTATGGTGGAATCGCGCTTCGACCCAGCCATTGAACCGGGCCGCGCCCTGTCACGCTCGCGCTTCGAAGACAACACCTTCAGCCATGGCGACAATCTGAAAGATGGCATCCGTACCCGCTGGGGCACGGTGAGCGTTCGTGAGCATACCGAGTTCGAGGTGCGCTTTACCGATCCGGCTACGGGCCAGCTGCACCCCGGCGTGCGCGAGACCATTCGCAAGGGCCAGAACATTTACGTCTGCTACCCGGGATATTCCGACTATCGCCATATACCTGTGATCGGGAAAGGCGTGACCTTCAGCCTCACAGGGTCCCTTGATCGCTGGGGCATGATGTGTGAGGCGGATCTTGAGGAGGTATACCGTTACCGCTCCCTCAGCTACGGCCTGATGAAACAGTTTCTGCTGCTCATGCTGTTGATTGCCGCTACGCAGATCGGGCTGGCCTGGTCAGCCGTGGCGCAGCCTCTCGCGGGATTGATCACACTGGGGGTTTTCCTCGTATCCGGATGGTGGTTCTGGCGTAACGGCACCAAGAAACTCGCCCGCCGCCTGGGACGCATGACTGAGATCATCCGCAGCATCGCCGAAGGGGAAGGCAACCTGCGGCAGCGACTGGATACCAGCCGCTTCGTCCCCGATGAAACCGGTGAACTGGGGCGCTGGGTGAACAGTTTTATCGATAACCTCGACACCATTGTCGGACGTCTCAAGCAGGCCAGCCGGCACGCGCTGCACAACAGTGAACAGATGCTGATGCACAACCAGGGCGCCAGCGACACCGCCGAGGAAGTGACGCTCACCATCAATCAGATGCTGACCATGATCCAGGCACAACTGCAGACCATCAGCAGCGCTTCAGATACGGCGGCACAGATGAAGCAGACCATGGCACAGGTGGTGGAATCGGCGCGGGAGCGACTCGAGACAGTCACCACCGGCACCCAGAAGATACGCGACATCGTCGAAAGCTCAGCGCTCAGTGTGCAGCAGCTTGATCAGCGCTCCCATGAGATCGTGGGGATGGTCTCGCTGATTACCGACATCACCAGCCAGACCAATCTACTGGCGCTGAACGCTGCGATCGAAGCGGCGCGCGCTGGTGAGCACGGGCGGGGCTTTGCGGTGGTCGCCGATGAGGTGCGCGCACTGGCCTCACGTACCGCCAAGGCTGCGGAAGAAATCAACCGCGGCATCACCGCAATCCGTGACGCTACCCGAGAGGCGGTAACCCTGATGGAGCAGGGCGTTGCCGACGTTGATGAACAGATGAACCGGGCCAACAACGCGTCGGACGGCAATGAGATTCTGCAGCAGACGGTGAAGGAGCTGTTCGAGGTCATCGCGGTGATGGATACCAATAGCAAGGAGCACGGCCGCCAGGCGGGCCACGTAGCACAGACTACCCAGGCCATGGCCCGGGTAATCCAGACCCTGCGCTACAGCTCTGATCAAGTCAAAGCCACTGCGGCCCGGCTCAATCAGCTGTCCGATACCTTCCTCGTCAGTTCGGACCGGGCATGAAGGCCGGCGCTTATGGGCCGTCGGTCAGGAAAATCAGCCCCAGCATATGAAATTCGTCCACATCATACTGGGCTGCCAGCTCCCGGATGTTCTGTTCCGGCGTCGCCAGGATACCCTGCGCCTGCAGTGAATTAAGCAGGTCGGTGCGGTCCCTGCGCGTCACTTCTGCCAGCGCGGACAAAGGGGCATCTACCAGCGCATTGGAAATCGGCCACTTCAACTGCGGCGCGGTGATGCGGCCGAAGGAGAACATCGAAGCGACCAGCGCGAGGGTAAAGAGAATGACATTGGCCCTGCCCCAGCGGGTTTGCAGATGCCGGGTGAAGGAGCGCGAATGCAGGAGAATATGACCGCCCGCACCGATAAGAAAAAACCACGAAAACCACTCGTGCGCGAAACTGAGATAACCCGGCACGACGTCGAAGAACATCAGAACACCCGTCACCACCATCAGAATAAAAGAGCCGATGGTCAAGGGCGTCGACCAGGTGTGCAGACCGAAGGACTTAGCTGATTTCATTGCAATCTCCTGTTGAACTGGTTGCAGCCATTACGGAATAAAAACGATGCGTTCACCCCCGGGGGATGTGTCGTCCCAGGCCTGCTCCACATCCGCAAGCGGGACAGCTTTTACGTCGATCTGGAATCTGCCGCGGGCGATTTCTTTGATCAGTGCCGGCAAAGCGCTGAGGATGGCGCGCCCCGAGACGGAACCATGGCCACTGCCGACAACCTGAACATTGGCTGCACGCAGCACGGCTCCCGGAATGGTCCCCTCTTCGCCGGCCATTGAGCCGACGTGAACCCAGCTGAGCAGCCGGTTGCGATCCGACCGCTGTCGCGCGATGGTTTCCATGGTCTGCCCAACACTGTCACCCCACACGAAATCGAGCACAACATCGACGTCGCGCGCGAGGGTGCCCAGTCGGGGATCCCCCAGTTTCACCACCTCCGTGGCACCGAGTGCCGACAGCCGGGTGAGCCGCCCTTCATCGCGACCCGCAGCGATAACCTGGGATGCGCCCAGATAGCGCGCGATCTGCACTGCCATCCGGCCTGAGCTGCCGGTGGCACCAAGCACCAGCACCTTCATCTTCTTCCGGAAGGGAATGCGGCAGCGCAACGCCAGCCAGGACGCCATGGCAGGATTCAACGCAGCCGCCATCGTGACCGGGTCACAGCCCTTCGGCAGCTTGATGCTGTGATCCACCTCAATCACGGTCTTGCCTGCCATGGAGCCGGGCAGCTCGGGGCCCTGCACGAAGTAACGCAACCTGCCATCACGATCTCGGCCGACACCGTCGATACCGGGGATCAGCGGCAATTCACCACTCCCCGAATAGTGGGCGCCGGATGCGCGCCCGCGAGTGACGTGATGCAGCCCGGCGGCGAGCACCTCAACCAGCATCTGATGCCGCCCCTCAGGCACAGGCTCAGCGACCTCACCGTAACGGGGAGGTCGATCAAACGAGGTAACAATTGCAGCTTTCACAGGATTCTCCTTGGGTTAGATGACTACCATATAGTTCGTATTACGATCTATTATTGATACGTATTACGAACCATGTCAAGCTGCAAATCCCTATCAGCCAGCACAGGCCAACCTATGAGCCAACAACCCTCCCCCCAAGAAGCACTCATCGACACCTTGATGACGACCTCCTTTGTCACCATGGCCATCATCAACAGGATTGGTGCAGAACATGACCTGTCACTCTCCCTGATCCGCGTACTGGGCATCCTGTGGGACAGACGCCCGCGGATGACGGAACTGGCTGAGTATTTAGGGCTGGAGAAACAAACGATGTCAGGGCTGATTGCGCGGGCAGAAAAAAGAGGACTGGTTGCACGCGCACCCAATGAGGAGGATGGAAGAGCGACTGATGTCTTCCTGACAAAAGCCGGGGCGGAGCTGGTCAAACAATTGCGGGCTCAGGGACAAGAGACGATGACGCCGATCATTAAACAACTCAGCGCATCAGACCAACAACAACTTCACGAACTGCTGCAACGCCTGCTCAACGCGCGGGAGCCTTGAGGTGAAGAGAGAGCCGTGGTTACCGCCGGGAAAACCATGCGCGAATCAAGCCGGCCTGATAGAACTGGACCGGCAGATCGAAGCCACTGCGTTTTATCATTTCTTCGACTTCATCAGGGGGCAGAATTGCCACATCTTT
>Ga0065721_10006690_pt1 | contig 14080 bp, 14 predicted proteins | sample Mesricmetagenome_FD_59108 | JGI IMG/M metagenome (GOLD analysis project Ga0065721, IMG submission 59108) | Mesophilic microbial community from rice straw/compost enrichment Sample: eDNA_1 v2 (version 2) | ecosystem: Engineered > Solid waste > Grass > Composting > Bioreactor | place: USA: Davis... | reverse complement strand
CCAAGGTGCAGGGGGACGGCGTCCATCTGGCGAACGGGGACACCTGGCTGCGGTATGAGCCTGTCGCGCTCGAGCAGGCGACGGCTGCGTCCGGCGCATTGCTCGGTATCGCACTGGCACGGGTCGAGGACGTCGGCCGTTACGGAGCGGTCGAGGTCGAAGCCGGGCGCGTGCAGGGGTTCCGCGAGAAGGGCGGCAGCGGACCGGGCTTGATCAACGCCGGCAGCTACTATCTCTCGCCAACGGCGCTTGACCGCCTGCCGCAGGATCGCAGCTATTCGTTCGAGGAGCGCGTACTCGCGCCCTGGACCAGCGAGGGTGCTGTGGCCGCGTTTGACACGACGTCGGACTTTATCGACATCGGCGTGCCGGAGGACTATGCGCGCGCGCAAGCGCTTTTCGGGGCGCGCCTGGTATGACCGTGCAGGTCGCCGAGCCGATCGTCACTGCCAGCCGCGAGGAGGCCGGGCTCCTCGGCCCGGGGCCACATCGCGCCCTGTTCCTGGATCGCGACGGGGTCATCAACGTCAACCATGGCTACGTCCACACGCCGGAGCAGACGGACTGGGTGCCGGGAATCTTCGACCTCGCTCGTGCGGCCCGCGCCGTGGGCTACGTGCTGGTCGTGGTGACTAACCAGGCCGGTATCGCGCGCGGATACTACAGTCCCGCCCAGTTCGAGGAATACACACGCTGGGTGCACGGGTGTTTCGCTGCCGAGGGCGCGCCGTTGCTGGCAACCTACTACTGTCCGCACCACCCCGAAGCAGGGCTGGGCGCATTGAAGGTCGAGTGTGGATGCCGCAAGCCAAGGCCGGGGATGTTGCTGAGGGCGATTCGCGAGTGGAACTTGGATGCTTCCAGCTCGATCCTGATCGGAGACCAGCCCTCGGACATAGATGCGGCCGCGGAGGCTGGCATTGGCTCGTCGGTGCTGGCGGACGGCTGCGAGCTGCGGCCAGCGATGGCAGCGATCGCCACCGCAGCCAGGGTTGCCGGCCGGTAAATGCAGCATCGGCTACTGGAGGCAGCGGGCATCGCGATTCCTACACGCTGATCGCAAGGACGCGTTCGCTTGGGCCGGAAGTGTGGGCGTGTATCGCCTCCCAAGTCCGCCGGGTCAGCAGCCAACCCCTGCGACCGTGAGCTCGCCGAGAAGGCGGCCATCGGCTTGGTCGCGGATACGGAAGACCTGGCCCGGCGGTACGCCCGCTCCGAGTTCGGTCGTCCCCTCGGGGCCGTACCGTCCAATGGATTCCTCGTCGCCGTCGGGTTTGGCTGCCGAGAGGACGATTTCCTTGGACCCGCCGTCCCGCACGTGCCAGTGGAGCCGGACAGGATCAGCGCCCGCGCCGCAGGCCTGCACGTCCGGTACCGCGCAGAAGGTGCAGGAGTCGCTGTAGGTAGACGCAGCGAGGACCTGATAGTCGCCCAGCGGCGGCGGCGGCGCGGGGGTGCGCTTGCAGCCGGCCGTGGTTGTCACGCAGGCCAGGATGGCTGCGCTGGCCATCGCCTTCGTGGCCGAGGGACGTTTCGTACTGTTGTTCTTCATAGGGCTGCCTACTGGTTGTCCTGTCTTCGCACTCACCTCGATAACCAGGGCACGAGGCACAGCTCGGTATTGGCCGGCTGCGTGTCCTTGCGACCGACGGGCTGCTACTGGGAAGGCAAGGGCTCCAGCTGCTCCACGACCCGATAGCCAAGTGGTGGCGTGGTCACGCCTTCCAGGCGATACCTGCGGAGCAGCCGCGGAGAGTATCCATTGAGTTCATGATCCCGCAGGAACTCAATGGCCTGAATACGTTCGGCTTCCGACTTCTCGCATACGCTCAGGAAAGGGACGCAGGACGCCAGCGGGACCGATGGATCCAAGCCCATCAGGTACATCTGGCGCGCCATCGTATGGATGTAGTTCTGGATGTAATGGCCTTCGATCCAGGTGTGGCGCGCGAGCGCGGCCTGCAGCACGAACATGCAAGCGAGCAGGCCGGCGCAACGCAACTTGACGAGCCGCGTGCTAGGGGGGCGCACCGTTCCCAGGACCATCAGCAGGATCGCCACTGGTCCCATCTGGTAGGTGAGGATGTAGCGGGGCTGGTAGACGTAGTCCGGCCCGAAGATCGGCACCCGGCCGTAGATGATCCCCGCTACCGACGCATACATCGTGAGCATGGTGCAGACGGCGAGGAAAACGGTGCGGTTCCACGGCTGCCGCAGTGCGCTCCACCAGAACCACAGGTGTGCCACGGCCATCAGCACGCCAACGGTCCATTCGACTGCGGGGACATGTTCGGCGCCGAGATAGAACTCAAGCGGCACCCGGTAGAGCACCGAGGACGCGAGTACGCCTTTGAGCATTACCGGGGCATTGGAAAGCAGCGTTCCCAACTGGACAGGGGCGCTCTCCGAGGCGGGATGTACGTCTGTGTGCAGATAGAGCCTGCTGGCCAGCAAGTAGGCCAGCAATGACAGCAAGGTCAGCATGCCGACGATTACCGGGCGGCGAAGCGGCAGCTTGTTCCTCAGCGCAGCCAGTATCGCAGTCGCCAGCAACGCTGCGCCGGTGATGATCGCCATGTTGTCGAGCGTGAACGCCATCAGCAGGAAGATCGCCGCGAAAGCACCGCTTCCAGCACCCTGCAGGCTGCGCCAGCAGGCAGCGGCTGCGAGCATCAGGAACAGGTGCGGCAGGTAACCAAGGGTCACCAGCGACCAATTGAAGATACCGCCGGTGTTCAGCGAGACAAACACTCCGGCTACGGCCGCAAGCAGCAACGCATGGATCCAGGGGTCGATTCCGCGGGCCCGTGCATCGACCAGGGTGATGCGCCACATCGCCAGGTATGCGCCCAAGGCCATCGTCAGGCCCATGTAGGCTTCGACCACGAAATCCAGGTCGAACCAGCGGGCATTGGCCAGTAGCAGCAGTTTTTGGATCGGCTGCGCATGGTCGGGCCCCGGCCGCTTTACGTAAATATCGAGCAGGCCGACGCCGTTTTCGTAGACCTTGGCAAGGAAGGCGTTGACGAAGTACCAGGCGTCTGCACCAGCGAGTGGGTTGGCCGCGTAGGAGATATACGCGGCCGCCGTCCCGAAGGCGAACAGCATGGCAACCGCCACCAGGAGTTGAGGCGCTACCAGGTTGTTTCGGACGGTGGCGCCGGGATTGCCTGTAGTAAGGATTGCTTCCATCGGCTGTCAGATTGATGCGAGTGCACTTTCGGCTGATTCGAAGATGGCGTCTAAGTATTCCTCCACGCCCACCCATAGCGGCAACCGGACCAGGCGTTCGCTCAGCGCGTTGGTATGGGCCATGTCGCCATGCGCGCGGGCGAACTGCTGGCCCGCCGGCGAAGTGTGCAGCGGGACGTAGTGGAACACCGTGCCGACACCGGCTGCCTTCATCCGGGAAATGAACTCCGTGCGCGCATCGAGGTTCGGTAGTAGCAGGTAGTACATGTGCGCGTTGTGCTGGCAATGCGCCGGAATGATTGGCCGTCGCACCACGCCGCTGCGCTCGTGCGCTTCAGCCCACGCATGGTACCTATCCCAGATCGCGAGCCTGCGCCGGGTGATTTCCTCGCCCTGCTGCAGCTGGGCGTGCAGGAAAGCCGCCAGCAGTTCGCTCGGCAGATATGAGGATCCAACGTCCACCCAAGTGTACTTGTCGACCTGTCCCCGCAGGAACCGGCTGCGGTTGGTGCCCTTTTCGCGCAGGATCTCCGCGCGCTCCGCATTGGCCGGGTCCCGGACCAGCAGCGCGCCGCCTTCGCCGGAGATGACATTCTTTGTTTCGTGGAAGCTCAGTGCGCCGTAGTCACCGATGCCGCCGAGGGGCTTGCCGCGGTAGCTGGAGTAGATACCCTGCGCCGCGTCCTCGACGACCTTGAGGCCGTGCCGCGCAGCGATGGCGAGGATCTCGTCCATCTCGCACGCGACGCCAGCGTAATGGACGACGCAAATCGCGCGCGTCTTCGGGGTGATGGCGGCCTCAACCTTCGCCTCGTCGAGGTTGAGCGTGTCGGGCCGGATGTCCACGAACACGGGCACCGCGCCACGCAGCACGAACGCGTTGGCCGTGGAGACGAAGGTGTACGAAGGCATGATCACTTCGTCGCCGGGCTTGAGATCCAGCAGCAGGGCGGCCATCTCGAGTGCCGCGGTGCACGAATGGGTGAGCAGCGCCTTGGGGACGCCACAGATCCGCTGCAGCTCCTGGTGGCATTCGCGGGTGAACGGGCCGTCGCCGGATAGGTGCCCGAGTCGGTGGGCATCGGCGATGTTGGTCAGCTCGCCGCCGGCCATGAACGGCTTGTTGAAAGGGATCAAGCTAATTCTCCTGGTGCTACGCGGCGTGGTTCTGGAAAAGGGGGATGTCGCAGCAAGCGGCTCGTCCACGAGCCACTCCTGCCGGCCTTGTCGCTTCCCGCTGCGAAGCCCCCGGAGCGGGCCTGCCCGCCCTGGTGCGACCGGCCGTACGTGCCGTGCCCGGCCATCCATGGGGAGCCGCTGAGAACTTTTCCAGGCAGGGTCATGTCAGGAGACGCCCGAGCGGGAAAGGACGATGACACCGGCGATGATCAGCGCGGTGCCGGCGATCTTATGCCAGTCCATTCCCTCCCGGAAGGCGAATACGGAGATGACCGCGACCAGTGGGAAACTGAGCGCCGTAAAGGGATAAGCCTTGCTGAGTGGCATCCGCCCGATGGCTGCCATCCAGAACAGGGAGGCGCCGAACGCCGCGGCGAACGCACTGACCACCCACGGATTCAGGAGAAGGGTCGCCAGCGCGCGGATGTTGAGGTTTTCGATCGTCGCGCCGGGGTTCAGGCCGACCTGCCACTTGAGCACGANCTGCCCNTAGACCGTCANNAATACGGTCANCGCGATGAATACATAACTCATTTGGCTCAATTCCTGGGTAGGGTGATGCGTCGCGTCAGGATCCCGAACAGGTCGGTCCCATCCCACACGTGGTGGAAATCGAGTGCGCGGCCGACCGGGACCACCCGGTCAAGCGCGCGGTTGGGGAGCGAGGCGGCGAAGGCGGCGAGCTGGTCGTGCTGCAGGCCGAAGCACACCATCGTCTGGTCGCGGTCGTCCAGCTGTCCGGCGAGGAGGTCGAGGCTTTCCAGGTCGACTTCGGTGATGAGGCCGTAGCCCGACTGCATCTCGCGCAGTTCCCCGTCCGAGCGCGCCACGTGCATCCGGATGGGGTAGTCGGCGAGGGAATTCTCCAGGGACGCGCTCCTGGCTACCGTTGCNAGCACACATGCATCTGTGACGCGCGCCATCAGCGCGGCNGGCTCGTCCTCGAACTGTGCTGCCTGGNNGCGCACGGCGGGCCAGAAGACCGCCTTTGCCGCATCGATCGCGCGGCGGTCGCCGATCCAGTAGAGGCACCGGGGCGAGGAGCAGGCCTGCTGCGAGAACCAGAGCATGTCGTTGCAGAACCGCCGGGCAAGTTCCGGCAGCTCGTCCGCGGGCACCGCGGCGATGGCTGCCGCGTCGAACACCGCGATGCCGAAGCGGTCCGGGAACGCCAGCTCGACGGCGAGCGGCGCCAGCGGGATGGAGCGGATCCGGGACACCGTGGCGTCGCCCCCCCAGACGATGCGCGCATGGCATCGGGCGGAGATCGCCGCGGTGATCGCGTCGTCGTGCGGGTAGGTCAGCAGCACCGTTCGCTCGAGGATCTCCGGGAAGAGGCCCTCGGCCTGCATCCCGTGAAGTATCCCGATGAGTGCGTCGCGCTGCTGGCCGGGCTTCTGCGAAAGCCGGGCGACGTTCCGGTTGCCGGCGAGCAGCGACATCAACCAAGCGTACGCGAACAGGACGTCGACGTTGGCCGGGGCCAGGTGGAACACGGTGCCACGCGGCAGGGCGAAGCCGGAGCCGCCGCCGGTCGCTTCGCGGGCGAGGTGATCGATCGCCGCCGGACGGAACCAGTGCGAGAGCGTGGCCAGCTCGGGGAAGCGCCGCAGCGTGGGCAGCCTGAGTATCCGGCGGCCGAACTCGGCCACGAAGCTACGGGCCGGCGGGGAGAACGGCGGCAGGCTAGGCAGCGTGGCCAGGCGGGCCAGCTGCCCGTCCAGCGCCAGTTCGGGGTGNGTGGTGAACAGCAGCTGCGTCATGCGGGCACCTGGCGGGTATCGCTGCAGCCGCGGACTTCNACGTTCTTGATCCGGCCGAGGACGCCGAAATGCTTGCCGAGCCGGCCGCACGGGCAGTCGTCCTCGCCATGGAGCACGCCGAGGTCCTCGGTGAGCAGGCTGTGCCCCGGGTAGCTGCGGGGAAGCAGGCTGAGTACCTGGACGAGCCCGGGCTGGCCGACGGGCGCGGGCTCGAGCGTGGCCTGGTTGCGGATGATCACGTCCGCATACGCAGGCGCATGCAGGTGGCCGTGTTCGCATTCGAAGAACACCGAGCCAACCTGCTCGACCATCCCGTAGTAGTTGTGGACCCTCCCCAGGCCGAGCACTTCGCGCAGCCCGGCCTTGAAGGTGGGATTGTCCACCTTGCTCTCCTCCATCTTCTTCCAGCCGCCCCCGTGTACGAGCAGGCTGCCGGGCGGCAACTGGAACCTGCGTCCGTCGCGGCGCGCCGCCATCACCAGCGACTGCCAGACGATGAACGTGAAACCAAAGAGGAAGATCGGCGCCTCAGGCTGCCGGGACAGCCAGGCCTCGAGGGCATCCCAGTCGGGCTGCAGCTGCGCATCCAGCAAGTACAGGTGGTCCCGGCCGAAGTTCGAGAAGCCGAGGATGCCCGCCGCCCGCGCGTTGAAGCGCGTGCGGTCTTGCAGGAAGCCGTTGTCGTCCACCACCAGCATGCGCATGCGCTGATTGCCGGCGAACTGGGCGAAGATCCGGGTCAGGGCCTTGGCCTGTGCGCGCGCGGTATCCGCGTCGAGGTAGATCCGGGATACCGCCGCGCCGGAGGTGCCGCTGGATACGAGCGTGCGCGCGACCTGGTCGGCGGGGATGCTGCGCAGGTCCATCAGTTTGAAGAGGCGGACTGGCAGCCAAGGCACCGACTCCAGGTCGGTGATGCCGTTCTTCCAGACCGATTCCACGATGCGGGCGTATGCCTCGCAGTTGGCAACGTGGTGGCGGGTCAGCTCGGCCAGCCCGTTGGTCAGCCACAGGCGCTTGGTTTCCCGTTCGAGGCCGAAGACTTCCGCATCCAGCGGGGCGATATTCATCATCGGCTGCATCACTTGTCAGAAACCGTGCAAAGCAGGCGGAGCGCCTGGTAATCGATCTTGCCGGTGGCCAGCAGCGGGAGCGCGGGCAGGGCGACGAGGCGAACGTGGCCGGGGAAAAGCTTGTAGCGCTGCTGGACGACCTTCCGTACCGTGGCCTGCCCGGCGCCGGTCTCTTCGGCGGCGAATACGACCAGGTCGTCGTCCCCGCCCGAGCAGGCGACGGCATGGCCGAGTTCGGCGGCAAGCAGGGACTCGACCTCGTCGAGATTCACCCGGTTCCCGGAAATCTTCACGAACCGCTTGGCGCGGCCGGTGATGTAGTAGTAGCCGTCCTCGTCGCGCCTGGCCAGGTCGCCGGTGCGGAGCACGCCGCCGGTTTCGTCGCCTGCGGCGAGGTCCTCGCGCTGGCTGGCGTAGCCGAGCATCACGTTCGGGCCGCGGTACACCAGCTCGCCGTTTTCCTGATCGAGGTCCAACTGTCCGCCGGGCACGGCGATGCCGATGCTGCCAACCTTGTCGCGCAGTCGCGCGGCAGGCACGTAACTGATCCGTGGCCCCGCTTCCGTCTGGCCGTACATGACGAAAAACTCGAGGCCCAGGCGCTCGGAAACGTCAAGGAACTCAAGAATGAGCGCATCGCGCAGGCGGCCACCCGCCTGGGTCAGCATCCGCAGCCGGTCGAGCCCGAACCGCTCCAGGCCGACCCGGCGCAGCATCTCGAAGGTCGCCGGCACGCCCGAAAGCGAGGTGATCTCCTCGGCGCGCGCGAGCTCCCAGAACCCACGTCCGACCATGCTTTCCTCGGTCAGGACCAACGATGCCCCGGCGTCCAGGTGGCTGTTGAGGATCGACATGCCGAACGAATACGCCAGCGGCAGTGTGGTGATCGCGCGGTCGTCGGCGCGCAGCCCCAGGTATTCGACGATCGAGGCGGCGTTGCTGGCGAGTCCCTTGTACGAAAGGCGCACCAGCTTCGATGAACCGGTGCTGCCGGAGGTGTTCAGCAGCAACCCCAGGTCCGGGTGCGGCGGCAGGGCCTCGACGGACTGCGCCACGTGTATGGTCAGGCGGCCCAGTGTGGCCGACGCCTTGTAGCCTTCCGGCGGCGCTGCATCCGTGGCCAGTGCCAGCCAGTCGGGACGGTAATGAGCGGTCAGCGCAGCCAGCAGCCTTGGATCCATGTCCGCCTGCATAAGCAGGGGCACGTGCCGTCCCGAGCGCAGCGCGCCGAGGTAGAGCGCCACGGCCTCGCTGGTGCTCGAGAAAGCCAGGAAACCCATCGTTCGGGGCAAGTCGGGCAGGCCAGCCACGGAGGCATCGGCCTGCCGGGCCAGCTCGCCGAAGTCCAGCCTGCGGTCCGCCTCGATGAGGGCGGGCGCGTCGGCGGGGTGGCGTTCGAGTTCCCAGAATGCCATGGCTCAGACCACCATCTGGCCGTCGATGCCGATGACCTGTCCGGTCACGTAAGCCGAGTCGGGGCCAAGCAGGAAGCCGGCGAGCCGCGCGACCTCATCGGGCGTGCCGGCCCTGCCCATCCCGATCGATGCCAGGCGCGCCNCATGGGCGGCCTCGGGCATGTCGCGGGTCATGTCGGTATCGATGAATCCGGGAGNGATCGCGTTGACGCGGATGCCGCGCGGNGCCAGCTCCTTGGCCGCCGAGAGCGTCGCGCCCACCATTGCCGCCTTGCTGGCGGCATACACCGAAAGGCCCGCGGCACCGCGTGTCCCCATGATGGATACCAGGTTCACGATGCTGCCGGCGTTGCGGCGGGCCATCAGCCTGGCTGCGTATTGCATCATCATCAGCGGCGCCTTGACGTTGACCGCGAGCACGCGGTCGATGTCCTCCGGCCGGATCATGCCGAGCAGGCCCTCGTGGAGGATCCCGGCGTTGTTGACCAGTCCGTCGAGCCGACCGTGGCGGGTGGACACCTGCTGGAAGAACGGTCCGACTCCGTCGCTGGCCGCCAGGTCGAGCGCGATGCAGTCGACATCCGGCGCACCCGCCTCGCGGCACTGCCCGGCCACCACGGAGAGGTTCGCCTCGTCGCGTGCGGTCAGGACCAGGCTCATCCCGCGTCCGGCGCAATCCAGCGCGATCGCGCGGCCAATGCCGCGCGAGGCCCCGGTCACGACGACGACGGCGTTCCCGGTCGCCATGTCAGACGACGGCGCCGTGCTTGGCGAGGATCTCGCGTGCCTTGCCGACCGAGCTCATGTCGATCACGTCGTCCATGTCGATCATGACGCCGAAGGCTTCTTCGAGCCCGGCCACGACCGACATGTGCGCGATGGAATCCCATTCGGGGATCGTCGCGTAGCGCAGGTCGTCGGTTACCCGCTCGGGGGCGATGCCAAGCACGCGCGAGAACACCTCGACGACGCGGTCGTTGGGGGAAGTCTGGGTCATAGGAATTTCCTGAAGCCGAAAAGGGTTGTTTCGTAGCGGAAGCCGAGCTTCGCGTACAGGTTGACGATGCCGGTGTTGGCGGCGGACACAAGGGTGGAGCAGGAGGTGACCCCGCGCTCGCGAAGCGAATCGAGCGCCACGATCCACAGTGGCAGGCCCAGCATGGCGTAGCGTGCGGTGGCGCCGGTCAGGATGAGATCGGCGTGACGGGAGGCGGGATCGACGCGCTCGGCATGGAAGCCGATCACCCGTCCGCCGGATTCGGCGGTCCGCAGCAGGCCCTGGCGTGCGAGGTCGCCGATCCAGTTGGCGGTGCGGGTGGCGGCCAACGCCGCATCGATGGCTGGATCCTCGAGGAACCGACCGTGTTGGAAGTCTTCGCGGGCGATGCGTTCCAGTTCGGGCAGGTCCGCTTCGCAGAATTCGCGAAGCTGCGGACGCATGCGCGCGGGGGCCTGGGGCAGTCCGTCCAGGCCCCGGCGGGCCAGGGTCAGCGAGCATTCCACGATCGCGTGGCCAGACGCCAGGACAGCGCCCTTGGCCGCCGACGAGGATGCATCGAAGCGGCCGAACAGGTAGCGCACGCCATGCACGTCGCACCACTGCTCCGCCCCGGCAAGCACCGCCATTCCGGCTTCGGAGGAATCGGCCTGCAGGCCAATGATCTCCGCCGTACGCATGCCCAGGGCACGCTCGTCCCAAGGCGTCAGGCGGACATCGGCGCTGCCACCTGCAACGCTGATGGTCGAAGTGCCGCTCATCGGCGGGTGTCCTCCGCCACGATGTAGTAGGGCCGGCCCTGCACGTTGCGGAACACCTGGCCCACGTAGAGCCCGACCACGCCGAGGCTGAAAAGCAGCATGCCGCCGACCAGCCAGACCGAAGCGATCATCGAGGTATAACCGGCTACCGCGATGTCGCCCTCGATCCACCGGATCACCGAGAGGGCGACCATCAGGAACGCCAGCAGCGAGCAGCCGATCCCGGTTACGGCAACGAGTTTCAGGGGCTTCTCGGAATAGCTGAGGGCGATGCCGGTGGCCAGCCGCAGGAGCTTGCGCAGGGTGTAGGAACTGCGTCCTTCCGCCCGCTCGGAATGCTCGACCTGCAGGTAGCCGTGGCGGAAGCCCGCCCACTTGACCATCAGCGGGAACGAGCGGTCGCGCTCGGGCATGGAGCATACCGCATCGATCACACGCCGGTGGAATACGCCGAAATTGGCGGTGCTCGCGTCCTGGGGGTTGCCAGTGAGCCACTCCAGCACGCGGAAGAATCCCCAGGAGGTGAGCCGCTTGGACCAGCTGTCCTTGCGGTTCCTGCGCTGGGCAAAGACTACGTCGTGGTCCTCGGCGATGGCCTTGCGGTAAAGATCGGGGATGGCGGATGGCGGATCCTGCAGGTCGCAGTCCATCACCACCACCCATTCACCGCGGGCGTGCTCGATTCCCGCGGAAATGGCCGGGTGCTGCCCGAAGTTCCGCGCCAGGCGAAGGCCGCGCAGCCACGGCCGCGTGTGCGCCAGTTCGCGAATGCGTGCCCAGGCCCCATCGGGGCTCCAGTCGTCCACGAGGATGACCTCGAAGGCCTCGGACAGGGAGCCGACGCTGGCGGCGATCCCGTCGACGAGTTCTTCCAGGCAGCCCTTGCAGCCGTAGACGGGGGAAACGACCGAAATCCGCACGGTGGGGGTGGTGTCGGGGGGCTGGATATCCATGCGTACTTCGGGGGGGCTGATGGGGGGGGCGAACTCAGGCGAGCGCCTTTTCCAGCTCGGGCAGGATGGCGAACAGGTCGCCCACCAGGCCGATGTCGGCGATCTCGAAGATCGGCGCCTCCGGGTCCTTGTTGATAGCGACAATTGTGCCGGCGTCCTTGATGCCCGTCAGGTGCTGGATCGCGCCGGAAATGCCGATGGCCAGGTACAGTTCCGGGGCGATGATCTTGCCGGTCTGGCCGACCTGCATCTCGTTCGGGCAGTAGCCGGCATCCACCGCGGCACGCGAGGCGCCCACGGCCGCGCCGAGCTTGTCGGCCAGCGAGTAGACGTGGCGGAAGTTCTCCTCCGAACCCACGCCACGGCCGCCGGAGACCACCCGGCGGGCGGACTGCAGGTCGGGGCGGTCGCTGGCGCCAGCGGCCAGGCCCACGTAACGGGTATGCGACGGCAGCGCGGCCTCGACCTGGACGGCCTCGACCGGGGCGCTGTTGCCTTCGCCCGCCTGCGGCCAGGAGGCGGTGCGCACGGTGGCGACCACGACCTGGCCGGCCGGGGCCTGCACCGTGACGATGGCGTTGCCGGCGTAGATCGGGCGCTTGAAGGTGTACTCGTCTTCCACGGCCATCAGGTCGGAGACCTGGTTGACGCCGAGCAGTGCGGCGACCACCGGCATCAGGTCCTTGCCGAAGGTGGTCGAGGGGCCGAACACGTGGCTGTAGCCGGCGGCCACCTTCGCGATCTGCGGGCCCAGCACCTGGGCGATGGCCTGGGCATTGGCCGGGTTGGCGACGGCCAGGACGCGGGTCACGCCGGCGATCTGCGCGGCCTCGGCCGCGACCGCGGCCGGGTCGGCGGCCAGCACGACCACGTCGATGGCCTCCGGTTTCAGCGCCTGGGCGGCGCTGACGGTACGCGCGGTGGCGGGATTGAGCTTGCCGTCCAGATGTTCGGCGACGACGAGGATCTTGGACATTGGAGCGGTCTCCGGAATCAGTGTGGCGCGCGGCGCGGGGCGCCCGGCGCGGCCGGGAGGATCAGAGCAGGCCCTTGGCCTTGAGGGTGGCGACCAGCTCGGCCGCGTCCTTGACCATCACGCCGCGGCTGCGCTTGGGCGGCGGGGCGTAGGCGGTGGTCTCCAGGCCGGGACCGGCGTCCACGCCGAGGTCGGCCAGCTGCAGGGTCTCCAGCGGCTTGCTCTTGGCCTTCATGATGTCCGGCAGCTTGATGAAGCGCGGCTCGTTCAGGCGCAGGTCGGTGGTCACCACCCCCGGCAGGTCCACTTCCAGGGTCTCCAGGCCGGCATCGACCTCGCGGGTCACCGTGGCCTTTCCGGCTGCCACTTCGAGCTTGCTGGCGAAGGTGGCCTGCGGCCGGCCCCACAGGGTGGCCAGCATCTGCCCGGTCTGGTTGGCGTCGTCGTCGATCGCCTGCTTGCCCAGGATCACCAGGTCCGGCTGTTCCTTCTCGACCAGCTTCAACAGGGTGCGGGCGGCGGCCAGCGGCTGTACCGCCTGGTTGGTGACCACGTGGATGGCGCGGTTGGCGCCCATGGCCAGGCCGTTGCGCAGGTGGGCCTGGGCGTCGGCCGGGGCAATCGTGGCCACCACCACCTCGGTGGCGATGCCCTTGTCGCGCAGGCGCAGGGCCTCTTCCAGGGCGATCTCGTCGAACGGGTTGGGCGAGAGCTTCACGCCCTCGGTCACCACGCCGGAGCCATCCGGCTTGACCTGGATGCGGACGTTGTAGTCCACCACGCGCTTGTAGGCGACCAGGATCTTCATCGTGCGGGAGTTCCTTCAGGGATGGTCGGGCGGCCCCGGCGCAATCGCTGGCCGGAGCGGAACGCGGATTCTACCGGGCGACGGGGTCCGGGGGCGATTGCTTGCTTTGCCCGGGCGGACGACGGGGCGGCTGCCGGCGCGGACGGGGCGTCCGGGAGGCGCGGGTACTGGATTGGGCGCGAAATGCCTGGATCGGAGGCGGTTGCGGGCCGGAGGCGTGCGCGACGGGGGGTATTCCTCCAATGCCACGTCTGGCGCGACGCACCCTGATGGCCGAGCCCTGCGACCAGCCATGGGGACGCCCCCGGGCGGCGGCGATGTGACCATTTCCGCTATTCAGTCTCCCCGGCTGCTGGGCCAAGCAGCCGCGATTCAACGGTCGCGGGTATCCTTTACGGCCTGAGCGCGGCTCGACAGCAACCAACAGGAGAACAGCTTGGCTACTTGGCTCGTCACCGGCGGCGCCGGTTTCATCGGCGGCAATTTCGTACTCGAGGCGGTGGCGCGCGGTATCCGGATCGTCAACCTCGATGCGCTGACCTACGCCGGCAACCTCGACACCCTGGCCTCGCTGCAGGGCAACCCGGACCACATCTTCGTGCACGGGGACATCGGGGACCGCGAGCTGGTGGCCCGCCTGCTGGCCGAGCACCGCCCCGACGCGGTTCTCAACTTCGCCGCCGAGAGCCACGTGGACCGCTCCATCGACGGCCCGGCCGCCTTCATCCAGACCAACGTGGTCGGCACCCTTGGCCTGCTGGAGGCCGTGCGCGACTACTGGAAGGGACTGGAGGGCGAGGCGAAGGCGGCGTTCCGCTTCCTGCACGTGTCCACCGACGAGGTCTACGGGACCCTGGGCGAGACCGGCAAGTTCACCGAGACCACCCCCTACGCGCCCAACTCCCCGTACTCGGCGTCGAAGGCCGCCTCGGACCACCTGGTCCGCGCCTTCCACCACACCTA
>Ga0065721_10051619_pt1 | contig 14081 bp, 13 predicted proteins | sample Mesricmetagenome_FD_59108 | JGI IMG/M metagenome (GOLD analysis project Ga0065721, IMG submission 59108) | Mesophilic microbial community from rice straw/compost enrichment Sample: eDNA_1 v2 (version 2) | ecosystem: Engineered > Solid waste > Grass > Composting > Bioreactor | place: USA: Davis... | reverse complement strand
CGGCTCGTAGCGCGCGCCGAAGCCGTCGTCGCGATCGTCGTCGAGCGAGCCGCCAAGGTGGTGGCCCAGCGCCTGCCGCGCGTAGGGATTAGACATAGGCATCGTCGCCGGCTCCGATCTGGATTTCGCCGGCGTCGGCCAGGCGTCTTACCACCTGCAAGATGCTCTTCTGCTCGGCCTCGACCTGCGACACGCGCACCGGGCCCAGCGCTTCGAGGTCCTCGCGCAGCATCTCTCCCGCACGGGTCGACATGTTGCGGATGAACTTGTCGCGCAGTTCCTGCGGCGCGCCCTTGAGCGCGACGATCAGCGACTCGGTGGCGATTTCCTTCAGCACGCGCTGGATGCCGCGATCGTCCACTTCCAGCAGGTTCTCGAACAGGAACATCTCGTCGATGATCTTCTGCGCGAGGTCGCTGTCGTGCTGGCGCACGCCGGCGATCACCGCTTCCTCGTGCGTGGTGTTCATCAGGTTGATGATCTCGGCCGCGGTGCGGATGCCGCCCATGCGGCTGCGCTTCAGGCTCTGGCCGGCCAGCAGCTTGGTCAGCACGTCGGTCAGTTCCTGCAGCGCGCCCGGCTGCACGCCGCCGAACGTCGCGATCCGCAGCACCACGTCGTTGCGCAGGCGGTCGGTGAACAGTGCCAGCACCTCCGAGGACTTCTGGCGGTCCAAGTGGATCAGGATGGTGGCGATGATCTGCGGATGCTCGTCGCGGATCAGCTCGGCCACCGAGGTCGCGTCCATCCAGTTCAGCGAGTCGATGCCGCTGCCCGGGTCGCGCGATTCCAGGATGTCCTCGATCACCGACAGCGCGCGTTCCTCGCCCAGCGCCTTGTTCAGGACGCTCTTGATGAACGTGCTCGAGTCGACCGACAGCGCAAGGAACTGCTCGGTCTCGCTGCGGAACTCGGCCAGCACGGCCGCCATTTCTTCTCGCGTGACGGCGTTCAGCGACGCCATGGCCGAGCCCAGCGTCTGTACTTCGCGCGGCGACAGGTGCTTGAACACCTCGGCCGCCGCATCCTCACCGAGCGACATCATCAGGATGGCGCTCTTCTGCAAGCCCTCACCGTTCATCGCTAGACATCCAGTTCTTGATCACACTGGCGACCAGACGCGGGTCGCGTTGCGCGGCGTCGCGCACCAGGGCGAGATCGCTTTCGTATTTGGCGGTCAGGCGCAGCACTTCCGGATCCGGCTGCTGCTCCTCGACCGGCAGCAGCACGGACTCGGCCGCGTTGGCCTCGGCGGGCGGCGGCAGCGGCGGCGCGGTGTACTTGCGCACGATCGGCCGTGCCACCTTGAACCACACGAACAGGGCCAGCAGTGCCAGCAGCAGGTATTGCGCGGCGGTCTTGGCCAGCTCGATCATTTCGGGTTGCTTCCACAGCGGCAGTTCCGGTTTGATTTCCTCGCCGGAAGTGAACGGGCTGTTGACCACATTGAGCGAGTCGCCCCGCGCCGGCGAGAAGCCCATGGCCTCCTTGGCCAGGTTCTCGATCTGCGCCAGTTGCGCCGCGGTCAGGGGCTCGCTGGTGATCTTGCCGTTCGCGCCGGCCACCTGGCGATGATTGACCACCACCGCCACCGACAGGCGGCGGATGCCGCCCGGTGCCTGCTGCACGTGGCGCACGGTGCGGTCCAGCTCGTAGTTGGTCGTCGAGTCGCGGCGGGCGCTGCTCGGGCCGGCCTGTGCGCCGGCGAGCGCGGCCTGCGTGTTGGCGGTGCCGGCTTGCTGTCCCTGGGCCTGCTGGCCGGTCTGGCCTTGCTGTCCTGGCTGGCCCTGCTGCCCTTGCTGGCCCGGCTGCTGCGTGACCACCGGTGCGGCGGCCTGCAGCGGCGGCTGGTTCGACAGCGCCCCCGGCACGCCGCCGACCGGCGAGCCGCCTTGCTGGTTCGACTCGCTGGTCTGCTGGCTGCGGATCGCCGCGCGGGTCGGATCCTGGTTCGGCTTGAACGACTCGTCGGTGTGCTCGACGATATTGAAGTCCACGTCGGCGGTGACCTGGGCCTTCACATTGCCCTGGCCGACGATGGGCGCGAGGATCGACTCGACGCGCTGCACATAGGTGCGCTCGAGCGTCTGCACATACTTGAGCTGCGTGGCATCGAGCATGCGCTCGTTGCTGCCGTTGCCCGACAGCAGGTTGCCATGCTGGTCGACGATCGAGATCGACTTGGGCGTCAGCTCCGGCACGCTCGACGACACCAGATGGCTGATCGCCGCGACCTGGCCTTCGTCGATGGCGCGGCCCGGATGCAGCGTCAGCACGATCGAGGCGGTCGGCTTCTGGCGCTCGCGCACGAACAGCGTGGGCTTCGGAATGGCCAGATGCACGCGCGCGGACTGCACCGCGGCGATCGATTCGATCGAGCGCGCGAGCTCGCCTTCGAGTCCGCGCTGGTAATTGACCTGTTCGGCGAACTGGCTGATGCCGAACTTCTGGTTGTCCATCAGCTCCATGCCGGCGTTGCCGCTCTTGGGCAGGCCCTGCGACGCCAGCCGCAGCCGCATCTCATGGACCTTGTCGGCCGGCACCATCACCGCACCGCCGCCCTCGGCGAACTTGTACGGCACGTTCATCTGCTGCAGCGACGCGATCACCGCGCCGCCATCGCGTTCGGACAGGTTGCTGTACAGCACCTTGTAGTCGGGGCTGCGCGACCACAGCACGCCGACCGCGATCGCCGCGGCCAGCGCGGCGCCGCCCAGCATCAGCGGCAGGCGCGGATTGCCCTTGAAGCGCTCGATCAATTCCGAGCGGTTGCCCAGCACGGCTGCCGCATTCATGCGCGGGCCTCCGTATTGGCCGACCCGCCGAGCCGGCCGGGCAGGGGCGAACCTTGCCGGGGGCGCAATGCGCCGCCCTGGCGGTGGCCGATGTCGGCATGGCTCAGATCACGCAGCAGACAAAACACGCGTACTCTCCGCGATAGTTAAACAAAGGGGCGCCGGTGTCGTTAATGCATTCGCTGGCAGCAAACCAGGGATGCGGGTGGGGAGCGGCAAGGCGACAGCCCGCCAGACCCGGCACGGTAGCGATGATCGGTTACCGAGCGCACAGACAATCCGGGGAATAGGACGGCTTTTCGGTCCGATTTCGGCCTATGCCGGGCCGGACGCGGCAGGTACGCTTCGGCTGCTGGATTGGGCGGGGCCCGCGTTTGGCGTTCCCAAGCCCTTCCGATCGACCCATTCAGGGGTGCCGGCCTCGTTTCGGCGCCTCGCCAATCACGGAAAAGACAGACCGATGAGTTCGATTGCATCCATCGAAGGCATGCTGCAGCAGCTGCGCGGCCTGGCGCAGAGCGCGTCGGGCACGACTTCCCAGACCGCCCCGGCCGCCGCCTCCGGCTTCGCCGGCGAGCTGCAGCGCTCGCTGCAGAAGATCAGTGGGGCCCAGGAACGCGCCTACGGCCTGGCCGAGGCGTTCGAGCTCGGCAAGCCGGGCGTCGCGCTGAACGACGTGATGATCGAAATGCAGAAGGCCAGCATTTCGTTCCAGACCGGCGTGCAGGTGCGCAACCGGCTGGCGATGGCGTATCAGGAAGTGATGAATATGGCGGTGTAAGCGTCGTGCTTGCACGCGAAGGCGACCCTTGCGGTCGCCTTTTTTCGTCTTGATCCGGGTCTTTGGTGACCCTTATTCGATCCGCACGATTCCGGTATCGACTTCCAGCCGATGCAGCCACGCCAGCAGTTCGGCCACCGCCGTGTAGAGCTGAGGCGGGATCTGGCTGTCGAGGTCGACCTGCATCAGCAGGTTGACCAGCGTCGGGGAATCGTGGACATAGACGCCGGCCTCGCGCGCCTGCGCGATGATCGAGTCGGCGATCAGGCCGTAGCCCTTGGCCACTACCCGCGGGGCGGCATCGTTCTGGCGGTACGACAGCGCGACCGCCGCGCCGCGGGGCGAGTCCTGCTGGCTCATGCGGTGCCCTCCGCGTCGGTGTCCCGGCGGATCGAGAAATGCAGCAGGTCGATGCCACGCGCGCCGAGGTTGTCGCGCAGCCGGCCCTGCGCGCTATCGAGCATCCGCACGATGCGGTCTTCCTGTACCGCCAGCCGGGTTTCCAGGCCGTTCGGCGTCAGCGTCAGGCGCGCTTCCACCGTTCCCAGCTGAGGCAGCTCCAGCACCAGGCGGCTTGACCATGTGCGCTCGTCCGCGGTGTCGCCGTGCTCGCCGGAGGACCCATGCTCCTGCTGCCGTTCGGCGATGTCCCATTGCATCGGCGTGCCGGGCCACGCTTCGCCGGCCCAGCGGAACTGCTGGGTGGCCAGCAGTTCGAGCTGCTGACGGACGATGCCTTCGGTATTCGGATGGATGGCGGGCGCGGCTTCGGCTTTCGCCAAGTTGGGCGCCGCGTCCAACCGTGCCTGTGCGTCGTCGTGGGTCGCGCCCAGCAGGGTCTGCGCGCCGGCCTGACGGGCGGCGTCGTTGGCGGCGGCCTGGTAGGCCTGCGCGGCTACCTGCAGCGAGCGTGGCGTTTCGTTGCCGCGCGGGGCATCTGCGCCGCGCGCGCCGGTGTCGCCCGCAGTCGCGGCGGGATCGTCGGCGCTGGCTTCGGGTCCCCCGCTCGCGGCCGAGCGGGCGGCATTCAACGCGGCGTCGAGCACGGCCTGCGAGGGTTCGGCGGCAGCCAGCGCCTGGATCGCGCTGCTCAGGGCCTGGGCGTCGGTGGGCGAGGCGGGAAGCAGGTTCGGCAGGGGAGCCGTGGCCGAAGGCTGTATCGGCGCATCGGGCTGCTGTCCGTAGGCGCCCGTCACGGACCCCTGGCCGAACGCGGCGCCGCCCTGCGGTGCGCCGCCGGCGCCGGCGCCAGCCCCGGGATAGGGATGTCGGCCGATTCCCGCCTGCGGCTCGCGCGCCAGACTGGCCAATCCACGTTCGCCGGCGATCCATTGCGCCAGATGCGATTCATAGAACAGGCCGCTGTCCTGCACCAGATGCATCAGCGCCTGCCGAACCTGCGTGGTTCCCTCGGGCAGGCGCGTGGGCGGCACGGCCAGCAGCGGTCCGGCGCTGCGCAGCGGCGCGGCGGAGCCCTGCGCCAGCAAGGTAAGGATGGTACGGGCGGCGAAGCTCAGGGTTTCGCGGGTGGAGGCTGTCGGCGTGGTGGCCGGAGGCTGGCCCGGTGCGCCGGCGCGTACCGGCAGTTCGACGGCCCCGGTGGACGTGCCGTCGGATTGCCGCACCGTGGCGCCGCCGGGACTGGCGGTTGGAATCAGCGCGGCCAGCTTGTTGGCCGACACCTGCGCGCGCAGCGTGTTGGCATCGAGGCTTTGCCCTGACGGCGAACCGGGCGGCAGATGGATCGCGGTCATGGGGAGGGTTCCGGATGGTCCGCTGGGTCACCGGCTTGCCGGCGACGGCCAGCGGGACCCGGCATGGAGTCAGGCAGGGCTGCCGTAGGCGTGCGAAAGATTCTGGCGGCGGCGCGAGTCGCCCAGCAGCTGGCCCAGACGGGCCAGGTGCGGCAGCATCAGGTCGCGGATGCGGGCGTCGTACGCCAGGATCCGGTCGAGCAGCGCGTGGCGGCGCATCCGTTCTTCGGCCGAGACCGGAACGTTGTGCTCGAGCTCACGCAGGCGGTCCACGACGGCCAGGTAGACCTTCTGCACGTCGTTGAATGCGGTCCAGTTTTCCGCCTCGGCGGCTTCGAGCATCTGCTCGGACAGCACCAGCAGTTCCTCGTAGTTCAGCACGGTAGGAGAGACGTTGTGCATGATCAGTTCTCCTGCGCTTCGACGAGGACTTCGGACTGGCCGGGGACCGCCGCTTGCGCAGCGCTGTCGCCCGCTTCCGGTTCGCCGATCTGGGCCCATGCCGTCGCCAGGTTTTCCAGCAGCGCATCGACCTCGTTGAGCAGCGTGACATCGCTGCGCACATTGGCCAGCAGCAGGCGGCGGGTCATGTAGTCGTACAGCGCCTCGAGATTGGCGGCGATCTCTCCGCCGGTGCTGTGGTCCAGCACCGCGCGCAGGCCGTTGTCGACGATGTCGATCGCCTTCGAGATGGCCTGGCCGCGCCCCTGCACGTCGCCCGCATCGAGATGGAACTTGGCCCGTGCGATGGCCGAGCGCGCGCCGTCGTACAGCATGGCGATCAGCTTGTGCGGGCTGGCGCTCATGGCCCCGGTCTGCACGCCGACCCGGGCATAAGCGTTGATTGCTTGGCGCGCGTACATGATGGCGATCCTTGCCGTTGGTTACTTCTTGGTCTGGTTGGCGAGCGCTGCGAATTGCTGCGTCAGATAGCTGCTGGTCTGGTTCAGCTTGCTGACCAGCAGATCGAGCTGCGTGAACTGCGAGCGGTAGCGCTCGATGGTCGCGTTGACGCGGTCCTCGACCTGCGTGTAGCGGTCTTCCAGGTCCTTCAGCGTTTCGGTCAGGCCATCGGTGGCGACCTTGATCGCACCGTTGGTTTCATTCAGGTCGTCGATCGCGTCGGTGATCTGCTTGCCGTAGCCGCCGGCGCCGGTGGTGTGCGAGAACATCGAGGTCACGCCGCCCAGATTCTCGCTGATTGCCTTGGTCAGCTTCTTGTCGTCGACCTGCAGCGTGCCATCCTTGGTGAACGAGACGCCGATCTCCGACAGCGTGATGGTGCCGCCGTTGCCGTCCGGCTGCGGCACGTTCAGCATGCTGCGCAGGCTGGTCTGGATCGAGCGCAGCGTGCTGTCGCCGTTCAGCGCGGCGCTGCTGCCGGTGGTCGTGTCGAACGAGGTCAGCGACTTGGCGGTGCTCTGGATGTTGTTGTACGCGGTGACGAAACCCTGGATCGCGGCCTTGATCGCGTCGGTGTCGCGCGTCACGGTCAGGCTGGTGGTGCCGGTCTTGTTCAGCGTCAGCGTGACGCCCTGGGCCGCATCGGTGACGGTATTGCTCTGGCTGACGACGTCGATGCCGTTGATCTTCAGCTTGGCGTTGGTGGCCCGTACCGTTTCCTGCATGCCGCTCGGCTGCACCGCCTGGGTCGGATCGAAGCCGACCAGGTTGCTCAGCTCGGGGCTGTCCGCGGTAATCCGCATGCTGGACTTTTCGCCGGTGGTGTTCGAGGTCAGCACCAGCCGATAGGGCGTGCCGCTGCCGTCGTTGACGATGCTGGCGGTCACGCCGACGTTGGCCTGGTTGATCGCGTCGCGAATCCCTTGCAGCGTGTTCTGGCCCGGCTTGATCTCGACGGTCTTGGTGCGCGCGGCGTCGGCGGTGAAGCCCAGCGGATCGGTATAGCCGCCGGTACCTTCGTTGTAGCCCTGGCGTTCGCCGAATTCGAAGGTGATCTTGCCGGTGCCGATCGCGGTGGTCTGGCTGGCGACATTGGTGCCGACCAGCGATTGCGCCTGCGCGAGGCTGGTGACGTTGACCGAGTAGGTGCCCGGCACGGCGTTGGAGCCGGCCGCGGCCGTCATGATGTCGCTGGAACCGGCCACCGCCTTGGCGGCGCCGAAGGTGGCCGCATCGGCGAGCTTCTTCGCGGCGCTCTGGTAGGCCGACAGCACGCTGCTGAGCGTGCCGTAGGCGGAAAGCTTGGCTTGATAGCTCGAGGCCTGGGTCTCGAGCAGCTTCAGCGGCGCCTTTTCCGCGGTCTCGAGCTTCTCGAGCAGCGAGCCCAGTTCCAGTCCCGAGCCGATACCGATGTTGGAGATGGTAGCCATGGTCTTCTGCCTTTGTTGTTCAGCTTGTCTACGATGGGCGGGGCGTCATGCCGCCTGGCGGACGAACACGCCCTGCAGCCTGTCCAGCGCGCGGGCGAACCGCAGCACTTCCTCGGTCGGCATCTGACGGATCAGTTCGCCGGTTTCCTTGTCGATGACCTGGGTCACGACGCGGTTGGTCACTTCGTCGATCTCGAATCGCAGGCCGATCGACGTGGTACGCAGCACCTCGGTCAGTTCGCCGATCGCGCGGCGGATGTCGAGCGCTGCCTCCCCGGCCTCGCCTTGAACGCTCGGCGAGATGGCCGGCGCGATGGCCGGTTCCGCGCCGCCGGCGACCGGCGGCAATGCAGCGGCCGTGCTCTGCGGCACGGCTGGCAGGGCCACGCCGGAGGGCGTGGCGACGGGCGAGACGGAGGGAGGTGCCATGGTCGATTCCGCTTCGGTTCGGTTCGATCGGGGCGCTTCCGAAGAAACGCTTTGCAGGCAGCGAACTGCCTGCAAAGCATTCCCAGCGGAAAACCGGGCCTTGCGCCCGGCTTTTCCGCGCCGTTGCGAATTAACGCAGCAGCGACAGCACGTTTTGCGTGGTCTGGTTGGCTTGGGCCAGCACCGAGGTACCAGCTTGCTGCAGGATCTGCGCGCGGGTCATGTTCGACACTTCCGTTGCGTAGTCAGCGTCCTGGATGCGCGAACGCGAAGCCGACAGGTTGGTCACGGTGGTGCCCAGGTTCGAGATCACCGAGTCGAAACGGTTTTGCACCGCACCCAGCGAGCTGCGCAGGGTGTCGACGTCCGCCAGGGCTGCGTCCAGCTTGGCCAGCGGGTTCGAGCTCGCGCCCGAGGTGATGCTGGACAGTTGGATGTTGGTGGTGTCGATCGCGAAGGCGGCGGTACCCGGGGTGGTCGTCACGTCGGCTGCTTGCGGATCCAGAGCGATGTAGAACTCCTTCGGCACGCCGTTCTCGACTTCGAAGCCCTTGGCCTTCAGCGTGCTGACTTCCGTCGCGCTGCCGGCGGTGATCGTCACGGTGGCGTACCAATTACCGTTGTCGTCCTTCTCGGCGGTGGCGGCCAGCGCAACGCTGGCGTTGGCCACGCCCAGGCGACCGGCCAGCGCGTTGGCGCTCGATTCCGTCACGGCGGTGGTCGTCACGTTGGTCGTGGTGCCGTAGGCGGCTTGGTAGTCGGCGGCGACCAGAGCGGCCGGCGTGCCCTTCGGGCCCGACACGTTGAAGCCGTCCAGACCCAGGGTCTTGGCGGTGATTTCCTTCAGGTCGATGGCGATGATTTCGCCGTCGTTCGCGCCGACCTGGATGTTCATCTTGGTGTCCTTGGCCAGAACCTTGACGCCGTTGAACTGGGTCTGTTCCGAGACACGGTTGATTTCTTCCAGACGCTGCTTGATTTCGTCCTGGATCGACTGCAGGTCCGAAGCCGAGTTCGAGCCGGTCGCGGCTTGCACCGACAGTTCACGGATACGCTGCAGGTTGTTGTTGACTTCCGTCAGCGCGCCTTCGGTCGTCTGCGCCAGCGAGATGCCGTCGTTGGCGTTGCGCTGAGCCTGGGTCAGGCCCTTGATGTTGGCGGTGAAGCGGTTGGCAATCGCCTGACCAGCCGCGTCGTCCTTGGCGCTGTTGATACGCAGGCCCGAGGACAGGCGCTGGATCGCGGTGTTCAGCGCCGATTGCGACGTGTTCAGGTTGTTCTGAGTCATCAGAGACAACGAGTTGGTATTAATGACTTGCGCCATGGTACGACTCCTATTTGCAATGTTTTACGCATTCCGGCGGGTGCCGTAACGTTGGCTGCCTGCACTGCAGGGCGTGAAGTGCCTCCGTTGCCAAGGTTATCGACCGGGCTGCCGAAAGGTTTAGAGTGATCTTTCGGCGGCGATGCGGAAAGCTGTCATTGCGAGGCTGCGGGCGGCTCCGGGCGGGGCTCAGGCGCGCCGCCGGGAGCGCGTGCGGGGCGTAAACAGGCGGACGAACTCGGGCGGGACCTCGTCCTGGGGCAGCTGGATCGGCTGCCCGTCCACGTTGTCCGGCGTGATCGCCGCGATCGCGTGCTTGTAGACGATCTGGGGCGCCGGGTCACCCGGGCCGGTGGCAAGCAACACCATATAGGCGTCGGCGCCGACCACGACCCCGTGCAGGCGCACGCCGCTGGTCAGGTGCAGCACCACCGGATGCCGGCTGGCGCGGTGAAAAGCCAGTTGTCGGTCCTGCAGTTGCCGGCCCGGGCGAATACTTCTGATTTCCTGAAACTTCACGACTTCTCCGGTCGAGCCCGATAGGGTTCTGTCGGCAGACAACGGTACGGGGATCAGGCACGAGCCGGGGCGGATGCGGCGTGACGGTATCCGTATTGGCGAGAGCCTGATCATGGCGAGGGATGAAACATTCGCTCTCGGTACCGGCGCGGGGGAAGCCATCGCGTGTCCTTGCGGCCGTGGCGCTTGTTGTTCGCGGATGTTCTGCCTCGACGGTCGGACTGGCGGTGCTGCCAGAAGAGAAGGGGAATACTTCGGCCCGGAGAGTAACAAATTTTTACAACTCGGGGAGCGAAGGGGCCTGTTCTAAGGTCTAGAGGTAAACCTCTAATTAAGTACTTGAATACATCTGCCGATATACGGAGCGGTTCTCCCCGTAAAGTGCCTTTTGAAGCGTCTCCGAAGCGTCGTGCCGCGCTCCAGGCCGCCTTCCATCCGAGTAGGTACTCACCTCGCCACTTTTTGGCATGCGCGGCTGACGTTGCTTCCTTGTTTTATTTGTAAAACAAAGTAAGCGTCACTATCGGCATTTACCCTGATGGAAACTGTATTTACACCTCATCTAAGCACCGCTATAGTCGGCCACGAGCCAATCGGCTCTAGCAGTCCTGGAAAGCCTACGAGCACCCCGCGCGTGGGCTTCTTTTTTTGCCCGCGTCCTGTGCAATGCCGGACGTCTTCGCCGCCTCAGGCGGAATACCGGATGCTCGACGTCAATTGGACACCTGTCCCGTCTCGAGCGATCTGTGGAGCTGACGGGGTTTTTGCCCCTTGTTTTTCATTTGGGCATGGCATCCGTGCCCACCGCTCGTTTTCCTGACATCTCCGCCTGACGCCCGAGGCCGGGCTCTATCCGGCTTGATCCCGCCGTATCGGTTTGCCCATCAAGAAAGCGCCCCCTTCTGCCGTTAGCGATGCACCGTCGCGCATGCGCGCGAGGCGTCGACTACGAGAGAAAAAGGGGGCGGTATGGGAGGATGGAAGCATTTCGGCATTGGCGCGCGGCTGGCGGGGGCCTTTGCCGCGATGGTGGCGCTGCTGGCCGTGGTGGCCGGTTTCGGACTGATCGCGCTTGGCGACATGAACGCGTCGATGCGGACGACCGTCGAGCAGCGTCTGCTGAAGGTGATGGAACTGGACGGCGTCAAGGAGGGCGCACAGGCCATCGGCATCATGGTGCGCGACGCGGTGCTGACCGAGGATCCGGCCGTGGTCCAGCAGAACGTCGGCCGCGTCAACGAGCGCCGCAAGCAGATGAGCGCCACGCTCGACGAGCTCTCCAAGCTGATCGCCGCCACCGATAACGCCGGCCTGAAGCAAACCTTCAATGAACTGGGCAAGCATCGCGCCGCCTATAACGCCCAGCTGGACCAATTGCTGACGCAGTTGCAGGCTGGCGAGTTCGTCGCCGCGCGCGCCGGTTTGATCGTCACGCTGCCCGCGGCGCAGGCGGCGTACTTTGAACGCCTGGACACGCTGATCGCCTCGGGTCGCAAGATGGCCATCGAGGCGGTGGAGCAGGCCCAGGCCGACTATCTGTTCACGCGCAATCTGCTGCTCGCGCTCGGCGCGGTGTCCGCGCTGCTGGCCGTCGGCCTGGCCGTGGCGATCACGCGCTCGATCGCCGGACCGGCGCGGCAGGCGCTGGCTGCCGCCGAGGCGCTTGCGCAGGGCGACCTGGCCTTCGCCATCCGCGCCAAGGGCAACGACGAGATGGGCCGGATGCTGAAGGCAATGCAGCGCGCCTTCGCGGAGCTGTCCGTGCTGGTGCGCGGCATCCAGGGCGCCTCGGGCGCGATCGACGGCGCCACGCGGGAGATCGCCAAGGGCAACACCGACCTGTCGCAACGTACCGAGGAGCAGGCGGCCTCGCTGGAGCAGACCGCGGCCTCGATGGAGCAGCTGACCTCGACCGTGCGCCAGAACGCCGACAACGCCCGCCAGGCCAACCAGCTCGCCGTGAACGCCTCGGCCGTGGCCGCCGAGGGCGGACGTACCGTGCGCAGCGTGGTCGAGACGATGCAGGGCATCTCGCAGTCGTCGGCCAAGGTGGCCGAGATCATCGGCGTGATCGAGGGCATTGCCTTCCAGACCAATATCCTGGCGCTGAACGCCGCGGTCGAAGCCGCGCGCGCTGGCGAACAGGGGCGCGGCTTCAGCGTGGTCGCGGCCGAAGTGCGCAGCCTCGCGCAGCGCAGCGCCGCGGCGGCCAAGGAGATCGGCGAGCTGATCAACCGATCGGTGGAGCAGGTCGAAGTCGGTGCCCGCCAGGTCGAGCAGGCTGGCGGCACCATGGACGGCATCGTGGAAGCCGTTCGCCGCGTGACCGACATCATGGGCGAGATCTCGGCCGCCAGCGCCGAGCAGTCGACCGGCATCGAGCAGGTCAACCGCGCGATCGCGCAGATGGAAAGCGTGACGCAGCAGAACGCCGCGCTGGTCGAACAGGCGGCGGCCGCCGCCGAGAGCCTGCAACAGCAGGCCGCCGGGCTGGTGCAGGACGCGGCCAAGTTCCGCGTCGAGGCGTCGCCGGCTGCATTGCCGCGTGCCGCGGAACCGGTCCGCGAACCGGTGCTCGCCATGGCGGCGCCGTTGGGGAAGTCGTCGGCGCAAGGGGTCATGTCGACCGCGGCGCGGAGCGAGCCCGCTGCCGACAGGCGCCACCGCGAATCCAGAGCCGGCAGTGCCGCCGCAACGCCTGGGAAGGCCCGACCCGCGGCGCTACGGCCGACCGCCTTGGCGACGGAAGCTTCCGGTGCTGGGGCCGACGACTGGCAGAGTTTCTGAACATATCTCGCCAGGCGAAAGCAGGCCGATGACATAGCTCATAGCTCCCAGGACCACTGCGATCCTCCGTTTGTCGCGCACAATCGACAAGCAAAGGAGGCCAGAAATGAATCGCGCTTTAATAGGCAATGCCATTCGCCAGAAACGAATGGCGCTTGGCTTGACGCAGCAGATGCTGGCCAGGATGGCCGACATCTCTCGACAGACCGTGAGCGGCATCGAGCATGGCCGTATCAACTTCACGCTCGATATGCTTGGTTGGTTGGGCGATATCCTGGGGCTAACGCTACAGGTTGCGGAGATTCATCCGAGGGCCATCGGGCCCTTGCGGAGTTCAGAGGGTAGCGAAAGCGTGCAGAAACGCACACTTTTAAGCAAGCGCCTACAATAACCTCCTGTCCTTCATTAGAAAAGCCGGTCCGACCAGTGGGGTCGTGCACCGGCTATGTTGTTTCTCCTTGCCCGCCCGATGATCGCTCCCGCTCGTTCTGGTCTGCGCCTTGTCGGCGCGGCTGCCTCCATTGCGGCCTCCGCAGATTCTCCGACGTCGCCTGCGGCGTCATCCCTCCCGCCAAGGCCTCTTCACCCCGGCGAGCCGACCGGGTCTCCACCGGTCCCGGTGATGCAGGTCATCTTCGGCCTGATGCTGGCGATCCTGCTCGGGGCGCTCGAGCAGTCGATCGTCGCCGTGGTGCTGCCCGAGATTGCCCTGCGCCTGAACGGGTTCGACGTGATGGCCTGGGTCGTGTCGGCCTACCTGATTGCGTCGACGGTCGCCACGCCGATCTACGGCAAGCTGTCCGACGTGCTCGGCCGGCGCTCGGTGCTGTCGTTCGCGATCGTGCTGTTCCTGGTGGCCTCGATCGCCTGTGCGCTCGCGCAGACCATGCCGCAGCTGATCGTCGCGCGCATCCTGCAGGGGCTCGGCGGCGGCGGGCTGATCTCGGTATCGCAGGCCGCCATTGCCGACGTGGTGCCGCTGCGCGAGCGCGGCCGCTATCAGGGCTATGTCAGCGGCGTGTGGGCGGTCGCCAGCATGGCGGGCCCGGTGATCGGCGGCTACCTCGCCCACTATCTGTCGTGGCGCTGGATCTTCTGGATCAACCTGCCGCTGGCCCTGCTGGCGCTGGTCACGGTGCGCCGCGCGCTGCGCCATCTGCCGGCCGGCGGCGGCCGCAAGCATCGGATCGACTATCTAGGCGCGCTGCTGTTCGGCGGTGGACTGACCGGCGTGCTGGTGTTCCTGACGCGCCTGGGCCAGGGGCACGACGTCTGGCGCGCCGATTCGCTGAGCCTGCTCGGCGGCGGCCTGGCGGCGCTGCTGCTGTTCGTCTGGCAGGAGCGCCGCGCGGCCGATCC
>Ga0065721_10005383_pt1 | contig 14083 bp, 8 predicted proteins | sample Mesricmetagenome_FD_59108 | JGI IMG/M metagenome (GOLD analysis project Ga0065721, IMG submission 59108) | Mesophilic microbial community from rice straw/compost enrichment Sample: eDNA_1 v2 (version 2) | ecosystem: Engineered > Solid waste > Grass > Composting > Bioreactor | place: USA: Davis... | reverse complement strand
GCCGAGGTGGTGGACGGCATGGTGCATGTCGTGCGGATCAGGGACAGGCTCGTCCTGAGGAGGATCCGCATCGGAACGGACGGTCATCCGGTCGCGATCTGCGACAACCCGGCCTTCGCCAGGGAGGATGCCGAACCCGTNTCCGACGGCCAGATCCTCGGCCGCGTTGTATGGGTCGGCCANCGGGCGTNACCATCGGCGTTTGACCCGCCGGNCATGCAGGATTCATCATGAAGCGTGAACACGAGACGCTGACATGATACACAACTACCTCAATCTCGAGACGCTCCTGCGGGCGGGCGCGAGCGGCGACAAGTCGACATTCAAGGCGGAGCTCGACGAAGCCCTGAAGGCGGCGGAAGCGGCGGGCGACGACGTGTCGGCGCGCTTCATCGAGTCCGTCGCCGCCGGAGGCGAGCGCGGTGTCGTGGAGGACAAGACCGACCAGACGCAGAAGGCGGCGCTGTTCGACAGGAAGCTGGAGAGCGAGGACGACATCCCCGTCGGCCTGTCCATGCTGAAGACGAACGCGGCCATGGAGCACGTGATCCTGCCGGAACACGTCAAGAAGATCCTCTACGACTTCCTGAACGAGCAGAAGAACAACCAGAAATATCTCGACGCCGGGCTTGATCCGCGCAACAAGGCCCTTCTCTTCGGCCCGCCGGGCAACGGCAAGACGCAGGTGACGAAGGCCCTCGCGAACTACATGGGGTGTCCGCTCTACATGGTCCGCTACGACGCGCTCATCTCGCAGAAGCCGGGCGAGACGTCCAAGCGTCTGCGGGCTGTCTTCGACTTCGCCAAGTCGCACCGGTGCATCCTCTTCTTCGATGAGATCGATTCCATCGGCAAGGAGCGCGACGACCCGAACGAGACGGGCGAGATGAAGCGCGTCGTCTCGATGCTTCTCGTCCAGCTCGACGACGTTCCGCCTCACGTCATGGTCATCGGTGCGACGAACCATGCAAGAATGCTGGACCGGGCCATTCTCAGACGCTTCCACATCCGCGTGGTGCTTCCGGCACCGACGCCTGACGAGTTCGAGCAGTATCTGAGAATGGCCTTCAGGAAGTACGGCCACGAGCCGTACAGGGATGTGACGCACCGCAACGAGGTGCGCATCCTCGGCATCCGGCTGCAGCCCGAGAACTTCGCCGACACCGAGGTCTTCGTGGAGGACTGCCACAGGACATGGATCAGGCACGACCGCGGAATCACGATCGAGGAGGCCATCAGGGAGGCTATAGAGAACTGGGCCGACACGCGCACGAAGGTGCCGAAATAGGCCCCACGCCGGGTATCTCGGCCTAGCGCCTTGCTGCCTGCCTGTGATCGAAGATGTCTGCTTCCATTTCACCCAGGGCGGCATGGAAGGCTGGCATGTCGGAGACGGTTCGCTCGCCGCTGTAGGAGGGTGACGTGACGCCGATCCAGATCCCGTCCTCCCCGAGCCGGACATCGATGAAGCGGTCTTGGTCGAAGCCGATCGAGACCGTGTTCACGACCGTGTCGCCTGCCGCCGTCTCGTCACCCGAGATCGAGAAGCTGTCATAGTCGCCTTCCGAGATGTCCAGCAGCTTCGAGGCCACTTCTGCGATGCGTGTGTCGGTGCACGCCTGCTGGCCGAGATCGTCGCGGGGAACATATGCGTCTCCGACTGCGGAAATGTGCTCGACGACCAGTGCGACGCATTCCTCGGGCGTTCCGCACGAATGGAAGCCCGCTATGTCGTCGAGGGCCACTCCGTCTGCAGTCCTCAGCAGCCATGCTGTTCCCGGGATGCGTTCCAGGCGGATCGTCCTTGGTGCGATCGCCGCCCTCGACCAGGCATCTTCGCCTGCATCCTTGGGCACCGCGATGCCGACGAGATGCTCGCGTCCGCCCCGGGTCTGGAAGACGACAACGTCGCTGACTGCGTTGGAAGAGGCCAGCCTGACCACGGGAGAAAGCCCTGTCTCCTTCAGGAATTCTCTGGCATGCAGGCGGATGTCGTCGACGATGTTGCGAAGGGTCATGGCGTTCTCCGATGTCTTCCATGGGAGCGTGGCACGACCGCAAGCATAAATCGATGCCGCCCGGAGCCGTGTCAGGCGGCTATGCCGGGGAGGAAGCCGAGCCTCTGCAGATGTCGGCTCGTGATGTCGGCGACGATGTCGCACCAGTCCATGCGGTCGGTCCAGTATTCGGCGATCTCGACGCCATATGCAGCCTGCTGGCTCCGGACATGGAGGTCGACGAGTGCGTTGATCTTCGAGACGAAGGCGACGTCATGCCCCTGCTCGAATTCGCGGCCGCGGATCCGAATGCGGTTCAACTGCTCCTCGGGGGCGCAGCGAAGGTAGACGACGAGATCGGCAGGCCCCACGGCCGCCTCGCAGTCATCGAGCAGGCCGAACAGGGGATCGATCCAGGAGCTTCGCCCGTCCGCGTAATGGGTCACGTAAGCGCGCTCGGCGGCGAGGCTGAAGTCGCAGACATAGGGAACCCCGGCGGCGTCTGCGTCGCGTATGGATGCGATCTTGTCGAGCACGAACTGCCGCTGGCACGGGAAGTCGTACTGCTCGGGATCCTCGACCCTCAGGTCGAGGTAGGGGTTCGTGGAGAGATCCTCGCGGACGATTTTCAGGCCGAGCGCTTCGAGCTTCCCCGCAAGGGTCGACTTGCCGCACGACAGTGCTCCAGCGATCTCGATGCGCATTTAGGCCTCCTTAGGATTCGTTGAGCGGTCTTTTTTGAATCCTGTGGATGGAAGGTTTCTGGGTCAAGGGATTGACATCCGGCTGCCGGCGGAATTTGCGGAATGCGACATCGGTTTACATCATCCCGTTAGCGGACGTGGAGCCGCGCCACCCAGCGAGGAAGCATATGACAGGATTCGGCAATCTCTATTCCGAGATGAACGACGACAATTTCGACTACGACAGGAACTACGATGCGGACGAGGTATTCCGCAATTTCGCGAAGCCCGACGACGGCTCTGCAAGGGCATCCAGGCCAGCAGTCAGCCGGACTTCCGGAGGGGTGATCGTGGAAACGCGCAAGCGCCGTACGGTGAAATTGCCCTACTGAACGGGAGCCCCCGCGTCGGGTCTGGTCGAGCAAAAGATGGCATGCGTGGATCTGCGAGATCCGCGGTAGCGGTTCTGATGATGGGGAAGGGCGCAATCTTCGGCGGTTGCGCCCTTCCCCATTTTGTCATCCACCCACCCGGACAGGGACGGCGGATGTTCCAGTCTGGTTGTTACCAAGCTTGCCGGATGCATTGCTGCCCCAGCACCAGGTTGCGCCCTCCTGCTGAATCGCGCAAGCGTGGTTGGTGCCTACGGTGATCCTTTCGACACCGGAAGTCAGTCCGGTGACCTGTGCTGGGATCCTGAAGCCGGTGCTGTTCGATCCGTTTCCAAGCTGACCCGAATTGGCCGATCCCCAGCATTTGGCGCTACCCGCCACTATGGCGCAGGTTGTGTTGCCGCCTGCCTCGATGGAGGTGGCACCGCTGGTTATCCCTTGCACTTGCTGGAGCGAGGTTGCGCTTCCGCCGTTGTTTCCAAGCTGTCCGGCGGAACCGAGCCCGACGCACCTGATGCCGCCGCTCCTGCTGAGCACGCAGGTGTGGGTGCCTGAGGTGGCCACGTCGACGGCATCGGTCACGCCGACCATCCTCGTTGGGGTGAGGACGGGCGATGCAGTGTTGCCAAGGCCAAGCTGGCCGTTGCTGTTTAGGCCCCAGCACATCACACCACCGTCGTTGATTACTGCGCATACCGCGCCTTCACCTACAGAAAGCTTGACGGCTCCGGTAACTCCGGTGGCGGGAAGCGGAGTCGCGACGGTTCCTCCGTTTCGTCCTGTTCCCATCACGCCGTTCGCACTGTCGCCGAAGCACTCTACGGTACCATCGTCCTTCAGGGCGCAATGGTAGCGCAGACCAGAGCCGATCTCCTTGACGCCGGAGGCCATTCCCACCGGCGTGACCGGATACTGGCTTCCGGCTGTGGTTCCCGTGCCGAGGGTTCCGCCGCTGCCGCCATAGCCCCAGCACTGTACCCCGCCGGCGTCGGACAGCACGCATGTGCTGTAATTGCCGGTTCCGGCAAGGCTCATTCCCGATGTCAGGTTGTGTGCGAGGTCGGGAATGAGCCTGTTCCCAGATCCGCCGCCGAGTTTGTTGTAGCTGCCATCACCCCAGCAGTGCATCGCACCTGCGGTGGTTGCACCGCAGGTGCTCAAATCGCCGGCTGTGATGCTCTTGTAGAGGTATTCCTCCCCCTTCGAGACCAAAAGGTATTCCTGCGTCGTTTCCGCGCTCTCGGGCTTTTCGTCGGCGTTGGACCATGAGGCCTTCACCTTGAAGCGGTACTTGCCCTTGTTCGTGAGCGTGCCGCTCAGGGTTCCGTTCTGAGAGAGCGTGAGGCCGGGAGGAAGTCCCGCGGTCTCGCCCAGGGCGAGGGTCACGTCGGACAGGGCGGCGTATGTCACTTCACCCTTCGGTATGTTCATCGTGGTCAGGAGAGAGCCGAAGCTATGGGAGTATGACGCGCGCCACTCTCCGTCCGGCAGGGCCAGCGAGGCGAGCGTCATGGCTGTGGTCGGAAGCCCGACAGCGAGCCGATAGGGCTTGGATACGCTTCTTCCGTCGTAGGATGCGGTCAGAACGACGTCGTGGGTCGTGCTGTATTTCGCGGTACCGGAGATCGACCTGCCCGTGATGCCGAGGCCGACCGGGAGTGTTCCTATGGCGACCGTCGGATCGAAGGCAGGATCGATAGCCCACGACCAGGCAAGTTCGTTTTTGGCGACGCCCTTTATCGTCGCGTCATCGATGAGGTTCCCCAGGTCGTAGCTGTAGGATATTCGCTTCTGGGGCATCGTCATGGTCGCCGTGTTGAACGAGAAGGAGATCTCGTCGATGACATCCATGGCGAAGGCCGTCACGGACGACACGTCCTCGTCGGTTGAATCCTTGAACTGGGCGCGGATCCTGAAACTGTGGGTGCTCGTGGCGGATGTGGTGGTGCCGACGATGGATCCGCCGGAAATCGACAGTTCAGCCGGGAAGGACTCGCCATCGGAGAATGGTTCCAGAGAGAACTGGACGCTCGATGGATCGATGTTCTTGATCGTCAGAAGCTGGGTGAGGTCGAAGGAGTAGGAATTGTCAGCGTTCGACGCCTTCCGCTTGGCAACCGGAAGCGTCGCCGAGGCCAGCGTCAGCTCGGTCTCGGGCAGTTTGACATCCATCGTGTAGCTGCGTGTGGCGGAGACGGTGCCGAATGAGACCTTGACGTCGAAGGTGTAGATCCCTGAAAGCGTGGGAATTCCCGAGAGGACGCCGTTCGCCAGCGAAAGTCCGGGAGGCGAACCCGCACCGAGAGACCAGGTCACTTCGCTCTCGTCCATGCCGACGGTCGTCAGGTGCTGCCTGAAGTCGTAGCTGTACTCCTCGAGGCGTTTCAGGCCGTCGGGAAGCTGCGGTGCTTTCGCCAGACCAAGGAAGAACGCACCGGGGTTGACCTTGATGACGAAGCTGTTGGACGTTCCGCGGTCGCCGACGGCGTCGGTGCTCGTGATCGCGAACGGTCCGTAGGTGCCGAGTTCCGTGGCGTTGCCCTTCAGGGTTCCGGTCGCCGTGTCGAACACGATGCCCTCGGGAAGCTTGTTCACGCTTTCATCGATCGGCTCCCAGACACCGGGATCCACCACGTAGTTCCGCGTCGGCTTGACGGGAGTGATGTCGGTCAGCGCCGTCAGCGTGACCTGAGCGGGGATCGTGATCTGCATCGGGGGCAGCACCCGGTAGTGCAGCGGCTTCGACGTGACGCGCAGGGTGCCGGAATCCCGCACCGAGACGTTGATGAAGACGTCTGTCAGAGCGCCTGCCGATCCCGTGATGATGCCCGTGACGGGATCGATCGACAGTCCAGTACCTGCGAGGTCGTTCGAGAAGAAGGTGACCGGGCCGACGTTGTTGCTGTAGACCGGAGCCTCCGTGATGACAGGCAGTCCCGTCTTCGTGGCGAAGTCGGTGACCGACAGCTCGAGGGGATCCTCGTTCATGCTGACGTTGATCGTGACCGGGTTGGACGACGCGCGGCCGGGCAGGGTGTCTGTCGCGCTGATGACGATGCCGGAGAATGTCCCCAGTTCTCGGGGCTGTCCCTTGAACTCGCCAGTGGCGGGATCGAGCGAGATGCCATCCGGAAGGCGGCCGACGGCTGTCCAGGTTACGGCACCGACACTGTCGGATGCAGTGGCCGCGTTGCCTGTCGGAACATCGCGTCCGAAGACGAGGTCGATGCTGTCAGGGGCCGTGACGCTCATCGGGGGCACCGATGTCGCCGTTGCGGTGGCGCTTGCAGTGCGTCCGGTGGCATCCGTGACGGCGACCGTCACATCAGTGGTGAAGGCCGCTGCCGGGGTTCCGGTCAGTTGTCCGGTTTTCCGGTTGATAACCAGTCCGGTTGCTCCGGTGTCCGCCGCCCACACCTGCGCGCCTACGATGTTGTCGACTGCCGGAAGGGCGAAGGAGAAGGGATTGCCCACGCGGGTGGTCGATGCCTCGAGGGAGAGCGTGATCGGGGTCCCGTCCTGGATGACCTTGAAGGTGAAGGTGCGCTCCGCGGTGCCGCCGAAGGCGTCGGAGGTGCGGATGGTCGCCGACGAAGTCGCACCGAATTCAGTGGGTGCGCCTGTGAAGGTGCCGCTGGAGGCGTCGAATGTCATGCCTTCAGGGGCGGATCCGTCCAGAAGCTCCCATGTGACCTCCTCGCCGACGACGTTGGCGAGTTCGAGGGAGACCGGTATGTCGTGGTCCATGATCACCGTCAGCATTTCGGACGTAACGAACGCAAGTGCCTTGCGTTCTCCCACCGAAATGCTGACCTGCTTCGTGGTGGTGTCGTGGTCGTCTGTCACCGTGAGGGTGAAGGTCGACGGGGCGATCTGTTCGTCCGCGGACCCGTGGATCCGTCCCGTTGCCGGATCAAGGGAGATGCCTTCCGGGAGCGTCGGGTCGATGGCGAAGACGGCTGATCCAATGGCTGCAGGAGCCGAGTATGTGGCTTCCCCTTCCGAATATTGGGCGAACTCGTAGCTCGCCGGGCCTTCGATGACGAGGGGGGCGCGGTCCGCGACCGAGATCGTGAACTGGACGGTGTCGGTGCCGCGCTGTCCGCCTATGGAGTCGATGGCTGTCAGCGTGTAGGTCGCCGAGGATGATGCCGCGGACGGAGTTCCGGAAATCGCTCCTGTCGACGCATCGAGGCTCAGTCCCTCAGGCAGACCGGGTGTCACGGAGAAGGTGACTGTGCCGACCGCCGTTCCGGATGTGACGGATGCGGGCGCTCCCGCGTAGTCCTGGTAGCGCGTCGCGGCGATGTCTGCGGCGGACGCTTCAAGCTGCGGGCGCTCCTTGACAGCCAGTGTGACCGTCTTCGTGGACGTTCCAAGTTCGCCGCCCTTGCTGTCGACGGCAGTGATCGTATAGGCGGCTGGTTCGCTGGTGGCTTCGGCTGTCCCCGATATCGCACCGGATGCCGCATCGAGCGCAAGCCCTGCCGGAAGATCGGGGCTGATGGAGAACACTGCTTCGCCTATGGCGTCCACGGGGCTGAAGCCGACGGATGCGCCGATGTACTGCTCGAACTCGTGGGTATCGGGGCCCGTGATCGCCAGCGGCGAGCGCTCCTTGACCGAAAGTGCGATGCTGATGCTGCTCGTTCCCATGTCTCCGCCCTTCTCGTCCGTCGCCGTGACGACATAGGTGGAGGCTGCCATGGCCTCTTCCGCGGTGCCCGAGATGGTTCCGCTCGACGCATCGAACGTGAGTCCTGCCGGAAGATCGGGGCTGATGGAGAACGCTACGGGTCCGATTGCGTCGACAGCCGTGTAGGCTGCGGAGCCTTCAACGTAGCGGGCGAACTCGACGGTTTCAGCGCCTTCTATGCCAAGAGGATCCCGTTCGGCGACTGAAAGCGTGAACTGGGCAACGTCAGTGCCCTTGTCGCCTCCCTTCGAGTCGGTGGCCGTGATCGTGTAGACGGTGTCCGCGACGATCTCTTCGGAGCTGCCGCTTATCGAACCGATGTCCCTGTCGAGGACGAGGCCTGCCGGAAGATCGGGCGTCACGGAGTAGGCCACGGGCGGGATGGCGTCGGTCGTCGATGCGCTGAACTGCGCGGTGCCGAAGCGTTTCAGCGACAGGGCAGGCGGAGCTTCCACGACGAGGGCGTCTCGTTCGGCCACAGTGACCGTGAACTCGTTGGAGACTGCGCTCGTGCCGTCGGGGTCGGTTGCCCTGATCGTGATGCCGGAGAAGGCCCCGGCCGTCTCGGGGGTGCCTGTCACGGCACCCGTCGCGGGGTCGATGCCGACGCCATCCGGAAGGCTGCCTGAAGCAAGCACAAACGTGGATGCCCCAGTCTCGTTGACCACGGTGGCCGCCGGTGTCGCGTCTGCGGACGCGAACTGCTTGAGGGAGGCGTCTTCGGCCGAGACAGAGTAGTCTCCGATGATCTCGAAAGTCACCACCGACGTGGCCTCGCGGTCGAAGTCGTCTTTGACCGCGACGGAGACAGGATAGGTTCCCTCCTCGGCAAAGGATCCGGTGATGGTGCCCGTGGCTCCGTTCAGGACGAGGTCATAAGGCATTCCTGCGGGATCGGCCGAGGAGAAGGTGACTGGATCGACGGCATTGCCTGCGGCGAGGGTGTCCGTGAATGTCGTTCCCTTCCGGTGCCTGACGGTGATGTCAGGGAAGTCGATCTCCCCGGCACGGGTGACGTTCATGTCGATTGTTGCGGTTGCCGGACGTCCTTCTCCGTCGGTGGCGTTGACCGTGACAGTGCCAAAGCGGCCTGTTTCAGACGGTGTGCCGATGAAGTAGCCGTCCGCAGAGAAACGCAAGCCCTGCGGGATGGTGCCGACAGGCGCGTCATAGGACACCGATCCAAGGGCATTCTCTTTCCTGGGATATCGGACGGCCCATGTGCCGTATGTGAAGGGGCCTTCTTCGTAGCTCAGCTTGAAGGGAAGGGGCGGGCCGACCCGGAGGTCGAAGCTGGTGGATGCAGACGCCCCCGCCTTGTCAGTGGCGCGGATGGTTACAGGGAATGTTCCCTCTGCGGTCGGCGTGCCGTGGATACGTCCGCCGCTGAAAGTCAGACCTTCGGGCAGCGTGCCGGACAATGCATAGGTGATCGGCCTGGTGCCTCCCGACAGTTGAGGGGTTGCGTCGAACGAGGCGGCGCGGTTCAGATCGTATGACGACGGAGCGGAGAACTCCGGCTTCTCGTTGATCTTGATGGATAGCGTTCCGGTCGCCGCGGGGCGATCCGTCTCGTCATCGATCGTGAAGCCTGCGGCATACTCGCCTGACTCTGATATCGAGCCCGAGAATGCTCCGGTAGCCGCGTCGGTGATGAGCGCGCCCACAGCCTGCGTGAAGGCGTACGTCACCTGGCCAAAGCCGTTTCTCAGTGGAGGAAGATTGTCCGAGAACTGCTGGCCCGCTGTCCATTCGAGGGACATGTTCAGCCAGCCGTAGAGGCCGCCGAGGCCGTCGGGTTCGCGCACGGTCAGGTCGAAGGCCTGGGCTGTGGCGGACGATCCATCGTTGTCGGCAACCTTGAGGACGATGCCGGAATAGACCGTTCCGACAGGGTCGGTGGTCGTGCCGACCAGCCAGCCGTCCTCGCGGATATCGAGGGTGGCTGGCCAGTTCGACGGCAGTGACTCTGCCGAATAGGTGACGCCGCCGTAGCCGAGCTGCTGCGTGGCGAGCCTGTAGCCGTTTCCGACGAAGCGTTCGACGTCCCTGTCGTTGATCGCGATCGTCATCGGCTCCCTGTCGTTTACCTTCACGGAGAACGGCTCGGAATCGTCATGATCCTGATCGTCCCTGACGGTCACGACATATGGCCCGAATGTCTTGTCGGCGGTCTCGACAGCGTCTGGCTTGACGGTGATCCGTCCTGTCCTCGTGTCGAATGTCATCCAGTCGGGGATTGGGTCGCCGTCGGTGTCTGCGATCGAGAAGGAGCGCTTTCCGATGATGCTGTCGGCTGCGAGCGTGGCGTTGACGCTCTTCCATTGGTGGCGGGTGACCTCGACGTCGCCATAGCTGACTTCGAGGGGATTGTAGGAGCGCAGGATCTGCGGGAAGGTGGCTCTGCGTCCGTTGTCGACATAGATCGGGATATCGTGGTTTCCGGCAGCGGAGAGCCCCGCTGCCGAGCTGACGACGCCTGTCGTGCTGTCGATGGAAAGGTCGCCGGGCAACGTGGTCGTTGTTCCGATCGTGTAGCCAGCCGTGACGCCCTTGGTGATGGCGAGGCCGTTCGTCGCGAACGGAGTGGCGGTGCGGACGTGGAGATCCTCCGTCGTCGCCTCGATAGCTTCGGGATAGATGCGGAAGTCGATGGCGCTGCTTTCGTCGGGAATCATGCCGGGGCCGGATACGCGGATGACGATGCCGATGCTCGTGCCGACTTCGGTCGGCGTTCCGGAGATCGTACCCGTCCTGTCGTCCAGGATGAGGCCGGCAGGCAGGGATCCCTGCGCCACCTCCCATCTTGCTCCCGGCACTATGCCTGAGGAAGTCAGCCGCTTCTCGTACTTCGTCCCCACAGTGCCGCTGAGGCTGTTGAGCGTGCCGATGTTGGCCACGGACGGGAGCGTGGTCAGGGTGAAGGGGTCGGACAGCCCGGTCGTGCCGTCGAAGCTGTCGCGGGCTTCGATGCGGAAGGTCGCGGTGGTGTCGTAGTCTTCGAAGATTCCACCCAGCACGCCGCCCGCGGATGAGAAGCTCAGGCCTCCTGGACGTGTCGTCTCCGGCACCAGCCTGTATGTGACAGGACCGAGGGACTTCCTGACCGTCGCGGCGATCCTGAAGGATTCGCCCTTGCCCTTGTCCCGAACCTGGTCAAGAAAGTCGGTGCGCGTCGTTCCGTCCGCGAGCAGTTCCTCGACGAACGGCCCGTCTGCGACGACGATGTCGCCGTAGGCGAAGGCGACCTCGCGGCCCATGTAGTCGTAGCCGCGCCATGCCAGACCAGTGGATCCGGCAGCCGCTGGCGTACCCTGGAAGGCTCCGTTCATCATGGACATGCCGTCGGGATATGTGACGCCGTCCACGGGCACCCAGGTATGGACCGTCACGCCCTCGGGCTGCGGGATTTCAGCGTAGAAATAGGTGTTGGTGTGGGTGTAGTAGTCGACGACCGCGGGCACGCCGACGGGTTCGAAGACGTTGAAGTGGATCTCTGCGCGGGCGATGCGGTTGCCGGACCTGTCGTAGCCGTGGAAGAGGGTGGACTGGATCTCCTCGGCGGCAGGAGTTCCGGAGAAGATTCCGCTAGCCGTGTCGAGAGCTATGCCGCCAGGGATGTCGTCCATGGAAAGGTCTCGCCGCCACTCCACGACATCCTGGGTCACCACGGGGATCTTCTTGGCGAAGTCGTATCCGACTGGTGCGACATAGTAGGCGACGATGTCGTTGCCTATGCCGTATTCCACATCTTCGGCCGGGGGCGGGGTGAGGCTGACCGACTGAACCGGGGTTTTGTAGCGGAACATGAACTGCTCTGACGCAGAGGCTCCGATCGGGGACAGGGCTACGGAAGCGGCAAGCACCGAATTGGCAATCTTCTTCAACATGATCTGTCTATCCCCATAAAACCTTCAAAGGATGAAGAGGATATCCATCGTTGGCAATATCGGTCGGTATCCGGATACTGGTCATTGCCAGAAACAGCCGAAAAAATGGTCTCAACCGAGCCGCATGCGTCTGCCAGTTTTGGGCTTCTGCCGGCGGCTCATCCAACCCGGGTGCTGCCGACAGTCTCCCGGCAAAGCCGGATGACTGGCCAGGGCCGTGCGGCTACAGTGGTTCAAGGATTCAAATGTCGAGGATTGGATGGCGCTGAGAACGGATGTGGATGCTCTTGCGGTGCTCCCTGAGATTACCTGCCTGGAGTCCATCTATCCCGGATTCCGGCAATGGTATCTGCAGCGGGTCGTGCCGGGCCTGGCTGACGGAAGCAGACTGATTGTGGCAGACGTCCTGGACGGAGGGCTTGCAGGCATTGCTATCGCCAAGCGTACCTGCGGGGAGCGCAAGCTCTGCACCTTGTGGAGGAACCCTCGGCTTGGACGGGACGCCACGGTGGCCGAGCTTCTGACCGGGACGACATCATGGCTCGGCCCCCGGCGTCCGACATTCACCGTTCCAGTGGACAGGATACATCGCCTGAGGCCTGTGCTCAACGAGATGCAGGCGGGTTCCGGCGTGCCGCTCGGAACTCTCTACAGGCCGGAGGTGAACGAGATGCTGTTCAATTCTTCAGGAATGCCGGAATGAGCGTGGTCGCGAGGTTCTGGGGCGAGCGCGGAGCGGGGTGCGTCATACGTGCCGACGACACGGGCAGGTTCCTCATCGGCCTTCGATCCGCCGTGGTGGACGATCCGCTGACCTGGGGCACATGGGGAGGCGAGGTCGATCCCGGTGAGACGCCGGAGGCGGCGGTGGTGCGCGAAGTCTCAGAGGAGACTGGCTACTTGGGGGAGGTCGAGCTGCAACTCCTCTTCACCCACACGAGCCGCACCGGGTTCGTCTACGACAACTACCTGGCCACAGTGCCCTTCGAGTTCGAGCCGTTGCTTGGCTGGGAGAACGACGAGGCAAGGTGGTTCGAGCGCGGCACCTGGCCTCGTCCGCTTCATTTCGGACTGTCTGCGCTGATGAGCGCCCGACCCGATGTGTTCGGACGTGACCGGAGTGGATGGGTGGCGTCCGGGATGGACAGGATGGTCGCGCAGTGCTTCGGCTGGCGGCCGAAGTGGCGGTCAAAGCAGGCCTGACGCCTCGATGATGCGGATGAGGCGCTCGCCAAGCGATGCGAGAAGCTCGGTCACGGCGGAATCGGGGATGACGCCCGTCCACCAGAGATAGATGGCAACAATCAGTCCCGCCATCGAGAAGGCGACAAGGGCCTCTGCTGCCAGAACCGCCATGCGCAGCGGCAGGACAGCTAGCGCGACGCACTTGAAGAACACGTCGAAGCTGTGCGCCCACCACGGGGTGGAGGCCGCCTGGAGTCGGTTGAACTCGGCCTTGATCGGATTGTTCTGCGGACGTTTCGACATTGCTGGATCCATGAGAAGCGCGAGTTCCGCTTCAGCGCGGGCGGGCACGTTGAGGTCCATTAGGCAGACAAAGGATTCGTCTGTCAACGAGCCTCCGGCTCCCGGGGTTGCGCCGTGTAGCGCCCGATGCGACCCTTTCAGCAACGAAAGGAACCGACAATGCGACGCTTCATACCCCTTCTTTTCGCCGGGGCTGCAACCCTCATGTCCCTGTCTCCGGCGATGGCGCAGCAGAACCAGCAAGTTCCGGCCGTGCAGCCAGCAGCCGAAGCGCAGAAATGCGCGGCACCGCAGTATCCGTCTGGCAGCACCCTGCAGTGGTTTCTGGGCGTCAATCCGAGAGACAGCCTCGTCGCCGTGTGGTGCCGTCTGCAGACGCTTCCCGGCGCGCTGCGCTTCAATGTCCTGTTCCTGACTACACAGGCCCACCGTTCGTGGGACACGTCCTTCCAGGGGGCGGGCAACGGCCCCGAGAAGATCGTCGAGATAGTCCAGTCGCTCGTCCCCACCGGAGACGGACCGGTCAAGGACGAGCAGGGGATGCCCTTCGGACGCGTCCTGCAGAACGTAGTCCAGCTCGCGGCGGAGGCGGCCTCCGACGGCACGACCCTCGGTTTTGCGACGACGCATCCCGCTGCTAAGGAGCTTGTTCTCTGGGAGCCTCTCGTCCTGCGGGTCAGGCCCGTGTCGCTCGCGGGGCAGGAATTCACGCTGAAGATCCTTCTCAAGCCCAATCTCGGCTGGCTCGCCTATGGCCTTCAGGACCCCCGCTTCGATCTCAGGTTCAGGGGCTGGTCGGGGCGCATGGACATAGGCACGGGCGGTCTCTTCGGCGGCGGATGCTCGGCGCAGATCCCCTTCTGCGAGAATCTGGGGGAGACTCCTGTCTTCCACGCCCCGTGGATCGTCGAGCAGGTCATCCTGCAGGCGGACGGGG
>Ga0065721_10051618_pt1 | contig 14085 bp, 13 predicted proteins | sample Mesricmetagenome_FD_59108 | JGI IMG/M metagenome (GOLD analysis project Ga0065721, IMG submission 59108) | Mesophilic microbial community from rice straw/compost enrichment Sample: eDNA_1 v2 (version 2) | ecosystem: Engineered > Solid waste > Grass > Composting > Bioreactor | place: USA: Davis... | reverse complement strand
CCGCGGCTGGGCCGAGGCCGCCGCGGCCGGCGCGGGCGTGGAGCCGCGCCTGGAGATCACCGACACGGCGGCGCCGGGCCGGGGCGTCAGCGCGGTGGTGGTCTTCACTGGCTGCGCCCCCGGCGCCGCGGGCCACTGCGACGTGGCCGTGGAATACGCACTGCAGAAGCGCGACGGCACGCGCGCGACGCTGGGCAGCGGCGTGCTGTGGTCGCAGCCGCCGCACACGCCGCGCTTCATGCTCGGCAGCACCTCGCTGAAGCTGGCCTTCGGCGCGCCGGACCGCGGCGCGCAACTGCGTGTGCTCGCCAAGGTGACCGACCGCGTCGCCAGGCGCTCGGTGGAATTGGCCGCGCCGTTGAAGGTGGAGTGAGCGGTACGCAGCCACAGCGGGCGCACCCCCAGGAGCCCGGCATGCACACCGCCATCCCTGTCCGTCGCCGCCTGTTGTTCCTGGCGACATCGGCCACGGCCATCCTGGCCGCGGGTTTCGTGAACGCCCTCCCCGCCGTTGCCCAGCCCGCTCCCGCCGGCCCCTGGCCGGCGCTGCGCGAGGACGGCGCCATCGTGCTGTTCCGCCACGCCGAGGCGCCGGGCATCGGCGATCCGACCGGATTCAGGCTGGGGGACTGCGCGACGCAGCGCAACCTCAGCGAGGCCGGCCGCGAGCAGGCGCGGCGCAGCGGCGAAGAGCTGCGGCGCCAACGCATCCCGGTCGGGGCCGTGTGGAGCTCGCAGTGGTGCCGCACCCGGGACACCGCGGCGCTGATGGCCCTGGGGCCGGTGCGCGATGAACCCGCCTTCAACTCCTTCTTCGGCGAGCACGGCGACCGGGCGGCACGGACGGCCGCCGCGCGCCGCAAGCTGCTGGACTGGCGCGGCCCCGGCGCGCTGGTGGTGGTGACGCACCAGGTCAACATCACCGCGCTCACCGGGCTGGGCGTGGCCTCGGCCGAGGGCATCGTGCTGCAGCGGCGCGGCGGCGCGCTGGCCGTCACCGGGCGTATCGCGCCGCCGCGGTAAATATGGGGCGGTCAACGGGAGGACGCCACCATGGGCAGCACGGCGGCGTGGTCGCCGATGCCCGGCTCGTGGCCTTCGAGTCGCGCCATTCCCAAGGCCGTGAATCCAGCCGGCCGCTTGGCCGATCTGAAAATCAACCGACGGATTTGCAGCCAAAACCAGTGCGGCCCTGAATTTCTTCAGGGCCGCCACCAAAAAAGTCAGCTCGTCGTCAGAATTGCGCCGCAGGGCAAATCGAGGCCACGAGCCTCATGACCCGGCCGGGGTGGCGCGAATTCAGGCCATCTCGCACCGGGCGACGTGGCCGATTTTCCAGTGGATGGCGAAGGCGACGGCATCCACCACCAGCACGATCAGCATCTTGAACAGGTTCAACTGGCCCTCATGGCGCTCCACGCGCAACGTCCGCTTGAGCTCGCTCACCCGCAGGCGCGTGAGCTCCTCGCGGGGCAGCGCTCTCAAGGCGGCCTCGGCCTGCGCCGAGCCCTGGTGCGCGGCACGGATGTACGAATCGTTGGACAGGTAGCGCTCGTACTGATGCCGGTCCAGCGTGAATTGCGGGCTCATGATCTGGACGACGTCATGAATGGCCAGCGCCGAAACGAACACGAAGCACACGACGGCAAAGAAACATACCGTCAGCGCATAAATTTCCAGGATGCTCTTTCTCATGAACGAAATGTTTTTGCTGGAGCGGGCGCCGAATCTTCCTGCCGAACCAACCGGAGCTCAGGCCATGTTTGAAAACCATCGGCGTCCACCATGCGCCATGAAATGGGGCGCGGTGTCGGGGCAGAGGCCAATTGACGGCCTGCAGCGACGGGCTGGCCGGGAATGTCAGGAGTCTTGCCCTGAATGTCCCATTCCATGAGCGCGGCAAGTCCTGGCCCCCTGACTTCCGTCCGTTCCGAGGTATTGGCGCATGCACGGCCCCGGCGGCGCGGCAGCCCGCAGTGCCCGTCCGCGCTTCGATGGCCCAGCACGGGCGGGCCTTCAAATATCCGGGGATACGCTGAAGGTTCTGCGTGCTGAAACTCAACCCGGCTGCTTCACTGACTGTCCGCTGAGGCAACTGCACCAAACTGGCCTTTCATGCCCAACCACCCTGCATGCGTCCGATGGTAACAGGGCGATACATCCAGGCCCGCAGGGACTTGCGTGGAGAAGTTCTTCATCCGGGCAGGAAGCGCGGGGCGTCGCGCTCCGGCGGTGGAACGCGGCGCCCCGGATCGCGTCAGGCCGCGCCCCGTCCCCCCTTGAGCTGCTCGCCCACCGGCAGCTTGCGGATGCGCGTGCCCGTGGCCCAGTACAGCGCGTTGGTCAGCGCCGGCGCGATGCCGGAAGTGCCAGGCTCGCCGATGCCGCCGGGCTTGTCGCTGCTGGGCACCAGGTGCACCTCGATGCGCGGTGCCTCGCCCATGCGCATCACGCGGTAATCGCCGAAGTTGGCCTGCTGCACCCGGCCCTGGTCCAGCGTGATCTCGTTCCACAGCGCCGCCGACAGGCCGAACACCACGCCGCTCTCCAGCTGCGCCCGCACCGTGTCGGGGTTGACCACCTGCCCGCAGTCCACCGCGCACACCACGCGCCGCACGCGCACCTGGCCCTGCGCGTCCACCGCCACCTCGGCCACCATCGCCATGTAGCTGCCGAAGGCGTACTGCACCGACACGCCGCGCCCCGCGCGCTCGTCGGTGCCCATGCGCAGCGGGCTGTCCCAGCCGGCCTTCTCGGCCGCGAGCCGCAACACCGCCTGCAGCCGGGGCTGCTTGTCCAGCAGCGCCAGCCGGTACTGCACCGGGTCGCGCTGCGCCTTGGCCGCGAGTTCGTCGATGAAGCTCTCCACCACCCATACGTTGTGCGTGGCGCCCACGCCGCGCCAGAAGGCGGTCGGGATGGGCGGCTCGTGGCGCACGTACTCCACGCGCTGCACCGGGATGTCGTAGGGGATGTCGCGCGCGCCCTCGACCGCGTCGCTGTCGATGCCGTCCTTCACCGCCTCGGGCGCGAAGCGGGAGAGGATCGACGAGCCCGTGATGCGGTGCAGCCAGGCCTTGGGGCGGGCCTGTTCGTCCAGCGCGGCGGCGATGCGGTCCAGGTAGTAGGGCCGGAACATGTCGTGCTGGATGTCCTCCTCGCGCGACCACACGAACTTCACCGGCGAGGTCGCCTGGCGCGCGAAGGACACCGCCTGCACGATGAAATCCACCTCCAGCCGCCGTCCGAAGCCGCCGCCGAGGTAGTGGTTGTGCACCTGCACCTTCTCCTCCGGCAGTCCGGCGGCCTTGGCCGCCGCGGTGCGCGCCAGCACCGGCACCTGCGTGCCCACCCACAGCTCACAGCCCTGCGGCGTGAGCGAGACGGTGCAGTTCATCGGCTCCATGGTGGCGTGGGCCAGGAAGGGCATCTGGTAGAGCGCGCTGACGCCGTTGGCCGCCGGCGTGGCCGCGAGCACGGCCATCGCGTCGCCGTCGCTGCGCGCCACGGCGCCTTCCCGGCGCGAGGCGGCCTCCATCTCGGCCACGATGGCCGCGGTGGTCAGCGCGCCGTGCGGCCCGCCGCTCCAGGTGGGCGCCAGCGCCGCCAGGCCCTGCTTGGCGGCCCACATGTGGTCCCCCACCACGGCCACGGCGTTGTCCAGCCGCAGCACCTGGCGCACGCCGGGCACGGCCAGCGCGGCGCGCTCGTTGAGGCCCGCCAGCTTGCCGCCCACGATGGGGCAGGCCGCCACGGTGGCCACACGCATGCCCGGCACCTTGGCGTCGATGCCGAACAGCGCGCGGCCGTTGGTCTTGTCGGGCGAGTCCAGCCGCTTGACGGGCTTGCCGATGAGCTTGAAGTCGGCCGGCTGCTTCAGCGGCACGTCCTGCGGCACGGGCAGCCTGGCCGCGGCGTCCACCAGCTGGCCGTAGTGCAGCCGCCGGCCGCTGGGGCCGTGCGTGACCACGCCGAGCGCGGCGCCGCACTCCTTCACGTCCACGTTCCATTGGCGCGCCGCGGCCTGCAGCAGCATCACGCGCGCGGTGGCGCCGGCGCGGCGCAGCGGCTCCCAGGCGCCGCGGATGGAGGTGGAGCCGCCCGTGACCTGCCCGCCCAGCAGCGGGTCGGCATAGAGGGCGTTGTCCGGCGGCGCCTGCTCCAGCTTGACGCGCGCGGGGTCCACCTCCAGCTCCTCGGCCAGCAGCATGGGGATGGACGTGAAGGTGCCCTGCCCCATCTCCACCTTGTGGACGATGAAGGTCACGGCGCCCTGCCGGTCGATGCGGATGAAACCGCTGTAGGCCAGCCCGGCCGAGTCCTGCGACAGCGCGGTGGTGGCCTGGCCCACGGCGGCCTCCGGCGGCTTGGTGTCGCGCGGCGCCGGCGTCTCCAGCGGCACCACGGCGCAGCCCGGCAGCGCGATGCCGATCAGCAGCCCGCCTCCGGCAGCGGCGCCGGCGCGGATGAAGGCGCGGCGCGACAGGCCCAGGCTTTCTTCGACGTGCTCGATGGGGCGCATCTCAGGCTCCCCGGTTCGGCGCGGCGATCTGCGAGGCCGCCAGCCTGATGGCGGCGCGGATGCGCTGGTAGGTGCCGCAGCGGCACAGGTTGCCGGCCATGGCGCCGTCGATGGCGGCGTCGTCGGGCGCGGGGTTGGCGCGCAGCAGCGCGCAGGCGGACATCACCTGGCCGCTCTGGCAGTAGCCGCACTGCACCACGTCGAGCTCGCGCCAGGCGGCCTGCACGCGGCGGCCCACCGGGTCCTGGTCGATGCGCTCGATGGTCACCACGCGCTTGCCCTCCACCGCCGACAGCGGCGTGATGCACGAGCGCACCGCCTGCCCGTCGAGGTGCACGGTGCAGGCACCGCAGGCGCCGATGCCGCAGCCGAACTTGGTGCCGGTGAGGCCAGCCACGTCGCGCAGCGCCCAGAGCAGCGGCATGTCCGCGGGAAGGTCCAGCGCCGTGGGCTGGCCGTTGAGCGTGAAGTTCGGCATCGCGCACCCTCTCTTTAGAAGACCACCGGGACGGCAGCCCCGGCCAAAGGCAAGGAGCATGCCTCAAGCGATTGGGGTTGCCGTTACAGAGACTGCGCCCGCGCCACGCCGACCTTGACGTGACGCCCGTGGCCGACACTCACACCCATGAAAACCCAGTACTACACCGCCTCCACCCTCGACGGCTTCATCGCCACCGAGGAGCACTCGCTGGACTGGCTGCTGCAGTTCGGCGAGGCGCCCGGCGGCAGCTACGAGCGCTTCATCGCCGAGGTGGGCGCCATCGCCATGGGCGCGCACACCTACGAGTGGTTGCTGCGCCATCAAGTCCGTCCCGAGGGCCGCGGCCCGCAGCCCTGGCCCTACGCGCAGCCCGCCTGGGTGTTCAGCACCCGCACCCTGCCGGGCGTGGCCGGCGCCGACATCCGCTTCGCCTCGGGCGACGTCGCCCCGGTGCATGCCGAGATGGCGCGCGCCGCCAACGGCAGGAACGTCTGGATCGTCGGCGGCGGCGAGCTGGCCGCGCGGTTCCACGACGCGGGGCTGCTGGACGAGATCATCGTCACCGTCGCACCGGTCACCCTGGGCCGCGGCGCGCCGCTGTTCCCGCGCGCGCTCACGGTGCCGCCGGCGCTGCGGCTCGAATCGGTACAGGCCTACGGCGACGTGTTCGCCGAGCTGCGCTACGCCGTGCGCTGAGGCCCAGGCTCCCGCGGCGGGAGCGTGACAAGCGCCCGCCGCGGCGCCGGGCCCGCGGCCTGCTGCTGGGCTGCAGGCCCCGAGCCTGCCCCTGTCGCCCCGTCCAGAAAGGAACGAAGCTCCATGCCGAACCTGAACCGCCGCCAGCTGCTCACCGCCACGGCCGCCGCCTGTGCTCCCGGCCTGCCCTGGGCCCAGGGCGCGGGCATGAAATGGCACCCCGGCCAGTACATCCACATTCCCAGCCGCGGCGGCATGGAGATGATCCAGGACACGCTGGACCAGATCCGCAACGTCCAGTCCGCCCGGGGCCTGCAGTTGCGCTACACCTGGGCCGAGCTCGAACCCAGCGAGGGCCGCTTCGACTTCGACCGCCTCCACCAGGACCTGGACCGCGTCGCCGCCCACAAGAAGCGGCTGCACGTGCTGCTGATGCTCAAGTCCTTTGCCGGCGGCGCGCGGCCGGTGCCCGAGTACCTGGAGCAAAAGGCCGGCTCGGGACGCAGCACCTACAGCATCGGCATCGAGGAAAAGCAGGCGCCGGGCGGACCTCGGGCGCGCACCGGGCAGAACGTCGCGCTGTGGGAGCCGGCGGTGCTGGAACACCTGGAGAAATTCCTGTTCGCGCTCGGCAAGGCAGTGGATTCGCACCCGGCGCTGGAAAGCGTGGCCTTCAACGAGACGGCGCTGGGCCGGGCGAACCGCTCCATCAGCGACGACGACCGGGATCGCTTCTTCAAGAACCTGGCCTCCGCCAACCGCACGCTGCGCAAGGCGTTTCCCACCACGGTGGCGATCCAGTTCGTGAACTTCCCCAAGCAGGCGATCCAGACGCTGGTGGGACAGATGCCCGAGTACGGCATCGGCCTGGGCGGGCCGGACGTGTTCCTGGACGACCGCTCGCTGCGCGACAACGTCTATACCCAGTACCCGCGCCTGGCCGGCGTGGTGCCGCTGGCGCCGTCGGTGCAGTTCGAGAATTACGTGGCGTTGCGCCACCAGGGCCAGCGCACCACGGTGCCGATCGAGGACCTGTACAACTTCGCGCGCAACCAATTGCGCGCCAACTACCTGTACTGGACCCGGCCGCAGAAGGGGCTGAAGAACGTCTGGCCGGACGTGCTGAATTTCCTCAAGACCCATCCGCAAGCCTCGACGCTCACGGGCGGACTGGCGACCGCCTGCCCGTCGAGCTTCAGGGGCGGGTGCAGCGCCGGGTGAGCGCCGCCTCGCCTCACGTGAACTTCGGCGGGTCCTTCACCGGCGGCGTCTGGCTGGGCGCCGGGGGGTCTTCCACATGCGGCTCCGCATCCGGCGGCGGTGCCGGCGGGGGCTCGGGCACGAAGGGGTCGGGCGGGATGTCGTGCAGCCTGTGGCTCATGTCGTCCGCCCTTCAGCGCTGCTTCTTCGCGATTTCACGTGCCAGCGCTTCCTTGTTCATCCGCGAGCGCCCGGCGATGCCCAGTTCCTGGGCGCGCGCGTAGAGCTCCTGGCGCGTGTGGCCCAGCAGGTCCACGCCGCCGAAGGTCTCGCGCGGACGCTCGCGCGCCTGGGCCCCGCCGGCGGCGGCCTGCGGGTCCGACGGGCCCTTGTGCTCCTTGGGCTCCCAGTGGTCGCCCACCTTCTCGAAGCCGTGCTTGAGCGAGGCCAGCGCCGTGCGGCTGGCGCGCTCGCCGCGGCCGTATTCGCGCTCGGCGTTGCGCAAGGTCTTGGCATAGGTGCGCTGCGCCTTGGCCGGCGAGCGCTGCAGGGTGCTCGGCAGCTCGACGCCCAATTTCTGCTTGCTCATGCGGCTCTCCTGCGGTTTGGCGCCGACGACGGCGGCAGCGCCCTGCGTGTCTGCATGCCTGCGGACACGGCAACCGCCATTCCCGGCACCAGGCGCCGGCACGGCCCGCGGCGGGCAGGCCGCCCTGGCCGAAGCTGAACTTCAGTCCTACCGGGCAATTCAGCCAGCCGCCAGCCAGCGCCGCGCCAGCGCCGCGACGTCTACCTCCCCGGTGGTGTCCACGCCGATGGCGCGCGCCCGCTCCGCCGCGTCCAGCGGTTCTCCCGTTGCCAGCTGCTTTTCCAGCACGTCCACGCCGGCCTCGGATGGGTCGTTGCCGGCGGTGCCGCGCGCGGCCACGCGGCGGCGCAGCGTTTCGGCGTCGGCCGTGCAGGCCAGGATGGTGAAGGGCACGCGCAGCTGCCAGGCCAGGTGTTCGAAGTCCTGCCGCGTCGCGCGGCTGAGGAAGGCGGCGTCCACGATCACCGGGTAGCCGCCCAGCAGCGCGGCACGCGCGCAGGCCGCCAGATGCTCGAAGGTGCGGCGGCCGGCCTCGGGGGTGTAGAGGTCCAGCCCGTGCTCGGCCGAGCGCTGCAGCGCCCGCAGCCCGAACAGGCGCTTGCGCTCCACGTCCGAGCGGACGCGCACCGCCCCGGCCCGCGCCGCCAGCGCCTCGGCCACGGTGGACTTGCCGCTGCCCGAGGGCCCGTAGGTGATCAACAGGCGCGGCGCCGCGCCGGCGTCCACCAGGGCTTGCGCGCAGGCCAGGTAGTCCGGCCCCGCGGCGTGGCCCGGCGACAGCGCCTGCACCAGGGCGCGCACCAGCGCCCGGTACACCTCGTACAGGCGCAGCACGCGCATGCCGGCGTAGTCGCCGCCGCGCTGCAAATAGGCGTCCAGGAAGCGGAAGGCCAGGTCGCGCCGGCCGCGCGCCTGCAGGTCCATGGTGGCGAAGCCGATGTCGCTCATGGCGTCGATCCAGCGCAGCGCCGGATCGAACTCGATGCAATCGAAGGCCGTGGCCTCCTCGTCCCCGCCCGGCACGATGAGGTTGGCCAGGTGCAGGTCGCCATGGCCCTCGCGCACGGCGCCACTTTCCAGGCGGCGGCGCAACTCGGGCTCCAGCGTCCGCAGCCGCGCCTCGCACCAGGCGCGCAGCGGCGCCAGCCGGGCATCGCAGGGGCGCGCGGCCTCCAGCTGCGCCAGCACCTGCCGCACGGACTGTTGCACCTGCATCGGCTGTCCGAAGGGACCGTCCGGCCCGGCGGCGGGCGCGGCGGCATGGAAGTCCGCCAGCCGCTGCGCCAGGCACTCGATGGCGCGCGGCGACAGCAGCCCCCGCCGCAGCCGCTCGCTCATCAGCGCCTCGTCGGCGAAGCGGCGCATCACCACCGCGTGGTCGATCACCGGCCCTTCACCACCCAGGCGCGGCGCCGCCGGCGTGCCGCGCACCGGCACCACGCCCAGGTACAGCGCGGGCGCCAGGCGCCGGTTCAGCCGCAGCTCCTCCAGGCAGGCCTGCCCGCGCCGGGCCGTGCTGCTGAAGTCCAGGAACGGCAACCGCACCGGCTTCTTGAGCTTGAAGGCCAGGCGCTGCGTCAGCAGCACCCAGGAGATGTGCGTCTGCAACAGCGCCACCGGCAGCCCGGTGCGGGCCTGCAGTTGCGCGCGCAGCGACTCGGCGTCGAGCTCGAAATCGGGGGCGGCATCCATGGCGGGAGTATGCGCGGGCCTGAAGGCGCCGCCGTGGCGCGCTCGCGTACCGCGGGCATGCGCAGTGCCCTTGAACGCCAACCGCGGTCCCGCCCAGCGGCGGGCGCGCTTCGTTCTCAAGACCCGGACAAGGAAGCCAGGATCGGCCCGGGTCGCCCGCGGCCGGCACGCCACCTGCCCTGCGAGCCGGCGTCACGCGCCGAAGGCCGCTCCCGCGGGCCGCGGCGCCCGCATTGCCTCTGGAGCCTTCCATGTCCTCCGCCTTCGAGAAGATGTCCGCGCGCCTGCGCGCCGCCTGGAAACCCCACAAGCAGGCCACGACGCCGCGTGCCTTCCGCTGCCAGTGCGGGCGGCCGGTGTTCTTCCGCAACAGCAGGTGCCTGGCCTGCGACACGCCGCTGGGCTACGAGCCGCTGCAGGCGCGCGTGATGCCGCTGGAACCCGTGGGCGAGCACCTGTGGCGCGAGTACGGCGCCGGACTCAACGCCACCGCCTACAGGCGCTGCCAGAACTTCGACGCCGCGGCGGCCTGCAACTGGCTGCTGCCCGCCGACGAGAAGGACGCCCAGGGGCAGCTCAAGCCGCTGTGCATGGCCTGCCGGCTCAACCACACCATTCCCGACCTCTCGGTGCCGGACAACGCGCTCTACTGGAGCCGCATCGAAATGGCCAAGCGCCGCCTGGTGTCGCAGCTCATCGGGCTGGGACTGCCCGTGGTGCCCAGGAGCGAGGACCCGGAGCGCGGCCTGAGCTTCGACTTCCTGCGCGCACCCGAGGGCGGGCCGCCGGTGATGACGGGCCACGACAACGGCCTCATCACCATCAACGTCGAGGAGGCCGACGACGCCAGGCGCGAGAAGCTGCGCGCGCAACTGCACGAACCCTACCGCACGCTGCTGGGGCATTTCCGGCACGAGGTCGGCCACTACTACTGGGACCGCCTGGTGAAGGACACCGAGTGGATCGATCCCGTGCGCGAGCTCTTCGGCGACGACCGCATCGACTACGCCGCGGCGCTGAAGAAGAACTACGACGAGGGCCCGCCCGCGGACTGGAAGGACCGATTCGTCAGTACCTACGCCAGCTGCCACCCCTGGGAGGACTGGGCCGAGACCTGGGCTCACTACCTGCACATGGTGGACACGGTGGACACGGCGCTGTCCTTCGGCATCGACGCCGACGACGTGGAGATCGAGGCCGAGCCCTGGACCAAGGAGGCGCTGTGGCGCCCCGAGGACCCGGACGCCGAAGCCTTCCTGGGCTTCCTCAACGCCTGGACGGAACTCACGGCCGTGCTCAACGAGATGGCGCGCAGCATGGGGCAGCCGGACTTCTATCCCTTCGTCCTGCCCCGGCCGGCGGTGGCCAAGCTGCAGCTGATCCATGCCATCGTGCGCGGCGCCGGTGCGCCGGTGCCCGCGCCGGCGGCCCCGAAGGCCATGCCGGCCGCGGCGGCGGCACCGGAGCCCGAGGAACCCGAAGAGCCCACCGCACCGGCCGAGCCGGTGGCCTGAGAAAGCCCATCACGCGCGGGCCGGGCAAGCGCTCAGCGCTGCTTGGCCCGCACCACCAGTTCCAGCCCCAGCAAGTCCACGACGTCCAGCACCTTCTGCAACTGCAGCGTGGGCTTGCCGCCTTCCAACTCGACGATGAAGCGGTTGCCGGTTTGCCCCAGCCCCGCCAGATCGAGCTGGCGCAGCGACAAGCGCTTGCGCCGGGCCCGTACCACCGCCCCCAACGTGGCGGACGAGCGCACCACCGACTCCGTGGAGCCTTCAGTGCCGTCCGCCTTGACCTCCTGCAACGTATTCATGTTACTTATTGTTGCACCACTGTTGCATTCATGGGGCGGCGTGGGCCAAAGCGCCTGGATTCACCGTTGCTAATTCACGGGCGCGGCACTTGCCGAAGGGCGGCTGAATGACATCCACCCTTCAGCTTCAAGGAGCCGCCCGCATGAACACCCCGCTGTCCACCACCGCCTCCCGTCCTTTCGCCATCGTCACCGGGGCCTCGTCGGGCATCGGCCTTGAGCTCGCGCGCTGCGCCGCGCAGCGCGGCTACGACCTGCTCATCGCCGCGGACGAGGCGCAGGTCCACGAGCGGGCGCAGGAGCTGCGCGCCCACGGCACCGAAGTGCACGCCGTCGAGGCCGACCTGGCCACCACCGAAGGCGTGGAAAAGCTCTTCGCCGCCGCCGAGGGGCGCGCGGTGGACGCGCTGCTGGCCAATGCCGGGCACGGCCTGGGCAAGGGCTTCCTGGACCAGGACTTCGGCGCCGCCCGCCACGTGCTCGACACCAACATCACCGGCACGCTGCTGCTGCTGCAGAAGGTCGGGCGCCAGATGCGCGAGCGCCGCAGCGGCCGCATCCTCATCACCGGCTCCATCGCCGGCTACATGCCTGGCACCTACCAGGCGGTCTACAACGGCAGCAAGGCCTTCCTGGACTCCTTCGCCTACGCGCTGCGCGAGGAGCTCAAGGACAGCGGCGTCAGCGTGACCTGCCTGATGCCGGGGCCGACCGACACGAAGTTCTTCGAGCGCGCCGACCTGCTCGACACCAAGGTCGGCACGATGAAGAAGGACGAGGCGGCCATGGTGGCGCGCCAGGGCTTCGAGGCCATGCTGGCCGGCAAGCCGGGCGTGGTGACCGGGCTCAAGAACAAGCTGCAAGTGGCCGCGGCCACGGTGACGCCCGGCACGGCGCTGGCGCGCCAGCACGCCAAGCAGGCCGCGCCGGGCACGGCCCAGGTGCACCAGGCCAACAAGGCCAAGGCCTTGGCCGGCGCAGTGGGCGGCATCGCGCTGCTGAGCGCCTGGTGGCTGCTGCGTGGCCCAGCCTCGCGGCGCGGGCACGTGACGGTCTGAACCGTCACGCCCTGGCGCCATGACCGCCCCGGACACCGCCGGGGCACTGTCGGGTTTTTTTACACCTCAAGCCCGGCAACGCGAAAAACGTCACGCCGTCAGCGGTAAGCCACTGTCACGCAACGAGTTCTTGAACTGGATTCTTGAGGCATATCAGTTGCTAAACGTTGCCGCCCGGGCATCTCACCCGGGCGGTCCGTCTCAACAACCTGATGGGGAAGCCTCGATGAACCTGATCAAGCCATTGGTTCTGGCCGCGGCGCTGCTCGGCGCGCATGCCGCCCAGGCGGCGCTCTACACCAGCGATTTCGGCACGGCCAACGCCACGCTGAGCAACTGCGACGACTGCGGTATCGACGTGGCCTTCCCCGGCGCCGGGCAGACCATCGCGGGCCTGGCCGTGTCGGACATCTTCGTCCACAGCAACGGCTTCGCCTCCTTCGTCGACTTCGACCAGTTCAGCGTCCTGCACGCCGACCTGGACTCCCGGGACGATCTGCTGTCCAACGTCTACGTCAACACCGCCACGGCGGGCCAGATGGTCATCACCTGGCAAGGGATGGGCAGCTTCGACCACGACTATTCCGTGCGCAGCACCTTCCAGCTCGTGCTGCGGTCCGACCAGTACAGCCCCGCGCCGGGCGAGGGGCAGTTCGGCTTCTTCTACGGCGACATCACCAATCCCGACATCGCCGAGGTGGGCTTCCTGATCAACGACCAGTTCCAGGCCTACGTGCCCGGCACCTCGCTCAACAACGCCACGCCGGTCTGGTTCAGCCTCCAGGACGGCCAGGTGGTTGCCACGCCGCCGGTGGAGCCGGTGCCCGAGCCCAGCACGCTGGCGCTGGCCGGCCTGGCCCTGGGCCTGAGCGGCTGGGTGAGCGTGCGCCGGCGCCGCGAGGCCGCCATGGCCCGGCATCGTAGGCACGTGCCGGCCTGATTCGGCCTGGGACGGATTAGGCCGCGACGGCCCCCTCCGCCCCGTTCCATGCGCACCGCGGTGATAGTCTGCCGAGCCGGTCCGGCACCCCTAGAGCAGCCTGCATGCGCATCCGTCCCCAGCTCGTGTTGATGATGTCCGCGGTGGTGGCGCCGGTGGCGCTGCTGGCGGGCGCGTCCATCGTCGCGCTGGACCAGGCGCAGCGCGAGGTCCACGCGCAGCGCTACCTGGAGCGCGTGAGCGCCCTGCGGCTGGCGCTGGACAACGAGATCCGCAGCACCTCGCGCGTGCTCGAAGGCCTGGCCTTCGCGGGCGGCATCGCCGACCAGCCGGGCCAGGACGCCACGGCGCAGTCCGAGCTGGAGACGATGCTCAGGAGCTTTCCGAGCTGGATGACGCTGGGCGTGGTCGACGCCGAAGGCCGCGAGCTGCTGGCCGTCCACCGCGCCGGGCAGCCGCAGCACCCGGTGCCGGACCGGCAGACGCTGCAGCGGGCGCTGGCCGAGCGCGCCAGCGCGGTTTCCGACCTCGTGCCCGGCCCCGGGGTGGACAGTTTCCACACCTTCATCGTCACGCCGGTGGTGCGCGACGGCCGCGCGCAGCGGGCGCTGTACGTGGGCATCGACCACCGCGCCTGGCTCGAATTCCTGCGCAGCTACCCGGTGGCAGAGAGCGCGACGCTCACGCTCAACGACCGCCAGGGGCTGGTCATCGCTCGCACGCTCAACCCCGGGCAGTGGGTGGGCAAGCCTTCGGGAGCGCCCTTCTGGGAGCGCGCCCGCGGGCGCCAGGAAGGCACGTTCGAGAGCGTGGGCCTGGAGGGCCAGCGCTTTTTCATTGCCTTCAGCCAGCTGCGCACCTCGGGCTGGGTGCTGGGCACGGGCGTGCCGGTGGAGACGGTGGAGAAGGCGCTGCAGCTGCCCGCGCTGCTGACGGCCGGCGGGCTGGCGGTGGCGATGGCCGTGGCGATGGGCATCGCGCTGCTGCTGGGGCGGCGCATCACCGACTCGCTGGAGCCGCTGGCGGCGCTGGCGCATTCGGACGCGCACGCGCAGCCCGCCGCCGCGCCGCTGCCCATCCGCGAAGCCGAGGCC
>Ga0065721_10051617_pt1 | contig 14088 bp, 9 predicted proteins | sample Mesricmetagenome_FD_59108 | JGI IMG/M metagenome (GOLD analysis project Ga0065721, IMG submission 59108) | Mesophilic microbial community from rice straw/compost enrichment Sample: eDNA_1 v2 (version 2) | ecosystem: Engineered > Solid waste > Grass > Composting > Bioreactor | place: USA: Davis... | reverse complement strand
CCGATCGTCACCAATACGACATGAACAAGCCCATCCAGAACGGCATCTTCTACTTCGAGGATTCATATCCGGACAGCCATCTTTTCTCCGATGCCGAATATTTGAGGACGTCCTGCAATCCGGACTTCCTCTATATTCATTAGATGAACATCGATTACGCAGGGCATCTTCACGGGGGAGAGAGCAAGGAATACGCCGCGGCCGTCCGAACGGCGGACACCCTTCTTGCGATGCTTGTGCCCCATTGGCTGGAGAGAGCTACGTCGTCATCGTCACTTCGGATCACGGCATGAGCGCGGACGGTCAGCACGGAGGCACGGATCCCGAGGAGCGTCTCGTTCCGCTGTATATGTTATCCCCCTCCGCGGAATTCAAACGAATGTTACCATTTGACGAACCGTTGCCCCAGCTTGAAGTCATGCCGATGGTCGCCGATTTATTGGGGCTAGAAGGTTAGATAAATTAATGCTTGACTTAATCATTAGATCTATGATAAATTATATTTCGCTGACGTCGAACTACTTCGACAACGGCGAATATGCGGACGTGGCGGAATTGGCAGACGCGCTGGATTCAGGTACTAGTGCGAAAGTCGATCGTAATTTCTCAGAACCCGCGCCGTTATACGGTTTTACCGAAGATTTGGTTTCAAGTTCTCTCCTGTCGTTCTCTCCGTTTTCCGAGAGGCACTTGAGGGAGAAAATATGCGGTCATGGCGGAATTGGCAGACGCGCTGGCTTCAGGTGCCAGTGGTAGCAATACCGTGGAGGTTCGAGTCCTCTTGACCGCACCACCCTAAAAATGAACAAGCTCTTGAATCGGTCCTATGACGGTTCAGGGGCTTTTTGCATCATTGGAATTTGCAGCGTGTTGCTCATGACCGGTGCCGACGAAATCTTGGCACTGTAATCCAGATGAGCATAAATGTTAGCCGTCGTAGAGTAATGACTATGTCCGAGCCATTCTTGAATCTCCTTCATATTAACGCCATTTGCCAGCAATAAGCTGGCGCAGCTATGCCTAAGATCGTGAAAGCGAATCCTTCTCAAATTATGCTTCTCTAGTACAATCGGGAAGTGCTGCGTAATATACCCCGGTTTTATCAATTGCCCTAGCTTATCTACGTAGATATAGTCCTTGTAGTCATTGGAGTACGAACTTTTGTAGAGCGCCTGATTTCGCTGCTGTTCCTCCAGTAATCGCAAAAGCAATTCCTGAAACGCCGGGACGAGGGGAAGAGTGCGACGACTAGATTTATTTTTGGCCCGGTCCTTTGCGATTGTGATTTGTTTGCCCTCATAGGAAACAGGAATGACGGTGTGCTGGATGGTAAGTGTCTGGTTCTGAAAGTTGATCGCCTGCCATTTGAGCCCTACAATCTCACCGCGCCGTAAGCCATAGAAAGCGGCCAGTAGGACGGCAAGCTCGACTGGATCGCTTTTTACTACCTCGAATAACTCCTGAAGTTCTTGATCGTTGTAGAAGCTTCCTACAAAATGGTTCTTTTTTTGGCGCTCAACTTTATCAGCCGGATTGGTTAAAATCATATCCATTTTAAGCGCGTGTTGCAGAGCTTGACGGATATAGGCATGAAAGTGTGACTATGGTTAAAATTGAGCATTCTAAGGAGCCACTGGCCCAGAGATAAAGACCTAGTTCCGTCTCCGTAACGTTAATGAAGATCGAAGTACCACTCGGTACTTTTTATCAGTTATTTAAGTCTAATTATGGCCTTTGAGATCAAAGCACATATCTGATAAAGGCTGTAAAGGCGTATAGCCGCTTTGTTTTTACTTTGGCGGTTTGTCTTACAGTTGAATTTCAACACCTTTAATGATTGGTTTCCATCACACATATGTGCCTCTAATCCGTTTATGATTATGACGTAGGGATATAACATAAAGGGAGGTTATTTAGTTGAAAAAAGCTGGACTGGCGTTAATGGCGGCTATTATGGTTTTCATGATAGCCGCATGCAGCTCGAATAATTCTAATTCAAGCAGTTTGAGTGACTCTAACAAATCAGGAGAAGGATCTGCAGCCGCTCTTACAAAAACAAAATTGCTGTTCTGGACATTCGGTCGTGCAGATCTTGATTATTTAAAAAGTCGAATTGACGAATTTAACAAAACAAATTCGGACAATATAGACGTCGAACTTGTTTCCATGTCGGAGAATTTTAAACAATCTTTTGAAATGGCTGTAACAAGCAAACAAGCACCGGATATTTTCATGCCGGATCCTGCTAACTTTATTGAGTTTGCTAAGAAAGGGTACTATGAGCCTTTGGACAATTACATGAGCTCTGAAATGAAGCAACGTTACGAGCCAACTGAAATAGAGGGCCTTAACACTTATGGCGGTAAAATCTATTCTCTTCCGAATGCTGGCTTTACCATCCGTTTAGTGTACAATAAAGACATTTTCGACAAAGTGGGTATCGCTAATCCTCCAAAAACTTTAAAGGAAATGACGGATGATGCGAAAAAGATAACTGAAGCATTGAGTGGTGAAGGGATTTATGGCTTTGCGCTAAACTTTAAGAATCCTAGTAGCGCTTTTGAACGCTCTGGTGTGCGACTTGCACAAGCCATGGGATTGGGAAGCTACGGCTATGACTTAAAACAAGGGAAATTTAATTTCGGCATGTATAAGGATGTTGTCGAAGCATTTAAACAAATGAAGGATGACGGCAGTATGCTTCCTGGAGTGGAATCATTGGATATTGATCCGCTTCGTGCCCAATTTGCGGCGGGCAAGATCGGGATGTATATTTCCTATGCTGCAGAGGTGGGTGTTTATCAATCGCAATTCCCAACCAAAGTGAATTGGGCCGCCGCCCAAATTCCTACCGTTGATGGCAAGATTAATGGCGCTGTAGGAACAAACGGTGGTGCCAGTTGGCTTGAAATTAGCAGTTCTTCGGAGAAAAAGGAGGCTGCTTGGAAGCTCTTCGAGTTCTTACAAAGCGATGACACTCTCGTTCCGTATGCAGAGAAAGGACTAGGGATTCCTTTAGCTCCAGGAGTTTCGGAAAAGGTGCACTTGACCGGCGATATTTACGGATTGGACTATTTCCTGCCGACGAAATATGATGCGATGTGGCCTGTTGTTCCGACTGGATTTTTAACGGTCGATGGTTTGAAATTTGCTGACGCATTTTGGAAGTATATTCTCACGGGCGGCAATTGGGATGATGTGGTAAAAGACCTAAATGATCGATATAACTCAGCATTAGAGAAGGCGATCAGCAGTGGTGAAATAAAAGATATGAAAGATCCTAGCTTTGATGCAAGTAAATTACAAGGAACCTTGTCTCAATAAATACAAGAGCGGTAATAATATCATCAATTCGTTTATAAGACGAAGTGCGGTCATTCCTTTAGGAATGGCCGCTTTGCCTTAACTTCTCGAGTTCAATTAGGAATTTCTGAATTACTGCAAATGGGGGACTATCCGATGGCAGAGGGGCAAGAGCATCAAATTAACATAATTATCATCGATGACATTCTAAGTGTGGTTGAAGGATTAGCCCAGCAAATTCCATGGTCGGAATACGATATTAATGTTGTTGGAACTGCCAGTAATGGCGAGCAAGGATTGGAATTGACAAGACAAAATCAAGCTGACATTTTGCTGACCGATATTCGTATGCCGAAGCTCGACGGTATCGATATGGCTCAGCGTGTACTTCAGGATCATCCGTCTTGTAAATTGATTTTCATGACTGGATATGCGGATTTTGAATACGCACAGCAGGCTGTTCGGCTAGGAGCTTTCGATTTTGTTACAAAACCTTTCTCGATGGAGGAATTATTAGAAGTTGTTTTAAAAGCTAGGGATCAGATACTTAACGAACGAACAAAGAAAATGCAGTTCAGTCAACTTCAAGCAAAAGTCAATGAAAGTATGCCGTTACTTCGACAGGAATATTTCCGACTGTTGATTCATCATCGCGCTAATGAGCAAGATGTGATACGTAGGTGGGATTTCTTGGAGCTGGATTTGAAGAAGAACGACCTTGTCGTTATGGTAGCTGAGGTGAATCAATTTCGGGAGAACAGTGAATTGATTCCCATTAACGAGGTGGAACTTACTTACTTCGCAATACACAATATCCTAGAAGAAACGCTACGTGGTTTTACTAATGGAATTGTCATTCGGGAATCTGCTAACCGAATTCTTATAATATACAATGCAATAGAAAACGATATGATTGGGAATTTGGCGGAAATGTGCCATGATAATTGCATTCGATTTGCCAAAAGGACGATTTCAATCGGTGTAGGTAGCTCGACTGCGAGCGTGCAGGGATTGCCGGATTCTTATCGAGAAGCATGTTTGGCTCTTTCTTATCATTTCTACACGGGCGACGGAGGTGTCATTCGTTACAGCGATATTTCCAATAATCAGAAAATTGCTCCAAAATATCCGGTTGAGGAAGAAAGGGATATGGTGGCAGCTATACTCTTTGGAAACGAAGAACTGGCATTGAACATTCTTGATCGATTGTATGAGCAGATTCTATCTGATAAAGCCCCTTCCCTGCCGTTATATCAATCCTACGTTTTGTTCGGAATAGCCAATGTACTGATTCGTTCCCTTCTGGAAAAAGTGGCTTACGAAGAAATTGAGATCTTGGAGAATCAGTTGCGCGAGCTCCAAGGAAGAGGAGTTGTCATTGAAGAAATTTACCGACTTCTTCAGCAGATTTGCCAAGAAGGATGTCGATTAATAAATAGCCGGTTGTCCATAGAATCGTACCAATTGATAGAGCGTTCTCTTCGATACATGGAGGAACATCTGCATGCTGAGCTGACAGTAAGTCAATGCGCGGCGCATGTTTACCTGAGCAGGAGCTATTTCGCAAGCCTTTTCAAGAAAGTAACTGGCAAGAGATTCAGTCAATACTTATCCGAATTAAAAATTATGAAAGCTAAACAGATGCTGACTGAAGGGAGAGCAATTCAGGATATCGCCATGGCACTGGGTTACGAAGAACGAAGAAATTTTAGCGATATGTTTAAGAAGTTTACCGGCATGACGCCGTCTGAATATCGCGCAACTTTGGGCTACGCTACAGGAAGCGGAGGAGATGGAGGGCAGTGAAATCGTTCATCTATCATCTATCCTTTAAAAATCGTATTCGATTGGCTTTTATATTCTTAATTCTGATGGCCTTGATAACCACTGGAATATTGACTTACTCTATGTCCTCAAGAATTATGGCTGATAAAGCACTCGATTCAAGTCAGGATACGTTGATAAAAACCGCTCAAGCTTTCGATGAGAAACTCAGGCATCTTGCAGTTTCATTATCGAATCTTTTAATTAGTGATGCATTTAAAGCTTTGATCATCTCTTCCGAGGATGGAGACACCCAGTCCTATTTCAAGCATTACTCAGATCTTCAGGTTCCTTTCATGCAACTGAGCTTGAATGAACCATTAATTCGTTCCGTCTTACTCGTAACGCCTATCGGAGAGTTCTATCCGCCGCAGGACACTCGAGTGACTCAGAATACCTTTCGCAACAGCGAATACTATAAACGACTAAATGATCAACAACGACGGACATTATGGGTGGAAGGACACGTAGACCCCTTTTTTTCTGACCATGATCGTGTCATTTCCTTCATTATTGGTGGGATTACCGACAATCCGCACCTCGAAGTATATATCATCGTGAATATTAGCGAGGATGGGCTGCTTGATTATTTATTGGAGAATGCCAATGAATACCGCAATGGGATTGCCATATTGGGGACAAATGGTCAGTCATTGATGACTCAACCTTATTTTCAATATGCTGATTTAGCAGTCGCACGCCCTTTTGTTGAACGATTCAACCAGAATGCTTCGGGCTCTTTTGACTACAAGGCGAAACAAGGCCGGCTCCTCGTTACCTACAAACAGTCAAAAGTTATTGATGATTGGGTCCTTATCAGTATCAAAAAAAGGAGCGTCGTATTAAAGGAACTCAAAAAGGTTCAATGGATTGTTGTTGTAGCTACTATGATTAGTATTCTATTGGCTCTGCTATTGTCCAATCTGCTGGCCCAGTACTTATCAGAACCGCTTATCAAACTCAAGAGACTTATGCGTACTGCTGGACATAACAACGATCTAAGCGTGCGCTTTGAAAGTCCTTACCGAGACGAAGTGAGTATAGTCGGAGAGCAGTTTAATTGGATGCTTAGCCGGATCTCAACCCTTATAGAAGAAGTGAAATTCGCTGAAACCGACAAGCGAAAAGCTGAAGTTAAGGCGCTTCAAGCACAAATTGATCCCCACTTTCTTTACAATACTTTAAATGCGGTCTATTGGAAGGTTGGTTCTCAGCAAGTTTCGGAAGTTAGGGAAATGGTCATGTCTCTGTCAAAGCTCTTCAAGCTAGGCCTAAATAACGGTCAAGAATGGACAACAGTGGAAAAGGAATTGCAACATGTAGAACATTATTTGAAGTTGCAGGCATTCTGTTACCAGAATCTGTTCCAGTATGAAATTCAAGTGGAAGACCCAAAGCTGCTTGGACTGGGGATCCCTAAAATCATCATACAACCGCTTGTCGAAAATTCTATTCTTCATGGTTTTAAGAATCGGGTTTCTGATGGATACATTCTGATACGAATTTATCGCGAAGAAAGAAATTTGATGTTGAAGGTAATAGACAATGGAATTGGAATGAATGCACAACAGATTGCAAAAGATCTAGATACAGAAAGAAATTATGAATCCTTTGCGTTACGCAACATTTATCAGAGATTGAAACTATATTTCAGCGATTCAGTCGAGATCTTACTTTCTTCAGATGATAATGAAACAACTGTTACCCTTCGAATTCCGAACGTCCTCGATTAAGGATAGTTGAATTGCCTCCCTTCTGAATCTGAAAGCCGCACACGCTTTTACATCCTTTCAGATTATGATTAACAGATAGAAACATTTTACCGGAGCGTTTTCGAAATTGTTTCTACCTAATATTTGCAGAGGGGGAATTCTACTATGAATCGCAAGAGCAAGATCGGGGTCGCCTATCTGTTCACACTACCTAGCTTTTTACTTACCATCGTATTCGCAGTATATCCAATCATTTGGGCGATGCGATACATGTTCTTTGATTATAAAGGCTATGGAAAGCCGGTTTTCGCTGGATTAAACAATTTCACGAGGCTGTTTCGAGATGATTTGTATTGGAATTCTGTCCTCAATACATTTATCTACGCAGGCGGAAAACTGTTGTTAACCATCCCCTTATCTCTGGTGCTCGCTGTCATCTTAAATCGTGCGTTAAAAGGAAGGCAAATCCTGCGCGCTATCTATTTCCTTCCCACCATTTTTAGCGCATCGGTCATGGCGGTTGTTTTCTATGTAATCTTCAACTCCTACAACGGGGTGTTGAACAAGATGCTGTTAAAGCTTCACCTAGTCGCTTCACCAGTTGATTGGTTAGGTACCAAATATGCAATGTTAACAGTTATCGTCATAGCTTCTTGGGGAGCACTTGGAAACTATATGCTAATGTTTCTCGCAGGACTGCAGGGTATATCCAATGATTTGTACGAAAGTGCTTCACTTGATGGGGCTGGGGAGTGGCATAAATTCCGCTTTATCACGATTCCGATGTTAGGTCCTGTCATGCAAATGATTGTCATGCTAGCTATCACGGTATCTCTTAAGGGCTATGAAAGCATCATGGTGTTAACAGAAGGTGGTCCGATCGGTAAGACGGAAGTAATGTATTTGTATGTTTATCGACTTTTCTTCCCGGTATCTACAAGTTCCTCGCTTGAACAAGATTTCGGTTATGGAAGCGCGGTAGGTTTCGTGACCGCAGTCATCGTCGGGATCGTTACCGGACTTTATTTTCTAATGTCTCGCAGAATGAGTAAGATTTACTAGGATTGAGGTGTAGCGATGTCAACAAACCATATTTCCATTTCACAGCAGCGTTCGGTTTCAATCAATTTTAAGAAATCATTTAGCCGTATCCTTCTCTGGATATTTATGCTGCTGACGGCACTTCTTATGGTCTACCCTATAATCATGGCTATTCTAGGTTCTTTTAAAACCAATGCTGAAATCAACCTAGGGGATGCGTTGTTGCCTGCATCTATTCAGTGGTCCAATTATAGGGATGCATGGGAGGGGGCGAATTTCAGTCGGTTCACTTTGAACAGTTTGTTCATTTCCGCCACCACGACAATAGGAACACTCTTGGTTGCTTCCCTTTCGGGATATGCTGTTGATCGATTTCGGTTTTTAGGGAAGAGTTTATATGTTTTCCTTCAATCGGCTACGCTCTTTATTTCAATCGGGGCGGTTGTTCTCCGGCCTCAGTTTGATCTCATGCTAAAGATTGGACTCAATCAGTCGTTGCTTGCGATCATTCTCATACTGATTGCAGGACATGCTCAGACATTTTTTATTCTCATTGGATTCTATCGTTCCATACCGAAGGATCTCGATGAGGCTGCGCTCATTGACGGTTGCGGATATTTCCGGCTCTTTGTGCAAATCATTCTGCCGCTTCTAGCGCCAGGGCTTGGTGTCGCCGGATTGTTTGTTTTTCGTGGTGCATGGAATGAATATATCATGCCACTTGTTTTTACGATGAGCACACCAAGTCTTCAGCCACTAACCGTAGGTCTTGCCAATTTGCGATATGGATTTGCTGGCGCAGCCCAACAAACGAATTTAATGTTGGCGGGAGCATGCCTATCAATTTTGCCAATCTTAATCGTTTATATTTTTGCCAATCGTTCGTTTATGCAGATGTCGACAGGAGCTATAAAAGGATGATTAAAACTTGTGTAGATAAGCTCTACGCTATGCTTTATGAGAAAAGGGAGGAACCCTATGCGTTTTACTGATGAATCTAGAGGCAAACCTTTTGCGAAGGATCCAGCCGTGGTGAGGTTTTTGAATAAATATTGGCTTTATTATTCTATTCCTCCATTCAATGATGGCCGTGATGGAGACGGGTGGGCAATTGGAATAGCGAACGGAGATGATCTTCATAACTGGGAAAAGGTTGGCGAAATTCTTCCAGAATTACCTTGTGAAGCTAAGGGGATTTGCGCTCCTGGCGCTATTGTGTTGAGCGGAAGGATTCACCTCTTCTATCAAACTTATGGTAATGGAGCCAAGGATGCCATATGTCATGCGGCGTCCGAAAATGGGCTCACGTTTGAACGAAATCCCTCAAACCCGATTTTTGCTCCGGTTGGTGAATGGAATAATGGCAGAGCGATTGACGCAGACGTTATTGAGCATGAAGGGAGTTTACTACTTTACTTTGCAACGAGAGATCCTAAGGGCCAAATTCAAATGCAAGGCGTGGCGAAAGCAAGTATTGATTCGGATTTTGGAGCTTCGGCATGGAAGCAAGCATGCGATGCACCGATTCTTAAACCGGAACTGCCTTGGGAAGGTCATTGTATTGAAGCAGCGGCCATGTGCAAGCGAAACGGGAAATTGTTTATGTTCTACGCAGGAGCTTACAACAATTGGCCTCAGCAAATCGGTTGTGCCGTCTCAGAGGATGGAATTGCATTTAAAAGACTGTTCATGGAGCCGTTTTTGCCCAACGGGGATCCTGGAAGTTGGAATTCCAGCGAGTCTGGTCACCCTTTTCTTTTTACCGACGACGATGAACGGACCTACTTATTCTATCAAGGCAATAATGATAATGGTAAGAGTTGGTATCTGTCTTTCGTAGAAGTTGACTGGTCTAATGAGAGCCAACACCCGCAGATCAAAGAATAGCTTAAAGGTGAAATTAGGAAAAAGAACGGATTGCCCAGTGTGATCCGTTTTCTTCTGTTAGTATCCAGGCATTTAACTCTGAACAACAGTACAGTTGAATAACCACCCTCGAAAATCGACTTGCAACACACACAATACTTTTATGGAGATTATAGTAATCAAGGGAAATGTTATTTATTTATTCTATTCAAGGAGGTAGTGTCTACGGTTTTTTGTAAGTGATGAAGTGATGAAGAAGGAGCAAGACATTTATCATGAAATTAAAAATGTATGGGAGCCATTCCTGTAATGAATGAATTCGAGGTTTGAATGAAAAAAGCACCTTCTGTATACTGGGGAACGTTCCGCTCAAAGAACAAATCCCAGTCCAGGAGGCACTCTACAATGAAGTATAAGCATGCTAGGAAGCAGAATCAACGTATTCAACAAATTACCGAATCAACGCTCGTGGTAGGAGCCGACATTGCGAAGAAAACGCATGTTGCCCGTGTCGTCGATTTCCGCGGAATCGAGCTCGGCAAAGACTGTGTGTTCGGTAATGATCATCTAGGCTTATCGAAGCTGGTAACGTGGATGAAAGAGCTCCAGCAGTGTCATCACAAGACAGAAATCATCTTGGGGATTGAGCCAACCGGGCACTACTGGTTTCCATTGGCTGAATTTCTGAATCGTGAAAATGTGAAGGTCGCCGTTGTTAATCCGCATCACGTGAGCAAAAGCAAGGAACTGGAAGATAACTCACCGACTAAGAACGACTATAAAGATGCTAAGGTTATCGCCGATCTGGTGCGAGGCGGGAAGTACAGCGAACCGAAATTACCGGTGAGCGTCTACGCAGATCTTCGGATTCTGATGAATCTTCGGGAGAAAGTCATGGTGAACTTCGGCCAAGTCCAGCGCCGGATACAGAATTGGTTAGACCGCTTCTTTCCGGAGTATGGCGAGGTGTTCAAGGACTGGGAGGGCAAGGCTTCGCTGATTACGTTAAGCGAATTTCCGACTCCGAGCGAGATTGTTGGGCTAGGTGCAAGTGCAATCGCGCGCCGTTGGAAGGAAGACGTGAAGCGCGCCGTCGGTCCCAAACGAGCAACGCAACTGCTTGAAACTGCGACAACCTCCATCGGGCTGACCCAAGGTCTGTCAGCGGCGAAAATCGAGTTGCGAACGCTATTGGAGCAGTACGAGATGTTCGCCAAGCAGCTTGAAGATATCATGACGGAAGTAGAGCGACTGCTTGCTCAAATTCCGGGAACGAATGAAATGCTGACCATCCCTGGCGTTGCCGTCGTGACGCTCGCCGGCTTCCTAGCCGAAGTCGGAGATCTCAGCGGCTACGACCACGGTCAACAAATTATTCGACTCGCAGGATTTAACTTGAAAGAAAACAGCTCAGGCAAGAAAAAAGGAAAATCGACGATTACAAAGCGCGGCAGATCTAGGCTCCGGGCATTGCTGTTCCGGGCGGTGATGCCGATGGTCGCCAAGAACACCGAGTTCATGGATGAAGCGGTCAGAATCGTAAAGGAATACTTCGAGAAGAAGCATAAAATCACCCCAGGAATCATTGCTGGATTACATACGTTTGGCTCGAAATTGAATTTCAATCCCCATGTACATATGCTGGTGACAATGGGCGGAATGAAGAAGAATGGGGAATGGAAGAGCTACGATTTCGTACCGTTTGAAATGCTGCGTAAGCAGTGGCAGACGGTCGTATTAAAGTTGATTCGGCGAAATTTGATCGAACGGGTCAAGAAACAAGTACAAGCCAGATTGCAAAAAGCCTACTCTAAAAACGGGGAAGGCTTCTATATGCATGCTCCGAAACAAAAAGGAAATGTCAAAGTTCAACTTGGATACATAGGCCGTTACATAAGGAGACCCGTTTTTGCAGTAAATCGGATCGTGGAGTATGACGGAGAATACGTCGAGTTTTGCTACCATGACAAAACGGATGGGCAAGAGAAGACCGAGCGTGTGACGGTAGAAGAATTCATCTCCCGTTTGATCCGGCACATCCCCGACGAGAACTTCAAGACGATTCGTTATTACGGGGTGTACTCCCGTCGAATCAAGGCGCACTTCAATATGAAAGTGTCGATTTGCAAAAATTAAGTTAATAGTTAATTCAATATGCAGCGAGGGATAAGAGAGTTATATTTGCTTTTCTAATGGCATTAACTATAAGTTTATTCATTTCATTTATTTTAGTATCCATAAACTTCGGTTACAGTAGCATGTTCTTGCAATTTTGGTCGAAAATTTGGGCTGAAGCCTTTATCTGTGCTTTTTTTGGAGCCTACTTCTTTCCAAAATTCATCCAAAAACTAATAAATAAAATTGACTTTATTGAGGAAATAAATCAACAACAAAAATGAAAGAAATGACACCAAGCGGGTACGATAGTTCAATAACCGCGGCAGTCTAGGACATTATTTTCTCGTTCCTGGCTGCCGACGTTTGACCATTTGGGGTCAGCCTAATACTTATTTTTCAGAAGCTGACAATTTTCAAACCTAACAACAGCATTAATTCAACAACTCCAGTCTAATTCTTTATTTTCTTTGAACAGTACACGGATATGAATACAAGATAGAGGATATTCGTGGAAGGACTGCTGAAGAGTGAAGGATCTGCACGAAGACAAAGGACCGTCAGGGTGAACTTCCCTGACGGTTTTTCTTATGCTATTGCAATATGAGTTGATTCTCCCCCCTTCTAACGCCGTCTAGCAACACACGCTGGTGAACCAGAAAGAGTAAGATTAAAACAAGTTTCTAGGACACAGTATATCTTTACGAAAGTGCAGAATAGGAGAGAGGTCATCCACATGATTAGAAAATTCCCCCCGATAAGCAATAAGTTGACCGGATTCATGCATGGAGCCGATTATAATCCCGAACAATGGTTACACAACCCCGAAATTTTTAAAGAGGATATTCGCCTCATGAAATTGGCCCGCTGCAATGTGATGTCTGTAGGGATCTTTTCCTGGAGTCAACTGGAGCCCGAGGAGGGCCACTTTAACTTCGAGTGGATGGATCATGTACTGGATACGTTCGCTAATCATGCTCTATTTGCTTGGCTTGCCACTCCCACTGGAGCTAGACCGGCATGGATGTCTGAGAAATACCCAGAAGTATTAAGGGTAACACCTGATCGTCAACGCAATCTACATGGATTTAGACATAATCATTGTTTTACGTCTCCTGCCTACCGGGAAAAAGTTACGATCATGAATACAAAATTAGCAGAGCGATATGCAAAGCATCCCGCAGTCATTGGTTGGCATATTTCGAACGAGTATGGCGGCGAGTGTCATTGCAACTACTGTCAAGAAGCATTTCGCAAATGGCTGCAGAATAAATACAAGTCACTCGATAGCCTCAATCATTTCTGGTGGAATACTTTCTGGAGCCGGACATATACCGAATGGTTGCAAGTAGAATCTCCGTCGCCAATAGGAGAAAGGTTGTCGCATGGACTCAATTTAGACTGGAAAAGGTTCGTTACAGATCAAACTGTGGATTTCTGTAGGCATGAGATTGCACCGCTTAGAGCTTTAAATCTAGATTTGCCTATCACCACAAACATGATGTACAATTTCTTTCCTCTGGATTATCGAAAATTCGCAGATGTCCTAGATGTTATATCATGGGACGCCTATCCAACATGGCATGATGACCCTTCCCATTCAGATGTAAAAGTGGCCGCTTCGTTTGCTTTTAATCACGATCTTTTCCGCTCGCTTAAGGGGAAGCCTTTCGTAATCATGGAGAGTACTCCAAGCACTACCAATGGACATCCCGTCAGCAAGTTGAAGCGACCGGGGATGCATCGTTTATCGTCACTTCAAGCAATTGCACATGGGGCGGACTCCATACAATATTTTCAGTGGCGCAAGAGCCGCGGAAGCACAGAGAAGTTCCACGGCGCCGTTATAGATCATGCGGGTCACGAGAATACTCGCGTATTCCGCGATGTGGCCTCGTTAGGTGAAACATTGGCTCAGTTATCAGAAGTGGCGGGTACGTCCACTCTAGCGGAAACGGGCATTCTGTTCGATTGGGACAACTGGTGGGCAGTAAAAGACGCGATGGGACCCCGTAATAAGGGAATCCATTTTGAAGATGCCGTAATGGCTCACTACGAAGCCTTATGGGGTTTGGGTGTCCCAACGGATGTTATCGGTTCGGCTGATAACTTTACGAAATACAAATTGCTGATTGCTCCTATGTTGTATTTGCTGAGAGAAGAAACGGCAAAACGCATCGAACAGTTTGTTGAGAGTGGTGGGGTGTTCGTTGCAACTTACTGGACG
>Ga0065721_10051616_pt1 | contig 14088 bp, 9 predicted proteins | sample Mesricmetagenome_FD_59108 | JGI IMG/M metagenome (GOLD analysis project Ga0065721, IMG submission 59108) | Mesophilic microbial community from rice straw/compost enrichment Sample: eDNA_1 v2 (version 2) | ecosystem: Engineered > Solid waste > Grass > Composting > Bioreactor | place: USA: Davis... | reverse complement strand
TCAGCCCAACCGGCGCCGAAGACGACGCCGCGGACGGCTCCTGCAGCCCAGCGTCCGGCCGCCTCGGGACAACGCTCGTCGTCGACGGCTCGCCAGCCTGCGCCGAAAGCCGCTCCGCCGCGTCCTCAGGCCTCTCCGACGCCCGCGCCGGCGCAGCAACCGCCGCCCTTGGAGGTGCCGTACTAGATGGGCGGCGCCCGTCCCCTGGCCCCCTGGCGCTGGATCGGCGTTCCGCTCCTGCAATGCCTGATCCTGACGGTGCTGTTCTCGCTGCCGTTCCGGATCTTCGGCCTGCCGCTTCCCGAACCGATCTTTCCCATGGTCCCTGCCTTCGCCTGGGCGATCATCCGCCCCTCGATGCTGGCCCCGTTCGCCGTGCTGCTCATGGGCCTCTTCCTGGACATCCTCTGGAGCGCGCCGATGGGGCTTTGGGCCGTCTCCCTGCTCCTCGTCTACGGCGCCGCCCTCGTGGGCCGCAGCATGATGGCCGGACAGGCCTTCCCCGTGATGTGGGTCTGGTACGGCGGCGCCACCGCGCTCGCGCTTGGCGCGGCCTATCTCTTCAGCATGGTGGGCGCACATGCCACGGCCGATCCTCTCGCCGTCGGCTGGCAATTCCTGGCGACCGTCATATTGTTCCCCTTCGCACATCTGCTCATCGACCGGTTCGAAGACGCAGACGTGCGCTTCCGTTAGGTGCGGGGGGATGGCCGAGCCGTCTATCTTCTTTTCCGAGGTCAACGAACGGCAGGGGGTCTTCCACCGCCGCATGTTCCTCATGGGCGGTTTCGCAGGCCTCGGGCTCGCCGCCCTCGGCGCGCGCCTGGCGCACCTGCAGATCATCGAGACCCAGCGCTATGAGAAGCTCTCGGCCTCCAACCAGTTCAACTTTCGCCTGGTCCCGCCGCCGCGCGGCCTGATCATCGACCGCAATGGCGACATCCTCGCCTCCAACCGTCCGAACTTCCGCCTGCTGGTGGCACGCGACGACAAGATGGACACCACGGCGACCCTGAAGACCCTCGCCAACTTCGTCCCCCTGGACGAGGCCCGCCAGGCGCGCCTGCTCCGGGACATCAAACAGACCCCCAAGCGCGTGCCGGTCTCGGTCGCCGAGGACATGACCTGGGAGGAGTTCTCCGCGATCAACGTCCGTGCGCCTGAACTGCCCGGCGTGACGGCCGACATGGGCGAGGTGCGCGTCTATCCGCATGGCGGGGCCTTCGCCCACGTCATCGGCTATGTGGCCAAGGTCAATCGTGAGGATCTGACGCCGTCCGGTCCGAACTCCGACCCGATCCTGCTCCACCCGGGCTTTCGCATCGGCCGCCAAGGCGTGGAAAAGGCCTTCGACCTCGAGCTCCGCGGCAAGCCCGGCGCCCGTAAGGTCGAGGTGGACGCCAACGGCCGTGAAGTCGGCCATGACGAGGCCGGCGACATCGCGCCCGTGCCCGGCAAGACGATCCAGCTCTCGCTCGATGTCGACATCCAGACTCGAGCGCTCGAGGTCTTCGGCGACGAGAGCGGCGCGGCTGTGATGCTGGACTGCCGCACCGGCGACGTGCTCTGCATGGCCTCGGCCCCCTCCTTCGACGCCAACCGGTTCGTCCGCGGCATGACCGGCGCCGAGTACCGCGCCCTGGCCAACTACGAACGCCGGCCGCTGCTCGACAAGGCGATCACCGGCACCTATCCGCCCGGCTCGACCTTCAAGACCATGACCGCCATGGCCGCACTGGAGGCGGGCATCGATCCGGAGGCCCGGATCGGCTGTTCCGGCGGCATGTACTTCGGCAACCGCTACTTCCACTGCCACAAGCGCGGCGGGCACGGCATGCAGAACATGCGCGACGCCCTCAAGAACTCCTGCGACGTCTACTTCTACAGCGTCGCCGTCCGCATCGGCCCCGACCGCATCGCCAAGGTCGCGGAGGCCTTTGGCCTCGGCCAGACTTTCGACATCGGCATTCCCGGCCAGAAGAAGGGCATCGTGCCCTCGACCGAATGGGTGAGGAAGAACCGTCCCCGCGATCCCAAGTGGCATCCGGGCGAGTCGCTCAGCTACGGGATCGGGCAGGGGATGCTGACGGTGAACGCGCTGCAACTCGCGGTGATGACCGCCCGGCTCGCCAACGGCAAGAAAGCGCTCAATCCGCGCCTCATCAGGGCGATCGGCGGCAAGGAGCTCGCCTCCGGCGCGGATGTGCCGGACCTGCCCTTCGCGCCGGAGCATATCCAGTATGTGCGCGACGGCATGGCGGCGGTGACGGAGGCGGGCGGCACCGGCTATCGCGCCAGTCAGCTTGGCCTGGGCGACATCCTGATGGCCGGCAAGACCGGCACGGCCCAGGTGCGCTCCTACGCCAAGGGCGGGCCCCGTGGGGGCGCCAGCATGCCCTGGCGTTACCGGGACCACGGCCTCTTCGTCTGCTTTGCGCCGATCGACGCGCCCCGTTACGCCATGTCGGTGATCGTGCAGCACGGCCTCGGCGGCTCCATCAACGCCGCGCCAAAGGCGCGCGAGATCATGCGGGTGGCCCTGCTCAAGGATCCGGAGCTGCGCGCCCGGATCGAACAGCCGCTTCCCATGCCCGAACTGCCGCCTGACGCCGAAAGCGAGGGCGGCGTGCCCGACGATCCCATCGACATCGCGGCCGCGCCCGGCTCGCCCGCGGCCGGAGGCCCGACATGACCGTCAGCGCGCTGACGCGGCCCGGCGAGCGCGATCGCCTGGTCGTCAAGATCTCCGAAGTCGATTGGCTCTTCGCCTTTGTCCTCTGCCTGATCGCCGGGGCCGGAGCGCTGATGATGTTCTCCATCGCCGGCTCATCGTGGGAGCCGTGGGCGGCCAAGCACCTCGTCCGCTTCGGCCTCTGCTTCGTCCTCATGATCGGCCTGGCCATGATCGACCTGCGGGTCTGGTTCACCTTGGCCTATCCCATCTACGGCATAGGTCTGCTGCTGCTGGTCGCCGTCGAGGTGGCCGGGGATGTGCGGATGGGCGCCCAGAGATGGCTGGCGGTCGGCCCATTCAGCTTCCAGCCGTCCGAGATCATGAAGCTCGGCATCGTGCTGGCCCTGGCGCGGTTCTATCACGGCATATCGGCCGACAGGGCGCGCCTGTCCTGGTGGCTGTTGGTTCCGGCCCTCATGATCGGCGCGCCGGTCCTGCTGGTCATGCACCAGCCCGATCTTGGCACCGCCATGCTGATCGCCATGACGGGCGCGGCGATCGTCGTCCTGGCGGGCCTTTCGTGGCGGATCATCTTCGCGGCCCTGGGCGCCTTCGTCGTCGCCATTCCGCCGGTGGTGATGTTCGTGCTGCACGACTACCAGCGCAAGCGGGTCCTGACCTTCCTCGATCCGGAGAGCGATCCCTCAGGCTCCGGCTACCACATCCTGCAGTCCAAGATCGCCCTGGGCTCGGGCGGCTTCTTCGGCAAGGGCTATGGGCTCGGCTCGCAGAGCCAGCTCAACTTCCTGCCCGAGAAGCAGACCGACTTCATCTTCGCCACCTTGGCCGAGGAGTTTGGCTTCCTCGGCTGCTTCTCCATCCTTTTCCTCTATGGCGCGGTGATCTTCATGGCCCTGCGCACGGCGGCCTTGGCCCACTCCCATTTCGGGCGTCTCGCCGCCGCAGGCACCACCGCGACCTTCGCCCTCTATGTGCTGATCAACGGGGCCATGGTGATGGGGCTCGCCCCGGTGGTGGGCGTGCCCATGCCGCTGCTCTCCTACGGCGGCACGGTCATGCTGACCGTCATGATCGGCTTTGGCCTGGTCCAGGCCGTCCGCGTGCACCGCTACTCGGAAGTCACCAGCGGCAAGGGCGCGTTCATGTAAGGCCGCCTCGGGCCCCTTCCGTCCTAGATGCGCCCCGCCGGGGGAGCTGTCAGCGAATGGCTGGCTGAGGGGGACTTCGACTCTTACGAAGCGTCTACAGCTTCAACGCCTGATCCGTCGCCCGCACCAAGCCGTCGACGATGCCCGGCTCGGTGGAGGCGTGGCCGGCGTCCCAGATGATGTTGAAGTCCGCTTCGGGCCAGGCCTTCTTCAGCGCCCAGGCGCTGTCGAGCGGCGTCACCACGTCGAACCGGCCCTGGACGATCCAGCCCGGAATGCCGCGGATCTTCTCGATGTTCTTCAGGATCCAGCCGTCCTCGCCGAAGAAGCCGCCATTGACGAAGAAGTGGCATTCGATCCGTGCGAAGGCGATCGCGAACTCGATCTCGTTGAACTTCGAGGGCCGCGCCTCGGGGCCGCGGATGGAGATCGTGTCGCCCTCCCACTGGCTCCACGCGGCCGCCGCCTCGGCCTGGATACGCCGGTCGCTGTGGGTGAGCCGCTTGTGATAGGCGGCCATCATGTCCCCGCGCTCGGCTTCCGGGATTGGCGCGCAGAACCGCTGCCAGGCGTCTGGGAACAGCATGGACGCGCCCTCCTGGTAGAACCAGCGCAGCTCGCGCTTGGTCAGCAGGAAGATGCCGCGCAGCACCAGCGCCTCGACCCGCTCGGGATGGGTGATCGCGTAGGCCAGCGCCAGGGTCGATCCCCACGAGCCGCCGAAAACCGTCCACTTCTCCACGCCCAGATGCACCCGGAGGCGCTCGATGTCCTCGATCAGCGACCAGGTCGTGTTGTCGTCCAGGCTGGCGTTCGGCCGCGACTTGCCGCAGCCGCGCTGGTCGAACAGCGCCATCCGCCATTTCGCCGGATTGAAGAAGCGGCGCATGGTGGGGTTGATCGCTCCGCCCGGTCCGCCGTGCAGGATCACGCACGGCTTGCCTTTCGGATTGCCGCATTCCTCGTAGAAGATCTCGTGCGGCCCGCCGGTGGGGAGCCAGCCATAGGCGTAGGGCTCGTTCTCGGGGAACAGGCCCCTGCGGTGCGCGGTGGACGAGACGGTGATCGGGGGAGCGTTCTGTTCCATCCCCTCCAATCTACTGCGGGAAGCGGCGGTCCATCCAGTCCAGGATGATGCGATCGACCTCCTGCGGCCTCTCCTGCTGCGTCCAGTGCCCGGAATCCTTGATCAGCACCTTCTCCAGGTCCGAGATCACCTCCTCCATGCCCTCGGCCATGGCGGGTGAGAGGACCACGTCCTTCTCGGCCATGATCATCAGGCACGGGACGCCGTCGATGCGGGTCGGCAAATCCGCCGAGCGCTCCCAGTTGCGGGTGAAGTTGCGGTACCAGTTGATCCCGCCGGTGAAGCCCGTCGCCTGGAAGGTCTCGACGAAGGCCGCCAACTCGTCGGCGGTGAGCAATTGGTTGGAGGTGTCGCTCTTGTCCCAGGCCTCCAACGCCTCGCCGAAGGCGAAGGTCGAGCCGCTGGAAGAGGCCGACGCCGCGGCGTTCGCCGTGATCGCCGCGGGCCGCCGCATGAAGAACCGCATCGTCTTGTCGACGTCCTTGGCCAGGGCGGCGTCGGCGACGCCCGGCTTCTGGAACCAGACGATGTACATGTCCTCGCCGAACACCTTGCGCATCCCTTCGATCGGATCGAGCGGCGCGCGGCGCATGAAGGGCGTGTTGAGGCCGATCACGCCGGCCACTCGGTCCGGATGCATCAGCGGCATCTGCCAGACGACGATGCCGCCCCAGTCGTGGCCGCAGAAGACCGCCTTCTCGACTCCCAGATGATCGAGGAGCCCGATGAGATCGCCGGTCAGGTGCTCCATGTCATAGTCGGTCACAGCGCCCGGCCGCGAACTCAGGCCATAGCCCCGCTGGTCCGGCGCGATGGCCCAGCGCCCCGCCGCCTCACAGGCCTTCAGCTGATGGCGCCAGGAAAAGGCGAGCTCGGGAAAGCCGTGGCAGAAGATGATGGGCACGCCCTGACCGCGCGGTCCCACCTCGTAATAGGCCATGTCGATCCCATTGACCTGGGCGTGCTTCACCGGCGGCATCTGGCGCGCAAGGGCCTCGGACATCGGCTTCCCTCCTGGTTTTGCCGACACTTTGGCAGGTTGCCTCATGGGGAAGGCAAGTGCGCTTGAAGGCGCCCCGAAACGGGCTAGAAGCGGGCATGAACAGCCGAACCGACGAAGTGCGCACGCCCTGGGGCCTTGTCCTGCTGCTCGGAGCGCTGACCGCCTTCGCGCCCATGTCCATCGACATGTATCTGCCGAGCCTGCCGTCGATCGCGGAGAACCTCCGCGCCAGCGCCGCCCAGGCGCAGGGCACGGTCGCCGCCTTCTTGGCGGGCATGGCCGTCGGGCAGTTCTTCTACGGGCCAGCTTCCGACCGCCTCGGCCGCCGCGGCCCGATCCTCTTCGGGATCGTGGTCTACATCGCCGCGTCGGCGGCCTGCGCCCTTTCGACCTCCATCGAGATGCTGACCATCTCCCGCTTCGTCCAGGCCCTCGGCGGTTGCGCCGGCGGCGTGGTTGTCCGGGCGGTGGTGCGCGACCGGTTCGACCATACCGAGACGGCGAGGATGCTCTCGCTGCTCACCCTCGTCATGGGGCTTGCGCCGGTGCTCGCGCCCATGCTCGGCGGACTGCTGCTGGCGATCGGCGGCTGGCGGCTGAACTTCTGGCTGCTGGCCGGGTTCGGCCTGGCCTGCGGCCTGGCGACCCTCATCTGGCTCAAGGAGTCCCGCTCGGAGGAAACCGCCGCGCAGGCCGCCTCCGAGAGCCCGCTGCGCGCCTATTTCGCGCTGCTCTCCCAGCCGCGATTGGTCGGCTACGCCCTGGCTGGTGCGCTGAACGGCGCGACCCTCTTCACCTATATCTCCGCCTCGCCGGACCTGCTGATCGGGACCTATGGCATTGCGCCAGCGCACTTCGGCTGGGTGTTCGGCGCTAACGCCGCGGCGGTGATCGGCGCCAGCCAGGTCAACCGGCTGCTCCTGCGGCGTCGGACGCCCGACCAGGTGCTCGCCCGCGCCAGCGCCGTCGCCTTCCTGGTTTCGATCGCGCTCACCCTGGCGGCGGTCACCGGCTTTGGCGAGCGGTGGAGCGTCCTGCCGTTACTGTTCGTCGTCCTGGCCAGCTACGGCTTCATGCAGGGCAACACCATGGCCGGCGCCCTGAATGTCGACCCACGCCGCGCAGGTTCGATCTCGGCCCTGATGGGCGGAGCGTCCTTCGGGGTCGGGGCGCTCGCGGCCTCCCTCGCAGGACTGCTGCACGACGGCACCCCGCGGCCCATGGCCATCGTCATGATGCTCGCGCTCGCCGGTTCAGCCGCCTCGCTGCGGCTGCTGGCCCTGCGGCGTCAGACCTGAGGCTTGCGGATCAGGCCCGCCGCCAGCGCCGCCCATCCGGCCAGGAACAGCGTCCCCCCGATCGGCGTAATCGCGCCGAACCAGCGCGGCGCGCCCAGCGCCATGGCGAAGAGCGAGCCTGAGAAGATCACGACGCCCCCCAGGAACAGGGGAGGGACGATCCGCACCCCTCGCGCGCCCTGGCTCGCCGCATAGGCTGCGGCGAACACGCCCAGCGCGTGCAGGAAGGCGTAGTTGGCGCCGGTGTGCATCCATTCCTTGGCCTTGGGATCGCTTATCCCGTGCGCAGCGAAGGCGCCGAAGGCGACGGCGAGGAAACCGACGGCCGCGGCGGCCGCCATCCAGGGACGAAGCTCTCTCATGTCCCTTGCCTAGCCGAGCCCGCGCCCGCCCGCTACCAATAGCGTCAAAGCCAAGGAGGAGGGCGGCGTGATCCCGGCATCGGTCTATGACTATCGTGAACTGGCCCGCCGCCGCCTGCCCAAGATGTTCTTCGAATACATCGACGGCGGCTCCTATGCGGAGGTGACGCTGGCGCGGAACGTCGCCGATCTCGAAGCGCTCGCCCTTCGCCAGCGGGTCATGCGGGACATGACCACCCTCGACATGTCCGTCGAGGTCTTCGGCCAGAAGATGAGCATGCCGCTCGGTCTCGCCCCCGTCGGCATGGCCGGCATGTACGGCCGTCGTGGCGAGGTCCAGGCGGCCCAGGCCGCGGCCGAGGCCGGCATTCCCTTCTGTCTCTCCACCGTCGGGGTTTGCGCGGTGGAGGAGGTCGCCGCCGCCGGCACGCCGCCCTGGTTCCAGCTCTATATGCTCAAGGACCGTGGCTACATGCGCGAACTGCTGGCCCGCGCCAAGGCGGCAGGCTGCCCGGTTCTCGTCTTCACCGTCGACCTGCCGCTGCCTGGCGCCCGCTATCGGGACGTGCGCTCGGGCTTCACCGGCGCCACCCGGCTCTCCGGAGCTCTCAACACCGCCTGGCAGGGGATCACCCATCCCGGCTGGCTGTGGGACGTGTGGCTGCATGGCCGACCCCATACCCTCGGCTCGGTCGTGGGCGCCATCCCGCAGGGGCGCAGCGTCACCGATTTCCTCAGCTGGATCGCCAAGAACTTCGACCGGTCGGTCACTTGGGCCGATCTCGACTTCGTCCGCGAGGTCTGGGACGGCCCCATCGTCATCAAGGGGGTGCTCGACCCGGAGGACGCCCGCGACGCGGTCAAGGCCGGCGCGCAGGGGGTGATCGTCTCCAACCACGGCGGGCGGCAGCTGGACGGCGTGCGCTCCTCGATCTCGGCCCTGCCGGCCGTCGTCGATGCGGTCGGCGGCGACCTGGAGGTTTTCCTGGATGGCGGCGTGCGCTCAGGGCTGGACGTGCTCAAGGCGCTCAGCCTGGGAGCCAAGGCCTGTTTCGTCGGCCGCGCCTGGGCCTATGCGCTCGGCGCGGGCGGACGACCTATGATTTCGAAGATGCTCGGAACGATGCGCGCGGAGCTCGCAACTGCACAGGTTCTTACAGGCTGTAAAGTCGCGCGAGACGCCGATAAAACGCTACTAGACGTCGCACCTTAGAAAAACTTTTCGTTTTCAGTCTCGGTGGACCATCGACAAGGGATGATCTTGCCGAGTAAATGCGCGCCGATTTGGGCGCAACACCGGTTTTTCAGCACCGGTTGTCATGCGCCCGCTAGTTGAGAGCGAGGTATCCGGATGGGAGCTCCCGAACGGCAAGGTCTTTACGACCCGCGCAATGAACATGATGCGTGCGGTGTGGGTTTTGTGGCCAATATCAAAGGCCGCAAATCGCACGAGGTCGTGGCCGCCGGTCTGGAGATCCTGATCAACCTGGATCACCGCGGCGCGGTCGGCGCCGATCCTCTCGTCGGCGACGGCGCGGGGATTCTGATTCAGATTCCGGACGCCCTGCTGCGCGACTGGGCCGGCAAGGAGGGCATCGATCTGCCTCCAGCCGGCGAATATGCGGTCGCCATGTGCTTCCTGCCGCGGGACGAGGCCGCGCGCGAGGTGGCGGTCAGCCAGTTCGAGCACTTCCTGAAGGTCGAGCACCAGCCCCTGATCGGCTGGCGCGACGTGCCGGTGAACACCCAGGGCCTGGGCGAGGCGGTCCTCGCCGGCATGCCGGTGATCCGTCAGGCGATCGTCGGCCGCGGCCCCAATATCCGCAGCCAGGACGCCCACGAGCGCAAGCTGCTGGCCGTACGCAAGCAGACCCAGAATCCCCTCGCCGAACTGGCCGCTCGCCGCGGCCTGCCGGGCGTGACCGACCTTTACATGCCGTCCTTCTCGACCCGGACGGTGGTCTATAAGGGCCTGCTGCTCGCCGACCAGGTGGGGACCTTCTACGAGGACCTGGCCAATCCGCTGACGGAATCGGCGCTCGCCCTGGTTCACCAGCGCTTCTCGACCAACACCTTCCCGTCCTGGAAGCTGGCCCACCCCTACCGGTTCATCGCCCATAACGGCGAGATCAACACGGTCCGCGGCAATGTGAACTGGATGAACGCCCGCCGGCGCACGCTGGAGAGCGACCTGCTGGGCCCCGACCTCAACAAGATGTGGCCGCTGATCCCGCACGGCCAGTCGGACACCGCCTGCCTCGACAACGCGCTGGAGCTGCTGGTCGCCGGCGGCTACCCGCTGGCCCATGCGGTCATGATGCTGATCCCCGAAGCTTGGGCCGGCAACCCGCTCATGGACGCCAAGCGCAAGGCCTTCTACGAGTACCACGCCGCCCTGATGGAGCCGTGGGACGGCCCGGCCGCCGTGGCCTTCACCGACGGCCGCCAGATCGGCGCCACGCTCGACCGCAACGGCCTGCGGCCCGCCCGCTTCATCATCACCGACCAGGACCATGTGATCATGGCCTCGGAAGTCGGCGTCCTGACCGTTCCGGAGGAGCGGATCGTCCGCAAGTGGCGCCTGCAGCCGGGCAAGATGCTCCTCATCGACATGGAAGAGGGGCGGATCATCGAGGACGAGGAGATCAAGCGCACCCTCTCGGAGGCCGAGCCCTACGCCGAGTGGCTGAGCGAGACCCAGTTCAAGCTCGAGGAGTTGCCTGAGATCGCCTACAGCGAAGCCCAGGCCAACGATCCGGACCAGCTGCTCGATCGTCAGCAGGCCTTCGGCTACACCCAGGAGGACGAGCAGTTCTTCCTCGAACCCATGGCCGTGACCGGCGACGATCCGGTCGGCTCCATGGGCTCGGACACGCCGATCGCGGTGCTCTCCAAGCGTCCGAAACTGCTCTACGAATACTTCAAGCAGAACTTCGCCCAGGTCACGAACCCGCCGATCGACCCGATCCGCGAGGAACTGGTCATGAGCCTGGTTTCCATGATCGGGCCGCGTCCGAACCTGCTCGGCCGCCATGCGGGCACGCACAAGCGCCTGGAGGTCTCCCAGCCGATCCTCACCAATGAGGACTTGGCGAAGATCCGCTCCATCAGCGAACTGCTGGACGGCTCGTTCCGCACCGCCACCATCGACGTCACCTGGGACGCGGCCGAGGGCGCGGCCGGGCTGGAGCGGGCCCTTGACCGGGTCTGCCGCGAGGCCACCGACAACGTCCTGGCCGACAAGAACATCCTGATCCTCTCGGATCGTCGCGTCGGCTCCGACCGCATCCCGATCCCGGCGGCCCTGGCCACCGCGGCGGTCCATCATCACTTGATCCGTCAGGGCCTGCGCATGCAGACCGGCCTCGTCATCGAGACCGGCGAGGCGCGCGAAGTGCACCACTTCTGCGTCCTGGCCGGCTACGGCGCCGAGGCGGTGAACCCCTATCTGGCCTTCGAGACGCTCGAGAACCTTCGCGTCCGCCAGGGCGTGAGCCTGTCGGCCTACGAGGTCCGCAAGAACTACATCAAGGCCGTCGGCAAGGGCATTCTGAAGGTCATGTCCAAGATGGGCATCTCGACCTACCAGTCCTATTGCGGCGCCCAGATCTTCGACGCCGTCGGCCTCTCGTCCGAGCTGATCGAGAAGTACTTCACCGGCACCGCCACCACGATCGAGGGCATTGGCCTTACCCAGATCGCTGAGGAGTCGGTCCGCCGTCACCGCGACGCCTATGGCGATAATCCGATCTACGCCAGCATGCTGGACGTCGGCGGCCAGTACGCCTTCCGCTTGCGCGGCGAGCAGCACGCCTGGACGCCGGAGACGGTCTCGAAGCTGCAGCACGCCGTCCGCGGCGGCCGGTCGGACGAGTATCGCGCCTTCGCCGAGGGCATCAACGAACAGTCCGAGCGCCTGCTGACCATCCGCGGCCTGATGCGATTCAACTATGCCGAGACGCCCGTGCCGATCGACGAGGTCGAGCCCGCCAGCGAGATCGTCAAGCGCTTCGCCACCGGCGCCATGAGCTTCGGCTCCATCAGCCGCGAGGCCCACACCACCCTCGCCGTCGCCATGAACCGCATCGGCGGCCGGTCGAACACCGGGGAGGGCGGCGAGGAAGCCGATCGCTTCAAGCCGCTGCCCAATGGCGACTCCATGCGCTCGGCCATCAAGCAGGTGGCCTCGGGCCGCTTCGGCGTCACGGCCGAGTACCTGGTCAACGCCGACGACATCCAGATCAAGATGGCCCAGGGCGCCAAGCCCGGGGAAGGCGGCCAGCTGCCCGGCCACAAGGTCGACAAGAACATCGCCCGCGTCCGCCACTCGACCCCGGGTGTCGGCCTGATCTCGCCGCCGCCGCACCACGACATCTATTCGATCGAGGATCTGGCCCAGCTGATCCACGACCTGAAGAACGTGAACCAGCGCGCCCGCATCTCCGTGAAGCTGGTGTCGGAAGTCGGGGTCGGCACCGTGGCCGCGGGCGTCGCCAAGGCGCGCGCGGACCACATCACCATCTCCGGCTTCGAAGGCGGCACGGGGGCTTCGCCGCTCACCTCGCTGACCCACGCCGGCTCGCCTTGGGAAATCGGCCTGGCCGAAACCCAGCAGACCCTGCTGCTCAACGGCCTGCGCACCCGCGTCGCGGTCCAGGCGGACGGTGGCCTGCGCACCGGCCGTGACGTCGCTATCGCCGCGCTCCTGGGCGCGGACGAGTTCGGCTTCGCCACCGCCCCGCTGATCGCCGCCGGCTGCATCATGATGCGCAAGTGCCATCTGAACACCTGCCCGGTGGGCGTGGCGACCCAGGATCCGGTGCTGCGCGCGCGCTTCACCGGCCAGCCCGAGCACGTGATCAACTACTTCTTCTTCGTCGCCGAAGAGCTGCGCGAGATCATGGCCGCCCTCGGCTTCCGGACGGTCAACGAGATGGTCGGCCGCGTCGACCGCCTCGATGCGCGTCAGGCGGTCGATCATTGGAAGGCCGAAGGCGTCGACCTTTCCAAGCTGCTCTATGCGGCCGCTCCGGAAGGCGCCAAGGGTCTCTGGAACATGGACCGCCAGGACCACGGCCTTGGCAAGGCCCTGGACAACACCCTCATCGCCGACGCGAAGCCGGCGCTGGAGAAGGGCGAGCCGGTTCTCCTCGAATACGAGATCAAGAACATCAACCGCACCGCCGGCGCGATGCTCTCGGGCGAGGTGGCCAAGCGCTACGGCCACGCCGGCCTGCCCGAGGACACCATCACCATCAAGTTCCGCGGCCAGGCGGGGCAGAGCTTCGGCGCCTTCGCCGCGCGCGGGGTCTCGCTGGAGCTGACCGGCGACGGCAACGACTATGTGGGCAAGGGCCTCTCCGGCGGCCGCGTCGTCGTGCGCCAGCCGGCCGAGGCCCGTCGTGACCCGACGAAGAACATCATCGTCGGCAACACCGTCCTCTATGGCGCCATCGCCGGAGAAGCCTACTTCCAGGGCGTGGCCGGCGAGCGCTTCGCCGTCCGCAACTCGGGCGCCGTGACCGTGGTCGAAGGCGTGGGCGACCACGGCTGCGAATACATGACCGGCGGCGTGGTCGTTGTGCTGGGCGACACCGGCCGCAACTTCGCGGCCGGCATGTCCGGCGGCGTCGCCTATGTCTACGATCCCAAGGGCCGCTTCGCCGAGCTGTGCAACAAGGCGATGGTGGATCTCGAGAAGGTGGAGCCCTCCGCCCCGGCGACCCGCGAGGACGAACCCTATCGCCCCAGCCAGCGCTCCCTCTCCGTGGAGAACAGCGGGATGGGCGACGTGCTCCGGTTCGATGCCGAACGCTTGCGCATCCTGATCGAGCGGCATCATCTCTATACGGGCTCGGCTCGCGCCCGCGAGATCCTGGAGAACTGGGACGAGACCCTGACCTCCTTCGTGAAGGTCATGCCCAAGGATTACCGCCGCGCCCTGCAGGACATGGCCGCGGAACGCCAGGCGGCCGCGGCCGTCGCGGCCGAATAAGTCGGGGAGGATCAGACTATGGGCAAGCCTACCGGCTTTCTTGAGATCGAGCGCCAGGAGCGCACCTACGAGCCGCCGCAGGAGCGGGTGAAGAACTGGAAGGAGTTCGTCCTGCCGATGCCGGCGCAGGACGTGTCGCGCCAGGCTTCCCGCTGCATGGACTGCGGGATTCCGTTCTGCCACCAGGGCTGTCCGGTCAACAACCAGATCCCGGACTTCAACAACCTGGTCTATCGGGAGCACTGGAAGGCGGCGCTGGAAAACCTCCAGTCCACCAACAACTTCCCGGAGTTCACCGGCCGCGTCTGCCCCGCGCCCTGCGAGGCGTCCTGCACGCTGAACATCATCGACACTCCCGTCACCATCAAGACGATCGAGTGCGAGATCGTCGATCGCGGCTGGCAGGAAGGCTGGATCAAGCCGCAGATGTCGCCCCGCGGCACCGGCAAGCGGGTGGCGGTCGTCGGCTCCGGCCCGGCGGGCCTGGCCTGCGCCCAGCA
>Ga0065721_10007239_pt1 | contig 14090 bp, 14 predicted proteins | sample Mesricmetagenome_FD_59108 | JGI IMG/M metagenome (GOLD analysis project Ga0065721, IMG submission 59108) | Mesophilic microbial community from rice straw/compost enrichment Sample: eDNA_1 v2 (version 2) | ecosystem: Engineered > Solid waste > Grass > Composting > Bioreactor | place: USA: Davis... | reverse complement strand
CCGCCTCGCGCGTGGGGCGGCCGCGGCTTCTCCTTCGGCGACTGGCTGCAGCCGAGCGGTCCTTCGGCCAAGCCGCTGCCGACTATCGGCGACGACGCGGCCGCGACCATCTATCTCTTCATCACCTCCACGCTCGTTGCCCGCATTGCCCGCATCGTGGGGGCAGGGGATATCGCCGGGCGCATGCAGGGCATCGCCGACGAGGTGAAGGCGGCGTTCGCCCGCGAGTTCATCACGCCCTCCGGTCGCCTCGCCTATGACGACCAGACCTCCTATGCCCTGGCGCTCCTCCACGATCTGGTTCCCGCCGAGCACGTCGAGGCCGCCAAGCGCTACTTCAAGGCGACGATCAAGCGTTCGGAAGGCCGCATCGGCACCGGCTTCATCGGCACGCCCGCGCTCCTGCCCGCCCTCGTCAAGATTGGCGAGCCGGGTCTCGCCGCGAGCGTCTTCCTGCAGGAAGAGGTGCCGGGCTGGCTCTACCAGGTCAAGAAGGGCGCCACCACCATCTGGGAGCGCTGGGACGCCATCTCGCCGGACGGCACCATCTACAACCCGCAGATGAACTCCTACAATCACTACGCCTATGGCGCGGTCTGCCAGTGGCTGCTGGAGGGCATCTCGGGCTTCCGGCCCGATCCCGAAGCGCCCGGCTTCGAGCACATCGTGTTCGAGCCGACGATCGTTGCGGGCCTCTCGCCGGTCGCGGCCCATCACGACAGCCCGCGCGGCACCATCCGCGCCGGCTGGACGCTCGATGGGGAGGCGGTGCGCTACGAGGTCGAGGTGCCGGAAGGCGCCCGAGGCACGCTGCGGCTTTCGCCCGATTACCGCGATGTCCGCCTCGATGGCGCCGCCGTCGCATCGGGGCAGGACCACGCCCTGCCGGCCGGCCGCCACGTCGTCACCTTCAACTATTCGGTCCCTGTCCAGGTCATGGACAAGGGGCCGTCCATCAACGCCCGCACGCCCTAGGCGGTGGACGGATCGATCAACTCGGGAGGATTATCAATGAATACCATGACCAGGCGCGTCATGCTGGGTGGGGTGGGGCTCGTGGCGCTTGCCGTGGCTGGCGCCGCCCATGCCCAGAGCGTCAATCTCACCTATCTCGTGCCCAGCGATGCCGCCGGTATGGCGGTGGCCGAGGAACTGGTGAAGAGCTTCGAGGCGGCCCATCCGGATATCAACATCGACATCGAGACCCGTCCGGGCGGCTCGGAAGGCGACAACCTCGTCAAGACGCGCCTTGCCACCGGTTCGATGGCGGATGTCTTCCGCTACAATTCGGGCTCGCTGTTCCAGGCCATCAACCCGCAGCAGTTCCTCGTCGACCTGACCAACGAGCCCTGGCAGGCCGACGTGCAGTCCTCGTTCAAGCAGGTCGTCACAGCGCCCGACGGCACCATCCGCGGCGCCCCGGTCGGCACGGCCATGGGCGGCGGCATCTACTACAACCGCGCCATCTACGAGGAACTGGGCCTCAGCGTGCCCACCACCTGGGCCGAGTTCATGGCCAACAACGAGAAGATCAGGGACGCCGGCAAGGTCGCCGTGATCCAGACCTACGGCGAGACCTGGACCAGCCAGCTCTTCGTGCTTGCCGACTTCTACAACGTCACCGCCAAGGACCCGAACTTTGCCAGCCGCTACACGGCCAATGAAGCCAAGTTCGCCACCGACCCGGCGGCGCTGCGCGGTTTCGAAAAGCTCCAGGAGACCTACGAGGCCGGCCTCTTCAACGAGGACTTCGGCGCCGCCCGGTATGCCGATGGCCTGCGCATGATCGTCAACGGCGAGGGCGCGCACTATCCGATGCTGACCTTCGCCACCACCGCGATCATGGCGACCTTCCCTGACCAGATCGAGAACATCGGCTTCTTCGCCCAGCCCGGCGACGAGGCCGAGCTCAACGGCCTGACCGTCTGGATGCCCGACGGCGTCTACATCCCCCAGACCACGTCTAACCTCGAAGCGGCCAAGAAGTTCGTCGCCTTCATCGCCAGCGTCGAGGGGTGCGAAGCGCTCGCCCGCGCCGGCGATACCTCGGGCCCGTACCTCATCAACGGCTGCGAGCTGCCGCCTGACGTTCCCTCGGTCGTCAGCGACATGCTGCCCTACTTCGCCGAGGGCGGCCGCAATGGCCCGGCGCTTGAGTTCCTGTCGCCGATCAAGGGGCCGGCTCTCGAGCAGATCACCGTCGAGGTCGGCTCGGGCATCCGCACGGCCGCCGACGGCGCCGCGCTCTATGACGAGGACGTCCGCAAGCAGGCTCAGCAGCTGGGCCTGCCGGGCTGGTAAGCGTCTCTGATTGGAGGCCCGGGGCGCCGTTCGCTCCGGGCCGTTTCCGTTGAAGGGAGCGGCAGCATGACCGTCTCGACCATGGCGAGCGCTGAGGGCGCTGTCGCCGCCCCGGCGCGGTTGCGGCGCCGGTCGTTCTATCCGGGCTGGTTCTTCCTGCCTGCGGCCGTCATCTACGGCGTGCTGTTCCTCGCGCCGACCTTCGCCTCGCTCTATTTCAGCCTCACGCGCTGGACCCTGTTCAACTCGACCTTCATCGGCTTCGAGAACTTCGTGCAGTTCTTCCGCGAGCCGTTCCTCGTCCAGGGCCTCGTCAACACCGTCATCTATGCGGTGGTCACATCCGGGCTGAAGGTCGTCATCGGGCTGCTGCTGGGCGTGCTGCTCACCAGCCAGATCCAGGCGCGCGGCTATCTGCGCTCGGTCGTCTTCTTCCCTGTGCTCGTCTCGACGGTCGGCGTCGGCATCACCTTCACCGTGCTCATGCACCCGACGCAGGGCATGATCAACGAGGGCCTGGCGCTCATCGGCATCAAGGGCCCCGGCTGGCTGACCGACCCGCGCCTCGCGCTCCTCTCGGTGGCGCTGGTCGACGTCTGGAAGGGCGTCGGGCTCGCAACCGTCATCTACATCGCCGGCATCGTCGCCATTCCCAAGGACTACTACGAAGCTGCGCGCATCGACGGGGCGACCAGGCTGCAGAACTTCTTCTACGTCACCCTGCCGCTCTGCCGGCCGGCGACCGTCACCGTCATTACGCTCAGCTTCATCGGGGGCCTCAGAACCTTCGACCTCATCTGGGCGATGACCCGCGGTGGCCCGGGCTTTGCGTCGGATACGGTGGCATCAGTCATCTACAAGCAGTACCAGGCGGGCTTTTATGGCCTCTCCACCGCCGGCAACGTGGTGCTCTTCGCCCTCATCGCCGTGCTCGTGGTGCCCCTCACCATGCTGCTCAACCGCCGGGAGGGCCACGAATGAGCCTCATCCGCCGCTATTGGCTGAGCGCCGTTGCGATCCTCGTTTCGATCGTGGTGTTCCTCGTCCCCTTCGCCTTCATCATCCTCACCGCGTTCAAGGACCAGCAGCAGTCGGCAGTGCTCGATTTCTCCTGGCCGACGGGCTTCCACCTCTGGGACAACGTCGTCGAGGTCGCCAGCACCCGCAACTGGATGCTGATCACCGCCTTCATCAACTCGACCATCCTGACGGTCGCGAGCGTCACGCTCCTCGTCATTCTCGCGGCCATGGTTGGCTTCGTGCTGCAGCGCCGCAAGGCGAGGTGGAACGGCGTGGTCGAGTTCCTGATCCTTGCCGGCCTCATGATCCCGCCGGCCGTGGTGCCGACCATCTGGCTGCTGCAGGGCGTCGGGCTCTTCGGCAAGCTGCATGGCCTGGTGCTGATCGAGGTGGCCTACGGCCTGCCGTTCTCGATCCTTCTCTACCGCGCCTTCATCGCCACCATTCCGCGCGAGCTCGATGAAGCCGCGATCATCGACGGGGCGCGTCCGCTCGACGTCTTCTTCCGGGTGATCCTGCCGCTGCTCTGGCCGGTCACGGTCACCAACATCGTCGTGCAGTCGGTGGCCGTCTTCAACGACTTCACCAACCCGCTCTATTACCTGCCGGGCAACCAGAACGCGACCGTGCAGCTGACGCTCTACAATTTCCAGAGCCAGTTCAACACGTCCTACAACCTCCTCTTCACCAACATCCTGCTGATCACCATCCCGCCGCTCATCGTCTTCCTGTTCTTCAACCGGCAGATCGTTGCGGGCATGACCGCAGGCGCCGTCAAAGGATAATCCCATGGCCGGACTTGCTCTCAAGGAGCTGCACAAGAGCTACGGCGAGGTGGAGGTCATCAAGGGCGTCGACCTTTCCGTCGAGAACGGCGAGTTCGTCGTCTTCGTGGGCCCCTCCGGCTGCGGCAAGTCGACATTGCTGCGCATGATCGCCGGGCTCGAGGACATCACGGGCGGGGAGCTGTGGATCGGCGACAAGCTCTGCAACGCCGTCGAGCCGCGCGACCGCGGCATCGCCATGGTCTTCCAGAACTACGCGCTCTATCCGCACATGACCGTCTACGACAATGTCGGGTTTGGCCTGAAGCTGGCCCGGACGCCGAAGGACGTGCGCGACCAGAAGATCCGCGAGGCCGCCCGCATCCTGCAGATGGAGCACCTGCTCGACAGGAAGCCGAGCCAGCTCTCGGGCGGCCAGCGCCAGCGCGTCGCCATCGGCCGCGCCATCGTCAGGAAGCCGGAAGTCTTCCTCTTCGACGAGCCGCTCTCCAACCTCGACGCCGCCCTGCGCGTCGACATGCGCATGGAACTGGCCAAGCTCCACCAGGATCTCGGCGCCACCATGATCTACGTGACCCACGACCAGGTCGAGGCCATGACGCTGGCCGACAAGATCGTGGTGCTCAACGGCGGCGTCGTCCAGCAGGTCGGCTCGCCCATCGAGCTCTATCAGCGTCCGGCCAACCTCTTCGTCGCCGGCTTCATCGGCAGCCCCAGGATGAACTTCATCGATGTGACGGTGGAGGCCGTGGGGCAGGGGACGGTCACCATTTCGGGCAAGGACCTCGGCACCACCGTCGTGCCGGCCGCCACCGATGGCCTCAAGTCCGGCGATACCGTGACCCTCGGCATCCGCCCGCACGACCTCGTCGCCGAGGCGAGCGGCAGCATGGCGGGGCAGGTGAGCCTCGTCGAACGGCTGGGCAACGAGACGAATGTCAGCCTGCGCCTGCCGTCCGGAGCCGCCTGGCTCGCCGTGCTCGACGGCGACCGCGCGCTGCAGATCGGCCAGAGCTTGCCGCTCGCCTTCCCGCCGGAAAAGGCCGTCATCTTCGACAGCTCGGGCGCGGCGCGGCATCCCTAGGGCCAATCGGCATTCAGCTCAGGCTGGGGTGAAAATGGCGGTCGATTGGCCTTGGGCCGCCAGCAACGCCTTGAGCTTCACGTCCGGTCGCGCCAGCAGGGCCGGATCGGGGCTCGCGCGCCGCGCGATCAGCATCTCGGCCAGCCGGATATCGCGCGCGATGCTCCCGTCCGGCCCGATCCCGCTCGCCGCCACCAGCCGTCCGGCCGGATCGAGGTGGAAGTGGATGAATCCGCCATTGTCGAGCGCCCGCTCGATCACCCTCTGGTCCGGCTCCGGCAATCCGGCGACCTGGAGGCTGAGCTCATACTGATCCGACCAGAACCACGGCACCGTCTCGAACGGGCGCTCCTCGCCGAGCATGTTGCCGGCAACCGCCTCGGCCTGCTCGACCGAGCAGCGCCAGGATTCGAGCCGCGTGATCCTGCCGTCCCGGCTCGAGAGCGGAAACGCGCAGCAGTCTCCCGCCGCGAAGATCGCCGGATCGCCCGTACGCAGCAGCGCGTCGACCACGATGCCGTTGTCGACCCCGAGCCCGGCGGCCGCCGCGAGTTCCGTGTTCGGCGCGGCGCCGACGCACGCAACGAGGGTGTCTCCGGCGAGGACAGTGCCATCCGCCAGCGCCACCTCCGCCCCGTTCTCGTCCGCCGAGATGCCCGCGATCTGCACGCCGCAGCGCAGGTCGACACCCGCCGCCAGGTGCCGGGCCGCGACCACGTCGGCGATGGCCTCCGGCACGCCCCGCATAAGGACGCGCGGCTGGGCCTCGATCAGCGTAACGGCGCATCCGCGCTGGCGCGCGGTCGCCGCGATCTCGAGCCCGAGGAATCCGCCGCCGAGCACCAGCAGCTTCGTGCCGCTGCCGAGCCGCGCACGCAGCACCCGGCAGTCCGCCATGTGGCGCAGATAGCGGATGCCGGCAATGTCGGTGCCGCCCTTCTGCAGCCGGCGCGGCCGCGCACCCGTCGCCAGCAGCAGCCGCTCATAGGCGAGCCCGGTTCCGTCCGCGAGCCGTACGGCCCGCGCATCCCGGTCGATAGCGACCGCCCGATTGGCCCGGTGCAGCGTGATCGATCGGTCGGCGAGGCTTGCCTCGTCGGCCACCCAGCGCGGCGGCGCCTCCTCGCTCGCCAGCACCCCCTTGGAGAGCGGCGGGCGCTCATAGGGCAGGTCCGCTTCCTCGCCGACGAGATGGATCGGCCCCTTGTATCCTTTGGCGCGCAGCGCCAGGGCCGCGCGGGCGCCGCACTCGCCGGCGCCGACGATCACCATTCCCGCCATTCTTACTCGACCTCGACGAGGACGTCGCCGCCCTCGACCCTGACGGGGAACGTCGCGAGGTTGACGCAGGCCGGCGCGCTCTTGGCCTCCCCGGTCCTGTAGTTGAAGCGCCCGTTGTGCTTGGGGCACTCGATGATGTCGCCCATCACCAGCCCGTCCGAGAGAAAGGCGTGCTCGTGGGTGCACACGCCGTTCGTCGCGAAGAACTCGCCCTGCGGGCTCTTGTAGATGGCATAGGCCCGCCCGTCGTGGTCGAAGCGGATGACGTCCTCTTCGTCCACGTCGTCGATGGCGCACGCGATGACCCAGCGGCCCATGGTTCTCTCCTCCGGTTAGGGTTCATTCCGCGGCCGCCGCGCCCGGCATTGGCGGCACGTGCAGGTCTTCGCGGTAGGGCTTGGCGGTCGGCGGCAACTCGCGCTTGATGAAGTAGTCCTCGTAGCGCAGCTGCCGCAGGAACGCCGGGATCATCTCTCTGTAGCCGGCCCAGATGGAGGGCGTCGGAGCCGGCAGGTCGTGCCTGATCGCCTCGTGCAGCCGCGGCAGCGCGTGGTAGGGCACCATGGGGAACATGTGGTGCTCCACGTGGTAGTTCATGTTCCAGTAGATGAACCGGCTGACCGGGTTCATGTAGACGGTACGCGAATTGAGCCGGTGGTCGGTGACGTTGTCGGCGAGCCCCCCATGCTGGAGCAGGCCGCACATCACCATGTGCCAGGCCCCGTAGAGCCGCGGCAGTCCGACCAGCATCAGCGGCAGGATGGACTGCATGTAGATCGCGAGCGCGATTACCCCCGCATAGATGGCGACCCAGATGCGCGCGATGCGGATCACCTTGTGCTGCTCCATCTGCGGGATGAAGCTCTTTTCGGCGGCGCTGAGGTGCCCGGCAGCGTTGCGCACCATGTCGCTCATCGCATACCAGGCATCCGAGATGCCGACGAAGCCGAGGACGAGGCGCACGAGGTCCGGCGGCCGCATCACCGCGATCTCCGGATCGCGCCCGACGATGATGGTGTCCGTGTGGTGCCGTGCGTGGCTCCAGCGCCAGGTGATGGGGTTACGCATGATCATGAAGCAGGCGATCTGGTAGACGGCCCTGTTCATCCACTGCGTCCTGAATGCCGTGCCGTGGCCGCATTCGTGCCAGCGCGAGTCGCTTGCCGATCCGTAGAGCACGCCATAGGCGGCAAAGAACGGCACGCACCACCAGGTGCCCCAGAAATAGACGCCGCCCGCGCCGAACAGCACCAGCAGCCCAAGCCAGAGGATGGTGTCACGGATCGCCGGCCCGTCGGAGCGCTGCATCAGCTCCTTCATCTGCTTGCGGGGCACGTCCGTATGGTACCACTCGGCCGCGGCAAGGCCCGTCTCCACCGCCCGGCGGCCATCGGCGCCCATGAGGTCGTAGTCCCGCCTGCCGCGCGGGTTCAACGCCACGTCGGTCATTTGCTCCTCCCAGCCTGCCGGTGACGCCGGAGACGTTGCAGTCAGCCGCTTGGGAAGGCAAGACGGCTCTGATATAATCTATCAGAAGCCATCAGAAACTTTCAGAACGGGTGAGGGTTTCCATCAGATGAAGCGGCCGACGATTACCGATCTCGCGGCGGCGGCGGGCGTCAGCGTCGCGACGGTCGACCGGGTGTTGAACCGCCGCCTGCCGGTGCGCGAGGCGACGGCCCTGCGCGTGCTCGAGGCCGCCGAGAGCATCGGCTACTACGCCACGGGCCTCCTCAAGCGGCGGTTGCGCGAAGCTCCGCCGCGCACCTTCGGCTTCCTGCTGCAGCGGCGCAGCCCCTTCTATCTCGGCTTTGCCGAAGCGCTCACGCAAGCCACCGATGCCTCGCCCTCCGTCGACGGACGGGCGCTCGTCGAGCACGTCGAGAGCATCGTGCCCTCGGTCATCGCCGCGCGCCTGCGTGAGATGGCGGCGCGGGTAGACGCCGTCGCCATGGTCGCCATCGACCATCCGACCGTCAACGAAGCCATCGACGCGGTCGCCGAAGCCGGAACGCCCGTCGTGCTGCTCCTCAGCGACGTCACCGCCGCCCGCCGCGCCGGCTGCCTGATGGTCGATCGCCACAAGTCCGGCCGCACCGCCGGCTGGGCGATCTCGCGCCTCTCGCGCGAGTCCGGCAGGGTCGGCATCGTCATCGGCAGCCATCGCTACCAGAGCCAGGAAATCTCCGAGATCAGCTTCCGAAGCTACATCCGCGAGCATGCGCCGCACCTCGCCCTGCTGGAGCCCGTGGTGAACCTCGACGATCAGCAGGTCTCCTACGAGGTCGTCAGCGACCTCATCGCCTCCAATCCCGACCTCGTCGGCATCTACGATTGCGGCGGCGGCGAGCAGGGACTGGTTCAGGCGCTGCGCGAGGAGGGCAGGGGCCGGCGCATCGTCACCGTCTGCAACGAGCTCACCTCCGTCACGCGCGAGGCGCTGATCGACGGCGTCATCGACATGGTGCTCGGCACTCCCGTCGCCGAGCTCGCGCGGCGCACCGTCGAGGTCCTCGCCGAAGCCGTCGCCGAGCCGCACCGGGGCATGGCCCAGGTGCTGCTGCCGGCCGATCTTCTCGTCAGCGAGAGTGTATAGGCGCCTGTGTCCCCGCTGCCACACTCGCCGGGCTGCCGCGCGGGCCGCGCCGCGGGTTTCTTAATTGTGCCGCAAACGCACGTATCAAAGCTCGCATATGCGGTTTGGAAACCATTTCCCCGCATTCTGTATCAAGTCGGTGCTGGTGGTTCACAGGTGGTTGACGGGCGTTGTGGCGCCGGTAGCCCGATGATACCCACTGGCGAAATGGTTGAGCGGCAATTCGGGTGAATGCATGCGGTTGAATAGACGTACTCTGCTCCGGTCGATGGCAGTGGCCGGGGCTTCTGTTGTCCTGCCGCCGGCGATGGCGCGGGCCGAGTCGATCTGGGACATGTTTGCGCGCGATCGGGTNCTGCGCAACGCTGATACGGCCGGCGCGTCCGCCGCCGCCCAGGCGCTGATCGAGACGCAGGAGCCGATNCTTTCNTACGATACGGCCTACAACCTCCAGCTCGCCATCTCGCAGTACGAGCCGTTCGTGGCTGCCGGTGGCTGGGAGGATATCCCGCGCGAGGTCTATGGCCTGCGCCTGGGTGAGGACCGCGACGGCGGCATCGCCCTCAAGCGCCGCCTCATCTCCTCGGGCGACATGCCCTATGTCGAGCGCGTCAACAACCTGATCGATCCGGCGACCGACGCCGGCATCCGCACCTTCCAGGCCCGCCATGGCCTGCAGCTCACCGGTCAGGTGGATGAGGCGACCTTCTACGCCATGGCGGTACCGGCCGCGACCCGCCTCAACCAACTCTACCTCAACCTCCAGCGCGTCACCAACATGGCTCCGGCCCTGTCCGAGCGCTATGTGGTGGTGAACATCCCCGCCGCCACCATCGAGGCGGTCGAGGGCGGCTATGTCGTTCAGCGCCACACGGCCGTCGTCGGCCGCGTCGATCGCGCGACGCCGATCCTGGCCAGCAAGATCCACCAGATCAACTTCAACCCATACTGGCACGTGCCGAAGTCGATCATCCGCAACGACCTCATCAAGTACATGAACGAGGATCCGGAATACCTCTCGAAGTTCCGCATCCACATCTACGACGGCAACGGCAACGAGATTCAGCCTAGTCAGATCAACTGGCAGACGGAAGAGGCGGTGAACTACATGTTCCGCCAGGAGCCCGGCGCCGAGAACTCGATGGGGCATTGCAAGATCAACTTCCACAACCCCTACGACGTCTACCTGCACGACACGCCGACAAAGGCGCTGTTCGGCGAGAACGCGCGCTTCCACTCCTCGGGGTGCGTGCGCGTCGAGGGCGTCAACCAGCTCGTCGCCTGGCTGCTGCGCGACAACGGCTGGGACCTGCCGCGCGTCGACTCGACCTTCGCGTCCAACGAGCGGCTCGATGAATCGCTCAAGAATCCGGTGCCGATCCACACCACCTACATCACCGCCTGGGCCAACAAGCAGGGCACGGTGTCGTTCCGTGACGACGTCTACCAGTTCGACGCGCAGAACAAGGTGACGTTCGAAGCCTGATCCCGCCGCGGCTTGGCCGGCAAAGATCGAGACCGCAAAGCAGTTCCCGTTCTGATTCCATCAGGACGGGAATTGCTTTAGGGTGATGGAAGAGCGTCCCAAACACACTCCGAGGGTTCCCATTGGGCGAGGTTTTCTACGAATTCGTCCAGGTCGGCCAGCAGATGCGGGTGTCGGCCATCGACGCCGACACCAATGTCGAGGTCGTCGTCGTCGCGCCCGTGGCGGCCACGCGCCACCAGATGCAGGCGATCGCGCTCGCCAAGCTGCGCAAGCGCCTGGCCGAGCTCGCGGCCGAACCACCACCACAGCGGCTTTTCTAGAGAGATGTTGCGGCTCTATCTCCTGCGCCATGCCAAATCCTCCTGGAAGGAGAAGGGCATGGACGATTTCGACCGTCCGCTTGCGCCGCGCGGCCGGCGTGCCGGCGCTGCTCTTGCCGATGTGCTCTGCGATCGCGGCTGGATCCCCGGGCGCATCATCTGCTCGAGCGCCGCGCGCACCCTCGAGACCCTCGACCTCTTCCTGCCCGCGCTCGCCTCCGCCGGCGCCACGCCCGAGCTCGTCAGGAGCCGCCGCCTCTACGACCTGATGGAGGAGGATTACGTGGACTTCATCCGCGAGGAGGGGGGCGATGCCGCGTCCCTCATGCTCGTCGGGCACAACAGTGCCACCCAGTCGAGCGCACTTGCGCTCTGCGGCATGGGGGACCCCGAGGCACTCGCCGCCATGGAAGCGGGCTTCCCCACCGCCGCGCTCGCCGTCATCGACTTCAACGTGCCCCGCTGGTCCGAGGTCACCGAGGGCACGGGCGCGCTCATGGCGTTCTGGACGCCGCGGAGCGAGGTCGAACCCTCGCCCTCCGGCTGAGGCGATCCCTCCCGGCGCGGGGAGGGACCGGGGCCCACTAGCCTAAAGCGTGCAGCGGTGCCGGTACCCGTCATAGCCCATGAACGTGTCGGTCCGCTCGTCATAGGAGCGGTAGCGGGCATAGCAGGCCGCCACATGGGCTTCCCAGGAATCGCTGTAGCGCGGGTAACGCGGGTAATCGTCGTCGAGATAGATCACCCGGTCGTTGACGCGCGGCCGCGGCTGCGAGAGCGCGCTGCCGAGGATCGCGCCGAACGTCAGGCCGAATACGCCGGCCGCGATGGCGTCGAGGTTGTCGCGGCGGTTGCGGTAGAACACGCGATAGTCGTCATCGTCCCAGCGGTCGCGGTTGCGGCACTCGCGGTCGTTGTAGCGGTCGCAATAGATGCCGATCACCCGGTCGCGGTCGCCGAATCCCTGGGCCTGGGCCGGCACGACACCGGTAAAGCCGGTCAGGACGGCCAGGCAGATGGCGCCCACGGTTGCAAAACTCTTCTTCATCGTTGTTCTCCTTCCGCCCCCCGGCGGGCCGTCACATCGCCGGCATATTGAAAATGCCGGGCGCGTGCCGTCGGTTGCCTGCGATAGGAGAAAATCGTGGCTGAACTTGGCCTGGCGCGCTTGGACTGGCGGCCCCCTTTGTGCTAGAGGCAGCGTCCATATCGCACCTCAAGCACCACATCTTGAGTTCGCCCAGGACACCGCCCGGAGACCGCCCATGAGCGCTGCCGCCAGCCTTCCGCTCTTTCCGCACTTCTTCTCGGATTCGGTGGCAGAGACCGATCCGGAGCTCGCCAAGGCCATCGGCGACGAGCTCCACCGCCAGCAGGGCGAGATCGAGCTTATCGCCTCCGAGAACATCGTTTCGCGGGCTGTGCTGGAAGCCCAGGGCTCGGTGCTGACCAACAAATATGCCGAGGGTTATCCGGGTCGGCGCTACTACGGCGGCTGCCAGTTCGTCGACGTCGCCGAAACCCTCGCCATCGAGCGCGCCAAGCAGCTTTTCGGCGTCGGCTTCGCCAACGTCCAACCCAATTCCGGCTCGCAGGCCAACCAGGGCGTCTATCAGGCGCTTCTCCAGCCCGGCGATACCATCCTCGGCATGAGCCTCGATGCCGGCGGGCACCTCACCCACGGCGCCAAGCCCAACCAGTCCGGCAAGTGGTTCAACGCCATCCAGTATGGCGTGCGTAAGCAGGACGGTCGTGTCGACATGGACCAGGTCCGCCAGCTCGCCCGCGAGCATAGCCCCAAGATGATCGTCGCCGGTTTCTCGGCCTATTCGCGCATCATGGACTGGGCCGAGTTCCGCGCCATCGCCGACGAGGTCGGCGCCATTCTCTTCGTCGACATGGCCCACGTCGCGGGTCTCGTCGCCGGCGGCGTCTATCCGAGCCCGTTCCCCCACGCGCACGTGGCGACCACCACCACCCACAAGACCCTGCGCGGCCCGCGCGGCGGTCTCATCCTGACCGACGATGAAGATATCGCCAAGAAGATCAACTCGGCCATCTTCCCCGGCATCCAGGGAGGCCCCCTGATGCACGTCATCGCCGCCAAGGCCGTCGCCTTCAAGGAAGCGCTCTCGCCCGAGTTCAAGCTCTATGCCCGCCAGGTCGTCGCCAATGCCAAGGTGCTGGCTGACACCCTCGTCAAGGGCGGGCTGGAGATCGTCACCGGCGGCACCGAGAACCACCTGATGCTGGTCGACCTGCGCCCCAAGGGCCTTACCGGCAAGGCGACCGAAACCGCCCTCGGGCGCGCCCACATAACCTGCAACAAGAACGCGGTGCCCTTCGATCCGGAAAAGCCGGCGGTCACTTCCGGCGTGCGCATCGGCACCCCCGCCGGCACCACCCGCGGCTTCGGCGAGGCCGAGTTCCGCCATGTCGGCGAGCTGATCCTCGAGGTGCTCGATGGCCTTGCCGCCAACGGCGACGACAACAACGGCGCCGTCGAGGCGGCCGTGCGCGAGAAGGTCAAGGTGCTGACCGACCGCTTCCCGATCTACGGCCAGTAAGGACGCGCCATGCGCTGCCCCTACTGCGGCAACGACGACACCCAGGTCAAGGACAGCCGTCCGACCGAGGATTCCGGGGCCATCCGGCGGCGGCGCATCTGCAACGCGTGCGGGGGGCGCTTCACCACATTCGAGCGCGTGCAGCTGCGTGACCTGACCGTCGTCAAGAAGTCCGGCCGCAAGGTGCCGTTCGATCGCGAAAAGCTCGCCCGCTCCGTCTATACGGCCCTGCGCAAGCGCTCGGTCGATCCCGAGCGGGTCGAGCGCATGATCTCGGGGATCGTGCGCCAGCTCGAAAGCCTCGGCGACGTCGAGGTCACCTCCGACCAGATCGGCGAGTTCGTCATGGAAGGCCTCAAGAGCCTCGACGACGTGGCGTTCGTGCGCTTCGCCTCGGTCTACCGCAATTTCGCGTCCGCCGACGACTTCCGCTCCTTCCTCGCCGAGCTCCACAGGGCCGACGGGGCCGAGAAGGTCGAGGACGAGTGAGCCCCGCCACGCCCGACGATATCCGCTGGCTCGACGCGGCCGTGCGCGCGGCCGAGCCTTTTCTCGGCACCACCGCAGAGAACCCGACCGTCGCCGCCTTCGTCGTCGATCCGGCCGAGAATGTCCTTCTCGGCCGCGCCGTCACTGCCAGGGGCGGG
>Ga0065721_10005903_pt1 | contig 14092 bp, 8 predicted proteins | sample Mesricmetagenome_FD_59108 | JGI IMG/M metagenome (GOLD analysis project Ga0065721, IMG submission 59108) | Mesophilic microbial community from rice straw/compost enrichment Sample: eDNA_1 v2 (version 2) | ecosystem: Engineered > Solid waste > Grass > Composting > Bioreactor | place: USA: Davis... | reverse complement strand
GACGTTCAGTCTCGGCGAATCAAGTTACTGAAAGCATTCAGTGACTCGGAACGTCGAGGCGGTACACCAGTCATTTTCTCTCATCTCTCGTGAGCCATGTCTTCTGTTCTTTCTGGTCTAGGAAGGGTCTGGCATGAATCGTTCAGGTTCCATTCGGTACGCGTTTACTCTCATCGAACTTCTTGTTGTGATCGCGATCATTGCGGTGTTGATTGCGCTGCTGCTTCCTGCTGTTCAGCAGGCACGTGAAGCGGCCCGACGATCCCAGTGCAAGAACAATCTGAAGCAGTTCGGACTTGGTTTGCACAACTATCACGATGTGAATGGTGGATTCCCCATCGGCAGCACTGCTGGGCAGAATAATCTTCCGCGCGCTGGGTGGCAGGTGAGAATACTCCCATTTATGGATCAGGCTGCCTTGTATAACCAGCTGCATTTTGACGGTCCTCGGCCAGGTGTGGAGTATGGCGGGGTCCAGGGGAGTGTCAGCCGGCAGGTTCTTGCAGACGGTGACGAAGCTGGAGAGAAGCAAACACCCTATGCAATGTGTCCCAGCGATCCGTGGCCTCGTCGTATTGTTGGGAGTACCAATCGGTCTGGAAGGGACACTGCGAATTTCGCGCAGGCAAGCTACAGCGGATCAATCGGATCTCAAATTACACAAAGTGCGTCAGCGGCCTGTCAGCCATTTGTTGGTTATGCAGAAAATCTGCCTGCCGGAAATGAAGTGTATGGCCGATCAAGTGATCCAAGAAAGATCTCAGGAATGTTTAGCTATGGAGGGGTTTTCCTTAGCGTTCGTGATGTTTTGGATGGAACGTCCAATACCATTTTTGTCGGCGAAGTGCGTCCAGATTGCTACACAGAGTCACATTTCCAGTATGGTTGGTGGTTTTCGAACTCGAATGGGAATGCACACGCTTCAACAGTGACTCCAATAAATGAGTTTACAACGTGCCGTAATGCACAGGCTTCTCAGATCAGTAATCCCAGCTGTACTGATCCGGCAAATTACAACTATTCCTGGGGATTCAAATCGTATCATGCGGGAGGGGTTCACTTCCTCTTAGTTGACGGAAGTGTTCGATTCCTGAGTGAAAACATCGACCACAATCTTTATCAGCGCCTTGGCGGGCGTGCCGACGGTGGAGTTGTCGGAGAGTATTGATATTGTCTTGTATGTGTCTGGTTTGTCTCATCTTGTTCATAGATTCATAGATAAAGGTTCGGCTTTATGAGCATGTTTAGGTGGGGCATTTGTGTGATTGTTCTAGCTGTAGGGTGCGGAAGTCGATCCGGTCCAGAGCTTGCGGAAGTGAGTGGGACTGTGACCTATTTGGGGCAGCCTTTGTCCAATGCGTCAGTTGTCCTTGTTCCAGAATCTGGTCCAGCGGCCTATGCCAATACCAACGCGGAGGGAGTGTTTGAGCTCATGACTCGCGGTCGGAAGGGGGCAATCATTGGTCCTGGAAAATTTTTGGTGACTGCTGGCCAGAATTCCGGTGAAATCAAGGAGGAACACGAATTGACGACAGAGGAAATCAAGAAAATGCACAAGTCTGTTATTCCCGAGAAATTTGGCCGAATCGATCAGACACCATTTGATGTGGTCATCACATCAAATGGTCAGAATCACTTTCAACTGGATTTAAAATAGAGAGCGTTGTCGATTGTAGTCCTTAGAGCTTTGTGATGCTTTAGTTGCGCGGAGAAACCTTCGTGATTTACGGTGAATGAAGATAACCTCTTGCATTAAAGGTCACCGTAGTGCTTCTCTATTGAATTGTATTGAAAATTGACGTGCCGGATGAAAATTCTTCGCGAGAAATAGTTCGATTATTAATGATTACATGTGCGTTCAGTTGCACAATCAGTTTGAATCTGCAATGAAGGCAACAGGATTTTGTGACGCGATCGTGCGTAAAGGGCTTCAGTTCTTAACGCATCTTGTTCCGTGCTTGCTGGGTTTGACCGGTATTGCTCTGTAATGCAAAAAGGATTCTGTGTGATGCTTCAATTGAGACGTGAGTTCCTGAAATCGGCTGCCAGTACCCTCGTTGGGGCCACATTACTACGACCACATAATCTGTTTGCGCAAGAGGCAAAGGCGAAGGTTGATCCGTATGCGGATGCTGTATTGGTCGATGGGGAGCCGGCCCCCCTTGCTGATGGGGCATTTAGTCTCGTGGTTCTGCCGGATACTCAGATTTACAGCGAACGTTTTCCGGAGCTGTTTCAGGCTCAGACGGAATGGATAGTCGCACAGAAACAGGCTCGTAATATCGTCGGGGTGGTCCACCTTGGGGACATTACCAATCGTGCAACACCTGCTGAGTGGGAGAACGCCCGGGCAGCAATGTCCATTCTCGATGGTCAGGTCCCTTATTTTCTGGTCCCGGGGAATCATGATTACAGCGAACAGGGGAAATGCACTGACCGGACCACGTTGCTGAGTGACTATTTNCCGGTCGANCGTTTTCGGGGGCTGCCGACATTCGGNGGNACTTATGACAAGGANCCCGATCGACTGGAGAACTCATACCACCAGGTGACGGCGTGTGGTCAGAAACTGCTGTTCCTTTGTCTGGAGTACGGACCGCGCAAGGATGTTGTCCGATGGGCGAATGCCGTTGTGGAGGCGAATCCTGATGCTCAGGTCATTCTGGTCACGCATGCGTACATGTACCACGATGACACCCGTTATGACTGGAAGACGTACGGCAAAAATCAACGATGGAATCCACATGCCTATCCGATTGCAGCGGCAACGGGGGATGATGTCATGGATGGAGAAGAGTTGTGGACGAATCTGGTTTCGAAGCACAAAAACTTCATCATGACAATCAATGGGCATGTCCTCTATGACGGTCTGGCGCGATTGACGAGTCAGTCACCCCAAGGAAACAGCGTGCATCAGATGCTCGTCAACTTTCAGATGCGTCCGAGGGGAGGAGATGGCTTTCTCCGTATTCTGGAGTTCAATCCCCTCAAGAACACAATTTCGGCCTGTGATTACTCTCCGGTTCGCGGGCAGCGGAACGAATCGCCTCAGAATATGTTCCATCTCGACTGGGCCCCGCTGGTTCAGTCGTAATGCCATCTGAGATAGAGGCGTCTCAACGAAAAAGCCCACGCTCAAGGTCAACTGACTTTGAACGTGGGCTCTTTCAATTTCATTTTTCAGGAACATTACTCCTGTGATTCCTTGGCGGAAGCAGGATTTTCGAAATAGGGTTGTTCCTTTTCGTAGAGTTCGAGACGTTTCTTCGTTGCTTCTGCTCCGGGGTGATCGCCCATCACCGTCAGAGCGAGTCGAGCTGCTTCAATTGCGGCCGGAAATCGGCTGCAGCTGGCATAAGCGGCGGCCAGAGTGTCGAGGTACTCCCCGTTCTTGTTGTTCGTATCTTTGCAAACGGCTTCGCTGAGTGTGACTGCCCGTTCCCCATTGCGAATTGACTTGTCCGGGCAGGTAGCGAGTAGCCAGGCCAGATCATTTCGAATTCCCGGAGAATCAGGAGCCAGCTGGACAGCGGCTTCATAGTCGTTTAACGCCTCGCGGAGATCACCAAGGGCTTTGCGGGAATACCCTCGGTTTGCAAGAGCATCCGCTCGCTTGGGATCGATCTTCAGGGCATTGTCGTACTGGGTGATCGCTTCCTCGAATCGTCCCAGCATTCGAAGCGAGACCCCACGGGCAACCAGAGCATCTGTTGATTTCGGATCGAGCTTGGAAGCATGTTCCAGGTCGCGAAGTGCTGCGGCAAACTGTCCTTGCAACAGAAGAACGTTTCCACGAGCGAGACTGGCGTGAAAATCGTCTGGATAGGTCTTCAGGATGGCATCGTATTCTTCAATGGCTGAGGCAAGTTCGCCCATCTGCGTGTAACACGCGCCCAGATTCAGATGAAGAGTGACTCCGCTCTCTCCAAGATCCAGCGCTTTCTCAAAATCCTGGGCTGCCTTGACCCACTCGTCCTGGGTCATGAACGCAATTCCGCGTAATTGATAGGCACGTGATGTCGGCTTGTCTGCAATTTCCGCGGTGAACTTTGTGATTGCGTCTTGTGGAGTGATGAGATGACGCAGGTGGAGCCAGCCTTTTTCATCCTGAGAGTACCTCCAGTTTCCATTGCTTCGGGAGACCACAACGACGGTCCCCAGAGGGACAGTTTTCAGAGTCTTGTCTCCCACCATGACAGGCGTCTGATCAGAAACTGAAATGTAGGTTTGTGCCGGGAATATCGATTGTTCGTTTGCGTTGGCCGCATAAGTCATCAATGCGGAAAAGACATGCAGCGAAAGAAAGCAAAGGAATGTTTTTCTGAGCACTGAAATCACCGTTCTTTAAGAGAAAACTTCCCACTTTATCCAAATAGACAAATTTTCGCAGGCACCATCTTGCGTGGTGTAAATTGCCCCGTATCTTATCCATAGTTACCAGAATGTGCGTTTTTCCTTAGAAACTTTGACATTCAAATCAAGAGCGTAACCCTCGCTGACTAAAGGTTCTGGTTGGTTGATGCCCATTTTGGGGTGTTGAACAGATCCCAAAGAATCGTCTCGTGGCCTTCTAGCTTGCCTGTGACGGACAACTCCACCGGGGTCTTTTTCAGTGGGGAACGTAAATAGTTCAGTCCAGTGAGATTCTCAACGACTAAGGGGAGGACATCTATGAGGCGATTTTTACTGGTGCTGTCTGCCGTCGCGACGACGGCAACGGCGAACTTGGCGGACGCTGGCGATTGCGGCTGGCATCGTCGTCAAAAACGTCAGTGTTATACGGCTCCATGTGCCACTGCTGCTTGCTCGACGGGGGCCAGTGCAGCCGCCGGCGGATGCAATAACGGGTGTTCAACGGGAGCCGTTGCCGCTGCTGGTAACGGATGCGCTCCTGAATACCAGACGGTTGAACGGACAATTCTCTCTCCGGAAACCGTTCTTGAAAAGCGAACCATTACCACAACAGAGTGGAAAGACGAAGAGCGGACCCGCACTTATCAGGTTGCCAAGAAAGTCCCTCGTACCGAAAAGCGGACTCGTACCGTTTCTTACAGTGAAAACGAAGTCCGCACCAAGGAAGTTTCCTACACCGAATACGAAACGGTGACCGAGGAGAAGACTTCGGAATACACGGTCATGGTCCCGACGACTGAAACCCGCACCGGGAAGAGGATCGTCTGCGACACCGAGTGGGAAGAAGTCACCAAGACCTACAAGGTTCTGGTCCCGACTCAGGAAACACGCACAGGCAAGCGGCTGGTTCATGACACCGTCTGGGAAGACGTCACTCGCACCTACACGGTCATGGTCCCGACGACGGAAACCCGCACCGGCACCCGCACTGTCCACGACACGGTCTGGGAAGATGTCGAGCAGACCTACACGGTCATGGTTCCTCATCAGGAACAGCGCACTGGCACCCGCACTGTTTATGACACGGTCTGGGAAGATGTCGAATACACCTACACTGTGATGGTTCCTCATCAGGAGCAGCGCACGGGAATTCGTAAGGTTCCCAGCCAGGTGACGGAGAACGTCGAACAGACTGTCACCGTCATGGTTCCCAGGACGGAAACCCGCGTTGGGACACGTCCTGTTTGGGAAAATGTCCAGGAAACTCACACCCGCACTGTCTGCCGTGACAACGGAAGCTGGACAGTGTCACAGGTTCCTGATCCTTGTAATCCCTGTGCAACGAAGTGTGTCCGGTCCTGGACTCCCAACATCGTTCAGGAAGAAGTTCCTTACACTGTCTGCAAGCCTGTCTGTCGTCAGGAAGAGTTCACCTACGAAGTGACCGTGTGTGAACCACAGACTCAGACTCGCACTGTGCCGGTCAGCCGTACGGTCTGGACAGATGAAGAGTACACTTACAACGTGACGGTCTGTAAGCCGGAAACCCGCACTGGGACTCGCAAGGTCTGCAAGCAGGTTCCTCGTACCGAGGAGTACACCTATAGCGTGACCGTCTGCAAGCCGGAAACCCGCACTCGCACTGTCAAGGTTTGCAAGGTTGTTCCTCGCACTGAGGAGTACACCTACAACGTGACGGTCTGCAAGCCGGAACAGCGGACCAGCACTCACAAGGTCGCTAAGCAGGTCGCTCGCGAAGAGGAGTACACCTACAACGTCACCGTCTGCAAGGAAGAAGAACGCACCAGCACTCACAAGGTTGCCAAGCCGGTGACTCGTGAAGAGGAGTACACTTACGAAGTCACTGTCTCCAAACCGGAAACCCGCACTCGGACCTACACAGTTTCTCGTCAGGTTCCTGTGACCAAGACCAAGACTGTGGAATACACCGTTGCGGTTCCCAAGACTCGGGAAGAAGAGTACGAAGTGACTGTCTGTGACACTGTGACCGAGGAAAAGACGGAAACCTACACCGTCAAGGTCCCGGTTCAGGTGGAAAAGGAAATCGAAGTTCCTGTCTGCCGGATGGTTGAAAAGACCGTCAGCGTGCAGGTTCCTGTCAACGCAGCTGGTGCTGGTGCTGGTGCTCCCTGCTGCGGTGCTGTTGCAACACCATGCAATAGCTGCAAGTAAGCATCCAATGCAACCGTGATCTGAGTGATCACGGACAGCACAGTCTTTCAATTTGAACCCCTCTTGCATGGAAACATGTAAGAGGGGTTCTTTTCTGCGCAATTCCCTGATGACTCTCTGTTGATCCCGGGTGAATCACGAACCAGTGTGTACTTCTCAGTCTGTATACTGCTGGCCGAATGCCCGTCATTGAACCGGAGGGCGGGGTGTGATGATGCCTCGCTGCGAACTGGACAATCCCAGCGTCCACACCTGATCCGTTGCAGTCATTCTGAAGCTTCAGCGCGGATTGATTCCCCCTTCAGAATTGAACTCTCCAGGGTGTTTGTGAGCGTGCGGTCAACGAGGAGGCTTCCATCCGGTGAACGAACGATTCCGAGNATCAAAAAGAGAAGACTGAACGTGTCAGGCACGTCCAGTCTTNCGGATGTCGTTATCCCCTTCCTGTCAGGAAAGGGNNGTCCTCACNTTGGTGTGAACAGCGGATTACGATTTGGTCTCGAANTCCGCATCAATCACATCGTCATCGTTCGGCTTGCTACCCGAAGATGCATCGCTGTCAGAGGCACCAGATGAAGCCTTGTTGGTCGCTTCGTAGATGTGCTTGCTCAAAGCGTGAGTTGCCTGCTCCAGATTTTCCAGAGCGGATTTCAATGCTTCGAGATCGTCACCCTTCTCTGCGTCCCGTACCTTCTGCATTGCGGACTCAATGGCACTCTTGGAAGCATCGTCCAGTTTGTCGGCGTGTTCCTTAAGTGTCTTTTCTGTCTGGTAGACAAAGTTACCCGCCTTGTTACGGACTTCTGCAAGCTCTCGACGTTTCCTGTCTTCTTCCCGGTGCGCATCCGCATCCTTTCGCATTCTCTCGATTTCTTCTTCCGAGAGTCCGCTGGACTGCTGAATGGTCACCTTGTGCTGCTTGCCGGTGGCTTTGTCCTTCGCAGAAACACTGAGGATACCGTTCACGTCGATATCGAAGGTCACCTCAATCTGCGGAACACCCCGTGGAGCTGGCGGAAGTCCTTCCAGATTGAACTGATCCAACAGCCGGTTATCCCCGGCCATTGGCCGCTCTCCCTGAAAGACGCGAACGGTCACAGCAGTCTGATTGTCGGCCGCTGTCGAGAAGGTCTCAGTCTTGGTGACAGGGATCGTTGTGTTCCGTTCGATCAGAACTGTCATCACGCCCCCTTCCGTCTCAATTCCCAGAGAGAGCGGGGTCACATCCAGCAGGACGACATCTTTTACATCTCCAGCGATGATCGCCCCCTGAATCGCTGCTCCAACGGAGACCACTTCGTCCGGGTTCACCCCTTTATGCGGTTCCTTACCATTGAACAGCTTCTTGACCATCTCCACAACAAGGGGGACTCGGGTCGATCCTCCCACGAGAACGACTTCGTCGATGTCGCTTGCTGTCAGCTTGGCGTCTTTGAGGGCCTGTTCGACCGGTTTGCGGCACCGTTCGACGAGGGGATCGATCAGTCGTTCAAACTGAGACCGGGTAATGGTCATCTGCAGGTGACGGGCTTCGTGAATAAACGGAAGGTTGATTTCCGTGCTCTGCAGAGAGGAGAGCTCTTTCTTTGCCTTTTCGCACGCTTCGCGGAGCCTCTGCAGTGCCATGGGCTGCTTGCGCAGATCGATCCCTTGTTCCTTTTCGAACTCTTCTGCGACGTAATCGATCAGGACTTCGTCGAAGTCGTCTCCTCCCAGATGAGTATCCCCGTTGGTGGACAGCACTTCGACAGAACCGGTCTCGACTTCCAGCACGGAGACGTCGAACGTTCCCCCTCCGAGGTCAAAGACAACGATCTTTTCGTCCTTCTTCTTCTCCAGACCGTAGGCCAATGCTGCTGCGGTCGGCTCATTGATAATACGAGCGACTTCCAGTCCGGCGATCTGGCCGGCGTCTTTGGTAGCTTGTCGTTGAGCGTCGTTGAAATAGGCAGGAACCGTAATGACAGCCTTGTTAACCCGGTGCCCCAGATAGCTCTCGGCAGCGTCCTTCAACTTGCTCAATACATGAGCGGAGATTTCAGGGGGGGTGTACTGCTTCCCTTTGATGTCGACCTTGACGTATTCATTCGCGGAGCCGACCACCTTGTAAGGGACAATTTTTTCCTCGGACTCCACTTCATTGTGGCGGCGCCCCATGAACCGCTTGATGGAGTAAATTGTGTTTTCCGGGTTGGTGATGGCCTGTCTCTTGGCAGGCTCTCCAACAAGGACGTCTCCCTTATCATTGAACGCGACGACGCTGGGAGTCGTTCGGGAACCTTCCTGGTTGGCGATCACCTTGACTTCGCCCCCTTCCATCACAGAGACAACAGAGTTCGTTGTCCCGAGGTCAATTCCGATGATTTTTTCCGAGATCGCCATTGATATCCTTCCTTCCCCACATAACTTATGATTTTGCTTGAGAGCAGTTGTTTCTCAAGTTGAGTAACTTTGTGATTGTCTGCCCTAGGGCAAACGGTGCGCCAAAATCTGGTGGCAGTGAAAAAGATTGTAACGCATGTCTGCGTAATGCGTTACGTTGGTGTTGTTAAAACTGGCTCCGCCAAGTTGGCACCCGCTTTCCAGTTTTGCCTGCCGAATTGGACTGCCATAATTGCAGAGTTGGGGGACTCGAAATGCTCTCGTCCTCCCTCTCATCAAAGATCTCCTGTTTCAGGGTGAGGGTAGCTCTTCGGGACAATTGAGCAAGATAAGACACAAGGGCGCGTCTTATTTTGCACCAGATTGTCTTTCCATCGATTCACCAGCTGAGCGGCTGTCGCTCAGCAGACTCTTGCGCCATCCCGGATTTTTTTCACTTTTCCGGGAAATTTCGAAAATTTGACTGAATTTTTGATCTCCTCCTCAATTGGCGCAGTATCTGCATAAATGTCGTTGCTGTTGAACAAACGTGTTGGTGGGCGATCCACCAAGAAACATTCATGGAGGTTGAAATGTTGGTTCTCAGTCGAAAAGTTGGCGAGTCGATTCAAATCGGGGAGAACATTCGTCTCACTGTGTCTTCAGTGAACGGATCACGAGTCAAGATTTGCGTGGAAGCTCCTCGGGAACTGCCGGTTCGCCGACAGGAGATTGACACCATCCGTAATGGTAGCGATCAAAACGCCGTTTGCGCTGTTGCCGTTCCGACTCGATGAGGCAGCGTCCGTAGACACTTTTCTTTCAGTGATACATTCGGGCTCATGATGAGATATTGAGCCAGTGACAGTTGATGTCACCGAGAAACAGTCCATCTTGAGAAACTATTTACATGTATTGATGGGCGAATGGGCTCTCCCTCTGTCGATGAAACTCCGGTTGAAGGTGAGAGCCCTCGGCGGTCAGGCCTTAGGCAGTTGCTCTGGATAGCTGTCTGCCAGAGTGAACGGATTCTTTCCAGCATCCGTTCTGATTTCTAAAACGGGAACGGCTTCGGGATTCCTGATCGGGTTGGCGTACGGCTCCTCTTCTTCCCACGTTTGTGCCGTTCTTCAGCTAGCTCAAGCTCGGCGGATGTTGCTTCGGCAGATGAATGAGGAACTTCGGAGAGAGCCCGCGAGGCTCCCGAATTTGTGAAGCGGCCAATAACTCCCCATGCTGTGGCGAGTTGATTTTTTTCCTGCAGGCTCAGACCGGAAAAAATCCAGAAGTCTTCCCCCTTCTTCCAGCCGACGACCTGACCTTTCTTGTAAGCGACTCCATGAGCTGCCAGCCCGGGAATTCGAAGCCCCGGACCAATCACTCCCGTCAAATTGAGGGGATCAGCAGCGGACAAAATGAGCAGGTGTCCCGGTGACTCGTCCGCCCGGACGGCACGGAGTTCCCGAACTGCTTCACTGGTCGCAAACTGCTCTCCACTCACCCCACGGATAAATCGACCTCCACGGAGTTCGCCCCGTGCCTCCAGTCTTCGGTACACCTTCAGCAGCTTCCACCACGGTGGAGCGATCGATTCCCGCACAGCCAGGTCACGAAAAACGATGCCCCAGCGGCGAATCAATTGCCAGGCCCATTCCTCCACTACTTCGTCCTCAGAGAGTGTGCTAGTCGGAGGAGTCAGAAGGGTCCAGCGCCCCAGGCTCTGTTGCCGCTGGCGGACCCGACGATATCGGCTCGGCAGACCCGGTGCCGCGTCCGACGTTCCTGTGTTTAGCAGACTTCGAAGTCCAGCGAACCCGTCGGCTGTGATCTCCCCAGCGGCCACCAGTTCCCCCAGCAGATCATTCCCCTGACTCGGGAGCAACTGGAGATCACGACAGAGATCCGTTGCGAACTGCGCCCCCTTGTTCTTCAACAGCTCAATCATCTCTCTGGCACACTCCGACAGCGACGGTCTCTCGTCCGAAGAGGCCACTCCGTTTCCATTCGCATGGGGAGTTGCAGCTGGTGTTTCTGCCGGTCGTGATTGATCGACAAGCCACGGGTAGTCGTCCCGCAGAAAGAGCGAGACCGGGATGGAACGTGTCATTGAAGCGAACGTCTTGCCGGGCGATTTCCGCTTCGTGGACGGCTCCAGACGTCCCCAGCCAACATCCCCTGACAGGCAGAGTTCATCCAGCCACTGGGGACGATATCCGTTGACTCGGAGTGGCAGGACAGATTGTTCCCAGGCTCCGGTGGGAATGTCGACTCCCTGCAGCTGAGAGATGACATCGTGCAGGCCATCGACCCCTTCCTTGTGTTGCCCGGGGATTGCTCCCTGATGCCGTGCAAGAAATTCGAGGTAGACGCTCGGATCGACCGCTTCAATCTCCTGCCGGAGACCGGAAATGGTTCGGCGATGAATGCGGGCAAGGAGACGGCGATGGCACCACTCAATCTCCGGAGAATTGCTGGGGATCTCCCCTTCGACATTTGCGAAGCGACCCCGTAGCAGGACTCCTTCTCCTTCGAGGGCTTCGAGCCCGGCAAAAATTCGATTGACAGGAATTCCGAACAGCTCCGACAGCTGAATGGCGGTGACACACCCGCAAGTCTCCATCCATCCCCGAAGGAGAGACGTCAGGAGTTCCGTCGGGTCAAACTCACGTTCGAGGGATTTGGGGAAGGTCACCTTGCGTGTGGCTTTGGCGGCGGGAAAGAGGGCCTGAATTCCTCGCCAGTTCTCGGTTGCCACCCAACCGGTTCGGATTCGGTTGTCCACACTCCAGGTCACCTGAACCGCCCGGCGACGAGATTCCAGCTCGTGAAAGAGAGGTTCCTTTNCCTGAATCTGCTCCGCTGAAAACAGCAGGGACGGTGGGAGNTTGCCGGACATGTCGGCCGGTGCTGGGGAGGGGTCGCCGCACTGCCCGATCTCGATCGGGAGGAGAATCCNGGTCATCAACAGATCGTGAAGTTCATCCNCATCGCGAATGTGGGGCTGTGCTTCCGCAACGACGTCGGTAATCGCCTTTGGATCAAGACGCCCGAGATCCCGCATTCCTTCGACGCTGAGCGACCGCCGGGTGGCGACCGCGCGGGCGCGCCGTTCCTGAACCTCGCCCCCATCCAGAAAGGCGTAGGGATTGGCGTTGAGGAGTTCGTAGGCAAATGGAGAAGGCTCCCGGGTGTCGCGCCCGATGAGCGTTACCTCACCAAGTTCGATCTTTCGAAGAATGTCGATCAGGCCGTCGATGTCGAGAGCTTCAAACAGGCAGTCCTCGACTGTCTGACGCATTAGCGGGTGATTCGGGATTTCATGGTCCCCGACGATATTTTCCTGACATCCNGTCAGNTTGGGGAAGACTGCNGTCAGCAGGTCTTCCGAGCGAAATCGCTGNAGTGCCGGGGGAACCTTCTTGCCATTCCTCATTCGCTCCAGAAAGAGNGACCGGGAGACATTCCATCGCCACCGCAGATGAAACATCGGAGCGACCAGCAGCGCCTGCTCAAGAAGATTGCGGGCGTTGTCCGGCCGCATCATCGGGAACAGGGATTCGATCGGAAAGCTGTGCTGCGGGCCGAGAGACAGGAGAAAACCATCGTCATCAGCAGAGGCCTGCAATTCGAAGTCGAAGGAACGGCAAAACCGCTTCCGAAAGGCCAGTCCCCATCCCCTGTTGATTCTCCCTCCGAAGGGGGCATGCACCACCAGCTGCATCCCCCCCGATTCGTCAAAGAACCGCTCGAAGACAATCCGGTTTTGTGTCGGAATCAGGCCAATGGCGGCACGCTGGGTCGCCATGTAAATGACCGTCTGCCAGGCTGCCGACTCCGGGCAAAGTGTTTCCTCCTGAAGCCACCGGGCGATGGAGGCCCATTTGCGAGGGCGGTCTTTGGGATCGTTTTCATCAGAAGACTCTTCGTCGAGCAGGCTTGCATCTGCGTCGAGCTGGGGCTGTTGTTCGACCTGAATCAGCCGTGATTCCACCTCTTCTCGTAAACGGGAGATTTCTTCGGAGAGTTCAATCGTGCGCCCGGGAGCTTCTCCCCGCCAGAAGGGGATTGTTGGTGGAGCCCCCTGTGCATCGGTGACAAGAAGATCGTTCCCGCGAAGACGCTGGATGCGCCAAGACGTGTTCCCCAGTAGAAAAATATCCCCGGAGCTGCTTTCCACAGCAAACTCTTCGTCCACCGTTCCGACAACGGTGTTTTCGTCTTCAAGAACGACACGAACCGTATCGACCTCGGCAATCGCGCCTCCGTTATTCAGTGCCAGCAATCGGGCAGAGCGACGTGCCTTGATGGTCCCGTTCACCCGATCGTAATAGATGAGAGCTCGCTGGTGCCCATCTGTCCCGGTCAGCCCAGTGCTGAGCATTTCCAGAACTTCTTCAAAGGTTTCACGAGTGAGATCCCGGTAGGGCCATGCCTGGGTGAAACAGTCATACAGGTCATCCGCCCTCCATTCCCCGGCAGCAAGTTCCGCCACAATCTGCTGGGCAAGAATGTCCAGCGGAGCAACGGGAATGGGGGTGACATCCAGACGTCCATGACGAACCGCCCGGATGAGTGCCATACACTCCACCAGTTCATCGCGAGTCAACGCGACAAGGCGACCCTTCGGGACTAGCCCCAGAGCATGTCCCGACCGACCGATTCGCTGCAGAAACGGAGCGATTCCCCGAGGGGAGCCAATCTGAATGACCAGATCGATGTAACCGATGTCGATCCCCAGCTCGAGTGAACTGGTCGCAACAACCGCTTTCAGTTCGCCATGCTTGAGCCGTTGTTCTGTGGAATGACGGATCTCTTTCGATAATGACCCGTGATGGCTCCCAACGGCATCTTCCCCGAGCAGTTGGGTCAGCTGGTGTGTCAGGCGTTCTGCCAGCCGTCGGGTGTTGACGAAGATGAGCGTGCTGCGGTGGGAATTGATCAGTTCAATCAGCCGCTGGTTGACGGCGTCCCATTGCTCCTGTGAACAGACTGCCTGCAGGTCGCTGGGGGGNATTTCGATCCCCAGATCGAGGTCGCGAGTATGGCCCACATTGANGACGGTACAAGGGCCTCTTGTCGTTTTTCGTCCGGAAGCTCTCCCCGCTGACTCCTTTCCCCCGATCAGGAAATCCGCCATCCGTTCAATCGGCTTTTGCGTTGCGGAAAGGCCGATCCGTTGAAGGGG
>Ga0065721_10051613_pt1 | contig 14093 bp, 13 predicted proteins | sample Mesricmetagenome_FD_59108 | JGI IMG/M metagenome (GOLD analysis project Ga0065721, IMG submission 59108) | Mesophilic microbial community from rice straw/compost enrichment Sample: eDNA_1 v2 (version 2) | ecosystem: Engineered > Solid waste > Grass > Composting > Bioreactor | place: USA: Davis... | reverse complement strand
GATAGATGCCCGTGACATCCATTCATCGATAATCGTTCGGTACGTCTCTTTTTATTTATGGGACATCCCCCATGTTCATCAATCGATCGTTCTTTAGTGCTCATCCGGAACGGTAACGACAACCGTCCGAGCTTCTCCGTTGTGAGCGATCTCGATCCGCCAATGCCCGGTGTTCGCCTTGTACTCCGCCTCTTTGACCGCTGGCGGGAACATTCCGCCGGCGTCGGGAGCTTCCAGCGCTTTGCGGATCGCTTCCGCCTCCGTCAGATTCGCGCCGTCAGGCTGCTGCGCCGCGAAAGCTTCCACGCGCCCCGCCTTCCCTTGCCCCGGGTAAGATTCCGCGATAGGTCCGTCCGGCCATACTCGAACCCGCTCGCCGATGCCGTGCTCAGTACCTGCATTGGAAAACCAGGTAGCTTCGTAATAGTGGTTTGCTCCCCCGTCGTCGCTAGTGTTCGTTTTGACAGAGCCCGTGACTAGAATTCCATCGCCTTTCCTATCGACGATATAACCCGTGTAGACAAACTCCGGCTCTTCGGAAGATTGCCCCGACCCATCGTTCGATGCTCCCGTGCTCTCTCCGCAAGCCGAGAGCAGTACGACGAATGCAGCCAGAAACGCCAATAGAACGCCCCTTCTCCTTCTCATCGTTGCCCGCCTCCTTTATGTTTGCTTCTGGTTCTGACGAAGATCAGAGCGCCAATGCCGACGGCGGCAACGAAGCCGATCCACGCCCAGACCGAAGTCCCTCCTTCGGCCGGTTCATATCCCGCGCCCAGCTGCTCTAATGCGTCCCCGGCATCATCGATCGGTTTCGTCAGCTCGCACATGCCCGTCTCCAACCGTTCCGGAGTTCCGTAGGCGGACACGAGGTATCGGCCGCCTTCCTTGAACTGCACGTAACCGCAGCTTTCCGAGCCGATCGCCGTATACACCTTCGTTTGCTTGGTCAGCTCGCCTTTCCACACGTTCTCGACATCGAACGTAACTTCCACCCGATCGATCGAGCTGTCGATAATCCCTTTATCCGGCTTGATCACCTTCGTAACCGTGCCGGAAAATATCGCCGTCTTGCGGCTCAATTCGTCTTCGACGGACGGCGGAGCGGCGCAGGAGCAGGCGTAAGCCGTTCCCGGAGCCGCGATCGCGCCCGCGGTAAACGTCAGCAGCAGGCACGCGAACAGCGCCAATGCGGTTCTCATTTCTCATCACCTCTACCTTCAGACGACAAAAGCTCCCCGATTGTTCCCGCGTTCGAAAAAAAAGAAGCCGGCTAAGCGGCTTCGGAAAATTGGCGGACGACGCGGTATTGCGCGAAGCCGGCCAGCAAGATAAGAACGGCCAGCGCCGTAAACAGCGTCTCCCCGCCTCCGTACTCGAGCAGCAGTCCTCCCAGCACGGGCCCAAGTCCTCTGGACATCAGGTTGCTCGTCCCGTATACCGAGAAGTAGAAGCCGCGCTGCTCGGCGGGAGCCATAACGGATACGGCCTTCTGCATGTGCGGCCCGAAGATCATCTCCCCGATCGTAAACACGAATTCCGCGATGAACAGCCAGACGATGACGGTCGAATATCCGTAACCGAGTGCCACGACGGCAAACAGTCCGTAAGAGGCGCCGATCACGAGATGAGAGCGCATCGCCTCCGTTTTTCTGGCAATCCAGATTTGCATGGCGATGACCATCACGCCGTTAAAAGTCAAAATGGAAGCGAGCAGCGTCCGGTAATGCTCGAAATTCGTTTGCAGATGCAGCGGAAACGTCGATTCGACCTGTGCGTACAGCAAGCCGACCGGCAAGCTGAACAGCGTCATCCACAGCAGCGTCTTGTGCTCCGCCCAGCGAAACTTCGTCCTCCGCGGAGCCCGCAGCACCCGGCCTGACACGTCCCGGGCCGCCCGAGGCATCGTCTCCGGCAGCTTAAACGCGATCAGCAAGCCGTACAGCAGGAAGGACAGCGCCGAGATAAGGAAAACCGCGGACGGATTCCAGTCGAACATCAGTAAACCGAGCACGGGACCAACTGCAGCTCCTACGTTAAATGCGGTATGCATCAAAGCGAACACTTCCGCGCGCTTGTTCTCCGGCACCATATCCGTAATCTGCGCATTCGCGGCCGGCATAAACAGAGCAAAGCCGATCCCGTTCACGATCGAGATCGCCGCATAATGCCACACATCCTCCGCAAACACGTAGCCGACCATGCAGGCCATCTGCAGCGCGAGAGCCGCCGTCATCAACGGCTTCCGCCCGAAGCGGTCGCTCCAGCCGCCTCCGTACCAACTGACGAGCAATCCGCACAACGGCTGCAGACCGACGATAATCATCGGCAGAATAATCGAGCCTTCCATTTTATCGTAGAGATAGAGAACCAGAAAAGGGCGGATCATAAAACTCGTAATCGTCGTTAACGCCGAGCCGAGCACCCTGATCCAGATTCCCGCGTCGTAGCGGTTGATTGCGTGTGCGATTCTCTTGATCTTCATTCATTCCTCTGCATCGTCTTGGGAGTAACCCAAGCATTATAACACAGAAGAATAGACACAGAATTAAGCAAAAATCCCCATCCGGCAGCCGGAGGGGATTCCGCGAGGGGCGTTGCGCCCGCTCTGCTTACGCCTTATACCAAGGCACTTGCATAAACCAAATGATGACCAAAAACAGAACGAAAATGATCGTGCTGAGCGTCTGCACTTTCGAGATCGAAGCGCTGGCGCTCTCGCCCTTGACGGATGCTTCCGCGATTCGCTTAAGCGGTCCTTGGACGATGCCGCTGAGGGCGCCGATCGCGAGGAACAGGATGCCTACCGTCACGATCCAGGAGACGGCATAAGACACGTTTAATCCGGTCAACAGATAGCCGCCCGTTATCAGTTGGAGAACCAGGGCATACTGCCCGATTCTGCCGCCGGAGATCAACCCGCGAGCCAGCCCTTCCTGCGCGGTGCCGGACAATTGCTTGAACTTCCCGGCCACGAACGGCAGGATCGCGTACACGCCCATGCCGACCGCGCCTACTACGTGCAAAAACAACATTACATTCGCCATTCGTCGAAACCTCCAATATTGATCAACCAAACTAAGACATCCTAAGTATACACAAAAAAATGGACGAGCAAAACTTTTCGAGCCTGGGCGGCTGGGTTTCGGCTTCTTCTCGCTGCCCAACTCGCCCAAGACGCAAAAAAATCGCCGAAGACCTGCTTCGAGGCAGGCTTTCGGCGATTCCGAGACGTCTTGATCCGTTACGCGTTGTCGACGATCTTGATGACGTTGCGCACGGAGTCCGCGGATTTCTCGAGAGCGGCCTTCTCCTCCGCCGTCAGATCGAGCTCGATCACTTTCTCGATGCCGTCTCCGCCAAGCACGGCGAGCACGCCCATGAACAAGTTTTCGAAGCCGTATTCGCCTTGAAGCAGCGCGATGACCGGAAGGATTCGTTTCTTATCCTTCAGAATCGCTTCCGTCATTTGCACCAGGGAAGCCGCCGGAGCGAAATACGCGCTGCCGTTGCCCAGCAGGTTGACGATCTCGCCGCCGCCGGTGCGCGTGCGGGCCACGATGGCGTCGATCTGCTCTTTCGGAAGCAGCTTCTCGACGGGAATGCCGCCGATCGTCGTATAGCGGACGAGCGGAACCATATCGTCGCCGTGGCCGCCGAGCACGACGCCGCGCACGTCTTCGACGGACACGTTGAGCGCTTGCGCAAGGAACGTGTTATAACGGGCGGTATCGAGCACGCCGGATTGGCCGATTACGCGATTTTTGGGGAAGCCGAGCGCCTTGTTCGCCACATAAGTCATGGCGTCGACCGGGTTGGACAAAATGATGACGTAGGCGTTGGGACTCGTCGCTTTGACATTCTCGCACACCGACTTCACGATGCCGGCGTTCGTGTTCACGAGATCGTCGCGGCTCATGCCCGGTTTGCGGGCGATGCCCGCCGTAATGATGACGACGTCGGAATTCGCGGAATCCGCATAGTCCGCCGTGCCGATAATGTTGGCGTCCACCCCTTGCACCGGAGTCGATTCCAGCATATCGAGCGCCTTGCCCTTCGTCGGATTCTCAAGCTGAGGAATATCGAGCAGAACGACGTCGCCCAACTCCTTCTGGGCCAGCATCAACGCCGTAGTCGCGCCGGTGAAGCCGGCGCCTACGACCGTAATTTTTGCGCGTTTGATTGCCACTTGATTGCCTCCTTTGTCATTTTGCCTTTTCCCGCATAACCCCGTTATGCGGGGAGAACCGCCGCCTATGCAGGCGACGGTTCATTCCCCTTGCGATTCATCCCCTTGCGGGCGACGGAATCTTATTTAGAAGTTCTTGATGATCTCGTCAGCGAACTCGGAGCATTTCACTTCCGTAGCGCCTTCCATCAGACGGGCGAAGTCGTAAGTAACGACTTTGCTGCCGATCGATTTCTCGAGGCCCTTGTAGATCAGGTCGGCCGCTTCCAGCCAGCCGAGGTGCTCGAGCATCATAACGCCGGACAGAATAACGGAGCCCGGGTTGACGACGTCTTTGTCCGCATATTTAGGAGCTGTGCCGTGCGTCGCTTCGAAGATCGCATGGCCGGTCACGTAGTTAATGTTCGCTCCCGGAGCGATTCCGATTCCGCCGACTTGAGCAGCCAGCGCGTCGGACAGGTAGTCGCCGTTCAGGTTCAGCGTCGCGATGACGTCGAAGTCTGTCGGACGGGTCAGAACTTGCTGCAGAGCGATGTCGGCGATGGCGTCCTTCACCAGAATTTTGCCTTCGTCCAGAGCCGCTTTCTGAGCCGCGTTAGCCGCCGCTTCGCCTTGCTCGGCTTTGATGACATCGTATTGGCCCCAAGTGAACACTTTGTCGCCGAATTCTTGCTCGGCCACTTCGTAGCCCCAGTTTTTGAACGCGCCTTCCGTGAACTTCATGATGTTGCCTTTGTGCACGAGCGTAACGGATTTGCGGTTATGCTTGATCGCGTATTCGATCGCGGCGCGCACGAGACGCTTGGAACCTTCCGCGGAAACCGGCTTGATGCCGATGCCCGAAGTTTCCGGGAAGCGGATTTTTTTGACGCCCATTTCGTTTTGCAGGAACTCGAGCACTTTTTTGACTTCTTCTGTACCGGATTGGTACTCGATGCCGGCATAGATGTCTTCCGTGTTTTCGCGGAAAATGACCATGTCTACGAGTTCCGGACGCTTAACCGGGGAAGGAACGCCCGTGAAGTAGCGAACCGGACGCAAGCAGACGTACAGGTCCAGCTCTTGGCGAAGAGCAACGTTCAGAGAGCGGATGCCGCCGCCGATCGGCGTAGTCAGAGGACCTTTGATCGCGATGATCATCTCGCGGATCGCTTCGAGCGTATCGTTAGGCAGCCATTCGCCGTAAGTATTGAATGCCTTCTCGCCGGCAAACACTTCGTACCAAGCGATTTGTTTCTCGCCGTTGTAAGCTTTCTCGACTGCCGCGTCAAGCACCCGCTTGGAAGCTTTCCAGATGTCGCGGCCCGTGCCGTCGCCTTCGATGAAAGGAATGATCGGATTGTTAGGTACGTTCAGTACGCCGTTCGTTACTGTGATTTTCTCGCCGGAAGTCGGCGCTGCGAATTTTTCGAGTTTCATAATTACGTTACTCCTCCTGAATAATGATCTATTTGTCATCTCGCGAAGAACCGGCGGCCCGCCCCCGCGGTACGAGGATGGAGGCAACCCGCCGGCACACAGCTATGCTGCTTTAACCTCTTTGGGAGATCGGCGCGTAGTGCTGGTCTACCGGACCGACGTATTCCGCGCGCGGGCGGATCAGACGGTTGTCTTCGTATTGCTCCAAAATGTGGGCCGTCCAGCCGGATACGCGGCTGATCGCGAAGATCGGCGTGAACAGGTCGCGCGGAATGCCCAGCATCGTGTAGCAGGAAGCCGAGTAGAAATCCACGTTCGGCTTAAGCCCCTTCTGGCCGGTGACGAGCTCCTCGATCTTGACGGACATCTCGTACAGCGTCATATCGCCTTTCAGCTCGCCGAGCTGGCGGGACATCTGCATCAGATGCTTGGCGCGAGGATCGCCGTTCTTGTAGACGCGGTGGCCGAAGCCCATGATCTTGACCTTGTTGTCCAGCTTGTTCTGGATGTAAGGCTCCACGTTCGCCAAGGAACCGATCTCGTCGAGCATGACCATGACCGCTTCGTTCGCTCCGCCGTGCAGCGGGCCCTTCAGGGCTCCGATCGCCGACGTGACGCCGGAATAGATGTCCGACAGCGTCGCGACCGTGACGCGGGACGCGAAGGTCGAAGCGTTCAGCTCGTGGTCGGCGTGAAGGACGAGCGCTTTGTCCATCGCTTCGATGGCGACTTGCGCCGGCTCTTCGCCTGTCAGCATATAGAGGAAGTTATGCGCGACGCCCGCGCCCTTCTTCGGAGCGACCGGCTCTTTGCCTTCGCGGATTCGCGCGAACGCGGCGACGACCGTCGGCAGCTGCGCTTGCAGTCTGACCGCTTTGCGGTAGTTCGCTTCCTTGCTCATGTCGTTCGCTTCGCTATCGTATAGGGCCAGACTGGATACGGCCGTGCGCAGCGCGGCCATCGAGTTGGCGTTCTTCGGGTATAAGCGCAGGCCTTCGATAACTTCGGCCGGAACGGAAGCGTATTCGCCGAGCTGAGCTTGCAATTCGTCAAGCTGCGATTGAGTAGGAAGCTTGCCGTGCCACAGCAAATAAACGACTTCCTCGAACGAAGCCTTTTCCGCGAGTTCGTCGATGTTAATGCCTTGATAGGTCAGGACGCCGTCGATAATGGAACTGATGGAAGACTTCGCGGCGACGATTCCCTCAAGGCCCTTGGTTGCTGTCATATTTTTCTCTCTCCTTTGACCGGAAAATTCATGTCCGCCGGCTTGTCTGCCCTGTCGCCGGGGAATGCCCGCATAAGTCTGCGCGCAAGCTAGAAGCGCTCCCAGCTCGATATTGTACGCAAACCGTAACAATCTTAACATTTTTTGACCTTTTTTAATGATAATCGATTTCACAGGCGAATGGAACCGATGGGGGCATAAAAATGCTTTATCGGACCTATCACGAATCGTTCTTGAACAAGCGACTCTATAATCATTTGCTTAAAGCCCCTAATTATTCCACCGGACGATTTATGATACAATGTAACGAACAATGTCTAAGAAGGTTTGAACGTTTGGAGGACTCGCAGCATGCATACGACGACGAACCGGGTAACCGGAATTATAGATATCGGCTCCAACACCGTCCGCCTGTCCGTCTATCAGATTTCCGGCAATGGAGCTTACAGGGTTGTCGACCAGGGACGCTGGTCCGCCAGGCTGAGCCAGCGCATGGCGGCGGACGGCACGCTGCCCGCTGAAGCGGCGAACGAGCTTGCGGAAGTGCTGCGGCATTACGTCCGCATCTGCGCCAAGCACGGAGCCGAGCGGATTCGCGCCGTGGCCACGGCGGCGATCCGGCAAGCCGTCAACCGCGAAGAAGTCATCGCACGCCTTCGCTCCGCCTCCGGCCTCGACATCGAAATTCTGTCCGGCGAAGAGGAAGCGCGCATCGGAAGCGTGGCAATGCTGAACAGCTTGCCGCTCGACGACGGTTTCGTCGTGGATATCGGAGGCGGCAGCACAGAGATCACGCTTCTTCGAAACCGGGAAGTCGTCTCCGCCGTGTCGTTCCCGATCGGGTGCGTGAACGTCTCCGCCCGTTACGGCCTCGGAGAAGGCCCCGTGCCCCAGGAAACGTTGAACGAGATATTCGCCGATACCAAGCGCCTGCTTGAGGGGGCCGACTGGATCGCCAAGCATCCCGGGCTGCCGCTGATCGGACTGGGCGGAACGGTCCGCGCGCTGGCCAAGCTTCGGCAGCGCGAATCCGGCTACCCGTTCCCGCATCTGCACGGATACGAGATGTCCGAGGCCGACGTATCCGGCGCACTGGAGGATCTCGCCCGCATTGCCGTTCCCCAGCGCCGCAAGCGCCCCGGCTTGTCCAAGGATCGCGGCGACGTCATCGTGCCGGGACTCGCCGTCTTGCTCGGCGTAATGAAGCATACGCGGGCTTCGACGCTGGCCGTCTGCGGCACCGGATTGCGCGACGGGCTGTTCTACGAAACGTGCGAGCCGTATCCGCTGCCTGCCTCTGTCGGCGACGTGCTGGAGGAAAGCGTGCGGAATCTGAACGCGCTGTATCCCGCCGCGCCGGGCGAGCATCTGCGTCAAGTGCGCAAGCTGGCCGCGGCGCTGTTCGAGCGGCTGGCCGGCTCGTCGCCGCTGCCGGAGGAAAGCCGCAGGCTGCTGGAGACCGCCGTCAGCCTGTCCCGGATCGGCGCGACGATCGACTATAACGACTGCGCCGATCATACGTTCTACATGCTTCTTCATACCCATTGGAACGGCTTGTCCCACCGCGAGACAATTCTGACCGCGGCGATCGCCTCGTACCGGAGCTCCAGCTCATCCAGAAGAAAGCTGTCGCCCTATCAATCCTTGCTTCGGGACGACGACCAAGAGACGGTCGTCAGGCTGGGAACGCTGCTGCTGCTCGCCTCGGCGCTGGATCGCAGCGAGTCCCAAGCGATCTCCGCGCTCGGGATCGCCGTCGAAGACAAGAAGCTCCGGCTGCTCGCCGAGTCCGAGGACCCTCTGCCGGTCGAGCGGATGGAAGTCGCCAACATGGCCAAGGAATTCAAGAAAGTATGGGGCATGACTCCCGAGTTGCAAGTCGTCCGGACGAACGCCGCCTCCGCGGACCGTCTATGAGTCGAACGCCGCCGCGACCGATTTCCACAGAGGAATGTCCGCCGCTTCGAACTGGCTGCGAAGCGGCGCCAGCTCGTTCGTCACACGGGCATACGAGCCCGTCGGTTGAAGCTCTCTTGCCTTGACGTTGTCGGCCAAGTTCATCTGCAGCACGTTCATCAGCATCAGGCGAAGCCCCTTGTCGTACACCGGACACATCAGCTCGACCCTGCGGTTCAAATTCCGGGTCATCCAGTCCGCGCTGGAAATGTACACTTCCTCGTTGCCTCCGGCGGACACCGCGAGTATTCTCGCATGCTCGAGATAGCGATCGACGATGCTGACGACCCGGATGTTCTCGCTCAGCTCCGGAACGCCGGGGCGCAGGCAGCATACCCCTCTGACGATCAGATCGATTTTAACCCCCGCCTGAGACGCCTCGTACAGCTTGTCGATCATCGACTGGTTCGACAGCGAGTTCATCTTCGCCACGATCCGCGCGGTTTTGCCCGCTTGGGCGTTGGCGATCTCCCGGTCGATCAGCTCGAACAGCTTCGGCTTCAGGCCCACCGGCGCCACGGCGAAAGCCGACCACAGATGAGGCGCCGAATACCCCGTCATTTCGTTGAACAGCGCGGTCGCGTCCGCTCCGATGGCCGGATGGCTCGTGAACAGTCCCGCGTCGGTATAGAAGCGCGCCGTGCTCTCGTTGTAGTTCCCCGTCCCCACATGCACGTATCTTCTGAGCGCGACGTCTTCCTTGCGCACGACGAGCGTGATTTTCGCATGCGTTTTTAATCCGACCAGACCGTACACGACGTGGCATCCCGACTTCTCGAGCTGACGCGCCCAAGCGATGTTGCGCGCTTCGTCGAACCTCGCCTTGATCTCCACGACGACCGTCACCTGCTTGCCGGATTCGGCCGCGCTCGACAGCGCCTGAATGAGCACGGAGTTGACGTTGACCCGATACAGCGTCATCTTGATCGCGAGCACGTCGGGATCGGCCGCCGCTTGCAGCACGAAATCGTTAACGATTTCGAACGATTCGTACGGATGGTAGACGAGCACGTCCTTCTCCCGAAGCACGGACAGAATGTCGTCGGTATCGTCGAACTCCTCCGGATAGACCGGCTCGTACTTCGGATATCTGAGATGATCGTAGTTCGGGAGAGAGGAGGCGAACTTGGACAGGAAGCCGAGGTCGAGCGGCCCATCGATCTCATCGATGAATTCTTCGGACAGCTCCAGCTCGTCCTTCAGCAGATCGAGCGCTTCCGAATGAATGCCTTTCTCGACTTCGAGCCTTACCGGCAATCCCCTCTGGCGGCGGCGCAGCTCCTTCTCGATCTCCTGCAGCAAATCATCCGCGCCCTCCTCGTTGGGCGTCAGGTCGGAATTACGCGTCGCCCGGAAAGCATGCACCGCTACGACGCGGTACCCGCTGAACAGCAAGCCGATATGCTCCTTGATCAAATCCTCGAGCAGCAGATAGACGAGCTTGCGGCTGTTTCTCCTTCCGGGAACGAGAACCGTTCGGGCCAGAATCGAAGGCACCTGAACGATCGCGCAGTAAGTCTCCTCCTCCTCCTCGTCTTCCGCCGTCCCCGCATGCTCCCTTTTCAGAACGACGGCCAAATACTGCTCCTTGCTGTGAACGAGAGGAAACGGACGGCTCTGGTCGACCGCCATCGGAGTCAGAACCGGATAGACGATCTGCTTGAAATGCTCCGTCAGAATCTGCTGCTGCTCCTGCTGCAAATCCGCGTACGAGGCCAGCGACACGCCTTCCCTGGCCAGCAGCCTGAGCAGCTCGCGGTACGTCCGGTACTGTTCCCGCACCATCCGTACACTCCGTTTCATCAGCCTCTTGAGCAGTCCTTGAGGCGTGTAGCCGGTAAAATCCGTTTTCGAGTAGCCGGCTTTGCTCTGAGCTTGTAATCCCGCGACCCTGACGCTCATAAACTCATCTAGGTTGCTCTGCACGATGGACAGAAACTGCAATCGCTCCAGAAGGGGAGTGCCCGGATCTTCGGCTTCTTCGAGCACCCGCCTGTTGAATTCCAGCCAGCTTAAATCGCGGTTAATGTATTTCTTGACGCTAGACAATCCGCTTCCCCCTGTTCGAAATGCCAGCGACCAACTGCTGCGCCGACTTGTTTCCTTCATTATGTTGGTCGATTGTAAACTCTAGATCAACGTTGCGTTAACGGAATGTGAAATGAAATCCGGTTCGGGAAAGAGGCGATCGGCATGGATCGGAAAATCGGAGCCCAGTTGTCCCGTTTACTGCTCGTGGCCGCGATGTTGACGACGGCGCTGCTGGCGCTGTGGTGGTCGCTGCCCTTCCTGTATCCGTTCCTGCTGGGCTGGCTGCTCGCCTATGCCTTGAACCCGCTGGTCGGCCTCCTCAACGTCAGAGCGCGGCTTCCCAGATGGCTTGCGGTCGGCGTCACGCTGCTCCTGTTCACGTCGGCACTGCTGGCGATCGCGTCCGCCCTCGTCATGCGCCTCGTCGACGAAATCGTGGCGTTGTCCCGCTCGCTGCAGAACCTTGTCGCCTGGGCGGAGAAATCGTTCAACGACTTGCTGGCCAATCCGGAAATTCAGGACGTCATGAGCCGGATCAACGACTTCTACCTCCACAATCCCGGCTACAAGGATACAATCAACAACAGCCTCTCCAACACCGCGCAAGCGATTACGAATACGGGAACAGGGCTGATCAGCCTGTTCTTCAGCGGCATCGTCCGCATTTTGTACTCGCTGCCCGCGGTCATGACGATCGCCATCGTCGTGCTGCTCGCCTCGTTCTTCATAGGCAAGGACTGGAACCGCTACGGAACACGTATTCAGCTGTGGTTTCCCCGAGCGCTCGTTCGAAAAACCGGCGCGGTATGGAGAGACCTGCGCTTCGCCCTGTTCGGATACGTGCGGGCGCAGCTCATCATGATCTCCATTACGGCCGTCGTCATCATTATCGGGTTATGGCTGATCGGGGTTAAAAACGCGCTGGCGATCGGCCTCATTATCGGATTCGTGGATCTGCTTCCGTACTTGGGCGTGGGCGCCGCGATGATCCCCTGGATCGCCTACGAGTTTCTGACCGGCAACTGGACGCTCGGGACGGGGCTGTCGGTGCTGTACGGCATTATCCTCGTCGCCCGCCAGATCATCGAGCCCAAGGTGCTCGCCTCCAGCGTCGGATTGGACCCGCTGCCTACGCTGATCGCGATGTTCGCGGGTCTGAAGCTGTTCGGCATATTCGGCCTGATCATCGGGCCGATCGCTGTCGTCATCCTGACCGCCTGCCATCGGGCGAACGTGTTCCGGGATATCGGACGCTATGTGAAATACGGCGGCCGCTAAGCGACAGCCGTATCGTTGTTATGTTTACCAGCGGTCCGGTCCCCGGTTGATCGTGAATCGGCCTCCGCGCACCAGGCGCTCGAGCCAGCGATACATATACAGCCGGTACAGCGGACGGGTAAGCGGGAACAGCAGCGTCAGTCCGACGATGTCCGAGATAAAGCCCGGAACGATGAGCAGAATGCCCCCGGCCAGCACGCACAGTCCCTCAAGCAAAGTATGTCCCGGCGGCTGGCCGCTCTGCATCTGCTGCTGCGCCTGACGCCACACTTTGCGGCCTTCCGTCTGGATCAGGTAGGCTCCGAGCAAGCTTGTCGCCAGCAGCAGCCCGAACGTCCAGAATCCCCCGATCCAACTTCCCATCATATAAATGCCCCAGATTTCGATCAGAATCGCCAGTACGATAATCGTCAGCAGCTTTCTTGGCAAAGCCGTCACCCTCTCCTTATCCGTCTAGTCCCGCCAATACAGTCATTTTATCATACCAATCGGGAGCTTCGCGCGCGAATCGAACGGGCTTCCATTCCTTGTTCACCCACACATGGCGCGTGGCTCCCTTGACGAGAAGCGTGCCGGGCGGCTCCTCTCCTTCATACAGATCGCCCAGACTGTCCGTCAAGTTGCCTCCGAGCACTCTCGATTCGAACCCGACGCGAAGGCTGGTCATCTCGGAGATGCGGGTACAGACGGTTATCCACTCGTCGTAATGCGCCGCCTGCTGGAACGAAGCCTCCAAATGCGTGACCGGGAGCAGCAAACCTCTGGCTTCCATCTCCCGATAGGCAATTCCCGCCCGGCGCACCCATTCCGTCCTGCCGATCTCGAACCAGTTCAAATAGTTGACGTGATAGACGACCCCCATCTGGTCCGTCTCCTGATATCTCACTCTCAGCGGATGCAAAAACCATTTGCCCACTTCATCTTCTCCTTCCGAGCTTCCGATAAAATCCGATACGTACAAGCGCCTCCCTTGGTTTCAATACAAAATAATCTTTACGTTTTATTTCATAAAAGGTATCGTTGGGAAACAGAAACGCACCTGAATCTAAAATGAAACGAGCGGTGATCTAAAATAAGCCGAAACCGGAAATTGACCACCTTGTTTTATTTGGGCTCTTCTCTGCTCTTCATCATTTGCGCTTTTTTTATTTTTCTGTTCGCCCCCCATTTTAAGCATTGGGATTTTTCTTTATCGCGTATAGTTTGATTGCCATCATCGCTTATGTATTTATCGGAACTAAACTTGATTACAACGATAATCTCCCCGAGTTTTTACGGTCCGTTTCCATCCCCAGTATAATTGGGTTTGTCATTTGGTTCTTTTTATGCCTTTCCAGTCTTTCGAGCGGAGAAGGGGGGGCGCCTGGAACCGGAATCGGATGGATTTTCTACTTTCCGTTCATTTCGCACTCCTTATTCGCTTTTCTGTTCAAAGGCGCCATGAATGGCGGTATCTTTCTTCTCCTTCCCTTCAACTTCCTTCCCATTCTCTTGTTCATGGCCGGAAGAATGTTCAGTCTGCGATCAAGCGACGCGCCTTCTGCTCGATAGGAAAGAAACTCCCGGCAGTCCACGTTCAAGCAAAACGCGTCAGTCCTCTCCGGCATCACACCTCCCTTTCACCCCTTTTGCCGCTATCCCTTTCCATCAGTTCGTTCTATCTCCCGCCTTTCATTCTCTGCGCCTTTTGCCGTTATCCCTTTGAGTCAGTTCGCTCTGCACCCGCCCTGCCCTACTGCCTTTCCGCCCCCTTTGCCGCTATCCCCTTCCGTCAGTCCGTCTGCCCCTCACCGTTCCACTTTTCGTTCCTTTTGTCGCTATCCCTTTGAGTCAGTTCACGATCCCGCTACCATCCTCTATCTCCCCCTTTTGCCGATATCCCTTTGAGTCAGTTGGAAATCATGATGGTAAAAAGAAAAATTAACTAATTGCAACTTTAAATAAGAACAAATGTTTGGTATAATTGAGTAGAGAACAAACGTTCGTTTAAAG
>Ga0065721_10051605_pt1 | contig 14102 bp, 12 predicted proteins | sample Mesricmetagenome_FD_59108 | JGI IMG/M metagenome (GOLD analysis project Ga0065721, IMG submission 59108) | Mesophilic microbial community from rice straw/compost enrichment Sample: eDNA_1 v2 (version 2) | ecosystem: Engineered > Solid waste > Grass > Composting > Bioreactor | place: USA: Davis... | reverse complement strand
CATCCACCGTGTGGAGGGTTGCCCCCACGACGTAGCCGAGATGGGCGTCCGCCGAGAGGGCGCGTGCTGCCGCGGCGGCCTCACCCGGCCTGCCGACGACAACCGCCCTTGCCTCGCCATAGCCGAGCCTCTTCGACAAGCGGCGCAGGACCGAACGGCCAGCCATCACGAGGAAGGGCGCGAGGATCCATGTCAGGAACGTGGCGAGGCGTGAGCCGTCCGCCTTGGACGAGAAGAGGAGGAAGCCCTCCGCCATGAGCGCGAAGGCGCACGTCTCGAACACCTTCCTGGCTTCGTCCCAGAAAGGCGACCGATGGTGATACTGCCCGCTCAGGAAGAACCAGCCGACCGTCGCGCACAACAACGCCCCGAACGGCAGCGCGCGTTCCCCGAAGACCTTGGCTGCGCCGGCATAGTCCCAGCCGAGAAGGATTGAAGCGGCACTGGCAGCGACGAAGGCGAGCCAGGCGGCGGACGCAATCGCGACGAAGTCCGCCGCGGCCGAAATCCCGGCCGGAATGCCGCGCGACGAAACCTGTCCTGCCGTTGTCGAAGGATTCATGCATACAAAGGTCTCCGCCATTCGCCGATCCGGTCAAGAGGGCTAACGAATCCTTCACAGCTCCCGCTCAAAGTCCTTGGCCTGTTGCCAATCAATCCTTCCGGGAAGCACGATATAGCGTGAATCCTGCACCGAGGCTCCGCATGAACCCGATCATCCTTGTCCCGGCCCGGATGGCCGCTACCCGGCTCCCGGGGAAGCCACTCGCTGACATCGCCGGAAAGCCGATGATCGTCCGAGTGGCCGAACGCGCTGCCGCCGCTGACGTGGGCCGGGTTATAGTTGCCACGGATTCGCCGGAGATAGCCTCCGTGGCCAAGGAAGCGGGATTCGAAAGCGTGATGACCGACGCACGGCATCGATCAGGCTCCGACCGTGTTTTCGAGGCCCTGCATCACGTCGACCCCGACGGCAAGCATGACACCGTCATCAACGTCCAGGGCGACCTGCCGACGATAGATCCCAGGTCCATACGGGCGGCGACGCGACCGCTCGAAGACCCGGCCGTCGACATGGCGACGCTCGCGGCGCTGATCACGGACGAGTACGAGCGAACGAATCCTGACGTGGTCAAGGTCGTTGGCACCATGCTTGGCCATGACAGGATGAGAGCCATCTACTTCACCCGCTCCCAGGCTCCTTGGGGAGAAGGCCCCCTGTACCACCACATTGGCCTCTACGGCTTCCGGAGGAAGGCGCTGGAGAGGTTCGTGGGCCTGCCACAGTCGGATTTGGAAATCCGTGAGCGCCTCGAACAGCTGAGAGCGATCGAAAACGGCATGCGCGTGGACGTGCAGGTGGTGGCCGACGTGCCTCTCGGCGTGGATTCCGCGGCAGACCTCGAGCGGGCGCGGGAGCTTTGCGGCCGCCTCTCCGCCGGCTAGGCGGGGAGATGGCTCGAGCCGTATTCGGGCACGTATCCGAATGCCTGCATAGCAGGGTAGGTGAGCGCGGCTATGCGCGCATAGGCGTCGGGTCCGACCGTCTCCATGTATTTGGTTAGGCTCTCGGTGCCTATCGGCTTCGCCAAGTCGATCTTGCCGTGTCCTTCCGTCCTAGGGGAATACGCGGCATGGGCATTCAGCATTGCGTCCTCGTACTCGATCCCGAGGACCGCGCATATGGCGCGGACGGTGCCTTCAGGGTCCGTCACGAAACGCTCATAGTGGATGACCGGCAGGCCAAGCCTCGCCAAGGGAAGCATCCGGCGCGTGTAGAAGGCGCAGAACGCCTCGTCGAAGGAACAGCCGCGGATGAGTTCCCGCAGGACCGGATCGATGTCCGCTGACCAGCGGACCATGCGGTCGTGCGACGTCTCGCGGCTGCCTTCCGTAGTGCGGAGACCCAGGAAGGCCCTGATCCTGCTGCGCGCCGACGTCGCGGGCGCGGTGTCGTAGTTCTTGAGGCTTGCGTACACGGAGACGGGGTTGCGGGCGAGGATGAAACCTTTGAAAGGGTGCCGATGCTCCCATGTCCCCTGCTTGAGAAGCAGGACGCCCTTCCCGGCGGTATCGATTCCCTCCAGCAGAGGGTCGGTCCTCGGGATGGCCTGCTCCCTGCGGTCCATGAGGCCTGCCGCGAGCCGCGCGCGGCTCTCGTCCTCCTTCTTGTCGATGTTTACGGGGACGAAGACGCGGCTGTGCGCCGCCAGCGTCCTCAGCAGGACGGTCTCGCCCGACCGGGCGCAGCTCGCCACGTGAAATACGCTCAGGGTTCCGGTCATGAGGCGTGGCTCCCTTCGGTCCATTGTCCGCGAGGCTGGTAGGCGATGAGCGCTCCGAAACGTCCCTCCACGCGGAGGGTCACCGAATCGGAAATCGCGAGATGGGTTCCGTCGTCCGCGTCGGCCATCACGCTGACGTCGTAGACGTCCGGCGCAAGCGCCAGTTCATCGAGGGCGCACGTAAGTTCAAGGACGCCTGCAGGACGGTCTCCGGAGATGCCCATCACGGGAGCGCCTGAAAGGTCGCGGGCGATGACGTGGAGGCGGGCCACCCTGTCGGCGATCGGCCTTTCGAGCGCGATGCCGACGCTCAGCCGTCCGCCCTTCTCGACCGGGATGGCGCCGTCGGCGGCCATCACCCCGTTGACCGTCACGATGCGGACAGCCGAGGGATTGAAGGATGACGAGCGTGGGCGGCGGTCGCCGGTCATCGCCTCGTTGTAGAGGCGGATCGTCTCCTGGACGCTGCCCATGTGGAGCATCCTGCCTCCTTCCATGTAGCCGCCATCCGTGCAGATGCGGGCGACGTGGTTCATGCCATGCGAAACGAAAAGGACTGCCGCCTGGCTGGAGATTTCGGAGATGCGTTCGTAGCACTTCATCCGGAAGCCCAGGTCGCCGACGGCAAGCGTCTCGTCGACGATCAGGATGTCCGGGGTCACCATCGTCGCGATCGCGAAGCCGAGCTTCGCCTTCATCCCCGACGAGTAGAAGCCCACCGGCGTGTCAAGGAACTCGTCGAGTTCGCTGAACGTGCAGACGTAGTCGAGAAGCTCCCTGCCCCGATGGCGCATGGAAAGCATGTCGATGCGCAGGAGCGCGTTCTCCCGGCCCGTCAACACGGGGTTGAGTCCCGCGCCGATGTCGACGAGCCACGAGATGCGGCCCTTCATCACCACTTCGCCCCGGTCAGGCTGCAGCAGGCCCGTCAGGGTCTTCAGGAGCGTGGTCTTGCCAGCCCCGTTGTGCCCGCAAAGGCCAAGCACCTGCCCTCGGCGGACTTCAATGTTGATGTCCTGCAGGGACCAGAACTCGCCCTTGCGCAGGTTGTCGGGCCTTCGGAACCCGAGGCCGGCGCGGAGCGCGTCGGCGGCGCCGTAGCGCATCATGCTGGCCCGGTCCCTGGAGTATTTCTTCCACAGGCCGTAGGCCCCGATCAGGACGTCCTCCATCAGAGCCTCTCCGCCACGATCCGGCGCGACAGCCGCGTGAAAACCATCGAGAACGGCAGCAGCGCCGCCGACGCGGCGAGCCACCCCGCGGCATAGCCCTTCAGCGTGAAGGGTCCGCCGAACAGCACGAAACGGGCCGCGTCCACGATGCACGCGATCGGGTTCAGGCCGAACGCCACGTGCGCCCAGCCTCCGGAGAACGTGTCCGCGTCGAAGAACACGGCCGATCCCAGAAGGAGCGCGAGGGAGGCGGACTGGAGGGCCATCTTCACGTCGTTCATGACCGCCCCGAAAGGCGAGAGGAGATAGCCGGTCATGCTGCCGCTCAGGCAGGCGGCGACCAGGACGACGACATAGCCCGGATACGAAGCCCAGCTGAAAGTCTCGACGCGCATGAGCGCCATGGCTCCGCACAGGAGAAGGAGCTTCGGGGCTGCGAGGGCGAGCGACTTGGCGATGCCTGCATAGAGGAACGTCTCGGGCTCGATTCCGATGTTCTTGATGAGGGACTGGTTCTTCGAAAAGACCGTGAGCTGCGTCAGCGCGCTGTCGAACCAGGTCTGGAACACGATCAGCCCCGCCAGCGCGAACACCGCGCCCGGAACCGGGCCGTCCGTCGTCGACAGGCCGCGGCTCTCCAGACCGTTGCGGATGGCCACGAACGCGGCCACATACATGAGCGGCGTGATGAACAGCCACAGGAAGCCAAGCTTGTTCTCGCGGAAGTCGGCCTGCAATTCGCGGATGGCGACGCGCAAGCCGACCGTGGCCGTCTGCGGAGCCGTCCTGACGACCGACATGAGGGTCGCCCCGAGCCGGTCGGACCTTCCGTCCGCCCTGATGACGCGGATCGTGCCTTCCTTGTTCATCGGCGAGCACCTGCCAGTGGCCGGACGGTTCTCAGGACCGCGCGGAGCGCCCGGCCGACCGGCGACTCCGCCGCGCGGTTGACCGCCTTCATGAGCCTCACGGCATAGGCGAGGTCGTCCAGACGGGCGTGGAAGGATGACTGCCTGACGAGCGTGTCGCAGAAAATCTCGTTGTAACCCCAGAAGGTCCCCAGCGTGGTCCTGAGTAGGTCGGACCTGTGGGCCGGCGCGTCACCGTCAGGAGCGGTCGTGTCGATGACCGGACGCAGGATGTCGCGCCAGAAGTCGGGTGCGAGGAACGCGTCGTAGACCGACCTGTAACTCGATCCGTCGTCCTCGTCGCCCTTGTACAGGACGGGGGTGGAGGGACCGATGACGAACGATGCCTTCTTTCCGAAATAGACGGCTTCCGTCCCGACGCTGGAACTGATGCTCACGATCTCTTCGAGGCTCGGCGAGCTGAGGTGGGCGTATACGTTGGCCTTGGTCGGAAGGACCTTCGCCGCGCAGGATGCGACCGCTTCCTTGATGGCAGGCGTGGACCCCAGAGGGTGGTCCTTGTAGCAGACCAGCCCGCGCGAACCCAGCGTCTTGCGGATGCCCGGCTCTAGGTCGGAAGGCTGCAGGAAGCGGCCCTCGGAGATCATGCTCCGGTCGACGGGAGTCTGCGCAGCGTAGAGCGTATAGGCCTCTTCAGGCACGTCGAGCCGCCGCCTCGAAAAGAACGCCTTGATGGCCCCTGCGCCGCGCCAGAGCAGCCGCTCTTCCATGGCATGGCTGCGAATCGCGTCGTTGATGGCGGCCACGTTCGAACGCATGCAGAAGAACACGTCGTCCATGAACCGGGCAGGATGGAGCATCAGGTCGACGTAGGGGATGCCGTTCCCCGACAGGACGGCCCGCATGGAAGGAGGCATCTCGAATCCGATGACGAGCGTGTCCTCGAACGCTCTGCCCCACGTTTCCGCCAGGAACTGTGTGGGAGCGCTGTAAAGCTCCGCCCATGCGGCATGGGACGGGCCGCCTTCGAAACCGCGGTAGGCGTCGTGGAACCGCGTCGAGCCATCGTTCGTGAACGGAACCGGCTCGAGTAGCGTGGCCTCGAACACCTGTCGTCCAATCAGCGAGCAAAGCCAACGTATGTTTCCGGTCTGGTCACCCGGTCCCATCTTGTAGCCGGGCCGGAGCACGTCGCCTGTCACGGCGACCTTCTTGATGCGGGTGTTCATGTTCAAGGATTCGCCCGTGGCAGGACCGATTGCGTTACCGCTGAAAAGGATAGCCGATATGCCTCGCTTGAAAAGTGCCTCGCGTGGATGAGCCTCGAGGATTCCGAAGCCTTTTCGGCAGCGTCGCCGTCAAGGAACCCTACCACTAGCGACGCGAATCCTTCCACGGAATCGGCGCAGGGAATGGATACGTCCTCCGGAAAGCCACGGATGCCGGTCGAAGTGGTGGCCACCGGCATGCCGTGCGCCATGGCCTCGATCGTCTTGATGGAGATGCCATGACCAGAATGAACCGGCACGATCGCCATTCTGCTGGCTCCGTAGACAGCGGCCAGGTCGTCAACGCGTCCAAGCGCGACGACCCCCTCCTGCTTCAGGGCTTCCTCCTTCCCCTCTTCCTTGAAGACGTCGCATACGCTGCCGCAGACGGCGACGGTGAACCCCGGACAGGCTTCCCTGACTATGGGAAGGACGCTCTCGACGAACCAGAGGATGCCTTCATAGTTCGGGCGGTGCCGCGAGCCGACGAAGACGGCGCCGTACGGCTTCACCTTTGCCGGGGAAGCGGGAGCCGCGGGAACCGAAGGGTAGACGAGGTGCGTTTTCGAGGGATGCACCCTCGATATCGCGGCGAATTCCTCGCGGTTGAGCGCGATGATCGCGTCCGCCTGCCCCATTGCCTCGATCTCGAATGCCTCCTCGCCAGAAGTCGCCTCCCTCCCCTGCCAGTAGGCCGTCTGCCGGCACTGGATGTCATGCGTCTCGAGGACCACCGGGCAGACTCCCGCAAGCCGGATGGCGACGGGAAGGTTCCAGATGTAGTTGCAGACCACCAGGGCGTAATGGGGACGGTGCCATGCGGGGATGCCAATGGCCCCGGCGGCATCCAGAAGCTCGGGAATGGGTCGCCTTCCGCCGGTCTTGTTCGGCCTCAGGTGCCTATGCAGCCGCAGGAGCGAGCTGGGACGTACGTCGATGCCTAGTTCGAATGCCATGACTGCCCCGGAACGGCAAAGCCGTGTCCGGTCGGCCTGTTCGCGCGAGACGTCGTGGGGCTGGAACACGAGCGCGACATGCACTTCGAATCCGAGTCCGACAAGGCACTCGATCTGCTGGCGCACGAGGGTCGAACTGCCCGAAAGGTTGTCGAAAAGTCCGCGGTCGCCGACGACGAGCGCGACCGGCCTGCCTTCCGGCTGGCCGATATCGATCGGGCGGGCATCGGAAAGCTTCCGCTGGGTGCAGAGGACTACGCCGTTCACGATCCCCTGGAGCGCCGGACGGGCGGCGATCTCCTTCCGTATGCGCCGGTAGGCGGGGCCGAGATAGGGCTTGAGAACGCTGCGCAGGCTCATGCGCCGCCCCCCGGCTGCCACCAACGGTCAGCCATCCAGCCGTCCGTGCCTTCCCTGACGTCGCCGGGAAAGAAGTCCGAAAGACGGTCGATGTCGCCGTTGTCGTAGACGACGGGCGGCAACGGCCTCGTCGATTTCGGAGCTATCACTGTGATGTTGTAGCCATACCGGGCCACCACCGCCTCCTTGCAGTCGAACCCGGCCAGGACCATCTGGTAGACGAGATGGCCGGGGGTCCACAGCGACACGTGCCCGCCGACGAGTTCCGGCTTCAGAGGCGGCACCGTGATGCACGCAATGCCGCCTTCGTTGAGCAGGTCGGCGCACTTCCTCAGGAAGCGGTTGGCGTCAGGCTGGTGCTCGAGCACGTGCGAGGCCCATACGCAGTCGTAGCGCCCGGGAAATTCCATCTCGCAGAAGTCGCCGATGAGAACCTCGTGGCGGGAGGAAATCCTCTCGAAGTAGATCGACTTGCCATAGTCGCAGAGCGTCACCTTCTTGCCGTGAGCCGCCAGCGCCTCGGCGTGCAGGCCCGCGCCGCAGCCCACGTCGATGACGGTCTCGAAGTCGAAGCCGTCGAGAAGCAGCTGCATGCCGAGCGCCGCGAAGGGAAGGTTCCGGAACTCGTCGCGCACCGCGGCCTCGGCCACGAGCATGGCCATCTTGTCCGGGTTGCACGGACCGCCCGCCTTTGCGGAAGCCTCGAGGGCCGAGGCGGCCTCGCGGAACTTGCCGAGCTTCTGGTAGCAGCGGGAAAGGGCCGCGAGCGCGGCGCTGTCGGTGGAAGGCACGTCAAGGCCGATGGCCAGCGCCGGAAAACCGGCAGCATCGAGCAGCCGGACGCGCCTTCCAGCGGGCATGGAAGCGAAGCCGGACGACGAGATGCATGCCGTGGCTGCCCGCTCGGCAGCGGCGCGGTCGCCCTTCTCGTCGGCGATGACGAACCTGTACCAGGCAGCGGTCCCCTCGCTTCCCGCCGCCTCGACGACGGACTCCGCGACGCGTGAGCCGAGCCTCATTGCCCTTCGGGCGTGGAATGCCGCCCCGGCCAACAAGCCTTTCATGCTGCCTCCTTCGATGAAGCCTGAATGCCGTGTCCCAGCAGGCTGCGGATGGCGGCAACGGCCCGCTCCCCGGAGAAGTAGTCGGACGCAGCCTGGCTCGGCCTCGCGGCCTTCTCGATGCTGTCCATCCACTTCCCGTCATCCTCGACCGGACCGACCTCGTCTCGGATCCATCCCGGCAGGCCGCGCAGGGCGAACTCCGTTGCGACCATCGGGACGCGATTGAAGATGGCCTCGCAGGTCTTGATGTTGATTCCGCCGCCGATCCAGATCGGCGCGATCATGACGTCGGTGGCGTTCCACACGTCGCTGATGTCCTCGACGTAGCCCATCGAGTGGATGTTCCTCGACGTGTCCGCGAACCTCTCGCTTTCGATTCCGTAGAGGTTGAGCCTCCAGCCGCGCGAGGGGTCCCAGCAGCGCTCGATGAAACGGGCGATCCCCTCCGCGTTCGGCGGCCACCGATAGTCGGCAAGGAAGGATACGTTCCGTCTTCCATCCACGGCCTCTCCCGCGGCCGGGGCGTAGTGGAACACCGGCGGGATTGAGGTCGCCCTCGGGTGTGGCCGTCCCGTCTGCCGGGCGAACCGGGCCACGTCATCGGACGAGATGCTCACGAGATGGCCGACCGAACGGATGCCATTCAGCTCCATGCTGCGGAACTTCGGAACCTCGCCTCCGATCCTTGCGACGACGCCGGCCAGCGGACCCATCCGGCGGATGCGGTCCTCGTAAAGGATCCAGTCCACGTTGTGGCTAAGGTGGACTGTCTCGCAGAACCCGGGCACCTCGCCGAGGAAGCTGAGGCTCTCGGAACTGTCCAGCACGACAAGGGTCCTGCGGCCGTCGTCCTGCAGGGAGCGCAGGCGTTCGATGACCGTCTGGCAGCGCCCGTACCGGACCTTGGCAGGCCATGGAGACCAGAGCATGGCCACTGCCTTGGCCTTTGCCACGAGGGTCCCGCCCTTGGTCCTGTTGTGCGCGAACTCGACGAATTCGGCCTCCGGGAACGCGCGGCGGAAGCTCTCGGCCATGGAGCGGGAATAGGTCCCCCCGCCGCCCTGTCTCCCCGTCATGGGAATCCAGGACACCCATACGATCCTGCCGATTTCCGCGGTCATCGCGAGGACTCCTTCACTGCGGCGTCGATGTCCACGAGGAGGCGCAGCAGCTCCTCCATCCGGTCGAGCCTGATCATGTTCGGGCCGTCCGACGGCGCGGCGTCCGGGTTTTCGTGGGTTTCGATGAATACGGCCGCGCACCCTGCCGCCACGCCGCAGCGGGCCAGCAGCTCGGCATGCTCCCGGTTGCCTCCCGAGGATCTGCCGTTGCCGCCGGGTGACTGCGCGGAATGGGTGGCGTCGAATACGACCGGGTATCCGGTTTCCGCCATGACAGGCAGGCTGCGCATGTCGGACACGAGGGTGTTGTAGCCGAAGCTGGTTCCCCGTTCGCACAGGAGGATTCGTCGGTTCCCCGTGGACTCGATCTTGCGGGCGACGTTGGCCATGTCCCAAGGGGCGAGGAACTGCCCCTTCTTCACGTTGACGGCCGCGCCGGACCTGCCTGCGGCCAGAAGAAGGTCGGTCTGCCTGCACAGGAAAGCCGGGATCTGGATGACCGACACTGCCTGCGCGACGGCCTCGCAGTGGGCGGCTTCATGAACGTCGGTGAGGACCGACAGGTCGAGTTCGGTCCTGACCGAATCCAGGATCCGGAGTCCCTCGTCCATCCCGACGCCGCGCGGCGCATCCACGGACGTTCGGTTGGCCTTGTCGTAGGACGACTTGAACACCAGGGGAACGCCTGCCCTGGCCGCGATCTCCTGCAGCGCCGACGCCACGTGGAACGCGTGGCTCCGGCTTTCGATCTGGCACGGGCCCGAGATCAAAACCAGGGGGCGGGAGTTCCCGAACGTCACGCCGGCGACGGCGACTTCGAACTGGGGATTCGACATTCACGCCACTCCCGCACGGAGGAGGTCGTGGAGGTGGACTACCCCTTCCGCAACCCCGTTATCGGTGACGAAGGCCGCCGATATCTTGCGGTCGTTCATGATGTTCAGCCCCTCCTGGGCGTTGGTCTGGCCGCCGAAGGTGACGGGATTGGCGCTCATCACGTCGTCGACCCGGCGGGACAGAAGGTCGGTCGACATCCTCCGGCGCAGGTCGCCGTCGGTGATGACGCCGCAAAGGATTCCGTCCGGGCTGACGATGCCTACGATGCCGAACCCCTTTGCCGACATCTCGATGATGGCTTCCGACATGGGCGCGCCGGATGCCAGCAGGGGCATCTCGTCCCCCGTGTGCATGAGGTCCGCCATCGTCTTGAGGATGGCGCCGAGCTTACCTCCGGGGTGGAAGACCCTGAAGTCTTGCGGCGTGAAGCCCTTGGACCTGAGGAGCGAGATCGCGAGGGCGTCGCCGACGAGCAGCTGGATGGATGTGGAGGTCGTCGGGGCAAGGCCATGGGGGCACGCCTCCCGGACGGAAGGCAGGATCACCGCCACGTCCGCGGCCGTGGCGAGCGCGCTGCCAGGGGCTGAGGTCATGCCTACGAGCGGAACGCCGAACCTCTTGCAGTGGGCGATCACCACTGCAAGCTCGGCGGTCTCGCCTGACCACGAAAGGGCCAGCACGGCGTCCTTTCCGCAGATCATGCCGAGGTCGCCGTGCCCGGCCTCGGCCGGATGGACGAAATGCGCCGCCGATCCCGTGGATGCAAGCGTCGCCGCGATCTTCCGCGCGATGTGGCCGCTCTTGCCCATGCCGGTCACGAGCACCCGCCCTTCGCAGCGGGCGAGCAGTTCGTGGGCGGCGGGCAGGGAAACGGACAGGGGACCGCTCCTGGCGCTTTCGCGCAGCAGGACCATCGAGTCCCCAAGGGGCGCGAGGACTGATTCCAGAATGTCGCCCGCGGCAAGGACTCGGATTTCAGAAGCGCGCTGCAGCAAAGGGATTCACCTGGAAATCAAGGACGATTTCGTTGACGTTAGACCCCGTCTGAAGGATTCGCAACCGATCAATGGTGTTGCAAGCGGAGGCGGGTCCGATATGATCGACCGACCACCAAGGATTCAGCGAACACGATGATCCCATTGCAGGAATGCTCCCCGGCCAGCCGGGAATTCGAAGATCTGCCCATGGTCAAGGCGACCGGTTTCCGTGAATACGACGCGCGCTGGTGGATCGGATTCCCGGGCAACTCCCGCGCCCCCGAGATCAACCTGGTCGGCGTTAGCGCCATTGGCGAAGCGATCGGCACGCTCCTCTCCGAACTCGGCGTCCTGCCGAGGGTGGTCGTGGGACACGACTACAGGTCCTATTCCCTCGCCGTTAAGACGGCTCTCGCCCAGGGATTGGTTTCATCGGGATGCGAGGTTCTCGACATCGGGCTTGCGCTCTCCCCGATGGCCTACTTCGCGCAGTTCCATCTCGACGTCCCTGCAGTCGCGATGGTCACCGCTTCCCACAACGAGAACGGCTGGACCGGGATCAAGATGGGCTGCGACCGTCCCGTCACCTTCGGCCCGTCCGAAATGTCCCGCCTCAAGGAGATCGTGCTCGCGGGCATCTCCGTCGCGCGCCCGGGTGGCTCGTTCCGGCGCGTCAAAGGACTTTTCGACGCCTACAGGAAGGACCTGGCGGGCGGAAGGAAGCTTTCGCGCCGAATCAAGGCGGTATGCGCGTGCGGAAACGGCACCGCCGGAGCCTTTGCGCCCTCCATCCTCGAGGACCTCGGGGTCGAGGTGGTCCCGCTCCATGTCGAACTGGACAGCTCCTTCCCCAACCACAACCCCAACCCCGAAGACATGGCGATGCTCCACACCATTTCCCGGAAGGTCGTCGAGACCGGGGCGGACATCGGCTTCGGCTTCGACGGCGACGGGGACCGCTGCGGCATCGTCGACAACGCCGGGAACGAGATATTCTCGGACAAGATCGGCGTCCTGCTCGCCCGCCACATGGCCTCTGAAGATCCCGGCGCGCGCTTCGTCGTCGACGTGAAGTCGACCTGCCTCTTCGACACCGACCCGGTCCTCGCCGGCCTAGGCGCCAGGACGGACTACTTCAAGACGGGTCACTCCTACATCAAGAGCCGCGTGCGCGACCTCGGGGCGACCGCAGGTTTCGAGAAGTCGGGCCACTTCTTCTTCGCAGGCCGCTACGGCCGCGGCTACGACGACGCCCTCGTCACTGCCCGGACCGTGCTCGAGATGCTGGCCCGCAACCCTTCCACGTCGCTGGCGGAGATGTATGCATCGCTGCCGACGACATGGGGTTCGCCCACCATGTCCGCCGAGTGCCCTGACGAGACGAAGTACGGAGTCGTCGACCGGGCGGTCCGGCAGATCGTCTCCATGTCGGAGGCGGGAGAGCCGCTTGCCGGAAGCCGCATCGTCTCCGTCAACACGATCAACGGCGTCAGGGTGCAGACGGAAGACGGGACCTGGGGGCTGATCCGCGCCTCGTCGAACAAGCCCGAGATCGTCGTGGTCGTGGAGAGCCCGGTCTCGGAAACGAGGAGCCGGGAAATCTTCGCCGACCTCGACCGCATCCTGAGAGCCGACGGAAACGTCGGCCCCTACAACCAGACGCTCTGAGAGGAACCAAACATGACGAAAATCCAGCCGGTCATCCTTGCGGGCGGCTCGGGGACGAGACTCTGGCCGTCGTCGCGCGAGGACATGCCGAAGCAGTTCAAGGCACTGGGCGACAGCGGGTCGACCTTCTTCCAGGCCCTTCGGCGCGTCAGCGACCGCAGCCTCTTCCATCCTGCGGCGATCGTGACCAACGAGGCCTTCAGGTTCATCGCCCGGGAGCAGGCCGACGAGGCAGGCGCCCCGGACGCGGTCGTCATTCTCGAGCCCGAGCGGCGCGATTCGGCGGCGGCAGTGGCGACCGCAGCGCTCTTCGCCAGAACCAGGACGGGCAACGATCCCGTCCTGGTTCTGGCCGCGGACCACCTCGTCTCGGACAGCGACGCGTTCCTGTCGGCGGTCCTCGACGGAATGGAGGCGGCGGACGGCGGCAGCATCGTGGTCTTCGGCATCACTCCCACGTCGCCCCATACCGGATACGGCTACGTCGCGCTTGGCTCGCGCGGGATCGGCAACGCCAGGGAAGTGAGCGCTTTCCACGAGAAGCCGGACCGCCAGACGGCCGAGGCCTACGTCCAGGAAGGATACCTCTGGAATTCCGGGAACTTCCTCTTCACCCCCGAGGCCGCCCTCGCGGCATTCGAGAAACATGCGCCAGAGGTGGCAGGAGCGTGCGCCGACGCGATCAAGGCGGCCACGACGGATCTCGGGTTCATCCGCCTTGATCCTGCGGCGTTCGGACGCTCCCCGTCCGTGTCGTTCGACCGCGCGGTCATGGAGAAGGCCGACGCCGTCGCGGCCGTGGAAGGCGGCTTCGGATGGTCCGACCTCGGCAGCTGGAAGGCGGTGTGGGAAACGTCCCACAAGGACAAGGCGGGCAACGTCGTCCAGGGCCGCGCCATCCTGCAGGACACGGCCGGTTCGGTCGTCCGGTCGGAAACCGCGCAGTCCGTCAGCCTGATCGGGATGCGGGACGTGGCGGTGGTCGTCACTCCCGACGCCGTGATGGTTTCGCCCCTCTCACGCTCGGAGGACGTGAAGAGCCTGGTCGAGGAGATGAAGGCCGCAGGCATGCCGGAGGCCGTCCGCAACCAGTCAGAGAACCGCCCGTGGGGTTCCTTCGACACCCTGGTGGAAGGAGACCGCTTCAAGGTAAAGCGGATCACCGTGAAGCCGGGCGGCATCCTCTCGCTCCAGCAGCACCACCATCGTTCCGAGCACTGGATCGTGGTCAAGGGAACCGCCATGGTGACCAGCGGCGAAGAGAAGAAGCCCGTCTACGAGAACCAGTCCGTGTTCCTGCCTATCGGGACCGTGCACCGCCTCGAGAACCCCGGCAAGATCCCCCTCCAGATCATCGAGGTCCAGACCGGATCGTATCTCGGCGAGGACGACATCGTCAGGCTGCAGGACAGCTACAACCGCAAGTGACCGCGGCGCGGCAAGACGCATCGGCATGACGGGCACCAGGGCCGCCGGGCATTCGCCGGGCCGCCCTGGTGCATGCAATCACCGGCATCGGCAGGCT
>Ga0065721_10051612_pt1 | contig 14105 bp, 8 predicted proteins | sample Mesricmetagenome_FD_59108 | JGI IMG/M metagenome (GOLD analysis project Ga0065721, IMG submission 59108) | Mesophilic microbial community from rice straw/compost enrichment Sample: eDNA_1 v2 (version 2) | ecosystem: Engineered > Solid waste > Grass > Composting > Bioreactor | place: USA: Davis... | reverse complement strand
GGCGCCGCGAGCCGCTGTGGGCGGCGACTCGCGGCGACCGAGTCGAATGCGTGGCACGCTGGCCTGGCCTCCCTGGCGCACGGGGCGTGTGCACGCGGTCTTCATCCTGTTCTTGTTCGCAATCACTTTCCCTGTGGGTGTCGTTTCTCGAGCCGTGGGAGCAGCGCGATGGCGACGTTCAGGAAGAGTTGCGGGCTCGCTGATTCCGTAGCAGCTGCCTGCCGGTTGCCAACTTCCTGTCGGGTTCCGGCCGCTGCGCGCTTCCCTGCACGACCCGCGCTTCCCTGGACAGCTATTGCCGTCCGTGGCAAAGCTGCTGTTCCTAATAGATATAGCGACAAAGCTCGGCATTCTCCCTCGCAAGCAGCTGAAATTTTTTCAACTGATGCAGCGTCCCGGGAGGGGTGTCAGCGGCTGCCGACTGCTTTACCGAAGGGGCCGCGTCCGCTAAGCTGCCCAGCCAATTTTCCTTTTAAGTCCAGCGAGTTATCCCCCTCATGCGTTTGACTATTTTCGGCTCCGGTTATGTGGGCCTGGTGACCGGCGCCTGTCTGGCCGAGGTCGGCAACAGCGTGCTGTGCGTGGACGTGGATGAACGCAAGGTCGAGATGCTCAGGCGCGGCGAGTCGCCGATCTATGAGCCGGGCCTGGACGAGTTGCTGCGCAAGAATCTGGCCGCCGGTCGGCTCAGTTTCACCACGGATGCGGTCGAAGGCGTCAAGCATGGCCTGTTTCAGTTCATCGCCGTCGGCACCCCGCCCGACGAGGACGGCTCGGCCGATCTGAAGTACGTGCTGGCGGTCGCCGAAACGATCGGCAAAAACATCGGCGACTATCGGGTCGTGGTCACCAAGTCCACGGTGCCAGTGGGCACGGCGGACAAGGTGAAGGCGAAGATCAACGCGACGCTGCAGGCGCGCGGGGCGCAGGTCGAGTTCGACGTTGTATCCAATCCGGAATTCCTCAAGGAAGGCGCGGCGATCAACGATTTCATGAAGCCCGATCGCATCGTGGTCGGCACCGACAATCCCCGCACTGCCGAGCTGCTCAAGGCGCTGTACGATCCGTTCACGCGCAATCGCGAGCGCATGATCGTGATGGACGTGCGCTCCTCCGAGCTGACCAAGTACGCTGCCAATGCCATGCTTGCGACCAAGATCAGCTTCATGAACGAGCTCGCCAACCTGGCCGAGCGCATGGGCGCCGACATTGAGAAGGTGCGGCAGGGCATCGGCTCGGATCCGCGCATCGGTTATCACTTCATCTATCCCGGCATGGGCTATGGCGGCTCGTGTTTTCCGAAGGATGTGCAGGCGCTGTCGCGCAGCGCCGCCGATCACAAGTTCGAAGCCGAGCTGCTCAATGCCGTCGAGGCGGTGAACAGGCGCCAGAAGGCGGTGCTGTTCGAGAAGATGCGCACGGTGTTCAAGGACGATCTGGCCGGCAAGACCATCGCTCTGTGGGGCCTGGCGTTCAAACCCAACACCGATGACATGCGCGAGGCGCCCAGTCGCACGCTGTTGGAATCCTTGTGGGCCGCCGGCGCGAACGTGCGGGCCTATGATCCCGTTGCGCACGAAGAAGCGCATCGCATCTATGGCCAGCGCCCGGACCTGGAGCTGGTGAAGTCGGCCAATGAGGCCTTGCAGGGCGCCGATGCGCTGGCCATCGCCACCGAGTGGCAGGAATTCCGCAGCCCCGATTTCGACCTGATCGCCTCGCAGCTCGCCAGGAAAGTGATTTTCGATGGCCGTAATCTGTACGACCCGGCCTTCGTCAAACGATTTGGATTGAAGTACTACGCCATTGGGCGAGGTGACAGCGTATGTTGATTCCCGTGATTCTTTCCGGCGGCTCGGGCACTCGCCTGTGGCCGCTGTCGCGCGAGCTGTATCCGAAGCAGCTGCTGCCCCTGGTCGGCAAGGGCACCATGCTGCAGGAGACGCTGGCGCGAGTCGCTGGAGTCCAGGGGCTGGGCGCGCCCGTCGTGGTGTGCAACGAGAGCCATCGCTTTCTGGTCGCCGAACAGATCCTCGAAGCGGGCATCAAGCCGCAGGCCATCGTGCTCGAACCGGTGGGACGGAACACGGCGCCCGCGGTGGCGGTCGCTGCCATGGCGGCAGTCGCCGATCTTCCCAAAGGAAACGACAACGACCCGTTGCTGCTGATCCTGCCGGCCGATCATGTGATCCGTGACGTAAAGGCGTTCCGTACCGCGCTGGAGATCGGCCGCAAAGCGGCTGCCGAGGGCAAGCTCGTCACGTTTGGCGTGGTGCCGAACAAGCCGGAAACCGGCTATGGCTATATCAAGCGTGTGAACGGCGCGGGCCCGGCTTACGCCATCGACCGCTTCGTGGAAAAACCCGACCTCGCCACGGCGCAGTCGTACGTCGAATCGAAGGAATACTTCTGGAACAGCGGCATGTTCCTGTTCCGCGCCTCGGCTGTCCTCAACGAGCTGCGTGAGCTGTCGCCGAAGATTTATGAAGCCTGTGCGCAGGCCGTCACCGCGGCGAAGCGCGACCTGGATTTCACCCGTCTGCCGAGCAAGGAATTCAGCGCCTGCCCGAGCGATTCCTTCGACTATGCCGTGATGGAGAAGACCAAGCTGGGCGTGGTCGTGCCCCTGGACGCGGGTTGGAGCGACGTCGGTTCCTGGTCGGCGCTGCATGAAGCGATTCCGGCCGACGAGGACGGCAACGTCGTCCTGGGCGATGTGCTGACCGCCGACTCGCACGGCAACTATCTGCATTCCACCAGCCGTCTGGTCGCGGCCGTCGGGCTGAAGGATCACGTCGTGGTCGAGACCAAGGACGCGGTGCTGGTCGCGCCCAAGAATCGGGTGCAGGACGTGAAGGAGCTGGTCAACCAGCTGAAGAAGCAGGGCCGTTACGAAACTTCCCTGCATCGCGAAGTGTTTCGGCCGTGGGGCAGCTACGACAGCATCGACAACGGCCAGCGCTTCCAGGTGAAGCGGCTGTCGGTGAAGCCGGGCGCGTCGATGTCATTGCAGTTGCACCATCACCGCGCCGAGCACTGGATCGTGGTGTCGGGCACGGCGAGGATCACGCGCGGCGAAGAGGTCTTCCTGCTGGAAGAAAATCAATCGACCTATATCCCGCTGGGCACCAAGCACCGCATCGAAAACCCGGGCAAGATTCCGCTGCACATCATCGAGGTGCAGTCGGGCGGCTACCTGGGCGAGGACGACATCGTGCGCTTCGAGGATCGCTACGGGCGGGAAGGCGAGAAATAGCCTTCGCGCACGTTGCCGTACAGTAAACATCTGCAATCGCGTTTGAGATAGAGAGAAGGAACGAAGCGCATGTCCAACCCGTCTTCCGCCATCGTCGGCTTCAAGGCCTACGACTATCGCGGCCGGATCCCGACCGAGCTCAATCCCGAGGTGGCCTATCGCATCGGGCGGGCTTATGCGGAATTCCTCAAGCCCAAGCGCGTGATCGTGGGGCGGGACATCCGCCAGTCCAGCGAAGAGTTGTGCGCGGCGCTGACCAAAGGCCTGCTCGATTCCGGCGTGGATGTCTACGACATCGGCCTGTGCGGCACGGAGGTCGTGTACTTCGCGACCTTCAGCGAAGGCATGGACGGCGGCATCATGGTCACCGCCAGCCACAATCCGCCCGACTACAACGGCATGAAGTTCGTGCGCGAGCAGTCGCGCCCGATCAGCGGCGACACGGGCTTGAAAGACATCCAGCGCATCGCCGAGGCCAACAGCTACACGCCGCCGGCCGGGCCGGGCACGCGCCACAGGCTCGATGTCAGCAAGAAATATATCGAGCACCTGCTGTCCTACCTGGATCTGTCCAAGCTCAAGCCGCTCAAGATCGTCGTGAACGCCGGCAATGGCGGCGCCGGGCTGATCGTCGACCAGCTCGAGCCGCACCTGCCGTTCCAGTTCATCAAGATCAATCACGCGCCCGACGGCAGCTTCCCGAACGGCGTGCCCAACCCGATGCTGGAGCAGAACCGCATCGCCACCATCGAAGCGATCAAACGGCACCAGGCCGATTGCGGCGTGGCCTGGGACGGCGACTACGATCGTTGTTTCCTGTTCGACGAGCGTGGCAGCTTCATCGAGGGCTATTACATCGTCGGCCTGCTGGCCTCGGTGTTCCTGAAGCAGGAGCAGGGCGCGCGCATCGTGCACGATCCGCGCTTGACCTGGGCGACGACCGACATGGTCGCCTCGCTCGGCGGCAAGGCCGTGATGTCCAAGTCGGGGCACGCTTTCATGAAGGACGTGATGCGTCAGGCCGACGCCATCTATGGCGGCGAGATGAGCGCCCATCATTATTTCCGTCGCTTCGGCTATTGCGATACCGGCCAGATTCCGTGGCTGCTGGTGGCGCAGATCCTGTGCGAAACCGGCAAATCGCTGTCGCAGCTCGTCGGCGAGCGCATCGCAAAGTTTCCCGCCAGCGGCGAGATCAATCGCAAGGTGGCCGATGCCAAGGCCACCATCGCCCGCGTGCAACAGCATTATCAACCCGGTTCCAAGTCCATCGACTTCACCGACGGCCTGTCGATCGAGTTCGACGACTGGCGCTTCAATCTGCGCTCCTCGAACACCGAGCCGCTGATCCGCCTGAACGTCGAGAGCCGCGGCAACGAGGCGCTGATGCAGACCCGCACTGCAGAGCTGCTGCAGATGATCGGCGGCGAGGAAGCGCACTGATCGCACCCTGGTGCCGACATAGGTAGGTGTCGAAGTCGCACGGCGCCTCCGGAAGTGCGACTTCGAACATTCTGCAGGCGCGCAAGGCAGGTGTAGGCTCGTTCCATTCACCGGCGCGTGACATCACCAACAACGGCACGGGCCGCGCCAGGGAGTATCGGCGGTGGCAACGCATCTCAAGCGCGACGATTCGGCAACGGACGCCCAGCTGCTCGACCTGCAGCGCGTCTTCGATCTGTCTCAGGACCTGATGTGCATGACCGACGCTCAGACGCGTTTCGTGCGCGTGGGCGCGTCCTCGGCGCGCATCCTGGGTTACCGGCCCGAAGAGCTGATCGGGCGCAAGCTGCTCGATCTGATTCATCCCAACGATCTGCAGTCCACGCTGCTCACGCACGAGTCGGTGCTGCGCGGCGCGCAGGTCGTCGATTTCGAGAATCGCTGTATTCGCAAGGATGGCACGTCGGTCGAGCTGAGCTGGACGTCGACATGGATCGCCGAGGGTGCGGGCGCCATTTATTTCGTGGCCAGGGATATCACAAATCGCAAGCGGGCCGAGCGACTGCGCGAGTCACAACGCGAGGTGTTGCAGCTGATCGTTGCGGGTGCGCCGCTCGGCGATGTTCTGCGTCGGATCTGCAGCATCATGGAAGCGTTCGATGCCGACGCCAAGTGCGCCGTGACGGTTCTAGACGAGGCGGGCGCACGCGTGCGCGCCGCCTTCAGCCCGAGCCTGCCGTCGCGATTCCTGTCCGTCGTCCAGGATACATTGCTCGCCATGCCGGAGGGTGCATGCGCCAACACGCTACGCAGCGGACAAACGGCGACGTGTGCCGAAATGAGCAAGGATCCGGAGTGGCGGGAGCTGGCCGCGCTTGGTGCGGAGCATGCCTTACGCGCTTGCTGGTTCACGCCTGTGTTCGGAGCGCGAGGACGTTTGATCGCCGTCATAGCGGTCTACTACCCGCATCCGTACCGCCCGTCGGATCGTGAGCTGGTCCTGGTGCAGGCCGCGGTGAGCCTCGTGGCCCTGGCGATCACGCATTCGAATGCGCAGACCCAACTGAAAGAGAGCCTCACCCGCGTGGAGCTGGCGCAGAGCATTGCACGGCTCGGGTATTGGGAGCGCGACCTGTCGAGCGACAAGCTCAATGTCTATGGCGAGGCCAATGCGATTCTGGGCATTGCGGCGGAACGCAGCATTCGCCTGGATGCATTCCTCGGCGTCGTGCTCGAAGCGGACCGGCCGGCGCTGATCGCTGCGTACGGGGAGGCGAACCGAGGCGATACATCGGGTGGATTGCAATTCCGCGTGCGGCATCCCGATGGATCGATCCGCCATGTGCATGCCGAGCGTTGTGTGATTCGGGACGAGTCCGGCCGCGCCACTCACATCATCGGCACCATGCAGGACGTGACCGAGCGCAACCAGGCCGATCTGGAGCGGCAACGTTATCTCACCCAGATGTCGGCGCTGGCGGATGCGGCCCGCAAAGTGAACTCGGTGCTCACCGTGGATGAGCTGCTGCAGGTCATAACAGACATCGCGCGCGACCTGGTCGGAGCACACGTCGCCGTGACTGTACTGAAGAGCGCGGATGACCTGATGGTGGAGCGCTGCAAGACATCGCATTCGGAAAAATATACGTCGATCGTGCCAGGTGCCTTCCTGCTGGAGGGCGAGGGCCAGCGAGCGGGCGAGCCGGCGGCGCGCGTGACCCGGATTGATCGGTCCACAGCGACACAGGATATGGCGTTGGGTACGCAATGGCAGGCGTGCGGTTGCATCACGGTGTCGCTGGCCGCGGCCTCGGGTCGGCGCATCGGCGTGCTGTGTGTGGCCGACAAGCAGAATGGGGAGTTTGCGCCCAACGACGAGCGTGTGCTGAGCCAGCTCGCCGATCTGGCGGCCGTGGGCCTGGAGAATGCGCGTCTATACGCCGAGCTCGAGGAACGTGTGAGAAAACGGACACAGGAGCTGCAGGAGTCGAACAGGGAGCTGGAAGCTTTCAGCTATTCCGTGTCTCATGATCTGCGAGGACCGTTGCGTGCCATAGCGGGGTTTACCGGCTTGCTGCGCGACCGTCATTACGAGACGATCGATGCGGACGGTCGCCGCTGCATCGATCGCGTACTGGCGGGTACGCAAAGAATGTCGAACTTGATCGATGACTTGCTGGAGCTGGGCCGGGTCACGCGGGTCGAAATCAGGCGGCGGCAGGTGGACCTGTCGGAGTATGCGCGCGTGATCCTGGCACGGCTGCGCGAGGCTTCCCCAGAACGGGCAGCCGCGATCGTCATCGAGCCGCAGCTGAGCGTCGCGGGAGATCCCGGGCTGCTGGAGATTGCGCTGGAGAATCTGCTGGACAACGCCTGGAAGTTCACGGCCAGCCGGCCCGTCGCGGAGATCCGCTTCGGTGCGGTGGCCGCGGCTGACATTGCTGGTGACGAAAACGAGAGGACGTTCTTCGTGCAGGACAATGGCGTCGGCTTCGATCCGCGGTATGCGGCGAACCTGTTCGGTGTGTTCCAACGTTTACATGCGGCCGGGGAGTTTCCCGGCACCGGCGTGGGCCTGGCCACGGTCCAGCGTATCGTGCAGCGGCATGGCGGGCGCATCTGGGCGGATGCGGCCGTCGACCGAGGGGCGACGATTTACTTCAGCATTGCCAAGGGGCCGCAATGAGCGAGCGCTACATCCTGCTGGTGGAGGACAACCCGGACGACGAGGAACTGACGCTGCTCAGCCTGCGCAAGAACAACCTGGCGCACGAGATCGTGGTGGTCCGCGACGGGGTGGAGGCCATCGAGTACCTGTTCGCCACCGGCCAGTACGCCAGCCGCGATGTGATGAATGCACCCACGGTGATCCTGCTGGATCTGAAGCTGCCCAAACTCGACGGGCTCGGCGTCCTGAAACGGCTGCGTGCCGACGAGCGCACCCGCAACCTGCCAGTGGTCGTGCTCACGTCCTCCAGCCAGGACGCCGACGTGATCGCCAGCTACAACCTGGGCGCCAACAGCTATGTCCGCAAGCCGGTCGAATTCGGCGCCTTCGTCGAAGCCGTCAGCAGCCTGGGCCTGTACTGGGTGATGCTGAACCGGCCGCCGCCGGTGCACGTGGCCTGATCCACGCGACGGGATTTGACCGCGCCCATCGTCGTCCCTAAACTACGCGCCCCTTCAAACCATATGACGGTTCGTGGGGCCGGCATCGGGCGGTTAGCTCAGCGGTAGAGCACTGCTTTCACACGGCAGGGGTCACAGGTTCAATCCCTGTACCGCCCACCACTCCCTACGATTCGGATGGAAACCCGGCGCCCCATGGTCCGACAAGGCGCCATGGCCATCCGAACTCGCTTCGCTCCCAGTCCCACCGGCATGCTGCACATCGGCGGCGTGCGCACTGCGCTGTTCTCCTGGTTGTATGCGCGCCGGCACAACGGCACCTTCATCCTGCGCATCGAGGACACCGACCGCGAACGCTCCACGGACGAGGCCACGCAGGTCATCCTGGACGGCATGGAGTGGCTCGGCCTGACTGCCGACGAAGGCCCGTTCTACCAGACCCGGCGCATGGATCGATATCGCGAGGTCATCGACCAGTTCCTGAAAACCGGCCATGCGTATCATTGCTACTGCTCCAAGGAAGAGCTGGAAGAGATGCGCAATCGTCAGCTCGCGGCCAAGCAGAAGCCACGCTACGACGGCACCTGCCGGAATCGCACCGAGCCGCGTCCGGGCGTGTCGCCGGTGGTGCGCTTCAAGAATCCGCTCGAGGGCAGCGTCGTCGTCGAGGACGCGATCCACGGCAACGTGGTGTTCGACAACATGGAGCTGGATGACCTGATCATCGCGCGCTCCGACGGCACGCCGACTTACAACTTCTGTGTCGTCGTCGACGACAGCGACATGAACTGCACGCACGTCATCCGCGGCGATGACCATCTCAACAACACGCCGCGCCAGATCAACATGCTCAAGGCGCTGGGTGCCGCGATTCCCATGTATGCGCACGTGCCGATGATTCTGGGTCAGGACGGCGCGAAGCTGTCGAAGCGTCACGGCGCGGTCAGTGTCCTGCAGTATCGTGAGGAGGGCTTCCTGCCGGAGGCGCTGCTCAACTATCTGGTGCGCCTCGGCTGGTCGCACGGCGATCAGGAAGTCTTCTCGATGGAAGAGATGACCCGGCTGTTCGACATCAAGGATGTGAACAAGGCGGCCTCGGCATTCAATCCCGACAAGCTGCTGTGGTTGAACCAGCAGCACATCATGCGCTCGACGCCGGAGCACCTGGCGAAGTATCTGAAGCCGCAGCTCGCCGCGCTCGGCGTGAATGTCACGGACGATCGCAAGTTGGCGGCCGTTGCGAAGTCACAGCAGGAGCGGGCCAAGACGTTGAAGGAAATGGCGCAGAACAGCCGGTTCTTCTTCGAGGACGTGACCAGCTACGACGAGAAGGCCGCGAAGAAAAACCTCGGCGCCGAAGCCGTGGCTCCGCTCAGCACGGTGCTGGCGAAGCTCTCGGCGCTGCCTGAGTGGGTTGCGCCGGCATTGCACGATGCGGTCAACCAGACCGCGACCGAGCTGAACCTCGGGATGGGCAAAGTTGCTCAGCCGATTCGCGTAGCAGTTTCGGGCGGTACCGTATCGCCGCCTATCGATGTCACGCTAGAGGTGCTGGGCCGTGAAGTGACGCTCGCGCGGCTCGAGCGGGCGCTGGCCTACGCGCGCGGGCAGGGTGCATGAAACCCGGGCAAATACAGGCCAGCCGGTAAAATCTGGTGAACGCTCCTTGACAGTCCGGCGCCGCTTCCCTACATTGCGCGCCTCTCGCGTGGGGCTATAGCTCAGCTGGGAGAGCGCTTGCATGGCATGCAAGAGGTCGCCGGTTCGATCCCGGCTAGCTCCACCAAGCCCCGACGTCTCACCAACGTCCCCATCGTCTAGAGGCCTAGGACATTACCCTTTCACGGTAGTAACCGGGGTTCGAATCCCCGTGGGGACGCCATCTCGAGGCGTCGGTGGTTTCTCCCAGCCGCTCGGAGCTGGGAGAAATCTGGAGGGACGTTAAATCCCTCCGAACGCGAACAGGCCACTCGTTCCAGGCAGTGTCGTCAAATCACTGCGCCACTCCAAGAAAACTCTCACTGCTGGCACTCGATATGAGTGCTTCCCGTGTAGGCGCCCCTGTACCCGGCGGCGTCGAAACAAAATCATCAACGAAGATCCGTGAGGCACACTGCAGCCAGCTCACCGACGCTTGGCTGCGGGATGCGGTCCGTTGCAAACGCAAGGTGATCGAGGGCGATTCGCCGAACAGCGCCTTGTAGTTGCGCGCGAATTGGGAGAAGTCCCAGACGCCGAACCTGCTCGCAATACGAGTGACCGTGTCGCAACGAGGGTCCGCGCGCAGCAGCGCAGCTCGTATCTCTCTGAGCTGACGCACTTTGAGCAAGCGGATAGGACCTACGCCAAAGAGCTCGTGAAATATGGCCCGTAGCGTTCGTTCGCTCACCTCGGTGGCCTGGCACAGGTCCTCGATGGTCACGGCCCCGCCGGCTTTGTCCTCGAGCATCGCCAGGGTTCGTGCAACCACCCTGGCGCGGGAGAGCTGCGGACGGCCCCAATGCCGCTTCGTTGTCGACGCCTGACTTTCGTGCACAGCGCTCACCAGTACGCTCAAGGTCTCCGTGACGGCCACGGCGCGACTCGGTGTCTGGAGGCTGGGCCGCTCGGTCTGCGCCAGCATGCGTAGGAGCAGGCGCCTGAGTTTGGAAATATGCGCGATCGGCAGGCGACGGCAAGTCGACGCTCCCGCGATCGGCGCATTGATCAGCTCATGGGGAAGGGTGACGAGGGCCCAACGGCAGGCCGCGCCGTGCGTCAATGTAAATGGGTGGTCGGGTCGACACAGCAGAATGCTGTCGCGGTCGAGTGGCTGGCCATCGATGCGGGTCCGTGAAGGATCGGTCAATGGAATGCCTAGCGTCAGTGCGTGCGGTTTGCCATCTCCAGCGAACGTCGCAGGGCCGCCGATCTGGACTTGCTGAACCCAGAGCCGATCGAGAGCCACCGACTGAATCCACCAGGGCAGGGCACAGCGCGCGGTGGGAATGAAGCGTCCCGACATCCCCTGAATGGCATCGGAGAAATCATCGAGATCTGAGTAAACCGTTTTGGTCACGGGCTGGGGATCACGGCTGAGTGCGAGACGGTCTATTCAGGACGGTTTGCAGGTTTCGGCGAAAAGCAGCGTGCTAACTCATCGTGACGCCCACCTCGAATCCCGTGTCGGTATGACCGGCTGACTCGACGGGTTGACTCGCTGTCGTCACGACCGAAGCAAATCAAGCGTGGTGTCGTTTGGTCCAGGGAGGTCCGGAGAGCTGAAGGAGCCGCTTGGGTGGGCAGGGACGTCGGGCTGTTGATCTTGTCATGACCGAGGAGTGTTGAGTGATTGACTCGGGCCCCGTGATCATTGGCGTTCCATCCACGCAGGGTGAGTCACTCCAGTCGGCGCGTTGCGGACGATTCGCGCCGGAATAACGATCATGGCAGGAGCCCACGGGGTGCGGACGCTGACCGAGGAACAAGCTGTCAAACAGATTGTTCAGACCGTCGAGCGCGCGACGCCCGGAGAGGCCCCGTTCGCGCTGGTGCTGGGCGCCGGCTTCAGCTTCGGCCTGGTGCCCACCGTCAAGCAGCTCATCACGCGTCATCTGCCTCTCTGGGCGCAGGTCAACGGGGATGTGACCGCGTATCGCAAGCGGCTCGAGCAGGTCGAAGATCCCGAGCTCGAGCAGGTGGCCGCGCAGTTCTGGCGCAATTTCGTGCAGGCCAACGAAGGTCGGCAGCTTGGCTTGAAGTTGACCCAAGCGGGATTGCCCGAGGCCAACAGATTCGCCGACGCCTATAAAGCGGTGTTCAGCGCCGATTTCGACAGCGTCATCGGTGCGCCGGCAGATGCACGGAAATTCCAGCGCGCCCTGATGCAACTCGACCGGCCGCGCATGAACGCCGCGCATTTCCTGTTGGCGTCCTTGCTGGGCGCGCAGTCGAGTCGATTCAAATCGAGCGACCAGTTCAGGTTCGCCAGTGCATTCTCGAGATTGATCCTGACGACCAATTTCGATCCGTTCCTGCAGCTCGCGCTGCAGTCCGTCAATCGTCTCTACTACATGAGCGATACGCCGGACCTGGGCGTTAGCGACGAGATCTTTGATGACCACACGGATGCGATTCATCTCGTGTATCTCCACGGCAGTGTTCATCGCCGCGCCCAGGCGGCAACCGACGAAGAGATCCGGGCCATCAAGGATAAAAATGCCCAGACACTGTCGCCGGTGCTGAAGCGACGCGGGGTGATCGTGCTGGGCTACAGCGGTTGGGATGACGCGATCGTCGAGGCGCTGTCTCGTTGCGAGGACTTCGACTATCGCCTGTACTGGTGCGGTCGTGCCGCGGATCCCTTGTCTCCTGGCGCGTTTGGTCCACGAGTGCCGGAGATTCTGCGCAAGCGATCTGCATGCTATGTACTGACCTCCGGCGCCGCCCGTTTCATGCAATTGATCAGCAACGGCCTGGTGCGTGGCTTGCCGCGACTGCTCGATGACCCGGCAGCGCACGTGCGCGGCTTGCTTGAAAGCATCGATTTCAGCGAGCTGGCCGACTTGAAGGAGGCCGAGGAGCGCAAGTTGGTGGAAGCCCTGGGCAGCATCATCGATCTCACGGATCGAGTCAGCCCGGCAGGGTACGCTCAACCCTCCTCACCGCATCCTCTCGAGGCCGCGAGAGCTCGCGCGATCAGCGTATTGACGTCGATCTCCTCGACCTTTCGGCCATCGGGTGCTGAATGCTCCAGCACGGTCTCCGAGCTGCCGGTGGGGGAAGAAGTGGATCGGCTCATCGAGTCGGCACAGCTGGCGATCGGGCTTGGCGCTCACAGCGAGGCAGTTTCTTATTGCAGCGAGGCGTTGCGAGGCGACGTGACCGATGTGAACAAGCTCGCCACGCTATGGCACCTCAAGGCCCAGGCGCATTTTGGACTGCGACAGTTCGATGAGGCGATCGAGCAGTGGGGTGCCATCATCGAGCTGCCAGGGGTGGCGTGGCAGCGCGTTGCCAACGCGCTCATGCACCGTGGCAAGGTCTACTCGATCAGAGAACGATTGCAACAGGCGCTCGTAGACTTCAGCCAGATCATCGAGCGAACGCCGCGCAACGAAGTCGCTGGGCATGCCAATGAGATCTTGGCGGCGGCACTGATCAACCGAGCGGCGACGTTCGCGCAACTCAAGAATCACGAGGCGGAGCTGTCCGACTATCATCGCGTCATCGAGGATCTGCCGGGAGTCTGCGGCAGTACGTTGGCCGCGGCGCTGTTTCATCGCGCCCATGCGCTGTCGCGGCTGGGACGGTTCGAGGAGGCAATACGCGACTTCAGCCTCGTCATCAAGATGCCCGATACCGATGGCGAGTATCGCCGTCGAGCCGCCGTGGAGCGGGGCTTCGCCTCGGCGGAGTTACATCGCAGAGGTGGCGGCGGTGGCAGCGGGCAAGCGGTCGCGTGATAGCCGCGACAGGCGACTCCAGGAAGCGCTCGGATGGTCGAATGCTAGGGCATCAAGCTGCGCTCAGGCGGTACTGCGAGTCTCCAAACGTCTCAATCACGACATCGTCCGCAACGCGGGTGGGGAAGCTCGTGGATGGCTGCGGCGTATTGAGGATGCCGTGCTCGGTCCACACCGCGCGATTCGCTTTGGTTTCGGCGCGAATCTGCTTGTTACGTTCGCGGCTGCGCTCGGTTTTGTACGGTCGGTCGTGATGGATGTGCACGCAGATCGCCGAGTAGCGAATCTGCACGCCCTTGATGCCCGCATTGGTCAGGCGTTCGCCAAACTCGCGATCCTGCGCCCAGTAGGCCATGCGTTCGTCGTGGCCATTGACCTTGAGTAGATCGGTGCGCCAGCAGGAGGCGTTGTGACCGTTCCAGGTCGGGCGCGTCGGCGTGATGGCATTCATGAGCTTGGCGTGCCAGCCACGGGCTCGTAGTTTGCCGAGCTTGGCGGAACCAGGTGTACCGTTCGCCAGCAGCCATTCCGGGCTGGTTGCCTGGCCATTGAAAATGACTTCCGGCGTGAGCCTCCTGCTGGTTTCCTCGGTCAGCTTGAAATAACCGCCCGAGAGGAAGTGGCCGGGGCGTGCCAGGGATGCGTGAGTCGCGACGAAGTCGGCGCGAGGTACGCAATCGCCGTCCGAGAAAATCAGATAATCCGCAGCGGTCGCGAGCGCGGCCTGGTTCAGGATGCGGCATTTACGAAAGCCGATGTCTGGCTGCCACACGCGTCGGATGTTGAGCCCATAGGCGTGGGCTGCTCGTTCGATGACCTCTCTGGTGGCAGCG
>Ga0065721_10006417_pt1 | contig 14105 bp, 11 predicted proteins | sample Mesricmetagenome_FD_59108 | JGI IMG/M metagenome (GOLD analysis project Ga0065721, IMG submission 59108) | Mesophilic microbial community from rice straw/compost enrichment Sample: eDNA_1 v2 (version 2) | ecosystem: Engineered > Solid waste > Grass > Composting > Bioreactor | place: USA: Davis... | reverse complement strand
TGGCCAGCACGCCGCGGCGCGTGACGCCGTCGGTCGCGGGGTCGCTGTCGGGGGCGGCGCCTCGTCGTGGTCGCCGCAGGCGGGCGATCAGCAGGGCGCCCGCCACGGCCGCCCCCGCGCCCGCGATGAGCGAGGGCACCGGAGAGAGCAGTCCCGCGTCGGCGCGCGTCATCGACACGACGGCGCCGAGAACGCCCAGACCCGCGAGCACGACGCGCCCCCACGGCGGACGACGGTTCTCGAGCGCCCCGGCCGCTCCCGCGACGATCAGCAGCAGCACCGCGATGCCGACGAGAAGGGCGGCCTTGTCGCCCGTCCCGAAGAGGTCGATGGCGAGGTCTTTCGCCCAGGCCGGGGCGAGGTCGATCATCGCGCCCCCGATCACCGCGAACGGACTCGCCGACGGAGCCGCGATCGCCGCGGCCAGCTCGCCGAGCCCCGCCCCGAGCACGGTCGCGGCGACCCCCGCGACGACGGCGGGCAGATCACGCAGGCGGGAGGAAGCGGGGGCCACCCTCGGAGCATAGGGAGCGCGCGAGACCCCGGCGCCGACGGGGGCGGAACTCACAGACAATCGGCATCCGCCGATCCGGCCTGAGAGCCACCGAGGGGGCGCGCAGGAATCAGGATGCCGCCCGCCCGCGCCCCCGCACCCCCGCGGTAGCGTTCACCCCATGCGCGAGAGCCTGCGACAGGTGCGGCGCCCGGCTGCGGAGGGGGCGCCCGCCTTCGACCTGACGTACGTGCGTTCGGGGCCGCGCGGGGCGACGCCGGTGGTCGTGATCCCGGGAGGCCCGGGGTTGGCGTCGGTGCTGCCGTACCGGGGGCTGCGTCGACGGGCGTCGGAGGGCGGCCTCGACCTCGTGATGATCGAGCACCGCGGGGTCGGCCGGTCGCGCCGCGACCTCGACGGACGCCTCCTCCCGCCCGCGGCGATGCGCATCACCGCCGTGCTCGACGATGTGGCCGCGGTGCTGGACGCGGAGGGCATCGAGCGTGCGGTGATCGTCGGCTCGTCGTACGGCAGCTATCTCGCGATGGCGTTCGGGGCGCGGCATCCGGGGCGCGTGGCGTCCATGCTGCTCGATTCCGCCCTGCAGTCGGCCCACGACGTCGACCTCGAGCGCGCGACGGTGCGGCGGTTGTTCTGGGACGCCGACGACGACATGGCCCGCGGAGTCCGGCGTCTCGTGGCGGCGGGGGTGTCGGAGCGCATCGTGCTCGACGTCGTGCGGGCCGCGTACGAGCTCGGCGGAACCGATCTCGTCCATCCGCTCGTGCGCCACGAGCCCGGCCTCGCGTGGCGCGCGCTCACCGCGTACGCGACGCGCGACGCCGAGATCGCCGACATCCCGCGCATCTACGAGTTCGACCTCGTGGGGACGATCGCGTTCCGCGAGCTCGGCTACGGCGGCATCCTCGACGGTCATCCGCTCGACCCGGTGCGCACGTACCTGCCCCTCGCCGCGCGGTACCCCTCGTTCGCGGGCGAGCCGTACGACCTGCTCGCCGCGGTGTGCGCGTTCGAGTGGCCGCTCGTCGTGCTCTCGGGCGACCGCGACCTGCGCACCCCGCCCGCGATCGCCGAGCGCGTCGTCGCCGCGGCTCCGGATGCCGTCCTCGTGCGCCTGCGCAACGGACACAGCGCCCTCGACACCCACCCGATGGCGCTGCTGAACGCGACGCGTCGTCTCGTCCGCGGCGAGAAGGACCGTTTCCCCGGCGACGAACCGGCCCTGGAACGCCTGCGTCGCACGGGTCTGTCGGCGTCGTTCCCCCGGCTCCTGGTGCACATCGCCCGCCTCGACGCCCTGCTGCGGCGGCGGGTCCTGCGTCGCCGCTGACCCCGGCCGGAGGGTCCCGGCATCCGCCGTATCGGTCTCGCTGGGGGCTCCCGGACGGCCAACCGTCCTGCGGACCCCGGCCGGACGATCGTCCTGTGGGACCCCGGCGGCCGACCGTCCTGCGGAGGCGGCAGCCGACACGCCAAAATCCCGGGTCGCCCGCCGGCCCAGTCGCACTCGTCTCCGCACGACGGCTGCGGCGACACGGCCGAACGAGGCGCGAGGGCCCGCCCGGTGGTGCAGCGGTCGAGCGGCGGTGTCAAGGATCTATCCCGCTGCGTTTCGCGCGCCGAGGGTGAGCCCGTGAACGACGGCGACCATCCCCGCTTCCCCCTGCTCTGTCCTCCCGGTTCGGCGGACCTCGACGGCGTCCGAGCGACCCTGGATCGGGCGGATGCCGCGCGCGACGCGCTCGGCTCCGACCTCGCCGCCACGCTCGCCTGGGTGCGCGGCGTCACCCGGCCGGCCTCGCTCGCGGCGACCTGGGAGCTACTCGCCGGGGTCGCCGCCCGCGACGTCGCCGCGGCCCGCATGCTGGAACCTCACCTCGACGCGCTCGCCATCCTCGACGAGGCGGCCGATGCGGGGGTGAGGCCCGCTCTCGACACGAGCGGCTCGTGGGGCGTCTTCGCGGCCGAGGCCCCCGGCGCGCGCCTCGAGGCGCGCCGAGACGGCGGCACGTGGACGCTGCACGGGACGAAGCCCTGGTGCTCCCTCGCCGCCGATCTCGACCGCGCGCTCGTGACCGCCTGGGTCGCCGACGACCGGCGGCAGCTGTTCGCGCTCGACCTGCGCGACCCCGCGGTGTCGGCGCGGTCGGGCCCGTGGCACGCCCGGGGTCTCGACCGCGTCGTGAGCGCGCCGATCGACGTCGAGGGCGCCGTCGTCGTCCCGATCGGCGAGCCCGGCTGGTACCTGGAGCGCCCCGGCTTCGCCCACGGCGCCGTCGGGGTGGCGGCCTGTTGGTGGGGAGGGGCGATTCCGGTGCGCGAGGCGCTCGCCGCGGCCGCCGCGAACGCGCGGGCAGACCAGCTCGCACGCGTGCACCTCGGCCGTGTCGATGTCGTGCTCTGGGCGGCCCGCGCCGTGCTCGTCGACACCGCACGCGTCTTCGACGCCGGGTCGTCGGCATCCGAGGGACTGCGCGCGCACCGTGCCCGCGCGGTGGTCGCGGACGCCGTCGAGGCCACCCTCGCCGGGGCCGCCCATGCCCTGGGTCCTGCACCCCTGACGGTCGACCGGTCGCACGCGCAGCGGGTCGCCGATCTGCAGGTGTACGTGCGGCAGCACCACGCCGAGCGCGACCTCGCCCGCATCGGCGCCGACATCGCGGCGGGAGCCGGGGCATGGTGAGCTTCGACCATCGCGACCCGGGCACGGACGAGGGCGCGTGGGCCGGGGTCCTGCGAGACGGTCTGCCCGCGATGGAGCTCGACGTCGACCGCCTCGTCGTCGTCGCCGCCCACCCCGATGACGAGACCCTCGGGGCGGCGGGCCTGATCGCCACGGCGGCGGCCCGTGGCATCGGGATCGATCTGCTCGTCGTCACCGACGGCGAGGGCTCCCATCCCGACTCGCTCACGCACAGCCCCGCGACCCTCGCGCTCCTGCGGCGTCGGGAGCTGCGCGCGGCGGCGGCGATCGTCGGCGCCGAGCGCGAGCCGATGTTCCTCGGACTGCCCGACGGCGGCACCGACGCACACCGGGGTGCCGTCGCGGCGGCGCTCGATCGCGCTCTCGACCGCGCTCTCGAGGAGGCCCCGGGCGAGCGCATTCTGGTGGTGTCGCCGTGGCGCGGCGACGGGCATCGCGATCACCGGGTGGTGGGCGAGGTCGTCGAGGCCGTGTGCGGGGCCCGTGGCGTCAGATCGCGCGCCTTCCCGATCTGGCTCTGGCACTGGGGCGGCCCCGCCGACGTGCCGTGGGAGCGAGCCGAGCGCGTCGTTCTCGATGTCGGGGCGCGGGATGCCAAGGCCCGGGCGATCCAGGCGCACGTCACTCAGCTGCATCCGCTGTCGGCCGCCCCGGGCGACGAAGCCCTGCTGCACGAGCGGATGCGGGCGCACTTCGACCGGGATGTCGAGGTGTTCTTCGCCCCGGCGGCCGAGGCCGCCCCGTCGGCGGCGGACCGAGCCGAGATCCGCGGCGGGGCGAGAACCATCGGCCAGGACTACTTCGACGACATGTTCGCGCGACACGACGATCCCTGGGGGTTCGACTCGCGGTGGTACGAGGAGCGCAAGAGGGCGGTGCTCCTGGCCGCGCTCCCTCGTCGGCGCTATCGCACGCTGTTCGAGGCCGGGTGCGCGACCGGAGCCCTGACCGAGGCCCTCGTCGAACGCGCGGAGCGGGTGCTCGCCGTCGACCTCGCCCCCGCCGCTCTCGAGCGCGCCCGGTCGCGTCTCTCCGCGCACCGGACCGTCCAACTGCGTCGGGCGACCTTGCCCGCCGAGTGGCCGGAGGGGGAGTTCGACCTCGTCGTGCTGTCGGAAGTGGCCTACTACTGGGCGGGCGACGACCTCGATCGGGGCCTGACGGCGGCCGTGTCCGCGCTGACCGCCGATGGGCATCTCGTCGCCTGCCACTGGCGGCATCCGGTCGCCGAATACCCGCGCAGCGGCGACGAGGTGCACGCGGTGATCGCAGCGACGCCCGGTCTGACCCGCCTCGTGCGGCATGAGGAGGAGGACTTCCTCCTCGAGGTGTTCGGGCGCGCGGGGGCCCGGTCCGTCGCGGGCGAAGCGGGGCTCGTCCCGTGAGGGCGGTCGCGGTGGTGGTCCCGGCACACGACGAGGAGGCGCTGATCGGTCGGTGCCTCGCCTCCGTCGAGCGGGCGGTGGCGCACGCCCGCGAGCGGGAGCACGACCTGCGCACGGTGGTCGTGGTCGCGCTGGACACGTGCACCGACACCACGGCTCCGCAGGTGCGCCGCCGGGGCATCGAGACGGTGGAGCTGACCGCGCGGCGCGTCGGCACCGCCCGCCGGGCCGGCGTCGCGCGGGCCCGGCGCCTGCTCGGGAGCGAGGGGGCCGACACCTGGATCGCGATGACGGATGCCGACACCGTCGTGCCCCGCGACTGGATCACGCATCAGCTCGACCTGATGGACGCCGGCGTCGATCTGGTCCTGGGGACGGTGCGTCCCGACTTCGCCGATCTGAGCGCCGGTCATGTCGCGTATTGGCGCGCGACGCACCGGCGCGGTGAACCGGCCGGCAACGTGCACGGGGCGAATCTCGGCGTCCGCGCGAGCGTCTATGCCCGAGCGGGTGGCATCCCTCGCCTCGCGGAGCACGAGGACGTCGCCTTCGTCCGCGCCGTCCGGGCGATCGGTGCTGCCGTGCACGCGAGCGATGTGCACGAGGTGGAGACCTCCGGACGGTTCGCGGGGCGCACCCCGGCGGGGTACGCCGCATTCCTGCGGATGGTGCACGAGCGGATCGAGGGCCCGCCGCTCGCCGAGACCCGCGCGTGACGCACGGGGCGGGGGCTCGTCAACCACCTCGGTGAGCCGCGTCCCGCACCGCAGACTGACCGTCTCCCCCGGAACGAGAGGCACCACCATGAAGGCACTGACCTGGCAGGGCACGCGCAGAGTGAGCGTCGAGGACGTCCCCGACCCGCAGATCCTCGAGCCCACCGACGCGATCGTCAAGATCACCTCCACCGCGATCTGCGGGTCCGACCTGCATCTGTACGAACTGTTCGGCCCCTTCATCGACAAGGGCGACGTGCTCGGCCACGAACCGATGGGCGTGGTCGTCGAGGTCGGCTCCGCCGTGACGGCGCTCGCGGTCGGCGACCGGGTCGTCGTGCCGTTCAACATCTCGTGCGGCCACTGCTTCATGTGCCGTCGCGGTTTGCAGTCGCAGTGCGAGACCACGCAGGTGCGCGAGTACGCCAGCGGAGCGGCCCTGTTCGGCTACACGAAGCTCTACGGACAGGTGCCGGGCGGCCAGGCCGAGTACCTGCGCGTGCCCCTGGCCGACTACAACCACATCCGCGTCGGCGACGACCTCCCCGACGACCGCTACCTCTTCCTCAGCGACATCGTCCCCACCGCCTGGCAGGGCGTGCAGTACGCGAACGTCCCCGAGGGCGGCACGCTCGCGGTGATGGGCCTCGGCCCGGTCGGACAGTTCGCGGCCCGCATCGGCGTGCACCTCGGGTACCGCGTGCTGGCGATCGAGCCCGAGCCTGAGCGTCGCGCCCTGGCCGAGCGCCACGGCATCCTTACCTACGACCTCACCGACACGGTCGTCGACGAGCTCGTCGACCTCACCGAGGGGCGCGGAGCGGATGCCGTCGTGGATGCCGTGGGCATGGAGGCGCACGGCAACGGCGGCATCAAGCTGGCCCAGAACGCCGTGGGGCTGCTGCCTGACGCCCTCGCGCAGAAGGTGATGGACAAGGCGGGCCTCGACCGACTGGCCGCGGTCTACGCCTCGATCGACCTCGTGCGCCGCGGGGGGACGGTGTCGCTGAGCGGCGTCTACGCGGGGGAGGCCGACATCCTGCCGATGAAGACGATGTTCGACAAGCAGCTGAACCTGCGCATGGGGCAGTGCAACGTCAAGCGGTGGATCGACGATCTGCTCCCGCTCGTCGAGGACCCCGCCGATCCCCTCGGCGTCATGGATCTCGTCACCCACCACGCCCCGCTCGAGGACGCCCCGCGCCTGTACGAGACGTTCCAGAAGAAGGAGGACGGCTGCATCAAGGTCGTGCTGCGCCCGGGTTCGTGAGGCCCCGCCCGGCCGGTCAGGGTCGCCGAGACTGCATCCAGCTGACGAATCTCTCGCAGAGAGCGGGGATTTCGTCAGCGCGATGCGGTCTCGCGGACCGGCGCGCGCGGCTCGGCGCGCGCTGCCCGGACCGCGGCGCGGGAAACCTACACGCGACCCGCGTGCACGGCCTCGAGGGCGTCGGCGTCGGCCGGGCTCATCCCCTCGATGGGCTCGCCGTTCCACACGATGTCGTCGCCGAGGGCCGCGAGGATCTCCTTGCGGTCGCCGTGCGAGATCTTGGCGCCGTGAACGAGGGTCGCGGGACTCCACAGCATCGCCGCGTCGTCCCACCAGCCCGCCCCCACGTCGCGCACGTGCAGCAGGTCGTGCAGCGTGCGGGGGAGGTGCGAGAGGGGTTCGGTGAACGCGTCGGCGAGCACGGCGAGGGTGATCTGCCGCTCGGTTCCGGGGATCGCCACGACCGGCTCCGCCAGTTCGCCCTGGATCGCCCGCGAGACGTCGTCGGCGTCGAGCAGGATGACGCCGTTCGTGGGCCGCGGGTTGCACTCGATGATCTTGTAGTCGGGGGCGGCCGCGCTGCCGTGGTCGACGAAGTCGAAGGAGATCTGCCCGGTGAAGCCGGGATCGAGGGCGTCGACCAGCTGCTGCGTGTAGCGGAGGGTGTCGGTGCTGTCGACGGCGACGAAGGCGATCGCCGTCGAGTGCGCCCACTGCTCCGCGGCCTTGTACGTGGTGTGCGCCTGCACGCGGCCGTCGACGACGACGCTGTAGGTGCACACCATCGGCCCGTCGACGAACGGCTGCACGAGCCACGGCTGCTCGGGGGTCGGGACGCACTCCTCGACCGGGACCCTGCCCGCGAGGGGGCCGGTGTTCGTCAGCAGTCCCACGCCGCCGCGCGAGAAGGCGGCGCGGGCGAAGTAGCGGGGGAAGGAGTCGATCGCCTCGCGCAGTTCGCCGGGCGAGGTGACGACGACGGTCTCGGGGATGGGCACGGCGGCATCCTGAGCCAGGCGCTGGAAACTCGCCTTGTCGTGCAGGCGGGCGAGGTCGGCGAAGCTCCCGGCGTACAGGCGCACGCGGGCGGGGAGGTCGGCGACGCGGGCGGCGAGGTAGAAGACCTCCTCGAACGTGGGGATGATCACGTCGATCTCGTGCTCGTCGACGTAGGCGCTCACCGCGGCGATGAAGGCGTCGGTGGCGAACCGCGGTGACGGCGTCGCCAGGTGTCCGGAGAGGAACCGCGAGTGATTGCCCACGGCGCCGTCGTAGGTGTCGCTCGCGTAGACCGTGTGTCCGACGCTGCCGAGCTTTCGGATGAGATCGAGGGCGAACGTGTTACGAGAACTGGTGACGAGCACGCGCATGGAGGCACCCCTGGTCGTAGCGGCGGACGTTGGCCGTCACTCTATCCACGCGGGTGGGACCGCGTGAGGGAAACGTCTCCGCAACACGGCGCTGAGTAGAGTCTCAGCATGGGTGACCTGTTCGACGGTTACGGCTCCACGCTGGCGCCGCGCAAGACCGCTTCCGGCATCCCGGCGTACGACGAGATGTTCGGCCTGCCGGCTTCGGCCGGGGATGCCGCCCCCTCTCGCGAGGCGTACCGGGAGCTCTACCAGACGCTCGCGCAGATGACCCAGGAGGAGCTGCGCGGCCGCACCGAGTCGCTGGCGAGTTCTTACCTAGCACAGGGCGTCACGTTCGACTTCGCGGGCGAGGAGCGGCCCTTCCCCCTCGACGCCGTCCCCCGCGTGATCGCGTACGACGAGTGGTCGCGCATCGAGGCGGGCGTGAAGCAGCGCGTCCGGGCGCTCGAGGCGTTTCTCGACGACGCCTACGGCAACCAGCACTGCGTGCGCGACGGCATCCTGCCGGCGGGTCTCATCTCGTCGTCGCAGTATTTCTACCGTCAGGCCGCCGGCATCCGCAGCGCCAACGGCGTGCGCATCCAGGTGTCGGGGATCGATCTCATCCGCGACGAGCACGGCGAGATGCGCGTGCTCGAAGACAATGTGCGGGTGCCCTCGGGCGTCTCGTACGTCATCTCCAACCGCCGCGTCATGGCGCAGACGCTGCCCGAGCTGTTCGTCTCGATGCGCGTGCGCCCCGTCGGCGACTACCCCAACAAACTCCTCGCGGCGCTGCGCGCGTCCGCCCCGCCCGGGATCGACGACCCGAACATCGTCGTGCTCACCCCGGGTGTCTACAACTCGGCGTACTTCGAGCACACGCTGCTCGCGCGCCTCATGGGCGTCGAGCTGGTCGAGGGCCGCGACCTGCTGTGCATCGGCGGCAAGGTGTTCATGCGCACGACCCGCGGTCCGCAGCGCGTCGACGTCATCTACCGCCGCGTCGACGACGACTTCCTCGACCCGCTGCAGTTCCGCGCCGACTCGATGCTCGGAGCGCCCGGACTCATGCTCGCCGCGCGCCTGGGCAACGTCACGATCGCCAACGCGGTGGGCAACGGCGTCGCCGACGACAAGCTGCTCTACACGTACGTGCCGGATCTCATCCGCTACTACCTCGCCGAGGAGCCCATCCTGAAGAACGTCGACACGTGGCGTCTCGAGGATCCGGGCGCGCTCGAGGAGGTGCTCGACCGCCTGCCCGAGCTCGTGGTCAAGCCCGTCGACGGCTCCGGCGGCAAGGGGCTCGTCGTGGGCCCCGACGCCTCGCCCGCCGAACTCGACGCGCTGCGCAAGCGCCTGCTCGCCGACCCCCGCGGCTGGATCGCGCAGCCCGTGGTGATGCTCTCGACCATCCCCACGCTCGTCGAAGACGGCATGCGCCCCCGCCACGCCGATCTGCGCCCGTTCGCCGTGAACGACGGCGACGACATCTGGGTGCTGCCCGGCGGCCTCACCCGCGTGGCCCTGCCCGAGGGGCAGCTCGTGGTCAACTCCAGCCAGGGCGGCGGCTCGAAGGACACCTGGGTGGTCGGCGGTTCGGCCCCCTCGCACGTCGAGTACGGCCAGGGCAACGGCGTCTCGGGTCTCGTCGCCGACCAGGCGGCGGTCACCGAGGCGATCCCGATCATCTACGACGGCCAGCCCGCGCCGACCACCTCGCCGCGCGACCCGCGACCGGGCGCCGGCAAGGAGCAGCAGGAGCAGCAGCAGCAGGATGCCGCGGTGCAGCACGGTCCGCAGGCGGAGCAGCAGCAGCAGCAACAGGCGTTCGCGGTGGGCACGGACCCTTCGACAAGCTCAGGGTCCTCGGGGGGCTCAGGGTCCTCGGTCGCGCCCGCGGGTGAGGGACGGGAGCAGGGATCATGCTGAGCCGCATCGCGGAGAGCCTGTTCTGGATCGGGCGCTACATCGAGCGCAGCGACGGGACCGCCCGCATCCTCGACGTGCACCTGCAGTTGCTGCTCGAGGATCCGTGGATCGACGAGGACACCGCCTGCCGGTCGCTGCTGAGCGTCATGGGCTCGGCGTGGCCCGAGAACGTCGACACGGTGCGCCGCGACGACGTGCTCGCGCGCCTGGCCGTGGACCGGATGAACCCCTCGAGCATCGCGTACTCGCTCACCGCGGCGCGCGAGAACGCCCGCCGCGCGCGCGAGATCGTCTCCACCGAACTGTGGGAGATCCTCAACACCACCAACTCGCGCATGCCGCGGCGGCTGCAGACCGACAAGGTGCACGAGTTCTTCCAGTGGGTTCGCGAGCGCGCGGCCCTCGCGATCGGCATCGTCGACTCCTCCACGAACCGCGACGAGGCGTGGCAGTTCTTCACGCTCGGGCGCAGCATCGAGCGCACCGACATGACCGCGCGCCTGCTCGCCACGCGCTCGCTCACCGAGGTCTCCGGTCCGTCGTGGACGACGATCCTGCGCTCGTGCGGCGCGTACGAGGCGTACCTGCGCACGTACCGCGGCATGCCGAGCGCCCGCAACGCGGCCGAGTTCCTCCTGCTGGACCGCCTGTTCCCGCGCTCGATCATCTACTCGATCCAGCGCGCCGAGGACTGCATGAGCGCGATCGACCCGCGCGCCGATCGCGTCGGGCACTCCAACACGGTGCTGCGCGCCCTCGGGCAGATCCGCAACGACCTCGAGTACCGCCCGGTCAGCGACATCCTCGCGGAGCTGCCCGAGCACATGCAGCGCGTGCAGACGGTCACGCGCGAGGCCTCGGAGGCGATCCGCTCGCGGTTCTTCCCGACGCAGGCCGAGCCGAGCTGGATCGGGGAGATCTCATGACGGATGCCGTGACCACCGGCCGGACGACAACCTCGGGGGGCAGTCGATGAAGCGCCTGCGCATCGAGCACCAGACCGGCTTCGTGTACCCGGGCGACGTCGTCGCCTCGTACAACGAGGCGCGGATGCTGCCGCACTCGACCGAGAGCCAGTTCGTGCTGAGCTCGTCGCTCGACATCGAACCCTCGACGTCGGTCAACCAGTACGTCGACTACTTCGGCACGCGCGTCGCGGCCTTCGACGTGCTCTCTCCGCACGCCGCGCTCACGATCACGGCGCGCTCTCTCGTCGAGGTGCGGCCTCGGCCCATCGAGCACGCCGACATCACGTGGGAGCAGCTCGCCGCCGAGGCGGAACGTTCGATCACGACGGTCGAGCAGCTCACGCAGACCCGTCGGACGGCGCCGCATCCCGAGGTCGCCGAGCTGGCGCGCTCGATCGCGGCGCAGCACGATCGTCCGGGACCGGCGGCGCACGCGATCGCCGAGGCCATCGGCGACGCGATCGACTACATGCAGGGCGTGACGGGCGTGCACTCGACCGCGGTCGACGCGTGGGAGGCCCGCAAGGGCGTCTGCCAGGACATCGCCCACATCGCCATCGGAGCGCTCCGCGAGGTCGGCATCCCGGCCCGCTACGTCTCGGGCTACCTGCACCCCAAGCCGTCCGCCGAGGTCGGCGAGGCCGTCACGGGGGAGTCGCACGCCTGGGTCGAGTGGTTCGCGGGGGACTGGCAGGGCTTCGACCCGACGAACAACATCGAGATCGGCGACCGGCACGTGCTCGTCGGCCGCGGCCGCGATTACAACGACGTGCCGCCGCTGCGGGGCGTCTACGCCGGTCCCGGCAAGAGCAACCTCAAGGTGAAGGTGACGATCACGCGCGAGACGTGACTCGGGTCCCGCGTCGACCGACCCGGGACGAGTGCGGTCAGGCCGACGCGGGGCCGACGGCCTCGGCCAGACGCGCCTGCACCTCCTGGTGCAGGTCGACGAGGCTGCCCGACTCGCCGCGGTCGACGCGGCGCGCCCACTCGTCGAGGGTGGTTCGCATCTCGAGCCCGGCCACGCCGGCGGCGGTGCGCACCTCGAGGTCGGTGCGTCCGATGCGTTCGGCGATCTCGGGGACGAACCGATCGGATGACGTGACCTCGCGCCGGATGGCGGCGCCTAGCAGTCCCGGTTCGTGGGCGATGAGCCGGCGCACGCGCAGGTAGCGCTCGCGCGCCCGGGGGTCGGCATCCAGGTTCTGCAGTTCGCGGGCGAAGACCGCGCGCAGGCCGGTCATGAGCGCGGGGATGTCGTCACCCGCCGCTCCGAGTCCCTGCAAGGCCGCGACGAAGCGTTCGTCGTCGATGAAGACGGCGTCTTCCTTCGTGCCGGCCAGACGGAAGAACGTGCGGGGCGAGACACCCGCGCGCGCCGCGATCTCGTCGACCGTGGTGCCCGCGACGCCCTTCTGCTCGAACAGGTCGAGGGCCGCGGTGCAGATCTCGATCGAGGTCTCACGGCGACGGCGGTCGCGCAGACCCTCGACGGGGGCCGCAGGAGTGCTCATATCCGATACAGTAGTCGATGTCTTATTGGCAGTAACTGCCAACATGTCTTTCTCTGCTCAGATTGGTCGTCCATGGTCTCCACCGGAACCGTCCCCACCGCCCCGCCCGGCGCCACCGCGAAGCCCGCGGTACGCCCGGGCGCCGTCATCGCCCTCCTCGTGGTCGCCGCTTTCGTCGTCATCCTGAACGAGACGATCATGGGCGTCGCCCTGCCCGAACTCATGCGCGAACTCGACATCACCGCCGCCACCGCCCAGTGGCTGACCACCGCGTTCCTGCTGACGATGGCGGTGGTCATCCCGACGACCGGCTTCCTCATCCAGCGCTTTCCCCTGCGAACCCTCTTCTTTACCGCCATGGGGCTGTTCACCCTCGGCACGGTGATCGCCGCGATCGCCCCCGGGTTCGGCGTGCTGTTGATTGGTCGCATCGTGCAGGCCTCGGGCACGGCGATCATGATCCCGCTGCTGTTCACCACCGTGCTCAACGTCGTGCCCGCGAACCGTCGCGGACGCATGATGGGGCTCATCTCGATCGTCATCTCGGTCGCCCCCGCCGTGGGTCCCACCGTGTCGGGACTCATCCTGTCGGCGTTCCCGTGGCGCGCGATGTTCATCGTGATGGTGCCGATCGCGCTGGTCGCGATCGCCCTCGGGGCGCGCTGGGTGCAGAACCTCACCGAGACGCGCCGGGTGACCCTCGACGTGGTCTCGGTGGTGCTCTCGGCCCTCGCGTTCGGCGGACTGATCTTCGGCCTGTCCAGCATCGGAGAGGCCGCCGGCGGCCACGCCCTGGTGCCGATCTGGATCCCGCTCGCCGTCGGCGCGGTCGCGNTCGCCGCNTTCGTCGTGCGCCAGCTGCGTCTCGGGGCNACCGATCGCGTGCTGCTGAACCTCGCGGTGTTCCGGCACTCGACCTTCANCGTCGCCGTCNTCCTGGTGGTCGTCGCGATGACGACGCTGTTCGGCGTGCTGATCCTGCTGCCGCTGTACCTGCAGAACGTCCTGGGGCTCGGCACCCTCCCCACCGGTCTCATGCTGCTGCCCGGCGGACTGCTCATGGGGCTCATNGCCCCGCTCGTCGGCACCCTCTTCGACCGCTTCGGCGCACGCCCNCTCGTNCTGCCGGGTGCCGTCGTGGCGGCCGTGGCCCTGTGGGGCTTNGCGACCCTCTCGGCGTCGACGCCCATCGGTTTCGTGATCGCCGTGCACTGCGTGCTGAGCCTGGGGCTGGCGTTCATGTTCACCCCGCTCATGACCTCGGCGCTCGGCTCGCTGCCGCCGGTGCTCTACCCGCACGGATCCGCCATCGTGTCGACGGTCCAGCAGCTCGCGGGCGCCGCGGGCACGGCGCTGTTCGTCACGCTCATGACCGTGGGGGCGGCCTCCGCGGCATCCGAGGGCAGCGGGATCGTGGAGGCCACGGCCTCCGGCATCCACACCGCCTTCTTCGTCGCGGCGTGCCTGTCGCTCGCGGTGATCGTGCTCGCCGCGTTCGTGCGGACGCCGAAGCCGGCCGAGGGCGTGCAGGGGGTGCCGGGGCACTGAGGGGTCGCCACCTGTCCACCTCGGAGTACAAGGGCAAGGTCGCGCTCACCGGTCTGGGAACGCCCATCCAACTGCGCGAGTACGTGCAGGACGGCACCATCACCGCGTTCGCGCTGTGGAACCCGGCCGACCTCGGCTACCTGTCGGCCTACGCGACGAAGGCGCTGATCGACGGCACGATCACGGGCAAGGAGGGCGA
>Ga0065721_10051611_pt1 | contig 14109 bp, 23 predicted proteins | sample Mesricmetagenome_FD_59108 | JGI IMG/M metagenome (GOLD analysis project Ga0065721, IMG submission 59108) | Mesophilic microbial community from rice straw/compost enrichment Sample: eDNA_1 v2 (version 2) | ecosystem: Engineered > Solid waste > Grass > Composting > Bioreactor | place: USA: Davis... | reverse complement strand
GCGCCTCTTCCCAGGGCTTGCCGGTAGCCTTGTCGGTGAAGAGGTAGAGGCTTTCCGGATCGCGGGCGGTGTCGATCAGGTCGCGGGTGCGCTGGCTCACGCGGACGGTGACGTAGGAGTTCGTCTTCGACTGCCAGAACCGGAAAGCGCCGTCTTGATACTCGGCGCCATGGCGGAAGAGGCGGGCGTCGGTGACGCGCTGGCCGATCTCCCACAGAGCCGAGATCATCGCCGCGATAGAGGGCTGGCCCTGCGCGGTGCAGGCCTCGATATAGAACTCGACGTCCTCGGCCTCCCAGATCGTCACCGAGGATTCCGGCGCACCCATCTTCACCGTGTCGAGCGGGTTGCTCGTCCGCCATTCCAGCTGAATGGCCCGGTCCATGAGCATCGAGAGGACGATCTTCAGGTGCCGGCGCGTGGTGGGCCGATCGTCGTAGTGGGCCAGGAACGCCTCGATCGCCTCCAGCTTGATCCGATCTACCGGCTTGTGGCCGTTCGCCGCCGACCACGCGTTGATGAGGCCGGCGTGATAGAGGTAGCCCTTCTGCGTCTTCGGCTTCTTGTCCTTGAACCGCTGGGTGTTCTGCCAGGACCGGATGAGCTCGGGCATGGACCTGGACGGCGTCGGCGCCGCTCGGCCCATCCTGGCGGCTCTGAGGCGGTCTAGGAGGCGCTTTGCGTCAGCCTGGATCCTCGCGACCTCGTCGGCGTCCGAGAGGTCTCCTGTGCGCTCACCGGCGAGCGGGAGCGGTATCGCCGCCGACCAGTCGGAGGGACGGAGCCTTTTGGGCACCTCGAACAGGACCCGCGCCGTTCCGTCCTTTCGGGGCCGCACGGTCACGTACCGGCCGAGATCGAGCTTTACGGAAGGCATCTGCGTCAAAGGTCCATTCGTCGTCTTCGCCCTGGTCGCGGGCATCTGATGCTCCATCAGTGGAAAGGCCAAGCGCCCTGAGAACGTCCGCGCGGTCGAAAACTGTGGACCGGCCACCCTGGACGGTGGACGCCGGGAGCCAGCTTGGGTCGGCCAGGCGCTTCCGGTTGAGGGTCGAGATCGAGAAGCGGCCGAGCGCGCAGACCTCGGCCGTGGTCATCCGCAGCGGCAGATGATCGGGGTCGAGGGCGAGTTCACCCATCTCCACCCCCTCGGCTGACATCTGCGTCTCCCTGGAGGCTGCGAGCCACGGCGCGATAGGTCGCGAGGCTCCCGAACTTGTTCGGGAAGATGAATGCGTCGGCCTGCATCGCCTCGAACAGAGCGTCGCATTGCGCCACGAAGAGCCTAAGAGCAGCGATCTCCTCGTCCTTAGAGGCGAGGGCGTCTGCGGCTTCGGTGAGCACCTTGCTCCATGCGCGCAGTTGTCCGTGGCTGGGCCAGTGGGGCGGCGCCATGATGTACGTATCGTCGGTGCTCTCCAGCCCTTCGCGAGCCCGAGAGGCGGTGTTGTATTCCACCCAGTGGTCAGCTTGACGGCGTATCGTATCTAGGCCGATCAGGACGCTCTTCAGGTCAGCGCTCACGGCTCTTCTCCGGGTAGTGATCGTTTGGCCAACCAGCATTAGCGCGGGCGCGATAGCGGCGGTAACGCAGCTCGAAAGCCCCTGCCACACTGCCGGATGAGCGCCACGCTTCTGGGTCGATCAGCCGTGCAGCCGCTTCGATTTCTGGCGGCGGAAGAACAAAGTCTCTCAATTCCCGCCTCCCTGGTGCTGGAGGTCCGGATAGTACGCCCACAGGGCGGCGAGGGACGTCTCGGCGCTCGTGTGGCTGATCCAGATGCCGCCCATCTCGATCCAGCGGTGGCGGTGCTGGTGCCAATCATCAATCAGCACATCGCCCGGCTTGGCGTGGTCACGCTTATCGGCGCTCCGGCACGTAATGATCGGCACGCCAGGGAAGTGCTCCTCGGCCCAGGCGACCTTTTGGCCCTGCGCCCAATCTCCCCTCGGACAGCCGGTGAGGATCGTCGGCCTCAGGTGCGCTACGCCCGCCACCAGCTCACGAGCATCAGGCATCAGTGGCAGGTTGCGGTAGAAGTCGCCCTTGGCCTCCAACTCGGCCCAGAACTTCGCCGAGCCCATGCGGCGCTCATACTCGCGAGGGGGCATGCCGAAATATTCCTCGGCGTAGGTATCGAAGTCGGCCAACACCCCATCACAATCGAGGAAGATGTGCGGTGGCGCCTTCTCTAGGGAGGAGATTAGGGCGGTGTGGTCAGTCACGGCTCGCCTCCTGAAGGGCGGAACTGATCGGGCGTGCGGCGTACATGGATGCATTGCAGTCCAGGCACACCCATTCGCCCTCGGCGTCGCCTTCCTCTGGGTCGAGCGCGAACCATTCCAGCGGGTAACCGCACCCCCGCCCATCGCAATGGTACGTTCCGTTCTGGCGCTTCCTAATCACGGCTGCCCTCCTGAAGGGCGGAGCGGCCGGCTTCGGTGATTTCGGTTGTGACAGATCCAAACCTGATCCTGGGCCTCAGGAGGCCGCGATCACACAAGCTACGCCAGACCGCCAGGGGGCCGGGCACGACAGTTGCTGTTGGCACGTTCGCTCCGTAGTGGCTGAGCATATCCCGCTGCGCCTTGGTCAGCTTCACGGCGGTCAAAGCTCGCCCTCCTGATGAGTAGGGGTGGAAGAGGAGGGGCTATCCCGGAACTCATGAGAGGCCGGCGTTCCCTCGGTGCCGTGGCCCTCGGGATCATGGACGCCGAGTTGATCCACGTTCAGCCGCAGGACATCGAACGAGACCACCCAGACCCAGGGGTTGGCCGCAGCCGAGCCTGCCCCGTTGATGTGGTCCCAGAGCTCAAAATAGACCTGACGCGGGTCTGACCCGATGATCGGCAGCCCGCCGCCGACCGAGTACATGCCGGGCGTGACCCACTGCAGCCCTTCCGCCCGTGCGTCGTCGTCGCTGCACTCCAGTAGGCGCTCGATCCGCACGTCCGTGATGCGGAGCGTCAGGCGGGAGGCCCAGCGGGGCATGTGGATGGAGGGGCGCACCAGCCGCGCGCAGTCCCCGATCCAATCGGCGAGCGGAGCGATCTGAAAAGGGTGAGCCTTTTCCGCTATTGTGCCGTCGGCGCTGTGAACCCAGCCCACATCGCGCCAAAGGTCTTGGCCAGTCGCGGGGTCGTGGTCGTAAGCATCGCGGACTAGTTCGCCGCTTTCCCGCACCCACAGCAGGTCACCGGGGACCCCGTAGGGGCAGCGCCATTGACCCGACAAGTCGCCGTCATCCATCGCCCAATCTGCGCCGCCCAGGTTGACCATCTGTCCGACCGGGCCGTGATGCGGCTGCGGCTTCACGATCCGCCGCGTCTGGGTTTTTCGGCCGTCCAGTAGGGTGTGGACCATGGGGCCACTGAAGAGGATCGGTTTCGCGGTCAAAGCTCGCCCTCCTGCTGGGTGGGCTCGTCGTCCCAATCGTCGTCGCTATCGCAGGTGAAATCGTCGTCCTCTTCCCAGCAGTCGGGACATGGACAATGGTCGCAACCGCAGCCGCTAAAGCCGTCGTAAGCGCAGCAGAAAAATCCACAGGCGTTGCACATCGCTACCCCTCCTTCTGCTGGTTGGAGGAAGGGGAAGAGGGGGCCTCCCGGGAGCCTTCCCGCTCGACCACGCTGGCGTCGCTTCCTGCGGAAGCTGACTGATCACCGGGCTCTGAGCTTCCAGCACCGGAGAGGGCTGCGACGCCCGAGATCATCTGACCGTCAGCTATTACCGCAGAGGGCGCCCATCCCCCTTGAGCGACGCGAAGCCACTGCTCATAAGTGGCCGTGTCGTACCCAAATGCGCTGACACCGTTGTCAGCGCAGTACCGCGCCAGTTCTTCAGGTGTCGCGAAGGCTGGCGATTTCGGCGTTCCCTCCGATGTATCCTCGTACATCATGAGGTGGGTGCGCTGTTCTGCCGGCCAGTTCGGCATGTAGTCGTCAGGCGACGGGCGAGGTCCGGCGTACTCAGTGTACCGCATAGCGCGTTCGGCTTCGCTCTTCTCGCGCCAGCGCTCTCCGGAGTAGGAGCGGGCTAAGCCGCGCTGCCAAGCCTCCCACTCCTCGTCCCACTCGGCCGCGCTGGCCTCATAGCCTCCGCCCTCATAGAGGGGGACGTAGCGTCCGCGCAGGTGGTGTTCGTAGTGGTCGCTGGGATATTTCGGGTGCTGCCAGTCGGCAGGTACGCGGCGAACTTCGCGGCCCATCAGCATTGCCCTCCATCGGAGTGTTGAGATTGGGGATCAGTGTCGTCCGAAGGACGCACGCCGCTGGGCGACTCCGGGAGAGACCCTTTTCCTTCTCCCTGCTGGTTGGAGAGGCGCTGAAGGATGGCGTCTGCGAGTGCGTCGCACCCAGCTTCGTGTTTGAAGTCGGCGTCCAGTTCGTCATCAGCGAAAAGCTGAACGCCGCCCGGAAGACACCCGCCAGGGAAACGCTCTTCGAGGAAATCGTAGATCGTTCGGCTGATCTCCTCCCGGCTGACCGGAACGGGGGAGGCGTATAGGGGCTGAGAGTACACCTCGTCGGGCCGACCAAAGACCCACTGCGCCAATTCGGAAATCCTGCCCAACTCGGCAAGATCGCTCGGCCTAATGTACGCCACCGGCTCAGCCTCGTATCCTGGCTCGGGCGCTGGGGGTGAGAGGGCAAGCAGCCTCCGCGCGTCGGCCATGGACACCATAACCATAGCTTCGGACTTCGAAGCCTCTGGGTCCGTCGCGTAGGCGTCGCAGTTCGCATCGACCCGGCTGATACTCTCTCCTAAGCGAGCCCTGATCGCCTCAAGCTCGGGCGACGCCAACGATCGGCTACGCGCTTCCTCTCTCCCCGCCTGGCAAGGCTCTGTCTCCCAGCCGCCGCTTTCGGCAGTCTGGCCGAACCAGCCGCCGATTTCGCCGCGTCCATTACAGGTCCCGCAAACTGGCTCGGGGGATGGCGTCGAGAGGGCGGATATCGTTGCACTGCGCCGCTCGATATCGACGCGGGCAGCAGCAAGCAAATTGAGGATCTCCGAGTGAAGGCGGCCAGGCCCCTCGTCGACGTCAATGACGCTTATAGCCCGCGCCATCGCCTCATAGCAGCGGCTGAATAGCGCCGCGTCCTCGGGGGATGGGCGGCCTTCTGCTCGTAAGGCGCGGCGCAGGCGTTCAAGCAGTTTCGGGCGGTGAGCGCGCAGCATGTCCCAATCGTGGTCGGTCAGGGCGAGTAGTGCGTCGATCAGAGCCCGGTTCTGGTCAGACAAGCTCATTGGTCGGCTCCAGAATTAGATTTGGGGTCATCCGGTGCTGAGATTGCGAGCTCGCTTCGCTGCGCACCCGAGGGGCTGCTCTCCGCTGGAGGGGGAGGAAGCGGCATCCAGTGGGTTGGAGCATTCTTCCCGGACACGGGCCGACCGGCGCGCCCGTCGAGCGTCCAGACGTCGCAATGTCCGTTGTAGGAGTCGTGGCGATAAGCGATCGCCAGCCCGCCCAACCCGCGCCATTTGTAAGCCGCGCTATAGACTAGGGCGTACGCGTCTTTCGGCTCTCTGCCGACGATCTGCCATCCAGCGGAGAGCGGCGTATGTGACCGGCTAGCCGGCGAAAGGTCGGAACCGGCTGAACCCTCTTCCTTCCCTTCTAGACCTTCCACCTTGGCGATGAGGGCTTCGAAGCGGCCGATGGCCTGCCAGCATTTCACCGCATACGGCGTGCCGCCGATGACCTCACCACGACCAAGGCGGGCGCCCAGGTCGAGCAGCAGGTCGATGTCTGCCTTCTTCAGCCCTGATAGATCGGGAAGGGGGGTGTTGGTGGGGGTCATGCGGCCAGCCTTTCAGCATCAGCCGCGAGGATCGCGCGGCCGATCAGCTCTGGGATTTGGGGGACGATGGCGTTGCCGATCGCGAATAGACGCCGACGCTCCATCCCAACGGATAGCCCATCGCAGCTTCGTAAAACGTGCTGACCTCCCACCAAGGAACGCCACGTTCTAAAAGCCGCGTCGCCATGCTCGGTGAGTGCCGCTTTCGCGCGGACAAGTGCGCCGAGGTACGGCTGAGATCCTTCCCGTCCCGAGCCACGGGGGTAGGCCAAGACCCATAGTCGGTCTCGCTCGTGATCGGCTCCCACGTGACGTGCTCGTATGCAGTCCCATTCTGCATCGAACCCGCTTTCGGCCAGGCATCCGAGAACGTCGCCAAACCCTCGACTAAGCAGACCTGGGACGTTCTCCATGAGGATGAACTTTGGTCCCAGCTCGCGAGCCAGGCGGACGACTTCAACGAAGAGCCCGGTGCGCGCGCCAGCAGTTCCCTGGCCGCGGACATTGGCCACGCTGGCGTCTTGGCACGGGAACCCGCCGCAGATGGCATCAACCCGGGTAATGCCATCTGCTCGGAGCTGGGCGGCTGTGATCGTGCGAACGTCTTCGTAGCAGGGGACATGCGGCCAATTCGCCTTCAGCATGCGGCGGTTGTCAGGGCTGATCTCGCAGAAGGCGGCCGTTTCAAAGCCTGCGCGCTCCAACCCCAGCGAGAAACCCCCCATGCCGCCCGAGAAGAGATCGAGGACGCGATACGCCATCACTCACCCCCTACCGCTTGGTGTTCAGGGGGAGGGGGAGGAAGGGCAGACAGGCGGGCGTGGACCTGGGCGGCGCGGCGGAAGGCCCGCATGAAGCGCTCGCCCAAGAGCGTGTTCGGGCCGCCTAGATCGTCGTCTAGTTCGCTGTCGTCGTAGGTCAGGGTGACGACATGCTCGTCGGGCAGATAGGCGGTGTCCTCGTTCGCCATGATCGCGAAGGTTTCTAGCGCCCCCACAGCTTCTAAGAGGGAGGCTCTGAGCTTCTCGTTCTCTGCCAGGAGGGCGGGTACGCGCGCGGCGAACGTGTAAGCCTCCCAAACGGCGGTGCTTTGCTCAGGGCTCAGCTCGTAGTCGCCGAAGTACTTGTACTCGTACTCGTTCTTGATGAACGTGAGGCGGTCCTCGTCAGTCCCCGCGCGGAGATTGCGGCACTCTTCGTTGGCGCAGATCCGTAGGCTGGACTCGACCCACCCCTCTTCACGACTGCGCCGCACCTGGACGGGTTCAACGTCCGACGTCTTGAAGCAGGCACCGCAAAGGTCAGCCTTCGCTTCCTCTAGTTCCTGGGGGGTGGGGTCAGCCATGTCCGACCTCCTTGAGCGCCGCATCGCGGGCGGAGTTGATCGCGGCCATTTCAGCGTCCGACCCGCCTTGGTCTGGGTGCGCCTCTCTGGCCCGCCGGCGATAGGCCGCCTGGATCTCTGCGGCCGGAGCGCCCGGCTGAACGCCCAAGACTTCCCAATGGCTCGGCGGCGCGGGCAGGGCGGCGAACCCCTCGTAGGCCCGCTCCATCATGACGCCGCCGCCGTGGCGCTCCAGCTGCCGCATCGCTTCAAGGGCCAGCGCGAGGCTGCGCATGTTGCCCTCAGCATCGTTGTAGCGATCGCAGGCGACGACGTAGGGTTTGCCCTTGCGCTGGAAGTAGACGGCGATGCCTTCGTCCGCGGGACGCCGCTTCCCGTCCATTGGCCCATTGCGGCCGGTCGGGAAGTTCGACGAGATCACGACGCTCTGCGGCTTGTGCTTCCAGACCTCGTCGAGGAGCGCATCGCGCGCTTGGGCGAAGGTCCATGGTTGGCCCGAGCGGTAGCGACCGTTGTCGACTTGCCGCTTGAAGGTCGCCCAGCCGTCCTTGCGCTGACCTGCCGGGGTGCGCGGCCATCCATCCGGCCAGATGAGCGGAAACGCCTGGGTCATGCCGCCACCGCAGCCGTCGCCGGCCCCTGCAGATAGATCGCGTCCCGGTACAGCAGCTCGCAGGGATGCGGCATGCGGTCCTTCTTGGCGAAATTGCAGGCCGGATGTGCGAGCAGGATGTTTCCCGCATCACGTCCGCCGGCCGCCTTGGGCCAGACATGCTCGCGCGAAATCCCGCGCTGCATCTTGAAGCCGCAGAGGAAGCAGCGGCGGTTCTGCCGCTTGTGGAGCGTCGCGTTGTCGAGCGTGTAACTGAACGCCGGGATGGGGCTGTATCGAAGGGTCATGCAGCCCTCCGCTCAAACACCCGCACGCTCGGCACTGCGGCGCCGGGGCTGAACACCGGATGCCCGTCGCGCAGGGTTTCCAGCGCTTCCCGGCCGGCGTCGGTCAGCTGGTCGTGGTTGAAGGCGTGGGTCACGAACCCGTCGGTGATCAGGGCGCCGATGACGTACCGGGCCTTGTTGATCCCGGCGTCTTCCGCAGCGCCCATCAGGTCGACCCGCGCCATGGGGCCGAACTCCAGTTGATCGAGGAGCCAGTGGGCCTTGCCGTCGGGGCGGTAGGTGGATGAGGACATCATGCGCTCTCCATCCGCCGGGTGAGCTCACGGTTGGCGTTCCAGCGCAGGTCGGGTTCCATGTCCGGCTGCCGGGTCATCCACTGAAGGAAGCCGACGTCGACCTGCGACCAGGGCTTGCCGCGCCATTCCTTGCCGATAGGGCAGGTGGGAAACACGCGCGGCTCCTTTGTCCACGCGACCATTTGCTGAGCCGTCGCGAAGCCCAGTAGGGCGACCAGAATGTGAGCGGTCACGTAAGCGTCCGGCCCGGCACGATGGGCCGGCTGCGTCAGCGCGTGCTCTGGGGCGATGAGGCCCTGATCCTCCAGCCAATACCGGAGGGAGCCGTTCGAGTGGCTCGGCGCGTCTGGCCAGACCCGCAGGGCAGCCTTGTAAGTGCAGAGCACGGGCCGGGCCGGATCGCCCCAGAACTTGCCCTCGAACTCGGCATTGTGCGCTGCGACCAAGTCGGCACCGTCGTTGGCGAGACCACCCCACACAAGCGATGGATGGAAGGCCGGTAGGCCGGCGACCTCAGCCGGCGAGATGTGGTGCGCAGAGCGAGCGCCAGGGGCAATGCGCTCGGCCCCGCAGAGGGCCGCGTGGGGGGCGCCGATAGCCCAAGAGCCATCATCCGCGCGCGTGATATCGCACCAGCCGACCTCGATGACCTTGCCCTCGGGCGGCTCCATGTCGGAGGTCTCGAAATCAACGATCCTTATGCGGGGAGCAGCGGTCACTGCGCACCGCCTTTCGCGACTTCCTCGGCCGCCAAGTAGCAGTCGTTGAAGATGCCCTCGATCTCGGCCAGGCGCTCCGGGTTCGATTTGTCGAGCCGGTTGCGCAGGCCGGTGGCGCGCTCCCAGATGTTCTCCAGGCCCTTGAGGTCACCGGCGTCGGCCGCCTTCTTCAGGTCGGCTTCAAGGATCTCCGACCACTCCTGATCAGTCTTGATGTCGGAGCCGCGGGTGACGCCTTCGGGCAGATCGGGCTTGGAGCCAGCCGAGGGCGTTTCGACGGGCTCGTCCGCGACGTCGGTGAACTCGGCCGTCTGAGCGTCCTCGGCCGGCTCCTCGAAGTCCGCGTGCAGCCTGCGAAGGGTGGCCGCGCCTTGGGCCTGCTGGCGGAAGTCGTAATGGTCGTCGTCGCGCTGGAAGACCTGCTGCAGGTCGGTGGACATCGGCAGGCGCTTGGATAGCCGCCGCAGGACGGTCTTGCGGGCCATCTCGCCCCACCACTGAACCCAGGGCCCGTTGTTCTTTGCGCGGCTGACGTTGCGGACCTGCTCGATCTCGGCGACCGACATCACCTCTCGGTAGATGCCGCCGTCTTTGGTCTTGGCGATCGCGTAGACGGCGACAGGTTTGCCGCGGTCGCCCTCCATGTAGGGCTCGTGCTCGATGCGCTCCTCGTCGCCGAGCGTGTAGCGCCAGACGTCCTTGTCGTAGACAACATGGGCGTTGATCGTCTCGAGCTCGCCTGAGCGGCGGACCTTCGTCAGGACGCCGGCGATCATCGGCAGGTAGCTCGCCTTGTTGCCGTAGGTGACCAGCGCCGCCTCGCGCCCATCAGGCATCAGGCCGTCCTGGGCGCACTTCATGGCGGCGGCCAGCACCGACTGACGCTCGGCCTTCTGCAGATCGGGGTTGGTGTTGATCGCGGTCATCACGACGCGCACGAACTTCTCTGGCGAGACGTGATCGGGGAGCGCCAGCGCGAACTGCTTCTCCATCTTCTGGACGTCGGCGACGACCTGGTTGCGCGGCTCCAGTTTGGCGACGGCGTTCTGTTGAGCTTGGGCGGCCATGGTCAGGCGGCGTCCTTATGTTCGGGGAAGGAGACGGGTTCGGAGACGTCCGCGAGCCACGACGGGAACTCGTGGTCGAGCGGCTCCTCGGCGTGTTCGACGACCGCCCAGGGGACGTTGAAGCCGAAGCGGTCGCGGAACGTGCGGTAGTTCGCGAGGGCGACCTCGACTTTCTGCCGGCCGCTCTCGAACGTGGCGTCGAAGTGCGAGCGCATGATCGGCTTCACGACCGGGGCGTAGCCGGCCTTGTCGTCACGGCGCCGGTAGAAGATCCAGCACCACTTCCAGTCCTCGACGGCGGCGACCTTGCGCAGCCAGTCGGCCTGCGCCGGTGTGGCGCCGAACACCTTCAACTCCGCCATGCGCTGGCGAGCCTGGAAGTAGAGGTATCGCTGCACGTCCATGTGCCGCTGCGCCACCAGGGCGAGGCATTGCTCCTTGACCGTGCGGCCCTTGGCGTCGCCGCCGAAGGTCTTGAGGTCGCAGACGAACCGAGGGAGCAGCTTATCGAAGCGCGCCCGCATCTTGATCCCGTCGCTCGTCGTGAAGAGCACCGACACTTCGGAGAGGCCGGCCTGCATCGGGGCTCCGAGCTCTGGGTGGTTGCGGACCAGCTCGGCCATGTGGCGGACGCGGCGGTCGGCGTCCTCGGTCAGGATGACGATCCCCGGCCGGGCGTGCGCCTCCAGCCAGTCCTTGCACCAGTTAGCGTTGCCGTTCCACGGCTTCATCTCGCCGGTTTCGATCCCCTTGCGGTCGATTACCGGGTACTCGGCCGGGCGCAGGATCACCTTCTCCTGGTAGGCCTCGTCGCCTTCCAGCAGCAGGACGTGAAGGGCGGACCCGAAGTCCATCTCTTCGGTCGCCTCGCGCTCGGGGCGGTGCGGGTTGTGGCGCGAGCGATAGAACCAGTCGGCGGGCCGGTTGTGCAGGACGGTCAGGTCGGTCGATCCGAGCCGGTCCTGGGCGAAGTAGATCTCGTCCTTGAGGCCCACGTAGATGCCGTCGGGGAGGTTCTTCATTGCCGCGCCCCGATGGCTTCAATCGCCTGCGCTCTGGCCTCGATGTCCTCGGCCAGGCGGCGCGCGATATCGCGGATACCGGCCGGGTAGGCGTCGCCGCCGGTGCTGACCTCAATGGCGAGGGCCTCTACGCGGAGCATGGCCGCGATCAGCTCTTCGACATGCTGGCGTGCAAGGCCCTTCGCCTCGGCCTGCAGCCGCTGGACGCGCGCCGCGATGCCGGGCTCGGCCTGCACGAGGGCGAGGCGGGTTCCCGAGCCAGCCATCAGCCCGCGCCCCCAGCAATCCGCCGGCCGCCGCCGCGCGAGACTTCACCGCCCTTGCGACCGGCAGAAGCGGCGAGCTCGCGGTTCTTGGCGTAGGCGCGCTTCTCTGCCGGAACAGCGCCGCCGCCCTTGCGCGCGATCTCCCGCCGCTTCTCGGGTGTCATCGCCGCAAACCCACGGCGCGCCTTGGGCTTGGTCTCTTCGCTCATCGGAGCCTCCGATCTGTCGGGGAACGAGGCCTTCATCGCCGCGGTGATCTCGTCGACGCAGGTCCGCGCGACGTCGATCTCGGCAGGGGAGGCCATGGGGTTCTTGGTGGTGGCGAGGTGCTTGCCGAGGGCGACCAGGGCCATCGGCGCCGTCAGCTTCGCGCCCGAATGGTGGAGCACGTGGCCGTCGCCGGCGGTGTAGTAGGCGCCGGTCATGGCAGGTCACCGATGCCGAGGGCGGAGGAGCCCAGCGCGAGCCAAGCCACCATCTGGTGCAGGCCCGCAGCCAAGATCAGCAGCGTCACCAGTTCGTAGGCCGCGCGGACAATGGGGGAGGGGCGGCGCATCACAGCGCCCCCATCAGCTCATCGTCTCGACGCCGGTCACGCTCGTAGTCGATGTCGAGCGAGTGCTCGGCCTCTTGCTCCAGGGCGGCCGTGTGCAGGTCGGCCTCGTCGATCTCTGCGAGGATCAGGTCCTGCAGATCATCGTCGGACATTCGACCGTCGAAACGGTCCCAGGGGCGCGACTGGCCGTCGACCTTCTCAAGCCGAACATCGTCGATCTCGTCTGGGTCGGCAGGCAGGCCGCCATTCGCATAGCTGGGCGGCGTCTCAGGCCGGCCCCAATGCATGACGAAAGAGACCTCGACCTCAAACTCGGCGGTCGGAGTGTCGCCTCCGAAGCTGACGCATGTGACGTAGGTGTAGCGGGGCATCGGGCGATGACCTCTCGGTGTGATGTCAGGCCGCCGCAGCAGCCCAGCGATTGGCCGCCTGGATCGCGGCGATCAGCCCGTCGCGGGTGTCCACGGCGCGCTCGAATGCGGGGAAGTCGGCGGCGAAAAACGCGGCGTCGGCGAAGTCCTTGAACTCGGCCGCCAGCGCGATCGCCTGAGGCGGGTCGATGCTCTGGCCGTCCCAGTGGACCACGCCCTCCCGATGGGTGAAGGCCGGCATCAGGCGGCCTCTTGGGTGGTCGGCGCGAAGGCGAGCTCGAGCAGCGCCTCGCATCCAGCCCGCGCGAACTTCGTCGCCGCGCTGTCCCCGCCGACCGAGGTCAGCTGGTGGATCGCGAAGACGAGTTCGGCGTGGACGATGGTGGGAGAGGCTTCGGAGAACCCGCGCTCATACGCCTTACGGCACGTCTCGGCCGTGTACTCGTAGCCCGCAGCGTTCACGCCCCTCAGAGCATCGAGGAACCGGCCGCGGGGAGAGGCGTCGAAGGCCTGGCGCTTGGCGAGGGCTTGGCGAGCGGCCTGCAGCCGTTCGGTGTGCGAGCGCTTCCTCGGGGGCGTCAGAGGCGCCGAGCCTGAGAAGGTCACGCCACGACGGCGGCGAGCCTCTTTCTCAAAGTCCGCGACCTGGGCGGCGTCCTTCTGCTCTTCGCGGCGCAGGTACGGCGTGATGCCGAGGAGGTCCGCGATCTCGCCGAGGCTGATGATGTTGTGGGACATGTCGTCTCCGTTCGATATCGGAACAATATCGGGCGCGCCGATAATGTCAATCGGGAGTTCCGATAAAATCGCAACGGACACGCGGAGAGGCCTGACAGAGGTCGTCTGTGCTTGCGATGTTCCAGGGAAGCGCGCGACGACTTGCCCTCTTAGCCGCGGTCGGTCCGATGCGCCGGAGCGAACGGCCCGCGAACATCGCATTGACCGATAGGGCAAACGGTGAGATCAAAATGAAAAGAGGCGGAGCCGCTGATCCCGACCCCGCCTCTCGCCGACCGAACGGCGTGCAGACTGCTTCGCGAGTATATCGCAAGCTGCCCGTCCGCAAAGAACGGTGTTCATAGCGTCTCTAGGGCGTCGAAGAGGGGAATGTGGCTCGGCCAACGCCCCGGTGTCAGGCCCGACGAAACAGATCAACAAGTGATGGCCGGCGACGACCGGCCGATCGCAGCGAGGGTCGTCTGATCTGGCTCTCAACGCGCTACGGCGCGACTGCGATGCCGTCCTGATGACAAGGCAGCGGGTTAAGGGTGACCGCAGGACCTACCCACCGGCAACCGCCGGTCCGCTAGATCAGATGCATGTCGTGCGGCCGCTACCGGAAACCTCGGAAGTTGCTCGACCACTTTGTCCTTCGGGGCAAAGTGCGTCCTCAACCGTCCGTTTCCTGGAAGTTGGGACTACATTCTACGGGTGACCCAGCGAATCCGGCCAACGATGTTCAGCCGCTCCTCCTGAACCCGGTACTCTCCATGAAGCGGGTTGTCGGACTTGATTCGCACCTCCGCCGGTTCACTCCCAGGAATCCGTTCCAGGCGCTTGCAGACGAGCGCGTCGCCGTCCCAAACGGCAAAAATGCCCGGCAACCCTATGCGTTGATCGTTCAAGTCGATCAGCACGTAGTCGCCACTCGAAAGTGTCGGCTCCATCGAGTCGCCGATGACCTCTTGGATCGTCGCGCGGCTCGGCGCCAACCCGAGGGTGTCGACAACCAGGAAGCGGGGGAGGGGCCACGTCCGGCGGG
>Ga0065721_10051610_pt1 | contig 14110 bp, 14 predicted proteins | sample Mesricmetagenome_FD_59108 | JGI IMG/M metagenome (GOLD analysis project Ga0065721, IMG submission 59108) | Mesophilic microbial community from rice straw/compost enrichment Sample: eDNA_1 v2 (version 2) | ecosystem: Engineered > Solid waste > Grass > Composting > Bioreactor | place: USA: Davis... | reverse complement strand
GCTCGGCCAGCTCGACCTCGCCCGCCGTGGGGGCCCCGTAGGAGGTGCCGTGCTCGGCTGCGGCAGTGACCGCGGCGATGATCTCGGGGTGCGCGTGACCGTGGATCAGCGGCCCCCACGAGCACACGTAGTCCACGTAGACGTTGCCGTCGACGTCCGTGAGCTCGGCGCCGGAGCCGCGCTCGACGAAGATCGGGTCGCGTCCGATCGCCCGCATCGCGCGCACGGGCGAGTTGACCCCGCCCGGCATCACGTGCAGCGCCCGCCGGTAGAGATCGGCCGAGCGGGCGTCGGAGAGGGAGGACGCGCTCAGGACCCGTGCTCCTGTTCCCAGCGCTTGAAATCGTCCGTGAAGTAGAGCATTCGGACCTTCTTGAACTCCGTGCTCGAGTAGAGCGTCGCGCGCTCGGTGATGCCCGTGTCCTCGGCGATCTTGTCGAGGATCGCGTCGCACTCCTCCTTCGACCGGCCGTGGGCCATGGTGAAGACGGAGTAGGGCCAGTCGGCGTACGTCGGGCGCTGGTAGCAGTGGCTGATGCCCCGGAACGCGGCCATCCGGCGGCCCGTGTCGAGGATCTGGTCGGCCGGGACCGCCCACACGCCCATGCCGTTGGCCGAGAACCCGGCGCGGCGGTGGTAGAGGATCGCCGCCACGCGCCGCAGCCCGCCGCGCTCGCGCAGCGACTCCAGGCGCGCCAGCACGTGGTCCACGGGCAGGCCGAGCTTCTCCGCCGCGGGCGCGTAGGCGTCGCTGCGGACGGCCATCGGCCCCTGCGTGGCCTTGATCACCGCGATGTCGAGCTCGCTGAGCTCGATCGGGTCCAGCTCCATCGGCTCGACGGCCTCGCCGGCCGTCTTGAGCGCGTCGGTGCCGGCCTCCATCTCGAGGTCCATGCGGATCTTGAACAGCTTCAGCGTCGGCAGCTGGCGGATCGACTCCGCGCCCGTCTTGGCCGCCATCACGTCCAGCGTGCCGTCCAGGCCGAGCTGGCTGTCGGGCTCGACGGCGAGCGTGAACCACAGGTTGAAGTCGTGGTTGCGCAGGTAGTTGTGCGTGACGCCCGGGTGCGAGTTGATGAACTGCGCCGCGCGGTGCGGGTACTCCGGGTCGACCTTCGCGGCCACCAGCATCGACTGGTAGCCGAGCGCGCGCGTGTCGAAGATCGGCGTGATCTCACGGATGATCCGCTTGTCGAGCAGGTACTGGACGCGCTCGAGCACCTCACTCTCGGGGATGCCCGCCTTCTCCGCCACGCCCGCGAACGGGTCGGGCCGGAGCTCGAACGAGCCCTGCATGAGGTTGAGGAGCTTCTTGTCGGTCTCGTCCAGCGGCACGGCCGAGCCGTCCTTGCGGGAGCGGACCTTGGACCGGGCTACGGGTTGAGCCACTGAGCCACGTCCTTCGCGTGGTAGGTGATCACGATGTCGGCGCCGGCCCGGCGGATGCCGGTGAGCGCCTCGAGCACGGCCGCGCGCTCGTCGAGCAGACCCTGCGCGGCGGCCGCCTTGACCATGGCGTACTCGCCGCTGACGTTGTACGCGGCGACCGGCATGCCGGTCTCGTCCTTGACGCGCCGGATGATGTCCAGGTACGGCAGGGCGGGCTTGACCATGACGATGTCGGCGCCCTCCTGCACGTCGAGCTTGGCCTCGCGCACGGCCTCGAGCGCGTTGGCCGGATCCATCTGGTAGCCCTTGCGGTCCCCGGACTGGGGCGTGGAGTCGGCGGCGACGCGGAACGGGCCGTAGAAGGCGGAGGCGAACTTGGCGCTGTAGGCGATGATCGGCGTCTCGCTCAGGCCGTGCTCGTCGAGCGCGCTGCGCAGCGCGCCCACGCGCCCGTCCATCATGTCGCTGGGCGCGACCGCGTCGGCGCCCGCCGCGGCCTGGGACACGGCCGTGCGGGCCAGCAGGTCGAGCGTGAGGTCGTTGTCCACGACCCCGTCGGGGCGCAGCACACCGCAATGCCCGTGCGACGTGTACTCGCACAGGCACAGGTCGGTGATGACGAGCAGGTCCGGGTGGGCGGCCTTGATGGCCCGGGTGGCGAGCTGGATGACGCCTTCGTCGTCCCACGCGCCCGAGCCCTCGGCGTCCTTGCCGGCGGGCAGGCCGAACAGCAGCACGGCGGGGATGCCGAGCGCGTGCGCGATCCCGGCCTCCTCGACGGCGCCGTCGATGCTCAGGTGATCGATGCCCGGGAGCTCCGGGATCGGGGTGCGCCGGGGGCCGTCCGCGACCACGAACATCGGATAGACGAGTTGGGAGACGCGCAGCTCGGTCTCGCGTACCAGGTCGCGGAGCACGCTCGTCTGCCGCAGCCGGCGCAGGCGGGTCGCGGGGAATGACATCGCCTCTGAGGTTATCCCGGGGCGGTGGCCGAGGCCGCGACTGCGCCCTCGCGGTCCAGCTCGGTGCCGCACGCCGGGCACTCCGCGGCGCCGAGCGCGACCAGCGTCCCGCACTCGGGACAGCTCGCCTTCGGCGGTGGTGGTTCGGCGGCCGGCAGGTCCCAGCGCTGGAAGCGGACGTGGCGGTGGAAGTAGACGACCGTCTCGCGCACGATCGCCGCGATCGGGAGCGCGAGGAACGCGCCGAGGAAGCCCGCGATCTCCCCGCCGAGCAGCAGGCCCGCGATCACCAGCAGCGGGTTGAGCTGGAGCGCGGAGCCGAACACGTTGGGCGCGACGACGTGCCCCTCGATCTGCTGGAGCGCGATGAAGGCGATGATCAGCCACACGGCGTCGAGCGGGTCGTCGCTGAGCGCGGCGATCAGCACGGGCGGGAAGCCGCCGATCGCCGGGCCGATGTACGGGATCAGCTCCGCGATGCCGAACCAGACGCCGAACGCGACCGCGTACGTCTTGCCCTCGGGGAAGATCCCGAACGAGCCGAGCACGTACAGCATCAGCCCCGCGCTCGTGCCCATGATCATGCAGAACAAGAACTGCCCGCGCACCCAGCCGAACAGCGCCCCCTGGACGCGGGTCGGGAAGTCGTCCTCGGGTGTCCCGTCGCCCGGCGGCACGACGGCGCGGGTGATCGCGCCGATCCGGTTGCCGTAGATGAGCATGTAGATCGACAGGACGATGATCAGGATCAGCGCGATGCTCGCCTCCACGAGCCGCTGCACGGCGTCGCTGGTGAAGCCGACGACCTCGCCCGCGCCGCCCGTGAGCCGCTCGCCGATCGTCTGCAGCGCCGACTCGCCCTCCTCCTTGATCTGGATCTCGACGCCGCGCCGGTCCAGCCACTCCTGGAGGTCGGCGAGCGCCTCGTTGGCGTCGTCGACGTAGCCCGGGATCTCGCGCTGCAGCGCCGACACCTGGTCGGAGATCGGGTCCGAGAGCACGAACCCGAGCCCGGCCACGAGCCCGACGACGCTCACCATCACGATCGCGACCGCCGCGCCGCGCGGGATCCGCGCCCGTTGCACGAGCGTGACGAGCGGGTTCAGAAACAGCGCGATCAGGCCGGCGATCGTGAACAGCAGCACGACGTGGCCGGCCTTGGTGAGCAGCAGATAGGCGCCCGCGATGGCCAGCGGCAGCAGCACCATCTGGACCCAGCGCGGGACCAGGACCGGCTCCACGCGGGCCGGCGGAGCCGGCGGCGGGGAGGCGGTCGGCGGCTCGGCAGCCATGTCCCGACGATAGCTTCTGGGCATTCCCGGCATCCTGTTCATCGGCGACGTCGTCGGCCGCGCCGGCCGACGCGTCCTGCGCGACCAGCTCCCCGCCCTGCGGGAGGAGCTCTCCCCCACGTTCGTCGTCGTCAACGGCGAGAACGCGGCCCACGGCATCGGCATCACGCCCAAGGAGGCGGACGAGTTCTTCCGCCTGGGCGTGGACGCGATCACGCTCGGCAACCACACGTACCGCCACCGCGAGGTCTGGCCGTACCTGGAGGAGGAGCGGCGGATCGTCCGCCCGTACAACTTCCTGCCGACCCAGCCCGGACGCGGGACGACGATCGTCGAGTCCGGCGGCGTGACGCTCGGCGTGGTGAACCTGTCCGGAATGGTCTACCTGCAGGCCGCCGCGCCGCCGCTGGTGGCGATCGACGCGGCGCTCAAGGAGGTCGCGCGCGCCGACCTGATCCTGGTCGACATGCACGCCGAGGTGACGAGCGAGAAGGTCGCGCTCGGCTGGCACCTGGACGGCAAGGTGACGGCCGTGGTCGGCACCCACACTCACGTGCCGACCGCCGACGCGCGCGTGCTCCCGGGCGGTACGGCCTACATCACCGACGTCGGGATGACGGGCGCGCGCGGGGGCGTGATCGGGATGAAGAAAGAGCAGTCGATCGCGGTCATGCGCACGCACATGCCGATGCGCTACGAGCCGAGCGAGGTCGATCCGTGGCTGATGGGCGTGTTCGTCGAGACCGAGGGCGGCCGCGCGACCGCTATCCGGCAGCTACTCCGAAGTGGTTCAGGATCATCGGCGTGATGTCCCGCAGCGTCCACTGCTCGCGCGCCGTGCGCTCCGGCCCGGTGCCGCACCACAGCAGCACGGCGTTGGAGTCGTTGGCATGCAGTGAGCCGTGCGAGCCGCCGCCGATATGGTGCGCGCCGCCCCAGTCCAGGAACTCGTAGCCGGGACGCGCCGAGGCCAGGACCTCGCCGGCGCTCGGGCAGCGCAGCGCGCTCCAGACGCGGCCGAGCGCGTCCGGGTAGGTGGCGCTGCGGATCTGGTCGTCCTCGACCTTGAGGCCGAGCAGGTCGAGGTCGCCCTCCACGTGCCAGCGGGCGTCGCGCGCGTCCACGAGGTCCCCGCGCGGCGCGAAGCGAACCTCCCTGACGCCGCGGGAGCGCTCGCCGCGGACGATCGCCTCGCCGTCCGGGTGGTCGCCCATCCGCATCACGATGTCCACGCCCTCCAGCGCGAGCAGCGTGCGCTCGATGCGCGGGAGCAGCTTGCGGCGGTTCGCGCGGTCGAGCACGTAGACCTGCGCGGCGCGCGAGTTCGGGCAGACGGCGATCTCGTCGTCCTCGCGCGAGCGCTGGGCCGCGCGCAGGCCGAAGCCGTCGAACGCCCGGAACAGATCGATCTCGCCCTCCACCTTGGACTGCGAGTGGTCGCTGCAGACGATCACCGCGTGGTCCTCCAGGAAGGCCTCGGCGCCGCCCGCGGCGTCCATCATCCGCGCGAGCTGCTTGTCGGCGGCCTGGATCGAGTCGACCTGGGCGAACGGGCCGTACTTGTGCGAGTGCGTGTCGTTGTCGGGCAGCGACAGCAGCAGGAAGTCGAACGCGTCCTGCTCCACCAGGACCTCGGCGACGCAGCCCGAGTGCTGGTCGCGCACGCCCGGCAGGCCGAGCTGGGACCGGCACGGCGTCTTGCGCGACGCGAACAGGTCCGCGTAGAACAGCTCCTTCGGGCCCCACGTCGGCATCCCGAAGACGGCGTGCGCGAGCCGCGTGAGCGCCGTGTCGACCGACGGCTCGTGCCGATGGCGCCCGCGGTACATCAGGTACGTCGTCCCCGCGGTGCGGATGTCGGCATCGTCGAGCGACTCGAACACCGTGTTCACGTCCCGCGACAGGTGCTCGAGGTTCATGTTGTAGATCGTGTCCGTGAGCGACTGGCGGATGCCGAACGCCCGCGACGCGCCGAAGCTCGTCCCGTACTCGATGTAGCGCTCCTCGCCCCGGTGCCACCAGTTCATGGCCGGGATCTCGTGCTCCGCGGTCCCGCGGCCCGTCGCAATCGACGCCGCGCACACGGGCGTGACCGACGGGAACGCGGCCACGCACTCGTCCGTGTACTGGCCGCGCTCCATCAGCAGCGCCAGCGTCGGCGCGCGGCCCGTCGCGATCGCCCGCTCGAGCATCGCGGGCTTCATCGCGTCGATGACCGCGAGGACGAGCTTCTTGGGCATTACCGCAGGATCCGCAGGCCCGCGTACTTCTCGCCCTGGCGCCGTTGCCCACCCAGCAGCAGCCAGGCCAGGCCGGCGACGACGAGGATCGCGAGCGGCGGGAACAGCACCGACAGGCCGGCGGACGCCAGCGCGGCGCCCTCGGCATAGATCGGCAGCGCGCCCTGCGCCTCCGGGTCCAGCCGCGCGCGAACGCGGCCGAACAGCGAGCGCGCGGCGGCGAAGCCGAGCGCGGCGCCGGCCGCGCCGACGATGATCCCCGGCCACCAGGCGGAGCTGCGATCGGCGATCGAACCCGACGCCAGCAGCGCGCCGAGGATCAGCGAGAGCCCCAGGAGCACGATCACCGCCGGGTCACGCCCGGTCGTATCGGCCCCGCGGCGGCGGTCGATGATCCCGAAGACCGCGACGAGCGCGACGATCACGAGCAGGAATACGGTCCCCTCCAGGAAAGAGAAGTCCGTGCCCTCGAAGTCGACTCCGAGGTTGGCGGCGGCAAGCGCTCCTGCCAGGAGAACTGGGAGGAACGGGCGGATCCCGATCGCCGCAGCGATGCCGAGACCCTGCAAGAGGTCGAGGAGATAGTCCATGTGCGCGCTAGCGTTCGGTAGCGGCCGATGACGATAGACGAGACACCCTCGGGCAAGCGTCCCTCGAGCGCGCACGAGATCGAGCGCTACGGCGGCCTGTTCGCCAAGCGCACGCGCGGGATGACGTCGTCGGCGATGCGCGACATGATGGCCGTCACCGCCCGGCCCGAGGTCATCTCGCTGGCCACCGGGCTGCCGGACACGACCACGTTCCCGGCCGAGGACTTCGCGTGGCTGATGTCGCGCGTGGCGGTCGATTCCAGCGCGGCCGCGCTCCAGTACGGGCCGACGGACGGGCTCGACGACGTCCGCCGCTGCATCGTCGAGGTGATGGCGGCGGAGGGCACCGAGGCCGAGATCGACGATTTGATCGTCACCACGGGCGGCCAGCAGGTGATCGACCTCGTGTGCCGCGCGTTCCTGGACCCGGGCGACGTCGTGGTGGCCGAGGCGCCCACGTACCCCGGCGCGGTGCCGTGCTTCAACTCGTTCCAGGCGCAGGTCGAGCAGGTCGAGATGGACGACGACGGCATGCGCATCGACGTGCTCGAGGAAACGCTCGCGCGGCTGCGGCGCGAGGGCCGCACGCCCAAGTTCATCTACACGATCCCGAACTTCCACAACCCGCGCGGCGTCACGATGTCCGAGGAGCGCCGGCGCGCGCTGGTGAAGATCGCGGCCCAGCAGGAGCTCGTGATCCTCGAGGACAACCCGTACGGGCTGTTGCGCTACGAGGGCGACCCGCTGCCGACGCTGTACTCGCTCGACGGCGGCCGCTACGTGATCTACCTCGGCACGTTCTCGAAGATCCTCTCGGCCGGGCTGCGGCTGGGCTGGGCGGCCGCCCCGAAGCCGATCCTGGAGCGGCTGAACCTGGGCAAGCAGGCCGCGGACCTGTGCTCCTCCCCGCTGAACCAGTTCTTCGTGCAGGCCTACTTCGAGCACCGCGACTGGCGCACCTACATCAAGCAGCTGCGCGCGATCTACCGCCGCCGGCGCGACGTCATGTTCGCGGCGATGGAGGAGTTCTTCCCGGCCGAGGCAACCTGGACCGAGCCGCGGGGCGGCCTGTTCTTGTGGGCGCAGCTGCCGGACTACATCGACACGACCGACCTGCTGGCGCGCGCGCTGCGCGAGCACGTCGCGTTCGTGCCCGGCCGCGCGGCCTACCTGGACGGGCGTGGCGGCTCGGAGATGCGGCTGAACTTCTCGGGCGTCAACGAGGACGAGATCCGCGAGGGCATCCGGCGGATCGGCAAGGTGATCGCCGAGCAGGTGGCGCTGTACGGCACGCTCACCGGGCAGGACCCCGCGCCCAAGCGCAAGAGCGCCGACGTCGTCGAGTTCCCGCGGCGGGAAGCGTCGTGAAGGTCGCGGTCCTGAAGGGCGGCGCTTCGCTGGAGCGCACCGTCTCGCTGCGGTCGGGCGCGCGCGTGGAGGACGCGCTGGACCGGCTCGGGCACGAGGTGCTGCCCGTCGACGTCGGCCCGGACCTGGTGGAGCGGCTGCAGCGCGAGCGCCCCGACGTCGCGTTCGTCGCCCTGCACGGCCGCGGCGGCGAGGACGGGACCGTGCAGGAGCTGCTCGAGCTCGTCGGCATCCCGTACACGGCCTCGCGGCCCGGCGCCTGCATCCGCTGCATGGACAAGGTCGTGGCCAAGCACCTGCTGCGCGACGCCGGGATCCCGACACCCGACTTCTACGCCTTCTCGCAGGCCGCGTTCCGCGAGCTCGGTGCGGCGAAGGCGCTGCCGGCGATCGAGGAGCGGCTGGACTTCCCGATCGTCGTCAAGCCCGCCGGCCAGGGCTCGGCGCTGGGGATCAAGTTCGCGCGCACGGCCGCGGACGTGCCGAACGCGCTCGTCGCCGCCTTCTCCTACGACTCCAAGGTCCTGCTCGAGCGCTACGTGCCGGGCCGTGACCTCGCGGTGTCCGTGCTCGACGGCGAGCCGCTGCCCGTCGTGGAGGCGATCCCGGTCTCCGAGGACTTCTACGACTTCGAGGCGCGCTACGAGATCGGGCGCACGCGGTTCGTGTGCCCGGCCGAACTGTCGCCCGAGCTGACCGCGCGGGCCCAGGAGCTCGCGCTGGCGACCTACCGGACGCTCGGCTGCGAGGGCTTCGCGCGCGTGGACCTGATGACGGACGGGGACGACCTGACGGTCCTGGAGGCGAACGCCATCCCGGGCCTGACGGACACGTCGCTGCTGCCGCTCGCCGCCGAGGCGGCCGGGATCGGCTTCGACGCGTTGATCGCGCGCGTGCTCGAGCTGGCCGTGCAGCCTACGTCGTTGTAGGTACGCGGCATCGCCTCGCGGCGGATGGAAACGCACCGTTCGGTGCCTATGGTCGCCGGACCCATGCTGCGATTGCTCCCTCTGCTGCTCTTGAGCTTCCTCGTCGCCGCCGCTCCGGCGAGCGCCGCGCCCCGGTGCGCGAAGTCCACGATCACGATCGGCGCCAAGGCCAAGCCCCGGGCCTGCCTGCCGAAGACGCTGCCGGCCGCCGGCCCGGCCGTCCTCAAGCCCCTGGTGAAGGGCAAGCCGAACCGCCGCCTGGAGAAGCTGGCGCAGCGCGAGTTCCGGGCGCGCGCCGCGCGGGCCGACCTGCCCGCGGGGGTCAAGCTGCGCGTCTCCGGCGGGGTCGTCGAGCTGCGCGACAAGGCGGGCGCGAGCTACACGATGGGGCTCGTCCGCGCCAACCGCGTGCCGCGCTGCCCGCGGGCCGACGGCGCGGTGCCGGCCACGCTCGACGAGACCACGACCTTCGGGTACGGCCAGAAGTCGTGGACGCTCGTGACGGTCCGCAACGAGGCGACATGGACGGGCCACGTGGGGGTCGGCGCGAAGGCGGAGACGTTCGACGTCGCGTTCCGCGGCGAGCTCACGATCAAGTCCGGGACCGGGAAGAAGCACCATCCCACCCGCACGTTCCGCAGCGCGCTGACCAAGCGGGGCGTGCCCGTGACCTTCGACCCTGTCGCGCTGGCGCGGGAGATGACCCTGCGCGGGCCGAAGGACCTGAAGGCCGCGACCGCGCTGCTGACGACATCGATGCTCGGCCTGATGGAGATCCGGACCGCGCTCGAGCAGGGCGACCGGCGCTGGTACGACGAGCGCGCGTGCGCGCAACTGGACTTCTCCGCGACGCCCGAGAAGGTCGTCAAGGGCGGCCGCGCCGACTGGAACGCGTGGGTCAACGCCGAGGACGGGACCCGCGCCGCGGACGCGCGCTGGACGCTCAGCAGCGCCTGCGGGGCGCTCAACGCGACGACGCTCAGCGGCGCGACGGTCGCGTTCGGCGTCGCCGATGCCGCCGGCGCCTGGGGGCCGCCCTCGGCGGGCGCGTGCGCCACGGGTGAGATCACGTCGACCGCCGGCCGCCCACGCGCCTTCAACCACTCGATCCCGCCGCTGGAGCCGCAGCGCTACCGGTACGACATCCTGATCACGTTCCGGGAGGACATGGGCCCGGACGTCGCGGCCACGGACGCCAACGGCCTCGGCCGCGTGACGGTCGGGCCCGGCGAGGGCTGGGTGGACGGCGAGGGCACGTTCCTGGGGACCGAGTGGGACTCGGGCGTGGGGAACACCTGCGGCCAGGACATGCTGCGCAGCCGCGCGTTCAGCTCACCGGCCGTGGTCGGCGCGGAGATCGAGGGCGACCGGGTGACGATCGCGTTCACCGCCGTGCTGCGACCGCTGAGCGCCTCGTGGGTCGTCACGGTGCCGGTGACGGGCGGCAGCGAGTTCTTCGCCTCCTACCACCCGTTCTGCGGCGAACCCGACCGTGCGCTGCGGCACGCGCGGATCGAGGTCAAGGCCACCCCGGTGAGCTAGGAGTTTTCGCCGCCCGCGAAGTCCTCGGGCGTCACGCGGTCCAGGAACTCCTTGAACTTGCCGACCACCTCTTCGGTGTCCTCGACTTCGTGCTCGAACTCGATCGCGGACTCCGCGATCACGTCTTCGGCCACGAAGATCGGGGCGCCGGAGCGGACGGCGAGCGCCAGCGCGTCGCTGGGCCGCGCGTCGATCTCGACCTCGCGTCCGTTCACTGACAGCGTGATCAGCGCGTAGAACGTGTTGTCGCGCAGCGCGGTGACCGAGATCCGCGTGCACGTCACGTCGAGCTCGCCGAGCATGTCGAACAGCAGGTCGTGCGTCATCGGTCGCGGCGTCGACGCTCCCTGAAGCTTCATCAGGATCGCGGCCGCCTCTGGGTGCCCGATCCAGATCGGGAGGAACTTGTTCGTGTCGACGGCTTTCAGGAGCACGATCGGTTGCTTGCCGACCATGTCGAAGCTCACGCCGTAGATCACCATCTCCTGCACCGTGGTGAGTCTACCCCGCGGAATCAACGGCCGACGAAGACGTACTCGGTCGCCACCCGTCGTTCGGCCGTGCGGTGGGTGCCGAACGCGTACCGATGGGCGATCTCGTGCCGCTCGACCGAGCGCCGGTGGCGTCGGAGCAGGCCCTCGAGGTCGTCGGCCGACAGCGCCGCGTTGGAGCCGTAGGAGACGACCAGCGCGTCGCTGTCGCGGAAATGGTCGAACAGCCGGTCCAGGGCGGGTCCGGCGGTGCGCTTGGAGCCGAACGGCGTCGGCCGCTTGACGAGCTTGCGCGTGCGCGTCTCCCACATGATCTCCTGGCCGCGCCAGTAGGTCGCCAGGCCTTCGAGGAAGTGGTAGCGCTTGACGTAGCACGTGTCGTCGCGCGGGGGCGCGTACGGCGGGTCCAGGTAGGCGATCGCCGCCGGCTCGCGCACGTCGAAGACGTCGCCGCAACGGGCGCGCGCCGCGCCCGGGATCACCGCGGCGTTGCAGCGGTCGACGGCTTCGCGGAACAGCGCCTGCAGGCTCATGCGGAACTGGCGGCGGCCGTCGTCGTAGCGCGGCGTCGTGACCGTGAACACGCCGCGCGGCTGCTTCTGGGCGGCCGCGAGGCACAGCGCGCTGAGCGCGAGTGCGCGTTTGGCCCCGTGCAGCTCGTCCACATGCGACCAGGCCGCGTCGAGGAACGCGTGGTCCTCGCGGGGGAAGTAGAGCCCGTCGAACGTGCGGGCGATGAAGTCGCGCCCGTCGCGGTTGGGCGAGCACAGCCGCTCGACGTCGGCGGCGGTCAGCGTCTCGCCCGCGTTGGCCACGAGCGCCTCCGCCAGGGTCGCGGTGAACGTGAGGTGGTCGTTGGCCAGCACCTCGCGTCCGCTCGCCTTCAGCGTGTACGCGACCACGCCGCTACCGCTGAAGGCGTCGATCGCGGGCCCGGGCGGGAGCGTGGCGAACAGCTCCGCGAGGCGCGGCGCCAGGCGGTACTTGGAGCCCATGAAGCGAATCCGCGGGTACGCGAGCACGGTATGCGCGTTGTTGGCCGCGGAACGGGCCGTTCCTGCCTACGCCGCGGCTTCGAGCCCTTCGCCCAGCCCGCCGTCGACGGGCACGCGGGCGCCGGTCGTGAACGTGGCCTCGAAGGCGAGGAAGGCGACGGTGCGGGCGACCTCGTCGGCGGTGCCGTGGCGGCGCATCGGCGTGATCGCGTCACCCACGGCGTGGAAGGCGGCCCGGTCGGCGTCGCTGATGCCCTCGATCCCGTACGACGGCGTGTCGATGAAGCCAGGGCTGACGGCGTTGACGCGGATCCCACGGGGCAGCAGCGCCGCGGCGAAGCCCGCCACCAGCGACCGCGCGGCCGCCTTGGCGGCGCCGTAGACGATCATCTCGGGCGAGCCGCCCTGGTCGGCGACCGAGCTCGTGAAGACGATCGCGCCACCGTCGCGCACCAGCGGGGCGAGCCGCTGCACGGCGAAGAACGCGCCCTTGGTGTTGACGGCGAACGTGCGGTCGTAGGAGGCCTCGGTGACGGCGTCGAACGGCTCGAGCCGGGCGAAGCCGGCGTTGACGTGGAGCAGATCGACCTGGCCGAAGCGCTGGCGCACGGCAGCGGCGAGCGTGTCGAGGTCCTCGAGCCGGGTCAGGTCGACGTGGACATCGCCGGCCCTGCGGCCGGTGACGAGCACCTCGGCGCCCTCGGCGCGCAGCAGCGTCGCGGTCGCCTCCCCCATCCCGTGTGTGCCGCCGAGGATCACGGCCGTGCGGCCGGCGTAGCGCGTGGTCATGCCGACGATGGTCGGGAGCCACTGTACGATCGTCAAGTACCCACGTCAAAGTGGGGTACCCACGCGAAAGTGAGAAACACGATGAGCCGCGACATCGTTCCTCCCTACGAATGCGGGCTGGACGCGGCGGTCGACGTGATCGGCGGCAAGTGGAAGGTCTCGATCCTGTGGGCGCTCGCCGAGCAGCCCCGCCGGCCGGGTGAGCTGCGCCGCGGCGTGAAGGGCATCAGCGAGAAGATGCTGATCCAGCAGCTGCGCCAGATGGAGGCCGACGGCCTGGTCACGCGCACGGCCTACCCGGAGATCCCGCCGCGGGTCGAGTATTCGCTGACGCCGCTCGGCGAGTCGCTCAACGAGGCGCTGCTCCCGCTCGGGGACTGGGGCGAGGAGCACATGGACGCGATCGCCGGCCGCCGCCGCGCGCGCCCCGCCGCCGCTGGGTAGAAGTCGGCGCATGGCTTCCCCCGTGTTCGTGATCACCGGCGCCAGCTCCGGCATCGGCGCCGCCACTGCCCGTCACGCCGCCCAGGCCGGCTACCGCGTCGTGCTGGCCGCGCGCTCGAAGGACAAGCTCGAGGCGCTCGTGGGCGAGCTCGGGCCCGAGAACGCGATCGCGGTCGAGACCGACGTGACCGAGTGGGAGGCCAACGAGGCGCTGATCGCGGCCACGCTCGACGCCTTCGGGCAGGTGGACGTGGTGTTCGCCAACGCGGGGTTCGGCGCGGCGCGCGGCTGGCTGAAGGAGACGCCCGAGCACTGGCGCTCGATGGTGCTGACCAACGTGCTCGGCGCGGCCTACACCGTGCGCGCGGCGATCCCGGCCCTGAAGGAGTCCCGCGGGCACGTGCTGCTCACCGGCTCGGTGGCCGGCCGGCGCGTGATGCCGGGCTCGCTGTACTCGGCGACCAAGTGGGCCGTGACGGCGATGGCCGAGGCCGTGCGGCTCGACCTCAACGGCACCGGTATCCGCACGACGTTGATCTCGCCCGGCGGCACCGAGACGCCGTTCTTCGACAACCCCTCCGAGGGCCGGCTCGAGGCCGACGACATCGCGCGCGCCGTACTGTTCGCCGTCGCGCAGCCTCCGCACGTGGACGTCAACGAGATCCTCGTGCGCCCGACAGCCCAGGACGCCTAGAACGACAAAGGCCCCGGACGACCGGGGCCTTGGCGAGTGGGCGATCCTGGATTCGAACCAGGGACCTCTTCCTTATCAGAGAAGCGCTCTAACCGACTGAGCTAATCGCCCGCGACGACGCGCCATGATAGCGACCTAGACGCGCGGTGACGTACGGAGTCGCCCAACCAGCTCCATCGCCTCGTCCAGGGACGAGAACGACAGCGCCACGGTGTATCCGGTGCCACGGGGTTTGACCTTCACGTCGGCGCCGAACGCGCGCAGGAACGCGTCCTGCAGCTGCGTCGCGGCGGCCTCCTGATCGGGGTGGATCGTGCGCGTGGCCGCCGGCTTCTCCGCGGGCGGCCGAGCCGTCTCGCGGGCGCGGGCCTCGGTCTCACGGACG
>Ga0065721_10051609_pt1 | contig 14110 bp, 15 predicted proteins | sample Mesricmetagenome_FD_59108 | JGI IMG/M metagenome (GOLD analysis project Ga0065721, IMG submission 59108) | Mesophilic microbial community from rice straw/compost enrichment Sample: eDNA_1 v2 (version 2) | ecosystem: Engineered > Solid waste > Grass > Composting > Bioreactor | place: USA: Davis... | reverse complement strand
TGGCGTGTGGTCGGCAGACGAGCCGAACCCGACGATCCGCAATGCCAGGCGGCCGCAGCCGAGCACCTACGTGCCGCATCCAGGTGACTCCAACTATGTCGAGGCGGTATTCATGCGGCCCTACTTCGACGGGCGCGGGGTATTTTCCCTCGACGAAGCCGCGCCGGCCATCGTGAGAACCTCCCGGGAGCGCCCTCGTCAGTCATATCTCGACAATCCCCATCCTGCCGATCCGGCGCCTGCGGCGAATGCCACCGTGCTGACGCAGTCCGACACCTCCCGCATCCAGGGATTTCCGAGGAACTGGGACTGGTCCGGCTGCCGCAGCCGGGACGTGGACCAGATGATCGCGAACGCGGTGCCAGCTCCCATGGCTCGCATCATCGGAACCGAGATCCTGCGACGCCACCATGGCCAGACGTGGCCGGAGGTGCCGGGTAACTTCGGCCAGTGGCTGGCGAAGTCCCGGAAACTTGCACCCCAGCTCGTCGCCAACGTGAAGTGGCGGGTGCGCAAGGCTCACGAGCTGCTCGGCGGCCGGGCGATCGCCTGTGCAGGGACGGAGGCGCGGCGCCTGGAAGAGGCGCTGGACCTGCAGGCTTTCAGCGCAGGCAAGAAATCGGACATCAGACGCGCGTTGCGGCTGTATCGGGAGTGGCATGCCCTGAGGGCGTGAAGGAACAGAAAGGACACCACCAATCGCGGTGAATCCTGCCCGCACCGGGCCGAATGGTGGAGGTCGCTTCAGCCAACGCTGGCGCCTAAGAACCACTTGTCCCGATACCCAATGGCATCTAACCCATCCATGACCTCTGGCGGAGGCAGGGAGATCGGATTGCCATTCACACGAAATGCAGGATTCCGTGCCTCCGACTGGGATCGGGACGGTTCGGTGGCGGAACTTCTCCGTTCCCGCCTTCTTGAAGTGATCGAACTGAAGTCTCACGGGGCTTGCGTCCTGCCGCCCCGACTCGATCAGGGTATCGAGAGCTACCTTTCGGCCAACAGGCTGCGGTTACGTGAAGTTTGCGACGGGCTCCCCACGATAGAGGGCGAGCGGATGAGGCGGCTGTTCGGCGGACCGATGGGTCTGCCTCTTTCTGCGTCCGGTGTCGGTGAGCGTGCGTTCGTTGCGGAACAGGTGATCTCGATGCTCCCCAGATACTGGAAGGATCCAGTCAGAGGAGCGCTGAACGCGGCTATGCAGATTGCCGCTCATCGCGCGATCGTAGAGGGAGCGGGAAAAGGGGAGGAGGCGGTAACGGACCTCCTTGTTCAAGGAAGCCTATCGTTTCTGGCTCGTGAGCTCGTGCCTGCACTCGCCAAAGCGCGAGTTGTCCTTAAACCCGGGCAGACGCTGGACTTCGCCGGTGCGTCGATGCAAGGCAAGACTGGCGACCTTTTTGATAGTGACCTTGCGATTGTGATCGGGACCTCGATCGTCGGCCAACCCCGGTATCGAGTAGTCCTGCTGCAGGCAAAACGATGTCGTTCGAACTTCCATGCTGACGTCAGTTACAAGTCAGGCAGCCAGCTGGACGGGCTCTTGTCAACCGGAATGGGATACTACCTGTTCTATCCCTCTGACGGGGCAGGCGATGTAGCGTTCTCTCCCTCAGTCAAGGATTCACGAAAGGTCTTTGAGGGGGCACGCGCAGGTGCAGGCCATGTGTTCTCAGGCATTGCTGCAATGGACGGGGAGGCCGTCGATCTCAGCCTCTTCGTCTCCACGGTGATGACTCTTGAACGGCCTTGTGTGGGGCGTATATTTCCGTCCCAGGATGCAGTCGCAGACGCATTGCTAGGGCAGCGAACTCGGCCAGTGCACATCCTGGTCCTGAGTGAAGCCGTCGGAGCCCGAGTATGGACGCTCGTCGAGCGGCTCCGCGCTGAAGGTTACGGAACCAGCCCAGTTGCCTCGCTGGCGGACGCGCTCGGCGCGCTCGAACAAGGCGACGATTGGTCCGGCCCCTGAAGCCGCTTCACCAGAAGCCGTGGGACGAAGCCCATCCAAGTCTTCGGCAGGTGGCGGCATATGCCCGAGCAATGAGTCCATCAGTAGCGAAACCGCCCTGTAGTTCCCGGGCGCGCTTCCTTCGTTCGCGAGACGCTTCAACAGCTCGTGATCCTGCGTCGCCAGCTCCCCGTCCGAAGCGCGGGAGATCACGTCCGTTACAAGGCTGTCGAGCAACCGGAAGGCGCCGTGGGGCATCCTCGACAAGCAGAACTCGATGAAGCCGAGTCTCCGTTCGTTGTCGCCCAGGACGTTCTCGGCCACCTTCCACCGCCAAGCCTTTGCGCTTCTGTCATCCATCTCGTCAATGTGCCTCGATCGACCCAGGCACAGGAGTCTGACATCGCAGTACAGGTCGAGAACACGCTTGCCCCCTTCTAGGCCCTCGACGAAGCGAGCGGCTTCGTAGGCGCGTTCCTCGTCGGCAAGCAGCTTGCGGGCCCAGCAGAGCGTGTCAGCATACAGCAGCAGGACGAGACACAGATGGATGCCGGCCGCTCGGTCACGGTCCCAACTGGCCGCAGCGGCGGAGCGCAACGCTGACAGGTATGCCGCCTCGTCGCCGACAGCGAACGGTCCAATGTCAGCCAGCCGAGAAAGCTGTATCCGGTCGAAGCAGCGGAAACGAGCGACCGCTTCGATCCAGTCCTTGGCCGGGGATGAGCCTGGATAACCGTCGCTCAGTCCGGCACGCTTTTCGAGTTCGCGGAGTACGGCTTCGAGCCACTGGAGATCATCATGCGACTGGGGGAAGGCATCCAGGTAGGCGGCTGGCTTTGCGTCCCCCGCATGCCTGGCATCGAGCAGCGACAGCAGCCCGCGGAGAGCGGCTCTTGAAAGCCTGGGCCAGCTTCGAGATACGGCGGCATCGAATTCTTCCCGGCCCGATGCCACGTTCTCGCGCAGGCGCCACAGGCCGAGATCCTCTTGTGCCGCCATTTCAATAGCGCGGACCAGCGGGATTTCTGCGCCCATGCAGCCCAAGCGGCCGTTCGCGATTTCGAGCCGCTGCTGCCCTAGGAACCCAAGCAGCCCACTCCCTGAAGCGGCAACCAGATTCCCGGCCTCGGCAGCCAGGTCGCGGGAGCGGTCGTATGCATAGTCAGAGATGGATGGCAGCTGAGCCTCTGCCTTGGCTGCTCGCTCTCGGATCGCATTGAGCCTGTCGAGTCCAGCAGCCACTATGCCCTCCGGATGCGCGAGATGAAGCTGAAGCAAATGGAAGAGCGGATTGCCTTCTTCACTTCGGCCGCCCAGGATCCGGGAGGCGGCCAGCCAGGCATTAAGTTCGTCGCGATCAATCCCGGACTCCTCCAACGCCACCTGGATAGACGAGTGAGTGAACGGGCGATCTGCAGAGCACAGCGCAGCTTCGGCACCCGAAAGGATCTCCCTGTCCAGCATGTTTCACTCCACTGATGCCTTATCGTGACTAATGGTCTCTCGCCGTTCAGCACTAGGCAAGCCCGCTGTCCCTTCGGGATATGCTGATGGCTATCCGCTCCACTACACGATGGAGCAGTGCGGCCCGCCCGGGCACGAGGGAGTGGCAAGCCCTGAAGGCGTGAAGGAAACAGAATGCGTGCACGTCGCCAGCACGTGTGCGTGTCGGAGCCGCTCACCAGGAACTCCTCGACGTCGGCGGTGCAATCGCGCATGGCCCAGGGAAGCTGACGGCGGAGTCACTTGGCGGTATGCGGTTCGGCTGGGGGTCTGCAGACCGCTGCCGGCAGGTTGTATAGAGACGAAGACGGGATGACCGTCCCGGCGTATGGTCCGACTTGCACGTTGCCCCATACGGGAGGAGAGCATGGGCTGGAGAGCAGATGCCGCCTACGAGAAAGCGGCATCCGGCCGCTGTAGCGCCGCCCTGTCAGCCGCTCCTGTGCGCGCAGTCTCTCCCCTCCAGAGGGAGTGGACCCGTGTGGACCCCTGACGTAATTGCCCCCAGACGATCCATATTGCACACCAGTGGCTTGTAAGCTGGCTGGATGCTTGTGTCGTGCGATCGGGATATCGAGGCGGCTATCCCCTGGAGTGGGATTCTGCCCGGTCGAAATTCAGAAAAGGGTCGGGGCACCTGCGGATCGCGCGGGTGCCCCGGGAATGTTTAGACTCTTCCAGCGTCCAAATTCGGATTACGCTTCATCGAAATGTCGCCACTGGACGAGTGGCCTTGATAATAGCGCTGTAGTCGCACGAGTCAACATGAGTAGCGCAGATACAACAATACCACGCCTTCACCTGGAGCTCCGCTCCCTGCTGGCGACTTATCTCGATCACACCCCGGTGCCTGCAGCAGCAGATGCGATCGTCGCTGATTTCTCCAGGCTCCATCCAGGCTTGCTCGTGGCTTCTCTGAAAGAGGCGCTGGCGGGGCCGCGGGGACCTCACCGCAACGACAGGGAGCATCTCAGCCGCATCTACAACAGAAAAACAAAGGAGATGGCTGCGATGTACCCAGTCCTCCTCTCCCTCGAAGGCGGCTTGAGGGCAAGGCTGACGGTCGAGTTCTTCGTCAGGTTCGGGATAGATCGGTGGTGGATTCCCTTCCACGATGCACTGCGAAGGGGAGAAGACGCGACCACGGTCAAGGAGGTCAATGGGGTTAGGGTCACCAGTCATCTGGCACGTCGGCTTGCCGACGTCATCGTCTCAGTCGATGGGGACCGTTTCCAACATCCCCGGACGGCCGCGTTCGATTGCGGTTCGGAGTTCTTCGCCAACACGACCTTTGGACAACTGCGTTACATCGTTGGAACCTCCTGGTCCGAGTTCGGGCACATTTTCCGAGGCCGGAAAGGAACGGTCAAGGCGATAACCAAGGACGAGTTTATGGAACTCACGAAGGTGGTGCTGGATACCAGGAATGCCCTCTACCACCATAATCCCGTCAACAGTCGCCAAGCCTGCGTCACTGCTTGCGAAATCCTTGCAGATCATCTCGACTACCACCTAGGTTCTCTCGATAGCGATTTGGGGCGAACGACGTACCCAAGGCCGGAGTTCAAAGTGGCTGTACAGGAACGACACAACGTTATCGTCGGGTGAGATCCTTGCATTTTCTTCGGAAGCGAACCCAAGTCGTTGTCGGTGGCCTTATGCATTAGATTTCGACCGTGAACCGGAGATCAAAATGGGGATTCTCGTCCTCATAGCCGCGTGGGTTGGATATGAAGCGGGTCTTGCCTAACACGTAGTCGCTGCTGTCGTGCATGTGACCGTGGACCCAGAGCATCGCCGGGGAATCCACGATGATGTCGGTAAGGTCCGAAGCATAGGCTGCATTCGTTGGGTCGCCCTTGAAGCGCTCCGGAATTGACGCCGGGTGCGGCAGGTGATGCGTCACCACGACCGTAGGCAAGGAGCTTGCTTCCAGTTCCCGCGCCAGGAAGGCTCTGGAGTCCTGGTGCAGCCTGTAGCTGTGAACGGGCAGGAACCGCTTCCAGGGCTTCTTCTGCCAGGCGATCTGCCGATAATCGTTCATCCGCCTGCGGGCGTGGTCCATGGCAGCTTCCGGCGTGCCATCGATCCGGAAGTCGGTCCAAAGGGTGGCGCCAAGGAAACGCATGCCGCCGATGGTGACGGCATCATTTTCAAGGAAATGGACGCCCGGTGCCTCCCTGACTGCCGCGCGACCGGCTGCGATTCCCTCCTTGATCGAACCTTTGTAGAACTCGTGGTTGCCGGCCACGTAGATGCAGGGCATCGCGGGCACAATGTGTTTGGTCAGCCAGCGGATGCCGTTGTCGATGCCGCGGCACAAGTCTCCGGCCATGACGCACGCATCCGCGTCGGGAGGCTGGAGCGGCTCCCTGAGGTCTGCATATTCCAGATGGAGGTCGGAGAGGATCCACAGCCTCATCCGACGATGAGCTTCCTGGCGTGCGCCATCACACGTCCCAGCTCGGATCCTTCCAGCGTCCCCCGCTGAAGCAGCTGGCCGCAGAGGTACGAGATGGCGGGTTCCTGCTTCCTGACGATCTTGAGCGCTGCTCCATAGGCCGCCTCAAGACGCCTGTTCACGGCCTCGGCAAGCGTCGGATTTCTGGCAAGGTGCTCCGGCCAGTCCGAGCACCGACGAAAGAGGAGCGGCATGTTCTGCCCGAACCCCATCGAAGTCTCCATGGCATAGGCAAGCCGCGTCGCCTGCTCAAGGTCGCTGCCCTCTGTCACTCCATCGCCAGAGGCTCCGATGGTCTTGATGAACTCCTCTTCTCCCGCTCGGCCTGCGAGCATCACGGCGAGATGAGCGGTCAGATGTTCTTCGGTGTGGTCGCGGATCTCGTCGATGTGAGCCATCACATGTCCACCCTGCCGAGCATCGATGGACAGGGCGGTGATCGTGCCGAGCCCGAGATAGAGGCGCGCTGCCGCATGGCTGGCCTCGTGGACTGCAAGCCTCGTCAGAACTGGCGGGGTCCGCTTTGGCCTGTGAGCATGGTCCCCATCGGGAGGCGCGCCCGCCTCGTCCGGACCCGGATGCGCCGATGCCGATCTGGAATCGGCCGGAAGCTTGCTGAAGGGGCAGTCATGGGGCGGGTGGGGTACCGGACGAGCTGAGCTGGGCGGGGCAGCAGTCATGGGTTTCACTCCTCATGGCAAAACTGAAGGGGATACCTCTGGCGTTGTGCCGGAGGAGGTGGCTGTCTAGGTCCTGGGGGAGTTTCCACGCGAATCATCACTGCAGCTGTCTTTCGTGTTCGCGAACCTCGACCAGCTGCTCCACGATCCGCTCGAGCCTGCGGATGGACCCGCCGCTCCAGGCGGAGGCCAGGGACACCAGTTCGAATCCTTCCAGGGGCCTCGCCCATCGCGGATCGTGGCCTCGATCGGCATAGAGCCGCTCCATGATGCGGACGGAAAGGCGCGGCAGATGTTCCGGGCCGGGCTCAGGAAAGCGGAGAACCCGGCAACGGTCGCGCAGCACCGAAGGAATAGGCTCGACCTCATTGGCCGTCATCAGCCATGTCACGTTGGACAGATTGCAGGCCGCCTGGATATACGGGTCGTGCCAGCGACTTGAAGTTTCCGGCTCGAACAATCCCAAGAGAACGTCATGGGCGTTGCCGTTGTGCCGGCCGCTCCCGACCTTCTCGATCTCGTCCAGGATGATGACAGGACCCGCGCATTCGTGGCGGCGCACGGCCAGCATCGGAAGGCTGGGCTCTCCGGATGACCATCGCCGCGGCGTCCCGCCGAGAACGCTGTCGCTCATGCCGCCGCATGGAATGAGCTCGTAGGGAGCACCGAGCTCTTCGGCGAGCCTCCTTGCGAAGCGGGATTTCCCGCAACCTGGCGGACCAAGGAGAACGGTCGGTCGAATGCTGAGATGCTGCCGTCCCACTAGCCCCTTGAGAACCTGGTCGACGAGCAAGGTCGCATAGGGGAACTCATCGACAAGTTTGGCACGGACAGCGGCAAGGTCCGGAGTGACCGGCACAGGGAGCGGGCGCCCGGTGATCTGCTTGAATTCCTTCACCACCTCCTTGCCTTGGGAGGCGGTGGGATTCCCCACTTCCTGGAGCACGACTACATGGCCCTCCGGCGTGGCGGGCAATTCGGTCGGTTCATCGCTATCGGTCTCGACCTCGGGAGCGGCTTGCTTTGGAGCAGCCTGTGCTGCCTCTTCTTCCGGCTTCGCCTGCAGGATCGCGTTCTTGAAGACGTAGGAGTAGCTGCGAAGTTCATGCTGGAACTCCAGTCCCTTCGCATAACCGCGGTACCGCCCATCCCTCTGCTGCTCGTCGATATCGCGCGAGTAGGCCGACCAGGCTAGAGCGCACCAGAGCATCCTGGGCTTGTGGGTCGTCCTGGCATCTTTCATGGCGAGGATTGCCATCTCGCCGGCGATTGCCGCCGCCGCATTGGCATCGCCGAACCCGGCCCGGTACAGAAGGCACCGAAGACGTGCGGCGCGAACCGGAATGCCGGGGATGTCAGGGATGCCGTCCAGCGAGGCCTCGAAGGCAAGCAGGCTGCCGAGGCTCTGCTCAACCGTGAGCTCTTCCAGGCACGAGACGGTCGGCTGCAGATCGAGGCGATGCCGCTTCCTGAGCCGACGGGCAAGCCGATCTCCGTATTCACGCATGTCGCTCGGGAGATCGTCACGGAAGAAGGGCATGCCACGCAGGAGTTCCTCCTCCGTCGGCAACCGCGCGCCGCCCTTGACGGCTTTCTCGCGCCGCTTGAACAGCTGGTACTCACGGGTCCTCTCGTCCGTCATGGGGAGGTCACGAATGATCGCTGGAATGTTCGGCCGGGCGACCAAGCCGATACCAGCGTGAAAGCGTTCGAGCCCAGCTGCGATCGTCGGAAAGCAGCCACAGGTCCGATGTGCCGATCAGCCTGTTCTGGCCCGGCAGTTTGGGATGTCCCGTGGAGAGGCCCGCGAGGCAAGGAACTAAACGCTGTCCGACAACCCATCGGTCAAGAAGCGGGGCCTCTCGACCAGCCAAGGCTTCCGGAGGAGCACCCGCGTTGATGCCTTCGATGTCCGCGACTAGCGCACGCAGCCGTCCCAGTTGGAAATCGAAGAACGGATCCCGTTCTTCGTCTCCTCGCCCGAAATGGATCATTGGGCCATCCTCCACCAGTTCTAGGAATCAGTTGTCGGCGCCGGCGAGCGTTCCGAGGAACGAGGGATGGGTTCCGTCACGCGACTTGCCTCGCCGCGGTCGATGAGTTCCTTGGCCTCGAGGGCGGACAGGTAGCCGTTCTTGACTAGCGCCAGGGCGCTTGCGTCTAATTCGGGCAGGACCAGCTGATACTCCGCGGAGCGCATCAGGTCGCGCGGCAACTGACGGCGTGGATCGGGGGCAATCCCAATGATGGTCGAGCGCATGTGGAGAGCGTAGGCGATCGTTTTCGTTGTTCCGATCGGGCTTGTCATTCTTGTCGGTGCCATCGCGAGCGATCAGCATGACCTCTTCCCTCCCGCGCCTGGAGTCACGGTGATGGGTCACGACGGTCCGGTCGCCGGGGAGAGCACACGCCTCGAACACCTTCTGGACGGGAGCGACGCGGTCGGGCGTGTGCGTGGCTACGGCGACCACTGGCGCGCCTCGGCGAAGGATCCGCGTGAGGCCTGTCTCTCGCTCGATGGCTCGCGCGGTCAGCACGGCGACGGCCGCCACATCCGGCCGAACCGAAATCCGTTCTTCGGCAGGCGTGTCCATGAGGTCGTCGCGGAGGATTTCGACCGGATCGGATGCGTCTCCCGAGCCGGAACGCAACATCGACTTGGAATGCAAGCCGTCCTCTCGGGCGAGGATGTCGAGGAAGGCACGAGCCAGCAGGTCGGGCTTTGCAGCGCGCCGCGCTTCGTCTGGTGCAGGCTTGGAGCGTGGCATATCGAATCCCCGAGATGATCGTGCTGCCCGGTAAGGCCCGGTGCGAATCCTTGATTCGCCTCTAAACAACCGCAGGCATAAGGCCTTGGCGTACTGGCGTCCAGACGCCAATTTTGGCGTCGATACGCCAGTACGCGGTATCTAGCTTCGAGATGCCGCAGCCATTAGAACCGACGGATGCATGCTCCCTACGAACTGCTGCGCGCTGCGCGAGTCCTTCTCGACATGAAGGCTGAAGACCTCGCCAAGAAGGCGGGGGTAAGCAAGCGATCGCTGGTCCGCATCGAAGCATGCGAGTCGGTGAGCCTCGAAACCGCCATACGCGTCCAACAGGCATTGGAGCGGGAGGGGATCGAGTTCCTGCTGGAGACGAAGGTACGGGGTCCTGGCTTGAGTATCCGGAAGGGCAAGATCGGAAGGCCGAAGCTGGAGAGCGATTGATCAGCTTTATGCTGTGTCCGCTACGCCTTTCATGATCCTCGGCACCCACCTCCGACATCGACAGGCGCAATGCGCGAGGTCGCAATGCGATGTCGTCGGACGGCTTCTACGGGAGGCAAGAGCGCATCCGGATGCAGAACGTGCTGTTAGTGAAATCGCACATCACCAGGCGGGGTTCGAATGGACCACGATCCCAAACGGGAACATGGACGGGACAGCCTGCCGGATGGTCGGAACCCGGCGATGCCTAGAGATGGTGACTGGGTCGGCATAAACGAGGCGGCCGCTGATTGAGGAGATTGGCCGCCTCCTCGGCATCCAGGACTTCGATCCGCTGTGGGAACGCGCCGTCTAGCTCAAGAGCCATAACACAGGACCCCGCGGGCGCTGACCTGCGGGGCCCTGACGAACTATGGCCAGCCTATGCGGGGGCCTGGCGGAACCGTCACGCCATGCCGAGGGCAGCCATGTACAATTCCAGGATCGCTTCGGCTTCCTGGCGTTCGGCCTGGTCCTGCTTGCGGATTCTGACCAGCTGCCTCACCGCTTTCACGTCGAATCCGGTGCCCTTGCACTCGGCGTATACGTCCTTGATATCGTCCGCGATCGTCTTCTTCTCCTCCTCAAGCCGCTCGATGCGCTCGATGAAGGCGCGCAGCTGGCCGGCGGCGATCGTCTGGCTGCTCTCGGTGATCTCGTCTGACATGGGGAGGCTCCTGTGCCCGTTTGGTGACAGGATCACGGATGCCACGCAGACAAAGGGCCTGTCAACAGGATTGAATCCTTTGTAGGCCCTTTGCTTCTAGGATTCGCGTCAGCGACGCGGGCCGGACGAGCCTCCCGGGGCGAAGGACGGGACGTTGTCGTAGGTCTCCTGCGCGGCCGGAGCCTGCGGGGCCGCGCGCAGCGCGTCGACGATCTGGTGCCCCTCGGCGGCCATCTCGTTCACGAAGACGTCAAGGAAGGAGCCGCCGGGCGCGGCGCTGTAGGGGGACACCTGGGTTCCGTTGGCGGGGGCGAGGTTCTGCACTGAAATTCTCCTGGAAGCTTGCCTGCTGGTGGACAAGGGTGCTCAATACATTGGTCAGCGTGGCGCGCGGTGGAGCAAGGAACAAGCGATGCAGGCTCTCGCCAGGGATTCGATGGAGGCATGGTTCGGGCTGCTCCCCGACGACGTGGCCTCCTGCATGGAGAAGCCCGGGCAGGACGGCCAGGCGGAGGCGGACGCGATAGCGGCAGGCCTCCTTTCTGTCGGGAGCGGTTCGGACCTCGTGACCTACGTCGCCGGCAACCAGGATTCATTCATCGCCATCGGGCGCGCGCGGCGCATCCGAATCCTTGCCTGGCTGGCTGCCGGCCAATACCCTGACAAGGTGGCGGCCCTGCAGGCGCTGTCGGGCGAGGAAGGTGCCGGCGAAGGCGGTTCCGCGGCAGGGACGGACAAGGTCGCTCCCTACTTCAAGGAGGACATCCGTGCCCTGGTGGAGGCCCTCGGGCCGAGGGCGGCCCGAGGCATCGTCGACGCGGCGACGCTCGCGGCCGTGGCGGGCGCGGGCTACGAGGTGGCAGGGGAGCTGGATATGCGTTCCGGAGGATCGAGATGATGGCGCGCAGGTTTGTCAGGGCTTCGGCCCTTGCCGCGGCGATAGCCATGGCGTCGGCGCAGGCGGCATGGGCTGACGCCTGCGTCGCGGACGTGTCGTCGGCCATGGACAAGCAGCGGGAGTCCTACATCGCCCAGCAAGGCTCGCTGGCTGACCAGAACTTCTCGCGCCGTCCGGGGTCGTTCGCCTCCACCACCTGCCTCGGCGACCTCATGAAGGGCGGCGGCCTCGACATCTTCTTCAAGCCCCCGAGCCTTGATTCCATCATCGACATGGTGAAGAACCTCGCCTGCGAGCAGGCCAGCCAGATCTTCTCCCAGCTCCTTGGCGGCAGCGGCCTCAACGGCGGCGGCGCCCTCAATCCAGGCGAGCTTCTCAAGGGGCTGAACCTCGGCAACTACGGCGGCTCCTCGCTCCCGGGACTGCGCGTCACCAGAGGCGGCGGAAACGTCGGCGGATCGATCATGGAGCTTTTCAAATGAGGACCTCGCCCACCCTGGCGGCGCTGGCCCTCGCCTCGTTCCTCGCTCCGGCGGCCAATGCCGCGCCCGTGGCGTTCGACGCGTCTCCCGAGGCGCCCGCCCGACGCATCGTCAACGTGGTCTTCGCCCAGTACCTTCAGGAACGGGTCGGCGCCAGCATCGAGACCGCCGTGCTCGACCTCGACGGCGACGGCACGGGCGAGATCGCCGTGCGCTTCGTCCACACCGGGTCATGCGCGGAAGGGCTCAAGAAGTGCCGGACCGCCGTGATCAGGCACGACGCAGGAGAATGGAGGATTGTCCTCGACCGCCACGCTGAATCCCTCGACTTCGGAGGCCCCAGCGGCCCCCTGCCGGGACCGCTCGCGGTCGACGGCGTAACCTGGAGGTGGGGCAAGGGGTTCGCCTACGCTCCCGACGGGAAGGGCCTTGGAACGGAAGTGAGCTTCCAGGCGGTCCCGGCGGCTTCGGCTCAGTCATACGCCGCCGCCTTCGGCGAAGGCGCGCAGAGGCTGGCGGCCGGAGGCCACGGCGTGCGCATCAGCTATTCGACCGACAAGGTCGCCGACGGCGCTGAAACCATGCTGGTGAAGATGGAAGGCGGAGTCTCCTGCGGCGAGGCGACGGGCTGTCCCGTCCGCCTGCTGCGCAAGGACGGCGACAAGTGGACGCCGGTCCTGTCCACAACGACGAAGGGCAAGCTGGCGGTGACCGACACGGTCCGGGCGGGCTACCGCGACATCGTCGTCGAGACCAAGCTCGGATACGCGGTGCTTGGCTGGAACGGAAACGGCTACGCCGTTGCCGACCGCTTCGAGTCGACGGTCAGGGGGAGGTAAGGCAATGGCGTCAGGCAGGTTCAGGTTCGCCGTCCTCATGGCGCTGGCCGCGGCAGGCTTCGCCGTGGCCGGAGGGGCGGCGCAGGCCGCATCGGGTCCGTTGTCCCTGGCCGCCTTCGGCCGCGAAACAGGCATCCGCGCCTCGGCCGAACAAGTCCAGGAGGCGTGGGCGGCGCTCGAGTCCATGGGCACGACCAAGTATCTCGGAGGCATGCTCGGCGGCCTCAGGCTCGACGAGTCCGCGATGATTGCCGGGGTGCTCTCGATCGGGGCGGGCGAGTTCGACGCGCTCCTCAACGGCGGGGGCCTGAACACGGCCTCCACGACGGCAGGAACCGAACTGGTCTCGGCCATGACCAGCGCGGCGGGCATCGACCTCTCCTACCTGACCGGAAGCTACACCGAGGGCGGAGGCGGCTCCGTCTCGGCCCGCGCGGCTTCGGCAAGCGGAGCCACGGCCGGCGCAGAAGCGTGCGACGCGGGCGTCTCCAGCGAGATGGCCTCGAACGGCAAGGCATACGTAGACGGCATCGTGCAGGCCGCGATGAGCGGGGAATACGGTTTCAGCAAGATACAGGACCTCAATCCGACGAGCGGCTCGGGAACCGGCTTCGCCGCCCTCGGCTGCCTCGACAAGCTCTTCCAGAACGCAGGCTCCGACCTTCTGTTCAAGCCTCCGTCGCTCGGGTCGCTGACCACGCAGCTCCAGAACTGGGTCTGCGGCGAGGCGGCGTCCGTCGCCGAGCAGGTCGCAGGCGCCTTCGGCAACGGGGAAATCTTCAACACGGCCTCCCTCGGCGGCTTCTATCCAGGCGCGAACTTCGGCGAGGCGTTCGATTCGAATCCCAACCAGCGCCTCGGCATGGGCCAGAAGGCGGCGGACACGTTCGGCCAGTCGTTTGCGAATTTCGAAAAGCAGGCCAAGGCTCAGGTCGAGGCGGCCGCTGACATCACGAGGCTGTTCAAATGAGGGGCTCAGGAGTGGAAACCATGAAGGGATGGATCGTCGCGGCCGCTCTGGCCATCGTAACGGCGGCCGCTCCGGCAGCGGCGGAGGAATCCGCCGGCCAGAACCAGTCGAACCCGCAGGGCCTCGGCAACGCCTACAACTACACGATCCCGGCTACCGCTTCCCCGTCGTGCTGCAAGGGCTACTACGACCACAAGCACGCCGACGGCAACGCCGTGGTCGTCATGACGAACTTCAACCAGAAGCTCGCGGCCATGCAGCTCGCCATCATCGAGGCGATGCGCCTTTCGACCGGCCAGCTGTCGGGCAACATGCGCGAGCAGACGGGAGCCGAGCACACGCTCGCCGACCAGCAGGACGACCGCGCGACGGTGAAGGCCGTCGAAGAGGCCCGCCTGCAGGCCATCC
>Ga0065721_10051608_pt1 | contig 14111 bp, 10 predicted proteins | sample Mesricmetagenome_FD_59108 | JGI IMG/M metagenome (GOLD analysis project Ga0065721, IMG submission 59108) | Mesophilic microbial community from rice straw/compost enrichment Sample: eDNA_1 v2 (version 2) | ecosystem: Engineered > Solid waste > Grass > Composting > Bioreactor | place: USA: Davis... | reverse complement strand
CGTGCAGAACATCTACCGCCTCGGCGACATGGCTCCCATTCTGCGCGAACTCGGCCGGCGGCACGTGCGCTATGGCGCCCGGCCGGAGTATTATCCCCACGTGGGAGAGGTGCTCATCGAAACCATGGCGGCGCGTCTCGGGGACCGGTTTCTTCCCCAAATGCGCGAGGCCTGGGCGGGGGCCTTCCGGCAGATTTCGGACCTGATGCAGGGCCGGTAGGGTGGGGGCGGATGTCCGGCGCCGGAGTCCCCCCCTCAATGTCCCGGCTCGTCCCGGCAGGTTTCCCGCGACGCCTCAAACTGGATGGTCGGATGGGCGATGGAGAAACGGTGCCGGAGGTCCTCCCGGATGCGGGCCAGCAGGGCGTCGTCGATGGCGGGGTCCCTTTTCACCAGGTGGGCCGTGAGGGCGACCTCGGTGGTGCTGAGGGGCCAGATGTGGAGATGGTGGACCTCCTCGACCTCGGGCAGGCCGGCGAGATAGGCGCGCACCGCGGCGGGGTCGATGTGTTCCGGAACGGCGTCCATCGAGAGGTTGAGCGAATCGGTGAAAAGCTCCCAGGTGCTCACCAGGATGAAAAAGGCCACCAGCAGGCTCACCACCGGATCCAGCCAGGTCCAGTTGGTGAAAAAAATCACCACGCCGGACACCATGACCCCCAGGGAAACCCCGGCGTCGGCCGCCATGTGCAGGAAGGCGCCGCGGACGTTGAGATCCGTCTTGCGGCCGGACATGAAGAGCAGGGCGGTGGCGCCGTTGACCAGGATGCCCAGGCCGGCCACCCAGATCACCGTGCCGCCCTCGATGTGGGCGGGATCGCGGAAGCGCCCGACGGCCTCCCAGACGATGGCCCCCACGCCCACCAGCAGGAGCAGGGCATTGAAGAGCGCCGCCAGCACGGTGGCCCGCTTCCATCCGTAGGTGCGCCGGGAACTGGCGGCCCGCCGGGCCAGCAGGGTGGCCACCCACGCCAGCAGGAGCCCCAAAACGTCGGAAATATTGTGGCCCGCGTCGGCCAGCAGGGCAAGGGAGTTGGACAGCACCCCGAAGACGACCTCGAGAAGGATGAACCCCGCATTCAGCAGGATGCCGATGAGAAACGCCCGCCCGAAATCCGGTGGCGCGTGATCATGGTCGTGCCCCATCCCGCCAATGGGCCGTGAAACGCGCGTTGTGTCAATCGCCTTGATCTGCTTTTCTGCGCGAGTCCGTGAGTCCTGAACGCGCCACATTCTTTCGTCGTCTGAGCAGTACGCTGGTTTTGTGGACCCTCATTGTGTCCTCCATCGTGATCGGCTCGGACATCGGGTTCTTTTTCCTGATCCTCTTCATGGCCCTGGTGGCCCTCTACGAGTATTTCCACATGGTGAAGGAGCAGGGCGCCCCGGTGTTCACCCTCACCGGCATGATCTGCGCCACCGTCTACCTGACCGCGAGCTTCCTCTTCCTGCGCAGTCAGGGCGGGGAACATTCCCTCGATCTCGAAATGGGGATCCTGGTGTTGTTCCTGTTCACGATCTTCATCCGGCAGATGTTCCGGGGGGCCGCCCTCCGCGAGCCGCTCGAGGCCATCGCCTACACGGTGTTCGGCCTGCTCTACATCCCGTGGCTCTTCAACTTCATCACCAAGATCATCTACCTGACCCCGCGCGCCGCGGACGGCGGACCCACCGGGCAGTATTATGTCATATTCCTCATCCTGGTGACGAAGTTCAGCGACATGGGGGCCTATGTCTTCGGGAGCCTCTTCGGGAAGCATCCGTTCGTTCCGCACATCAGTCCGAAAAAAACCTGGGAGGGTTTTGCCGGCGCCCTGGTGTCCTCCCTCCTCGGCGGCATGTGGCTCTATTCCTTCATGCCGGGCCGCCTGCCGGCCCTGCGGTTTGACGATGTGTTGATTCTGTCCCTCCTCCTGGGCTTCATCGCGGTGGTGGGCGATCTGGCGGAGTCGATCATCAAACGCAGCGCGCACGCCAAGGATTCCAGCCACATCCTGCCGGGCATCGGCGGCACGCTCGACCTCATCGACAGCCTGCTCTTCACCGCGCCGGTGATGTACTTTTACCTCAACATCGTGGTCGGAGTGTCATGAAAAACGTGGTCGTGCTGGGAGCCACCGGCTCCATCGGTCAGAGTGCGCGCAAGGTGGCCCGCGACATCCCGGAGCGCATGCGGCTGGTGGGAATGTCCGCCCATGCCAATGAGCGGGGGCTCGCCGAGGCGGCGGCGGAGTTTCCGGAGGCGCGCACCGCGCTGTCGTCCGGCCCGGACGGCGCCGCCCGTCTCATCGAACTCGCCACCCTGCCCGAGGCCGATCTCGTGCTCATTGCCATCGTGGGCACGGGCGGACTGGCCCCGGCCCTCGCCGCCATCGAGGCGGGCAAGGACATCGCCGTCGCCAGCAAGGAGATCCTGGTCATGGCCGGCGAAATCGTCATGGAAGCCGCCGCCCGCAAGGGGGTGAACGTGCTGCCCGTGGACAGCGAGCACAACGCCATTTTCCAGTGTCTGGACGGACGCGATCCCGCCGGCGTACGCCGGCTCATCCTGACCTGCTCGGGCGGTCCGTTTCGCAGGACGCCGCGCGGGGACCTGGCCGGCGTGACGCCCGGCATGGCCCTCCGGCACCCGACGTGGTCGATGGGACGCAAGATCACCATCGATTCGGCGACACTTTTCAACAAGGGGCTGGAAATGATTGAGGCCCGCTGGCTGTTTGATGTGCCGATGGAGCGCGTCGACGTGGTGATCCACCCGCAGAGCATCGTGCATTCGATGGTGGAATTCGTGGACGGCTCGGTGCTCGCGCAGCTGAGTCATTCGGACATGTGTTTTCCCATCCAGTACGCCGTCACCTGGCCCGAGCGCACCGCCAACTCCCTGCGTCCGCTCGATTTTGCCGCGCTCGGACGCCTGGAGTTTGAGGCGCCCCGCACGGAGGATTTTCCGGCCCTCGACCTGGCGCGCCGCGCCGGCGAAACGGGCGGCACGCTGCCCGCGGTGCTCAACGCCGCCAACGAGGTGGCCGTGCAGGCCTTTCTCGAGGAACGCATTCCCTTCCCGCACATCTGGGAAACCGTGGCCCGCGTGATGGACGAATGTCCGTTTCTGGCCCATCCGGGACTGGAGGAACTGATCGAAACCGACCGGATCGCCCGCGATCTGGCGGAGCGGAGCATCCGGGAATCCGGACGCCGGAGCATGGCGGGATAGGGGACGGCGCGGGCTGCCGCCCCCAAGCCGGGATCCCGTCCGCCCTACAACAACTCCAGTTGTCCGAGTCCCTCGCGGATGGCGGCCTTCTTTTTGCGGCTGCGGGCGATGACGGGTTCGCCGTCGGCGTTGAGTTCGGCCTTTTCGAGATTGTTGAGAATTTCCTTGGCGCGGTGCAGCACGCTGTCGGGCAGTCCGGCCAGGCGGGCGACCTGGATGCCGTAGGATTGGTCGGCGCGGCCCGGCAGAATCTTCCGGAGGAAAATCACCTGATCGTTCCACTCACGCACCGCCACGTTCAGGTTGGTGATGCCGGACTTGGTGCGCTCGAGGTCGGTGATCTCGTGGTAGTGCGTGGCGAAGAGCGTGCGGCAGCCGATTTCGTCGTGGAGAAATTCCGCCACGCTCCACGCGATGCTCAGTCCGTCGAAGGTCGAGGTGCCGCGGCCGATCTCGTCGAGAATGACCAGGCTCCGCGCGGTGGCGTTGTTGAGAATGTTGGCCGTCTCGTTCATCTCCACCATGAAGGTGGACTGTCCTTTCGAAAGATCGTCGCTGGCGCCGACGCGGGTGAAGATGCGGTCGGCGATGCCGATGTGCGCGCTGGCGGCGGGGACGTAGCTGCCCATCTGCGCGAGCAGGGTGAGGAGCGCGACCTGCCGGATGTAGGTTGATTTGCCGGCCATGTTGGGTCCGGTGATGATGGCGAATCTTTTGCCATCCGCGTCGAGGCTGGTGTCGTTGGGCACAAAGCGCTCCGCGGCGGCCTGCTGGTCGAGCACGGGGTGGCGTCCGTCGCGGATTTCGAGAATGCCGGAATCGTCGATGACCGGACGGCAGTAGTGGTTTTGCCGGGCGGTCTCCGCCAGCGCGGCGAGGGTGTCGAGGGCGGCCAGGGCGGCGGCGGTTTCCTGGATGGACGGAAGTTCGGCGAGTGCACGGGAACGGAGTTCCTGGAAGAGCTCGATTTCGCGGGCCCGGGCGCGTTCGTCGGCACCGAGAATCTTCCCTTCGATCTCCTTGAGTTCCGGCGTGATGAAACGCTCCCCGTTGACGGTGGTCTGCTTGCGGATGTAGTCGTCCGGCACCAGGGAGAGGTTGGCCTTGGTGACCTCGATGAAGTAGCCGAAGACCGAGGTGAAACGCACCTTGAGCGACTTGATCCCCGTGCGCTCGATTTCCTTTTCCTGCAGGGCGGCAATCCAGTCCTTGCCCGCGCGGGAGGCGGCGCGGAGTTCGTCCAGCGCCGGATCGAATCCCTCCCGGATGAAGTCGCCGTCGCGGACCACCGCCGGCGGTTCGTCCACAATGGCCCGGGCCAGGGTGTCCACCAGCTCGGGAAGGGCGTGGAGGCGCGACACCAGGGAAACAAACAACTCGGACGACGGCGGGGGCCGGTTGCTTCCCGGGGAGGGATGGGCGCGTTCGCGGATGATCGTTTCCACGCAGTCGCGTACCCCGGGCACAAGCGCGAGCGAGGCGGCCAGGGCGGCGAGATCCCGGGCGTTGCCGGAGGTGCCGTTGAGCCGGGACACCGCCCGCTCGAGGTCGCGGATTTCCGCGAGCTGGTTGCGGAGCCGGTCCAGCAGCAGGGAATCCTCCAGCAGGCAGGCGATGGCATTCTGCCGGGCCAGGATGCCGGACACGTCGCAGAGCGGATGCAGGACCCACTCCCGCAGCAGGCGGGCGCCCATCGGGGTGACCGTGCGGTCGAGCGCGCCGAGCAGGGTCATGGAGCGTCCGCCGCGCGACTGCACCAGCTCGAGATGGGACTGTGTGGAGGCGTCAAGCAGGAGAAACTCGCTGATGCGGTAGGGCTGGAGGCGCCGCAGGTGGGTGGCATTGCGGCGCATCTGTCGGGTGAGATAGTGCAGCAGCGCGCCGGCCGCGCCGACGGCGGCGGGAAGGTCCTGGCATCCGAAACCGTCGAGCGAATGGACCTTGAAGTGTTCCCGCAGGATCTCCGCCGCGGGGTCGGGCTCAAAAATGTAGGCGTCCAGGAAATTGAGACCGCCCACGCCGCCGATGTCGGCGTTTTCCGGGGCGATGGTTTCCGCCGGACTGATGCGCGCCAGTTCGTCGACGAGGGCCTCGGGGGCGATTTCGGTGAGCCGGAACTCCCCGGTGCTCAACTCGCAGAAGGCCAGCCCCACCGAACCGTTGCGGGGATTGATGGCGGCCAGGTAGTTCGGTTTGCGGTCGTCGAGCCCGAAGTCGTCCAGCGTGCCGGCGCTGAGGATCTGGCTGAGTTCGCGGCGCACCAGCTTGCCCGCCTGCACCTCGCCCACCTGGTCGCCGATGGCGACGCGCCAGCCCGCGTTGACCAGCTTTTCGATGTAGCCGCGCGCCGAATGGTAGGGCACCCCGCACATCGGCATTTCCCCGCGCTTGGTGAGCGCGACGTTGATGATGGGTGCGGCCGCCTTGGCGTCGTCGCCAAACATTTCGTAAAAATCCCCGAGCCGGAAAAGCAGGAGGGTCTTCGGCGGCAGTTCCCGCCGCATGGCGAGGTACTGCTTCATCATGGGAGTCTGGTTTTCCATGGAAAATGAACGGTCTAATGACGGAGGCGAAACGGGGAAACCGGTGCGGTCATCTGTTCCCGGCGGGCCTTATTTCGACTTTTCCAGAAAGGCGGCCAGCGGACTGGTGGCTTCGGCATGGTCGAGCTGCCGGGGCAGGCCGGCCTCGACGGCCTCCCGCGCCGCCTCCACGGCGCGCCGGAAGGCCCGCGCCATGCGCACGGGATCCCGCGCCGCGGCGATGGCCGTATTGACCAGCACGGCGTCGGCGCCGAGTTCAATGGCTTCCGCGGCATGACTGGGCGCGCCGATGCCGGCATCCACCACCACGGGTACGGTGGCCTGTCTGATGATGATCTCGATCTGCGCGCGGGTCTCGAGTCCGCGATTGCTGCCGATGGGAGCCCCCAGGGGCATGACCGTGGCCGTGCCGACGTCCTGCAGGCGCTTGGCCAGCACGGGGTCCGCGTTGATGTAGGGCAGCACGGTGAACCCTTCCCCGACGAGGACCTCCGCGGCCTTGAGGGTTTCGATGGGGTCCGGCAGAAGATAGTGCGGGTCCGGGTGGATCTCGAGCTTCACCCATTTCGGCAGTCCGGCGGCCGCGGCCAGCCGGGCCAAACGCACGGCCTCCTCGGCGTTCATCGCCCCGCTTGTGTTGGGCAGCAGGAGGTATTTTTGCGGATCGATGAAATCAAGGATGTTCGCGAACGGGTCCTTTTTTCCGCTGAGGTCGGCGCGGCGAAGCGCAACCGTCACGATTTCCGCTCCGCTGGCCTCCAGCGCATCGCGCATCGTTTCGTGCGAGGAAAATTTTCCCGTGCCGAGGAAAAGCCGTGACGAAAATTCCCGCCCGGCGATCTTTAACGGACCTGTCATGCGTTTTATGTATCGACGGGATCCGTTTGCTGCAAGAGGGCAGGTTCTCCGACAGATGGTCTGTGTTTTTCTTTGTTTGTTTTTGTTATTCTTTTATTGCTTCCTGAAGTGGAAACATTCAAATTAATTCCCACACCGCCGCCATGCTCGCCTTGGAACGTCATCGCCGTCTGCTGGACCTGCTGAACGAGCGGGGCAGTGTCCGGACGGCGGAGGCGGCCCGGACATTGGGAGTGACGGAGGAAACGGTCCGGCGGGACTTCGAAAAACTGGAGGCGGACGGGGCCCTGCTGCGATCCCACGGGGGCGCGGTCAAGCTGGAAGCCGCCCGGAGGGAATTCCCCGCCCGAGAGCGCGCCCTGCAGCATGCGGGCGAGAAGTTGCGGATTGCCAGGGCGGCGGTGGCGCGCATCCGTCCGGGCCAGACGATTCTTTTTGACGCCAGCACGACGGCGCTGCAGGTGGCGAAATTGCTGCCCGACCAGCCGCTGACCGTGGTCACCAACGCCCTGCAGACGGCCCTGGTCCTGGTGGAAAAACCGGCCATTCACGTCACGCTGCTCGGGGGCACGCTGGTGGCGAGTTCCCAGTCCTGCACCGGTTGGTCGGCCGAACAGATGCTTGAGCTCTTCCGCATCGACACGGCCTACATTTCCTGCCGCGGGTTTGACGTCCAACGCGGCCCCAGCGAAGCCACCGAGGAACAGGCCCGCCTGAAGCGCCGCATCGTGGAGTGCGCGGAGGAGGTCTGCCTGCTGGCCGACGCCTCCAAGGTCGGCGTGAGCTCGAGTTTTTATTTTGCGAAGTCTGCCGACATCGATCTGTGGATCACCGACGCCGCGCCGGCGCGTTCGGTCAGGGAGGCGCTCTCCGGTCAGGGAGTGCGCATCGAAGTGCCGGGCCGCAAGTAGTTTTCCTGTCATGCGCAACGCCGTATCCCGTCCCTCCCGCCGAACCCGGATCCCCGCGGTTTTCCGAACCGAATTTTGAATCCCCGACCCGACATGCATTCCACTCATCTCGCCATTGACCTGGGTGCCGGCAGCGGCCGTGTGATGGCCGGTCATTTCGATGGAAAAACCCTCCGCCTTGAGGAGGTTCACCGGTTTGCCAACGAGGGCATCCGCCTGCCCTCGGGATGGCACTGGAAGGTGTCGCAGCTGTTTGCCGACATCAAACGCGGCCTGGCCGAGGCGCAGCGGCGCCACGGGGCCACGCTCGCCTCGCTGGCGGTCGACACCTGGGGCGTGGACTACGCGCTTTTTGATCGTCATGGCCGCATGCTGGGTCTGCCGTGGATGTATCGCGACGGCCGCACCGACGGCATGATGGAGCTTGCCGCGGAGATCCTGCCGCGCCGCGAGATCTATCAGCGCACGGGCATCCAGTTCATGTTTTTCAACACGCTCTTCCAGTTGCTGGCGGAGACGCGGAAAAACCCCGAGGCGGTGGCGGCGGCCGATCATCTGCTTTTCATGCCGGACCTGATCACCTACTGGCTCAGCGGCCAGCGGGTGGTCGAGCGCACCATTGCCAGCACGGCGCAACTGCTCAAGGCGGGCACCGCGGCCTGGGACCTCGAACTGGCGGAAAAAATGGGCATTCCCGCCCGCCTTTTCCTGCCCACCACGGAGCCCTGCCGGGTCATCGGCGCGCTCCTGCCGGAGGTGATGGAGGAAACCGGCTGCGGCAGGCTGCAGGTTGCCACCTGCGGCAGCCACGACACCGCCTCCGCCGTGGCCGGGGTGCCGGCGGGGACCTCGCAGCCCCTGTTTCTCAGTTCGGGCACGTGGTCGTTGATCGGCCGGGAACTCCAGTCGCCCGTGGTGACCGACGAAAGTTACCGCGTCGGGTTTTCCAACGAACAGGGACTCAACGGCACCACCCGCTTCCTCAAGAATGTCGCCGGCATGTGGCTTCTGCAGGAGTGCAAGCGGAACTGGGACGCCCAGGGACGGTCCTGCGACTACGCGTCCCTGGTGCAGTCGGCGCGCGAGGCCCGGGCCACGCTGCTCCTCGATCCCGACGCCGCGGAGTTTGCCAAACCCTGCGACATGCCGCGGGCCATCCGCGATTATGCGGTGAAGACCGGCCAGACCGCGCCCGAATCGCCCGGCGAATTCACCCGCGCCATTCTCGAGAGCCTCGCGCTGCGCTATCGCGGCCTGGTGGCACAGCTCCGGTCCTGGATGCCGGACCTTCCAGACACCCTGCACATTGTCGGCGGGGGGTCGCAGAATGCCCTTCTCAACCAAATGACCGCCGACGCCACTGGACTGCGCGTGGTGGCCGGACCGGTCGAAGCCACGGCCCTCGGCAACGTGCTCGCCCAGCTGATGGCGGCCGGCGAAATCTCCTCGCTCGAGCAGGGCCGCGAAATCGTCCGCGCCTCCTATGAACCGCAGGTTTTTGAACCCCGCGATTCCGGGATCTGGGACGAAAAGGCCGCGCGGTTCGAGGCGCTCCCGCGCGGCGCCGAATCCTGATCTTGTCCGCATTTTTCCATGACTCCGCTTGTTGACCAACTTCTCACCCTCTCGCATGAAATCGGCCGGGAGGATCGTCATCTCGCCATCCTGGGCGAGGGAAACACCAGTGCCGACGCCGGCGACGGCACCTTTTGGATCAAAGCCTCCGGCGGCAACCTGGCCACCCTCGACGCGGCCGGCCTCACCCGGGTAAAATTCGACACGGTCCTTGATGCCCTGGATGATCCCGGCCTGGACGATTCGGGGGTTCGCGAAGTGCTCCTCGCCTCGCGCGCCGATTCGGAGGCGCGGCTTCCCTCGGTGGAAACCTTCATGCACGCGGTCTGCCTGCGCGAGGCGGGCGCCAAATGGATCGGCCACTGCCACCCGGTTTCGGTCCTGCAGGTCCTCTGCTCCCGGCAGGGCGTCGCCCCCTTTCTTCAGCACATCTTCCCGGACGAAATCGTCGTCTGCGGCCGTCACCTGGCCGTCGTGCCCTACATCGATCCCGGCATCGAACTGGCCCGCGCGGTGCGCACGGAACTGCGGCGGTTTCAGGCGGAGCACGGGTCCCCGCCGAAGGTGATCCTGCTGGCCAACCACGGTCCGGTGGCCCTTGGGCAGACCGACCGCGACGTCCTCAACATCCTGCTCATGCTCGACAAGTGGGCGCGCATTCTCGTAGGCAATTACGCCGTGGGTGGTCCGCAGTTTCTCCCCGATTCCACTTCCACTCGCATCGACACCCGTCCCGACGAACACTATCGCCGGGCCCAAATCGCAGCCCTCAACTCTCCCAAATGAAAAACCCCGTCTTCTCCAACCTCCCGAAAGTGGGCATCCGCCCGGCCATCGACGGTCGCCTCGGCGGCGTGCGCGAATCGCTCGAAGTGCAGACCATGAACATGGCGAAGAACACCGCGAAACTCATCGCGGAAACGCTGCGCTATCCGACCGGTGATCCGGTTGAGGTGGTCATCGCCGACACCTGCATCGGCGGCGTGGCGGAGGCTTCGGCCTGCGCGGAAAAATTTCGTCGGGAAAACGTCGGTGTCTCCCTCACCGTCACCCCTTGCTGGTGTTACGGCTCGGAGACGATGGACACCGACCCCCTGATCCCCAAGGCCGTCTGGGGATTCAACGGCACGGAACGTCCGGGCGCGGTCTATCTTGCCGCGGTGCTGGCCGGACACACCCAGAAGGGGCTGCCCGCTTTCGGCATCTACGGCCGGGATGTTCAGGACGCCACCGACACGTCGATCCCGGACGATGTGGCGGAAAAAATCCTCCGTTTTGTACGCGCCGGTCTTTCCGTGTCCCTCATGCGCGGCAAGGCCTACCTGGCCATGGGTGGCACCTCGATGGGGATCGCCGGATCGATCGTTGATCCCTCGCTCTTCGAAACCTACCTCGGCATGCGTGTGGAGTCCGTCGACATGACCGAGTTCATCCGCCGCATCGAGCGGGGCATCTACGACAGGGAGGAATACGCCAAGGCGCTGGCCTGGGTGAAAAAGAACTGCCGCGAGGGCAGGGACTGGAACGGTCCCAAACACAAGCGCAGCCGCAAGCGGCTGAATGAGGAATGGGAGATCTGTGTCAAGATGGCCCTCATTGCCCGCGACCTCATGATCGGCAATCCGAAGCTGAAAAAGGCGGGCTTCGGCGAGGAATCGCACGGCCACTTCGCCATTGCGTCCGGCTTCCAGGGTCAGCGCCAGTGGACGGACCACATGCCCAACGGCGACTTCCTCGAGGCGATCCTCAATTCGTCCTTCGACTGGAACGGCCGCCGCATGCCCTACATCGTGGCCACGGAAAATGACGCCCTCAACGGCGTGTCCATGCTCTTCGGTTATCTGCTTACGAACACCGCGCAGATCTTCGCCGACCTGCGGACCTACTGGAGCCCGGAGGCCGTCCGGCGCGTCACCGGTCATCAGCTCGAAGGCGCGGCGGCGGGAGGTCTTCTCCACCTCATCAATTCCGGCCCCGCCGCCCTCGACGGAGCGGGATGCCAGACCCTCAACGGTCAGCCGGCCATGAAGCCCTTCTGGGACATCACCCCGGCCGAGGTGAAAGCCTGCCTGGAGGCCACCACGTGGCACCCTTCCATGAGCGAGTACTTCCCCGGCGGCGGCTGGAGCACCCGGTTTGTGACCCGCGGCGGCATGCCGGCGACGATCTTCCGCCTCAATCTGGTGAAGGGCCTCGGTCCGGCCCTGCAGATTGCGGAAGGCGAAACGGTCGAACTGCCGCCCAAGGCGCACAAGCTCCTCGAGGAACGCACCAACCCGACCTGGCCGACCACCTGGTTCTCGCCCTACACCACGGGCCGGGGCGCCTTCCGCGACACCTACTCCGTGATGAACAACTGGGGGGCCAACCACTGCGTGATGAGCTACGGCCACATCGGCGCCGACCTGCTCTCGCTGGCCTCGATGCTGCGCATCCCGGTTTACATGCACAATGTCGCCGAGGAAAAGGTCTTCCGGCCCAGCGCCTGGGCGGCCTTTGGCACCGACGATCTCACGGGTGCGGATTTCCGCGCCTGCGCGAACTTCGGTCCGCTCTACGGCGCAAAACGATAACCCTGAATCCACCCTGAAAATGGCACGGATGAACCCGAACGGAATCCCGTCCCGCGGAAGCGTTCCCCGGGCTTTCCCTTCGGCGTTCGTCCGGGCCCGTCAGCGGTAAAAACGCCATGCCTTATTCCACTCACATCGCCAATCCGGACGTCATTCTGATCGGGAGCGGCATCATGTCCGCCAACCTGGCCGCTCTGCTCAAGAGCCTCGATCCCCGACTGCGCATCCAGGTTTACGAAGTGACCGACGAGGTCGCCCAGGAGGCCTCCAACGGCTGGAACAACGCCGGAACCGGTCATGCGGGCATCTGCGAACTCAGCTACACACCGTTTCGCGAGCCGGACGGTTCGGTGAAGGTGGGCAAGGCGATCGAGATCTTCGAGCAATTCGAGCAGTCGCGGCTCTTCTGGGCCCATGCCGTGGAGAGCGGGAAAATCGCCAATCCGCGGGATTTCATCAATCCGGTCCCGCACCTCAGCTTTGTGCACGGACAGGAGCAGGTGGACTTCCTGCGGGCGCGCCATGCGGGCATGAGCGCGCACCATTTCTTCAGGGAAATGGAATTCACCACCGATCGCGAGACCATCGGCCGCTGGGCGCCGCTGCTCCTGGAAGGCCGCGGATTCGAACCGGTCGCCGCGACCAAAATGGACGACGGCACCGACGTCAATTTCGGAGCCATCTCGCGCAAGCTGCTCGAATGGCTCTCGAAGCAGGAAGGCTGCGGCATCGCCACCGGACACCGCGTGGTGGATCTGGAGCGGGTGCTTGCCGGATGGGAGACCACCATCCGGGATCTCTCAACCGGCGAACTCCGCCGCAATCGGGCGCGCTTTGTTTTTGTCGGAGCCGGCGGCGGCAGTCTTCCGCTGCTGCAAAAGGCGGGCATTCCCGAGAGCCGCGGACTGGGCGGCTTCCCGATCGGCGGACAGTGGCTCATCTGCGACAACCCGGACGTTGTCAGCCGTCACCAGGCCAAGGTCTATGGCCAGGCGCTCGGCGCCGCCCCCACCATGGCCGTGCCGCACCTCGACACCCGGGTGCTCGACGGCAAAAAGACGCTGCTCTTCGGACCCTATGCGGCTTGGACCACCAAGTTCCTGCACCGCAAGGGAAGCTGGCTCGACCTGCCGCGTTCCGTGAAGCCGCACAACATCGCCACCCTCATCAAGATCGCGGCCAGCAACGTCGATCTCATCAAATACCTCGTGCAGCAGGGCACCCAGAGCATGAAGGACCGCATGAAGGTGCTGCATGATTTTTATCCCGCCGCCCGGGAATCCGATTGGAAGCTCATCGACGCCGGCATCCGCGTGCAGGCCATCAAGAAGACCGACGGCGAGGCCGGCATCGTGCATTACGGCACTGAGGTCATCACCGACTCCAGCCGTTCGATCTCCGCGCTGCTCGGGGCGTCGCCCGGCGCGTCGGTTTCGGTCAACATCGTCCTCGAGGTCATCAAACTCTGCTTCCCGCATCTGATCCAGGAGCCCGAAAGCCGCGCCCGCCTCAAGGAGATGATCCCGACCTGGGACGTGGACATCAAAGTGGCCGAAAACGCCGCGTTCTTCCGTCAGGTTCACGACAAGGCCGGGGAAATCCTGCAACTCCAATAACGGCGGGATTGGCGCGCCGCCGCCGTCTGCAGAGTTGCCGTAATGTCTGTCAGGCGGCCAGGGCGGCGCGGGCAGCCGGCCCACCGCGCCTGCGCGCCCAAGCACATTGCGATCAAAAACCGGGAACCCGGTTGGACGCCTTGGGCTCTTTCCGTTTTGCGGAAGCGGTCCGCCGCGAGGGAGTCAATATCGATATTTCGAGTCGGCCCGACCGCGAAGTGACCGCGGAGTGACGGCGGGTGCTTGTCCAACGGAAATCGTTCATTGAGGGCTTTGCCACTCCCTCAACTTCGGCATAGTCTCCGGCCAATGCCCGAGCCTTCCAACGCGTCCGCTTCGAATCCCGTGGGTGAGCGGAAGCCGAACCTTTCGTGGAGAATTCTCGGTGCGGCGGTTGCCGGGGTGGCGTGCGGCGTGTTTTTTGGCGAGTCGGCGTCGGTGGTCGAGCCGATTGGCGCCGTGTATATCGCGCTGTTGCAGATGGCGGTTTTTCCGTTCCTGGTCAGTTCGCTGCTGCATGGACTGGGCAGCATGAATTCGGCGATGGCGCTGAAGTTGTTTCGTTTCGGGTGGCCGGTGTTTGTGCTGGCTTGGGCGGGAACGCTGGCTGCGCTGGCCTTGGTCGCGTGGGCAATTCCCGAGGCGCGTCCGCCGCTGGTGATTACGGCAGAGGAGGGCGGCGGGGTGTCGCGCTGGGTGTCGCTGCTCGTGCCGGCCAGCTACTATGGTCTGGTGCGCGTGCGGGCGGCCAGGCTGGCCACGGCGCTCACGGTGACCGTGCTGCTGCTCGGCGGACTGGTGGTTGGAGGGCGTTTTGTGGG
>Ga0065721_10005399_pt1 | contig 14111 bp, 16 predicted proteins | sample Mesricmetagenome_FD_59108 | JGI IMG/M metagenome (GOLD analysis project Ga0065721, IMG submission 59108) | Mesophilic microbial community from rice straw/compost enrichment Sample: eDNA_1 v2 (version 2) | ecosystem: Engineered > Solid waste > Grass > Composting > Bioreactor | place: USA: Davis... | reverse complement strand
AAGCCGAGAGCGGCAGCGGCGGGAAAATCATCGAGATCGAGATTCCCGCGATCGACGGAGCACGAACCTATGAGACGACTTTGGCGGCAAGCTCTTTGGCGGCTCTGCCGGCCGATACCCGGCTCCGGTTGCGAACCCCGGCCGGAACGTTGACATTACCCGGCAACGCGCTTAACTTGCGGACCTCGGACGGTGCGAGCAAAGTCGCTTGGAGCATTTCCTTGGAGGAGCGCAGCGGAGGCAGGCCCGAGATTCGTCTGCAATTAAAGGTGAACAGCCTCCCCTATGCCTGGAGCAATGAGGATGCTCCCATGACGATATCGATCCCGTATTCGCCGACCGCGGAGGAACGGGCCGATCCGGAGCGCCTCGTCATCCGTTACATCGACAAGGACGGACAAGAAATCGCCGTGCCCAGCGGCCGCTACGATTCGTCGACCGGAACCGTGACGTTCTCCGTCACCCATTTCGGCGACTACGCCGTCGCTTACGTTCACCGCTCCTTCGAAGACCTCGAAGGGGTGAATTGGGCCAGAAAGCCGATCGAAGTGCTGGCTTCCAAAGGGATTGTCAACGGCACGTCCGCCCAATCATACTCCCCGCATGCCCAAGTCAGGAGAGCCGACTTCCTGGTCATGCTGGTGAAGGCGCTTGGATTATCGGCGAGTGTGGAAGGCGGCGCGGACGGTCAATTCGATGACGTTCCGCAAGGCGCATATTACGAGCAGGCCATCGGTATCGCCAAGAAGCTGGTAATCGTAACCGGAACGGGCAGCAACCTGTTCAGCCCCGGCCAGCCGATCTCCAGGCAGGACATGTTCGTCATGACGGCCAAAGCGCTGGCTATAGCCGGAGGGGAAGGTAGCGCGGAGGAATCTTCGGAGCTGAGCGCGTTCAGCAATGCGAACGACATCGCGGGGTATGCCCGGCCAAGCCTGGCGTTGCTGATTCGGGAAGGCTATGTCGCGGGCGACAAAGGAAAGCTCAATCCGCGCTCATCGACGACAAGAGCCGAGGCGGCGGTCATGCTGTACCGGATCTATTCCACGTATCGCCTGCACGAATAGTGCTCCGCCTTCCGGTGCAGCTCCCATACGTTGCAGGTTTGTAGAAATCGCATCGGGCTGACGCGCTTGTCGGGCGCAAGCCCGTCCGTCTTGACAACGTGCGCTTCGATCATCTATGATTCTCCTGATCAGGGCGAGGAAATTAAGTCGTTCGGCTAGGAGTGACCCGGCTATGGCGAAAATCCACAAACAACTGATGCACGAACTGGTGTCTCAAGAAATTCAAAAATATATCGAAGAGAAAGAGCTCCAGGAAGGGGACAAGCTGCCCTCGGTCGAGGAAATGACGAGGATGTTCGGCGTCGGCCGCTCTTCGCTGCGCGAGGCTCTTCGCCATCTGGAGACGATCGAGATCGTGAACGTCGTCAACGGCAAAGGCATCTTCGTTCGCGACGTTGGCACCTACCGCTTCGCCGGCAAAGTCAAAGTAGAGAACGAGAAGCGGTTCCTGCTGTCGATTCTGGACGTGCGGCGGGCTCTCGAAGGCAAAGCGGTTGAACTGGCGGCGAGGCGGATCACTTCGGCCCAGGTCGCGGAGCTGGAGGAGATTTTGCGCGAATACGACAAGCTGAGGGAAGCCGACCTCGACACGTCGAAAATCGATTTGGCGTTCCACCGCAGCGTCATACGCGCGGCGTCCAATCCGATTCTATTCAGCGTGCTTGAGTCGATCTCCGGCATGTACGAGAAATTCTTCAACGAACCGCTCGGCGACAAGCGTCTGTTCGACGAGACGTACCCTTATCACCGCACGATGTTCGAGGGCATTGCCGCCCGCGATCCGAAGAAGGCGCTGTCGGAATTCGACAAGATGATGAACCGGATCGAAGAAATTATCAAAACCTATTAAAACTCGCGGCTCTGCGTCCCTCGTATTCTAGCAGAGCTTTACAATTCAAGAAATAAGTATTGACGCCATTTAACAGTTTCTTTACACTTATACCTATCAGACAGGATGACTGTCAGATTGCTGTACATTTGAGGTCGATTTGGAAAAAGGAGGCCGAAAAGAGATGACGGTAAAGAAAAGGGCAAAGGCATTAACGGGGACGGTAGCAGGGGTGATGTTGTTCAGCGTCCTGGCGGGCTGCGGCGGCAACAGCGGCAGCAAAGCGGAGCCTTCCGGAAGCAGCGGCGCCAGCGGCAACGCAGCGGAGAAACAGGTGAAGCTGCGGATGATCGAGAGCTTGACGAGTCCCGACCGCACGACTTACTTGAAGGAAATGCTAGCCAGATTCGAATCGCAAAACCCGAACATCAAGGTCGAGTTGATCTCGCCTCCGTTCGATCAGGCCGACAACAAGATCAAGACGATGCTGGCGGCCAAGCAGGATCTCGACGTGCTCGAGGTACGGGACCTGACGGTAGCCGAATTCGTCAACAACGGCTACATCGAGCCGCTTGGCGAATACGTAGCCAGTTGGTCGGAATACAACACGATCACCGACGTATCCAAGTCGGTCGGTTCGCTGGACGACAAGCTGTACTTCGTTCCGAACGGAATGTACCAGCGTCAGCTGTTCTATCGCGCCGATTGGTTCAAGGACGCCGGGCTCACTCCGCCCACCAACTACGAAGAGCTTGTTGAAAGCGCAATCAAGCTGACGGACCCGAACAAGAATCGCTACGGCTTCTCTTTCCGGGGAGGCTCGGGAGCCAACGCCGTGCCGGATGCGATCATCCAGAATTACAACTTCGACAATATCGACCATGAGGATCCGAACTTCTTGAATGACGGCAAGACGATGTTCTCTACTCCGGAAGCCAAGCAGGCGCTGGAGCTCTACGTCAAGCTGTTCAAGGAAGGTTCGCCGAAGGATTCGATCAACTGGGGATTCTCCGAGCAGGTTCAAGCCTTTACATCGGGCGTAACCGCCATGCTGCTGCAAGATCCGGATACGATTCCGTCGCTGAAGGAGAAAATGGACATCAGCACGGTCGGCACCGCGCCGATGCCGAAGGGGCCGAGCGGCAAGTCGTTCGTGTTCGCCGGCGGCGCAGGCTGGGGCGTGACCAGCTACTCTCCGAATAAGGACGCGGCTTTCAAGCTGATCCAGTTCCTGTCCGGAGCGGAGGAGAACACCGCATTCGCGAAAGCGACCGGACTCGTTCCGATTCATACGAGCGCAAGCGAAGACCCGTTCTTCCAGGACGCGATGTACAAGTCGCTGCTGGAGATGGGAGGCAAGCCGGACGAGTACGTCAATCTTAAAGCGAACACGAAATATCCGGGTACGGGCAAATGGGGGCAAGTCGCCATGGAGACCGGCCAAGCGATGCTTCTGGGCAGCGCGTCCATCGACGATACTTTGAAAAAGTGGGACGAATACTGGGCGAAGGAAAGAGAGAATTACAACGCCAAATAGGCTCTGTCAGACGGGCGATGGGCGGCGGCTGCCGTCCATCGTCACCTTTCTCGATCAAAGGTGGAGATCTTCATGAACGGTCGGCTTTCTTTCCTGTCGAGGCGGCGGTTGGCGGGCTCGCGCAACTCGTCTCGCAAGTTCATCGCGTTAAGCTTGCTGCCGGCCGTGCTGTTGGTAGCAGTCTTTACGTATTACCCGTTCGGGCGCGGAATTGTGATGGCTTTCCAAAACTATACGCTGTTCGACCTGACGAACGTTCGGTTTATCGGCTTCGACAATTTCAAGGGCATCTTCAGCGATCCCAAATTCCTCGATGCTCTGACTAACAGCGCGTACTGGGTGTTCTTGTCGCTCATCTTCCAGTTCGTGATCGGACTGGCGATCGCGCTGATGCTGAACAAGAGGTTTCGCGGGCGCGGCTTGTTCCAGGGCTTCGTTTTCTATCCTTGGGCGCTGTCCGGCTTCCTGATCGGCCTGATCTGGAAGTGGCTGTTCAACTCCCAGATCGGCGTCATTAACGACCTGCTGCTGCGAACGGGCCTGATCGACGAGCGGATCGGCTTCCTGTCGGACCCGCAATGGGCGATGTTCTCCGTCATCGTCGCCAACGTCTGGTACGGTATCGCCTTCTTCGCGATCATGCTGTTGGCCGCGCTGCAGTCGGTTCCTTCCGAGCTGTACGAAGCGGGCAGCATGGACGGAGCAGGCGGGATTCGCAAGCTGTTCAATATTACGCTGCCCTATATTATGCCGACGGTGCTGACAACGACGCTGCTGCGGGCGATCTGGATTTTCAACGATCCGGCGATCATCTACGGCTTGACGAACGGCGGTCCGGCGGGCAAGACTCACATTCTGTCCTCGCTGATGCTCGACCGTATTATGTACGGCGGCGATTACGGAGCGGCTTCCGCGATCGGCCTCGTCATGATCGGCCTGCTGCTGTTGTACACGATCTTCTATTTGACGGTCACGAAAGCCGGGAAACTGGGGGATTTCTAGCATGAAGCGATATTCGTTGAGAGGATTAAAAGTCGTCTCCTTGGCCGTGTATTTCGCGCTGATGGTGTTCCCCCTTCTCTGGATCGCCATCACGTCCCTCAAGCCGCAGAAGGATATTTTCACGTACCCGATCCGCTATTGGCCGGAAACTCTGACTTGGCAAAACTATGCCGACATTATCCGGGTTTCCAAGTTTCAAATCTATATCGCTAACAGCTTGCTCGTGGCGCTCACGGCGGCACTGATCGTCGCCGTCATTTCCGTGCTCAGCGCCTACGTCATGGCGAGGTTCTCGTTCCGGGGACACGGCCAGGTCATGCTCGGCTTCTTCCTGACCCAGATGCTGCCCGGATTCATCTCGCTGGGACCGCTATACATGATGATGACAAGGCTGGACTTGGTCAACACGCGTTTCTCGCTCATCTTGATGTACACCGTCGGGTTGATCCCGTTCTCGACTATATTGCTGAAAGGTTTTTTCGAGCGGATTCCGAAGAGCCTGGAGGAAGCCGCCATGATCGACGGCTGCTCGCGGCTGTCGGCGCTCGTGCGCGTCATTCTGCCGGTGATGATGAACGGCATTACCGCCACGTTTATTTTCGCGTTCGTTCAGAACTGGAATGAGTTGTTCATGGCGGTCATGTTCATCGATAATGAGGCGCTGAAGACGCTGCCCGTGGCGATGAACTCGTTCGTCATGAAGTTCGACATCGATTGGGGCGCCATGTCGGCGGGCACGATGATGTCCGTCATTCCGACCGTCGTGCTGTTCGCGATCGCGCAGCGGTATATCGTCGAAGGACTGACGCAAGGCGCGGTCAAAGGATAACTTGAACGAACCGGCAAGCACTGACGTTAGTGAAGAAAGAGGTATGCGTATCATGCATAAGGACAATCATCGAGAACGGCTCCACACGTCGGTCGCGCACGATCCGTACGATGCCAGGCACCACGGATCGATCCATATTCCGATTTACCAGACGAGTCTGTTTTCCTTCGACACCTACGAACGGTTTACGCAGGCGCACGCGAACGAACAGCAGCGGCATGTCTACTCCAGGGGGAACAACCCGACCGTACGGTATCTCGAAGACAAGCTGGCTGAGCTGGAAGGCGCGGAGATGTCCAAATGCTTCGCGTCCGGCATGGCGGCGATCTCGTCGACGATTCTGTCGAACGTGAAGGCAGGCGACCATGTCGTCTGCATCGATCAGGCTTACGGGCCGACGCGGCATTTCCTGCAGCATTATGTGGCCCGGTTCCAGGTGGAGACGACGTTCGTAGACGGCCGCTCCCTCGAGGCGATCGAAGCCGCGCTGCAGCCGAATACGAAGCTGCTGTATCTGGAGAGCCCTTCTACGATGCTGTTCCAGCTGCAGGATCTGGCCGCTTGCGCCGCGCTTGCCCGCAGCCGCGGCATCGTCACCGTGATCGACGGCACGTGGGCGACTCCGGTGTTCCAGCGTCCGCTGGCGCTCGGAATCGATCTGGTCGTTCACTCGATCACGAAGTACATTTCCGGACAGAGCGACAGCATGGGAGGCGTCGTCAGCGGCTCGAAAGAGCTGGTCGGCCGAATCGCCGAAGGGGAATACATGATGCTCGGCGGCATCATGACGGCGCATACGGCCGCGCAGGTGGAGCGCGGCTTGCGAACGCTGCCGCTTCGGCTGGAACGCCACGAGCGCAGCGGGCTGAAGGTCGCCGAGCATCTGCTCCGGCAGCCGTACGTGCTGCGCGTCAACCATCCCGGTCTGCCCTCGCATCCGCAGCATGAATTGGCCAAGCGGCAGATGGACGGCACAAGCGGCCTGTTCTCCTTCGAGTCCTCCGAGTCTCACGAGACGATGCGGTCGTGGGCCGACCGGTTGCGCTACTTCAAGATCGGGGTGAGCTGGGGCGGCTTCGAATCGCTGGTCAGCGCGAACCCGACTTCGGCCGATCACGGGGTTCCCGGCGCGCGCAGCCTGGTGCGGCTTCATATCGGCCTGGAGAGCCCGGACGATCTGATCCGCGATCTGGACGAAGCGTGGGTGCAGACGGCGGCGGCTGAAGCTGCGGCGGTTGGGCGTTCCGGCCAGTGACAAAGGAGCTGAAAAAGAAGGGCATCCATTTTCCGGGGGCCTAATCTTGACCGGCAGCGATTAAGAATGAGCGAAACCGATAAGCCCGCCGGGACGCGAGAGTTAAGCACGCCGAGCGGGCTTATTCGCATGGGCCGCCCCGGATGCGAGAGTTAAGCGCGCTCGGCGGGCTTATTCGCATGCGCTGAGCCCGGATGCGGGAGTTACGCTCGCTCGGCGGGCTTGTTGGCCTGGTATGCCCTTACTGTATGGGATAGCCACTTCGTTTAATACGCGTAATGGAACAGATGAGCCTTTACCTTTTCGACTTCCGCGGGTGTCCGGTGTATGCTGACGACCTCGTTCACATCGAACTTGTTCCCGTCCGGATCATAGAAGACGAAATTGATCCCGCAGCTGTCCCGGTCCGCAAGGTCCTCTACCTTCACTCCGTTCGATTGCAGACGGTCGTACAGCCGCTCGATTTCCCGCACCTCGAACGTAAACCGGAACATCTCATAGCCCGCTTTGTTCGGGAACTGGTTATCGATATCCCCTTCCGTTTCCACCAGGTGCAGCCACTGTCCGTCCGCAAGCTTCAGAATCGCCTGGGATTCCGCCGGGTTGAACGGCACCGCGTACTCCAGTCCGAAATTACGCTGCCACCACTCCGCAGACTTTAGGGGTTGTCTTACCGGCACGTACACCGAACAAATTCCTTTTAACCCATTGGCCGACCATTCTCTCGATCCGTCCGACATTCCTATCATCCCTTCTCGTTTGAATTGCCTTCACGCTCTAATAAACGTGCGAAACGAAAAAAATCAAACAGGAGCTTGAAATTTATTTTTGCGTAACCTGGAACCGATTGCCGTCCGGGTCCGTGAACGTAAAATGCAGCCTTCCGTCGATGTGCGCCAATCGGGAGAGCCGTATTCCGGCTCTGGACAAACCGAGGTAGGCCTGGATCATCTTCTCTGGATCGCGGCTGTGAAAAGCATCGACCAACGCATCGAACCGAATGGGATCTGCAAGGGAGACTGCGGGAACGAGTTGGCCGGAAGATACGTCTTGAGCCATGTTCCTCAGCCTCCGGCGAGCGCGTCCGAGAGCGACTTGAACCGCTCCGTCTTTCATTCCTATAAGGTCCGCCGTTTCCTTGGCCGTAAAATCGAAAACGTCCATAAGCAGCAAAATAACGGCCAGTCTGGGCGGCAATCGCTCGGCCAGCAGCTCCAGCAGCTCCCTGGCGGACAGGGAGGCATCCGAAGCGCCCGCTTCTTCGTCCGGAACCAGCGGGACCGTCCGGATCCGCCGCTTCCTTCGGCTATCGATCCAGGTATTTCGGACAATACGATAAAGAAAGGCCTTTGTAATGGGCCTATCCGGTTGCTTGCTCAGCGCCTGGCCGAGCTTGAGCCAAGCCTCCTGCGCCAAATCCTCGGCATCCTGCGGGTTGCCCGCGATCCGAGTGCTATAACGAAATATAATCGGCTGCCAGTTCATCCTTCTTCTTTCTGCGCGTGTGGACGAATTTCCTTTTTTAACGTAAGGGCATCTCGGCAAGCCGCACCCTGCCATCAGACGAACCTCCGAACCTCGCCTAGCCGAAGATCTCCCGCACCTCGTCGGCAACCGAGCGAAGAGGCTGCCCGATCAGTTGGAACAAATCGTCGGATACTAAATTCATGTCGGAATACGGCAGCATCCGGTAGATGTCGTTACGATAGCCCGGATCTGTGCGGTGGACGACCGTTCGACCCGTCGCATCCGTAATCGCCCTCGCCAGCTCGTCCAGATTCCAAGTCCGTCTCGGAGTCAGCTCGTAGGTTTGGCACTCTTGCCCTTCCTCCATCAGGACGATTGCGGCCGCGCGGGCCAAATCGTGACGAGAAACCGTATTAAAGCTCCAATTTCCGGGAGGGCTGACCAAAATCCCGCTCGCGGCCGCTTCCCGAATCCCGAGAAAATGAACGATATCCATGTAATAGGCGTTCCTCAGAAAGGTATAGGGGATACCCGATTCCCTTATGGCCTCCTCCGTATCCCGGTGAAGCTTGTGAGCGGGCAGCCTCCCCCTCTCCAACGCACAGATACTGGTGTAGACGATGTGCCGGATGCCGGCTTGGCGGGCGGCTTCGATCACGGAGAGATGCTGGCGGAGGCGGACGGTTTCGTCCGTGGACGGGGAAGATACCATCAGCAGCTTGTCGGCGCCGCGAAAAGACGGCTCCAAGGATTCCGGAACGTCGTAGTCCCCATAACGGACGTCCAGTTCGCCGGGCCCCCGCCCCTCTGCGGCGGCAGGCCTCCTGACGCTGACGATCACATCCTGCGCTTGGCAGCGCAACAGCAACTGCTTCAGAATCAAACCTCCCAATTTACCGGTCGAACCTGTCAAGGCGATTTTCATGAATAAATCCTCCTATCGACAAAATAGTTAAACATTTAACTAAATAGGCAAAAAGGAGCCGTTACTCCTTCTTCCGCCGCACTTTGCGCAAGAGCGACATCAGCAGCTTTAACTCGTCCTCGTCCAGGCCGTTCATCCGCTCGGAGACGACGGCCCGGTTGCCAGGCAGCACGTCCAGCAGCAGCTTCTCCCCGCTCTCGGTCAGCAGGACTCTGCGCTTGCGCCCGTCTTGCGGGTCCGCGGCGCTCCGAGTAAACCCTTGCTGTTCCAGCGGGATGAGCAGAACGCTAATGTTGGCCTTCGTCACCCCGATTCTCGCGGCCAGAACGGAGGGAAGAATGGAGCCTCCCGCCTTGGCGATCTCAACCAGAATGCGGATTCGCGCTCCGTTCAACCCAAGCGAGGACCAATATTTCTCCGAAACGCCAACCAACTCCGCCGTCGTATCCACGATAGCGAAGAAAGCTTCCACCTCCAGCGGCTGCCGGGACACGTAACGCTGAAGAACATCCATTTTCCGATCCCTCGTAAATTGTTTAATGTTTAACTACTTTCAGTTTATGACGACTTAGAGCAGTCTGTCAACTTACTAAATTTCCATATTTTTAAAAATTATGTTGGAATTTCATTTTATATCATGATAGCATTCGAACTGCATTCAATCCTAACAAAGAATGGAGATTAAATACATGCAGCTTACAGTCGAAACCCTTCCGCCCTATCGCATTGCCTATGTACGTCAGGTCGGCCCTTACGGTCCCGCCAATGCTCAAGCCATGGAAAGGCTGAAGAAGTGGGCAGAACAAAGAAATCTGCTCACCGATTCGGCCGTTCTATTCGGCATACCGCAAGATCACCCAGCTGCGACTCCGCCTGAAAACTGCAGGTACGATGCGTGCATCGTCCTGTCCGAAGCGGACCCGATCGACGACGCGGTTAGCGAAGGCTTCTTCCCCGGAGGAAGCTATGCGATATGCCAAATCGAACATACGGTGGAGGAGATTAAGGAAGCATGGGCCGCTATTTTCCCGGCTTTGCAGAGCGGCGGTTACCGGATGGACGACAAACCGATTGTCGAAAGATACACCGGCGAGCTGCTTAGAGACGAGCTTTGCGAACTGTGCGTACCGATTAAGCCTCTGTCATAGAAACGGATGCCCGCCGTCAACGGCTCCTCGCACCGAGATAAACAGCGAAAGCCGCCCTCCCCTGGTTACGGGGGCAGGCGGCTTTCGGTTAACGCTTAGTTTGGTCGATCTCAGTTCAGCTCAGCAACACTAGCGGCTACCTGCTCTATCTCGCCCTTGCTTAATGATTCGTCGCTCGAGCTGATCGTGACGGTGCGATCGCCCGCCTTGAAGCTGAGCATCGGCGTATCGGACGGGGTGTACCACTTGCCCTGTATGCCGTTGGCCAAGGTGACCGTCGTCCCCTCATACTCGTAGGAATAGTCTCTCGGCGATACGTTGACGAGCATGTGATCGAACACCAGGTTTACCCCATCTCCTGTGACGACCGCTTTCTGATAAGCGTCGCCGCTAGCCATTCGAGTCGGCGCATAGGCTGTCTCGAACCCTTCGAACGGGGAGAACGCTTCGAGGATCTCCTTGATTTGAGCATCGCTGTACGACACTTCCGCTCCTTCTCCGGCAACCGGCGCAGTGTCAGGAACGTTCGTCTCGATGGCGATGCTCTCTCCGGGGTAAGCTCCGTTGCGGAGCAAATTCGTGCCCGCATACGCGCCTGCCGCCCCGACTACGGTCAACCCAACTACCATCAGCGTTACGACGGATTTTCTCATCTTCGTTTTCATCTTATCTTCTTCTCCTTTGTAATAGCAGGTTTGATAATCCCACTATAAAGCGGAGTTATTTCAAAGAAATATCCGGGTTGTATCGAATTTGTATCCTGTTCGATTTTTTTTCAAAATAAGCAATTTCGCTTCGGTTAATTTCTATTTTTTCGAATTCGTTACCCCTTTATGATAAGTAAAAACAAAAAGCGCCCATGAAGAGCGCGGGGAGATAGGCTGAATTGAAACCTCTCGTTCAACTGCTGCATTTCGGATACCATCAGGCGATGAGCTGCATTTTCCCGGTGGCGATCTTCGGAACTCTAGCTCTGTCTAACGCAGTGCAAGTGCCGTTCATTCCTCGTTACGACGCCATTCTGCTGGTCTTGCTCGGCGTGCAATACCTCATGTACCGAAGCGGATTGGAGACGCGCGACGAAATCAAAGTGATCTGTCTGTTCCACCTGATCGGCTTGGCGCTCGAGTTGTATAAGGTCAATATGGGGTCGTGGTCGTACCCCGAACCGGCGTATACGAAGCTGCTCGGCGTCCCGCTCTACAGCGGCTTCATGTATGCCAGCGTGGCAAGCTTCATGTGCCAGGTGTGGCGGAGACTGCGGATGGACATGACGGGCTGGCCCGGATTTCTGCCTTCGATGCTGCTGGGCGGTGCGATCTACCTGAACTTTTTCACCCATCATTTTATTCCCGATTTTCGTTGGTGGCTGAAGGGCCTCGTGCTTATCGCATTCTGGAAAACGTGGATCATCTACCGGGTGCGGAGACCCACCTATAGAATGCCCTTGACGCTTGCATTTATCATTGTGGGCTTCTTCATCTGGCTGGCCGAAAATATCTCGACTTTCTTCAACGCCTGGAAGTACCCTGACCAGCACCAAGCTTGGCGGCTGGTCAGCTTCAGCAAGATCAGTTCGTGGTTCCTTCTGGTCATCATCAGCGTCATCATCGTGGCCCAGCTTAAGTACGTAAAGGCGAATCGAACAGCGAACCGATCGTAACGGGCGAATTAGGACAGCAGCTCACGATCGTTATTGCAGCCGCTCCGATAATCGTTCGGTCGTCTCCTGCTTACCCCGGCATTTCCTCCAGCAGCGCGCCCAGCCGGTCGAGATTCTGCTCATTGCCTTCCACGCAGTACGCCTTGGCTTGCTCGTACTCCTCCGCAAGCTTGAATTGCTGGCGGAAAACGACGCGGGTGCGTCCTCCCACATCCTCGAAGGTCGCCGTGACCCGGAATTCGTGGCCGGTCAGATGATCGAGCACGATCCTCTCTTGAGGCACGATCTCGACAAAGACGTTGCGGTTCGGATAATCCGTGCCGTCCGGTCCGTGCATGGTGTACTGCCACTCGCCTCCTGGCCGGATATCGCACTCATGGAACGTATTCGTGAAGCCGTGCGGCCCCCACCAACGAGCCAGCAGCTCGGGGGTTGTCCAGGCTCGAAACGTCTGCTCCAGCGGAACGTCGAATACGCGCGAGGCTGCAATCTCATTTTCGCCTGCCGTCATTGTCCTTCCTCCCCTGACAGCACCTTGCCCAACGTATCCAGCATAAGACCTGTGCCGTGTTCGCGCACTTCCGGCGTGTCGTGTCCGTCGAAGAAAGCCCCTTGCTCGGTGAAAATCAACTTCGTGCCTTCCTGCACCGAAATCAGTTCGACCGTCGTGATCGAGACGGAGATGCGCACAGCGTCCGCATCCAGCGTGTACGTGAATACGATGCGCTGGTCCGGCACAAGCTCCTGGTAGACGGCGTCGAACGTGAAGACCGGACCTTCCGGCGGTCCGCCGCTGCTGTACTCGCGCCCGCCGACCCGAAAGTCCAAAGTCTCCGGCGGCGAGAACCATTTGGCCTTGATACCAACGTCGGCCCACGCTTGATACACCCGCTCCGGCGATACCGGGTACGTCCGCTCGATCACGAAAGTCGCATGTTTAACAAATCGTTCGCTCATCATTTTTCCTCCTCATGTATCGACCTTCCGCCCTCTTCGGCCAGAAGGCCTCCCAAAGAATCCAAATATCGTCCCCAACTCGTCTGCCTCTCGATGACCGGCTTCTCCAATTCTATCCTCATTGCCTGGAGAAGGCTTGTGAAATCTTCGACGGTCAACGGCGCCTTGCCTTGCATCCGCTTCGAGACATGTCCCAGCTGTTCCAACCTTTTTTGCTGCAATCTGATCTGTTCTTTGATCCGGTCGATCTGCAGTTCGACGATCTCCAGCGGAGTGATTCGTCCCTCGGTTAAGACCGACGCGATCTCCTCGAGCGACAACCCCAGCTCCTTAAGCGATACGATCTGGTGCAGGCGGGCCAAGTCCGATTCGTTATACAGCCTATGCCCGGACTCCGTCTGTCCCGATGGAGAGAACAACCCGATCTGATCGTAGAACCTCAAGGTTCGTACGGTTAAGCCCGTCAGCCGGGCGAGGTCCCCGACCTTCCAATGCTTCTTCATTGATCATCTCCGTTCTTTGGCGCATGCGATTTACCGGTAACTCCATTATAAAACCTTACGTTACGTAAGGTTCAAGCATTAAATTTTACGCATGCCGAATACCCGCCTAAAGCCGCAAAAGGACGGATAGCCGATATGGGTACCACATCCTTCCATTTTCATGTATAATGTTGTTATTTTCTGTCGATTCACAGGGGATTGACGAAGCTTCGAAAATTCATATCAGTTACGGAGAGGTGCACGGATTGAAAAAGGCGTTGTCGGTACTCTTATTAGTCAGTATGCTTCTTACGGCTTGTTTTGGCGGAAATGCAACAGAAGTTCAACCTTCCAAGGCCCCTGCGGAGAGCATCAAGGCCTCGGCGGAAACCGCCGTTCCGACGAGCGGCACGACCGTTCTCGATCTCAAGAAGAAGTACGGCTCCGATCGGGACAAGGCGCTAATGCCTTTGTACAACGTGCCTCGGGACAAAGTATTCGAGTTTAAGTTCAACAGCGACGTATGGGGCGAGCCGGACGTCATCACCGTCCATACGGATATTAAAGCGGAAGAGAAAAGCCGGATTCTGACCTCCGTCTTTCCCAAGGACTTTCAAGAAAACGCGAACACGCTTGAGGTTAAGCCGAACGGCGGCGTGTTGACCGCTTCCCAGCACTTGAACGGATACGAGGGCTGGGGCAATGCCCCGATCTACTACATCCGAATCAATTATGATATGGATGCGACGACTCCGACCAAGCTGGAGAAGCCGATTATCGTGCCGTTCACCGTCAAGTCCGAGGTCGAGGTTCCGAACCTTAAAGCCGACGTCGACACCGATGGCCGCTTCAAATTGACTTGGAACGAAGTAGAGGGCGCAACCGAATATAAAATTTACCAGCGCAGCAAAATCGTCCTGCTGGAGACGACGAATTTGCCGGTCACGGGA
>Ga0065721_10005406_pt1 | contig 14112 bp, 8 predicted proteins | sample Mesricmetagenome_FD_59108 | JGI IMG/M metagenome (GOLD analysis project Ga0065721, IMG submission 59108) | Mesophilic microbial community from rice straw/compost enrichment Sample: eDNA_1 v2 (version 2) | ecosystem: Engineered > Solid waste > Grass > Composting > Bioreactor | place: USA: Davis... | reverse complement strand
AAATCCAGCCACAGACCATGGCGGTTGTCCAGATCATTGCAGCGATCCAAAGTTGATAATCTCGCTTCATGTGGGCACCGCCTGATCTTGATAGCGCAGGCAGACCTGCCTGATTTCTGGAAGTCGATTCATAAATGCGTTAACGACAGCGGGATCGAAATGTGTCCCGCTCCCTTTTTCAATGATGCTGACACTCTCTTCGATTGAGAATGCCTTTTTATAGGGGCGCTCTGTTGTTAATGCGTCGAAGACATCAGCGACAGCAACGATCCTCCCCTCCAGGGGAATATTCTCGCCACTTAACTTGTCGGGATAACCTGATCCATCCCAACGTTCGTGGTGAGAGCCGGCGATCACGGCAGCCATTGTCAGTAGTGGTGAGACATAGGTCGGATGACCATCGAGATCACTCAGGTTGTCTTCCTGAGCTGTGATAATTGCTTTTCCAAGTGCTGCATGAGATCGGATGCAAGCCATCTCCTCCTCAGTCAGGCGACCCGGTTTCAGCAGAACTGTATCAGGCACACCGAGCTTTCCGATGTCGTGGAGCGTGGCTGCCATTTCAATCCGCTGGACCGTCACCGGGTCCAGACCGAGTTCTTCTGCAAGAATGGCACTGAACCGTCCGACCCGGATGACATGTTTGCCTGTGTCATTGTCCCGATATTCTGCGGCTCGACCCAGGCACTGGATCAACTGGATCTGAGAGCTGACCAACTCGGCGGTCCGCTGCTCGACCCGTTGCATCAGGTCGAGCTTGTCATTCTGTATCCGGTCAAGATGTGCTTTACGAATGAGGGCGTTTTGAACACGGGACAGGAGTTCCTCTGGATCAAACGGCTTGCAGAGAAAATCGGCGGCTCCCAGGTCAATCGCCTTTCTCTTGGTGCTCCGATCTGTTGAGGCTGTCAGGACAATGCTGGGAATATGTCGAAGACGCCTGGAGTCATGAATCTGCTGAAGCAGATCGAGTCCACTGACCCGCGGCATCATGAGATCCATCAGAACGACATCGAAGTCGATCGTCTCAAGCTGCATGAGAAGTGAGACGGAATCCGTATAGGAGATGATGTTGCTGTATCCTTCGTCCTCAAGATACGCAACAAGCACTTCGACATTGATCGGTTCATCATCGACGACAAGGATGCGGGCTCGCGTTCGATCAATTTCAAATGGAGAATCCTCCACAAGTTGAAATCTCCGCGTTTCGTGAGCGGCGTCGATTCCTGCGATGGAATGTGCCATCTGCAAGAGCTCATCCCGGCGGATGGAACTCCGTTCTGATAAGAGTGTGGAAAACTGCATTGTCGAGAAACGTCACTGAAGGAGAAACGGGATGCCTCTCTCGTTGAGTCGAGCATCGTGTCCAAAGCATTCGCATGTGTGACGACCAGTTCCCGCATTGGTGTCAATTCAACGCAAGGGTACGTCCACTTTCGCAGCACACTGTTTCTGCTGTGGAAAAGTGCATGATTTCGAAAGGAAACATCGCTGCCGCATTTGTGGAATCGTCATCATCAGCGCATTCCCACCGATCTTTCCCGTTATGACCCGGATTTCCGTCAGAAACGCTTCAACCTGACCTGAGAAATCGAAGCTCCACCGTCCCCTGACAATGATCAACGCTGCTCGATTTGAACTCGTCTGATCGCAATTGAGTTGGTGGATGCAATTGGGCTTTGCGGCGGTGTGTTCGGAATAATCAACACAGTTGTTGTTATTGTGTTAATCGTCTTGAACAGCAGTCTTGCTGTCATTGCTCCTCTTTGACCGCCTGAATGGTCGCTTCTGTTTCAAAACTTCTTTTCCCTTATGTGTTTGTGTGCGCTGTGCGGTTGTAGCGGTTGTTCCGATTGCGCTGGCGGCACAGGTTGTGCGTTTTCTGTTGGTCGTGCTGATTGGTCTTGTTGAATTGAATGTCGGGGATGTGCGGATTGATGGGTTTAGGGAGGCCAAGGTGTCGGCGATCAGCTGATCGCCGCTCGCGTGCCTCCTGATTGGCCGCCCTGCACTGACGGACGTTTTGGAAATACTCAAGCCGGGAATCGATCGAGCGAATTCAGGTCTTTCCTGATGGTGGCTCCCGTCTGCTGATCCCAGGCGGCTTCGAGTTTCCGGGTTCCCTGTGATGGGGGAATGGGCCGACCGACCGGATGCGCAACACCGGTTGGTCGGCCCCTCTGAATCACCTGAGCGGGCCATCACCTGTTTTTTCACTCTGCCGAGCCTCTCGATGTCGAGTGGCTCGGCCCGGGAAGCATTTCCCATCCGGGAGTCCGCACTCTGACTGCGGCGGACTTTCCAAGTGCCTTTTGAATCCATTGGTGACCGTCCCGTCTCAGCGGTCTTCGATGGCACTTCAGAATTGCACAAGACGCAGCAGTCAAACCCTCATCACCATCACAAGGAAAACATGCCATGAAGATTGCGACTGCGATTTTTCACGATGAATCCGGGTTCATCCTCTCCGCTGAACTGACTCTGGTTGCCACCATTCTCGTTCTGGGAATGGTGGTTGGACTCAGCCAGATTCAGAATGCTGTTGTGTCAGAGATGAACGACGTTGGTCATGCCATTGGTGCATTGAATCAGTCGTACTACTACAGCGGATTCCACGCCAGAAAGTGGTTCGGATGGACCAAGTCACGAACGGTCGGTTCCGCGTTTTATGATCTTGCCGATGCCTGTGATGCCTGGGGCTGCCAGATTTCGTGTGATGGAGCTTATCCCGAGGGAGGATATTGGGGCTGCGGATATGCTGGTGGTGACTGGGGCTATTCCTCCTGTGCCGGCTGGGCGACCCCAAGTGGAACGGCCTGCGCCGCTTCCGCGTGCAGCACAACCGTTTGCAGTCCGACTGTTTGTCAGCCAGTCGAATGCAGTCCGGCCAAAGACTCTTCCAGTGGGGCGACCTGTGCTCCGCTGATCGCCCCCTGATTCGCTGCCTTTCGCGAGGCCGGGGCTGAGATTCACGTGACACGGATTCACGTGACACGAATGTCTTCGCGGTTGCAGCAACTCACACAAACTTGTCAGGACATGACATAAAATGACGAGTCAGCTTTTAATTGGCTGACGCGTCATTTTTATTGGTGACAGGAGCTTCTGATTTCGGTCTTGATCAAACTTTCACGGATACCGGAATCGCTCTGGGGTGGAATCCCAAAATTTGACGCATCAGGAACGTCTTGCTGGAAATTCCCGTTTTTGGGATAGTCCCCTCGCTTTGATGGAGCGGAATCGAATGGAATCGGTTCCCGGGACAGGAAATCTCCTGATTTTCCCATGAGACATGAACACAGGATGTGTTTTCAGTCATGTCCGATGACCGAACATGGACGTTTCGGCTGACAATGGCTGTGCTGGTTTCGGCACTGTCAGTGATCTTGCTGCAACTCGCACTGCTGGCCACGGGGACAGGTCCCGGAATGGTCATCGCAGCGACGCTGGTGACAGCCTCTCTCATCCTGCAATGGCGAATTGAGCTGCGCCGGCAGGTGATCTGGGGAAGCCTGATTCTGGGCTTCGTTTTGGCGTCAATGTTGTCCCGAATGGCAATTGATGCTGTCTGGGGCTCGTCACCGATGGTGTGGGCGGGCGTCGGAATCGTTCTGACTGCGGCTGGTGTGCTGATCGGCGGGGTGAAAGCTCACACGGAGCAATCGAAAAACATTGCTGCCGACGTCGTCGCTGATGCTCCTGCATCTGATTGTGATGCCAGCGAGATCGCCGTTTCACAGAACGATGACTCACCCCACCAACAGGAGCAGGATCCGCTGCTTTCTGGTGTCGACGATGACGAAGAGGATCTGACTGAAGTCGATCCGGGGACCGTCGTCATCATGGGGGATGCTCCTCACTCAAAGACAAGGATTCTTTACTGCGAGCGTGTCCACGCGGAGGAGGAAGAATCCCTGGAAGCGATCCTGATGATGACTCTGGAACCGGGGGAACGACACCGTTATCTGCATCTCCGCTTCGAACCATTTTTCTCTTATGCCCCGATTGCCGAATGCGACTGTCTCTCTGATGGAGACATGCGTGCCGAGTTTGACATTCTGAACTACTACGGCGGACGAATCTCTCTTCGTCGATCGGGAGATGTCAGTCAATCTGCTGAGCTGGAGCTGTCGTTCCACCTGTCTTCCGGACGTGCTCGGGCACGAGCAGCCTGAGATTTTTTCATTGCAGAGAGAGGGCAATGGCGCGGTGCTCAACTCCTCATGCGCTCTCACAGCCGGGGAAGGCGTACTGGGACCTTCTTGCGCTTGAATGGTGGGAATTGAGATTTTTGACGTGCTTTTGGCTCGAGATTGCGTGAAAGCTTAAGCCTTTGTCGATGTTAGCCCTTGAGCCTCTCTTTCAGGAAGGCGACAATTTCAGACAGTTCCGAGTGTGCTTACAAGGGCTCTGTCATGATGAACTGTCGCTGGACTCATCTGTTTCTGCTGATAATAAACCTGTGGTTTTTTACAGCTTCTGCTGCCGCCCAGGACAACGTCAACGTGGCGACCAACAGCGCTGGTCGACTGCCACGCGGAGAAGACGGTCGAACTCTCAACTTCGATTTTGAGACCGGCGATCTGCGGGACTGGATTGCAGAAGGGGACGCTTGGGAAGGTCAGCCAGACAAGGATGGAATCGATCCAAATCGCCCATTTGCCGAGGGGAAGAAGAGTCTTCATACAGGAAAGTACTGGATTGGAGGCTTTGAAATCGTCGGTGACAAGCCGAAGGGGACCCTCACCAGTGTTCCCTTCGTTGTCGATGCACCGTGGTGCAGTTTTCTTGTCGGCGGTGGGAATGGCCGGAAGACCAGCGTTGAGATTGTTCTGGCAGACAGTAATGCGAGAATTGTCCGGGAGACCGGAAGCAATGCGGAAGAACTGCGCCCGGTGGTTCTGAATCTGGAAAAATACAAGGGGAAGAAGATCTTCATCCGACTGGTGGACGAGTCCAGCAGCGGATGGGGGCATGTCAATTTTGACGATTTCCGCTTTCACGATGTGAAGCCTGTTTTCAAGATGGTCGGACGCTCAGTCAGTCCTGTCCTGAATGCCGAGATTTACCCTTATGAGAATCTGACGGGCGAAGAAGCGGCGCGGGTCATGCAGGTCCCGCCGGGATTCAAGGTCCAGTGTTCAGCGACCGAACCGGATGTCATGCAGCCAATCGCAATGGCGATCGATGACCGGGGACGGGTGTGGGTTGCCGAGGCCTACGAATACCCGATTCGTGCCCCGGAAGGGAAAGGGCGCGACCGGATCCTGATCTTTGAAGATACGGATCAGGATGGAATTCTGGATCGTCGCACGGTCTTTCTCGAAGGGCTGAATCTGGTCAGCGGAATTGAGATCGGTTTTGGTGGGGTCTATATCGGCGCTGCCCCCTACCTCCTGTTTGTTCCGGATCGGAATGGGAATGACATCCCGGATGGACTCGAGCCGGGGGCGGTCAATCCTCCGGTCGACCCCAATGTCAGATTCCCGAAGGATATTCCTCCGGGGGCAGAAGTCTTACTGGATGGATGGGGATGGGAGGACACGCACGAGACGCTCAATGCCTTTATCTGGGGGCCGGATGGCTGGTTGTATGGCTGCCACGGTGTCTTTACACACTCCAAAGTCGGCAAGCCCGGAACGCCTGACGATCAGCGGATTCCGATAAATGCAGGGATCTGGCGATATCACCCGGTGCGACATGAATTCCAGATCTTCATTGAAGGAACGAGCAATCCGTGGGGAGTCGATTTCAATGCGACCGGGGATGCGTTCTGCACCGCGTGTGTGATTCCACATCTTTATTATCTGATTCCCAATGGACGGTACATTCGGCAGGCGGGCAAACACTTCAATCCTCACTCGTACATCGATCTTCAGACCATTGCCCGGCATCGTCACTATACCGGAAACCAGTGGAATCAGGCGGACCGGAGATCGTCCGATCAGCTCGGGGGAGGACATGCTCACGCTGGGGCGATGGTCTATCAGGGAGGGGCCTGGCCGGAGGAATACAACGGCAAACTCTTCATGCACAACATTCACGGGAACCGCGTGAATGTCGACCAGCTGATTCCGGAAGGCTCTGGATATGCCGGTGATCGCTACCCCGACTTCCTGCTGACGGGAGACAAGTGGTCCCAGATGATCAACCTTCAGTACGGTCCAGACGGACAGGTCTGGATGATCGACTGGTACGATCAGGAGCAGTGCCATCGTGTAAATGCCGAGGTTGTCGATCGAGGAAACGGCCGCATCTATCGCGTCTACTACGGGGATGCGAAACCAGTTGCAGTCGATCTCGGCAAGGAATCCAACGCAGCTCTGATCAGGCATGCCCTGACTGCCCACAATGAGTGGTATGCCCGCCACGCCCGTCGACTCCTTCAGGAACGGGCCGCGATTGGCGAAGCGTCACTGGCGGACATTCAGGAAGCCAATGTTCCCATTCAGGAAAGCGACCCGATTCAGGTGTTGCGGCTGATGTGGCTGCGGAATCTGTTCGGAGGCTTCTCAGGCGAGAACCTGAGTGACGTGGAGCGGTTTCTCCAGCACGACAGCCCTCATGTCCGGTCGTGGGCCATTCGACTCATTGTTCAGAATGCTGTTGATGCTCCCGTGCCGGGAAGACTGCTACAGCGATTTGCTGAAATGGCGGCACAAGATTCTTCCCCGATTGTCCGACTCGGATTGGCCTCGGCAGCCTGCTGGTTACCTGTGGAAGTCCGATGGCCGATTCTGGAGAACCTGGTCACTCACAAGGAAGATGCGAAGGACCACAACATTCCTGCAATGCTCTGGTACGCGATGGAGCCGTGTGCGGGTGTTGATCCTCAGCGGGCGCTGGCACTTGGAATGTCGGCCGGAGAAGCGTTCCCGGAGTTACGGGAGTTGATGATTCGACGGCTGGGGAGCGGCAAGCCTGAGAATGCTCTGGCACTTCTGGTCACCGGATTATCACAGGCCAAGGACGATGCTGTTCGTCTCACCTTTTTGAAGGGGATTCGCGGTGCCATTGCCGGACTTCGAGAAGTCACCCTGCCAAAAGAATGGGACGTTGTTTACAAGACTCTCGTGGTCTCGGATCAGCAGTCACGTGATTTCAATGTCTATCTGTATGCGTTGGGACTCGGAGCCCGGTTTGGAGATCCCGTCGCAACGGATCGTCTGGCTCAAATCATTCTCGATGAAGCGGGGGCACAGGCAGAACGCCGTGTTGGACTGGCGTTTCTTCTGGAAGATCGAAACCCTCGCCTCTTCGAGATCCTGCCTCAGCTTCTCAATGGAACCTCATTGAGGGCAGAAGCTCTCAAGGCTGTTGCGGCTCAGGATCGGCCGGAACTCGCACTGGCGATCATTGCCAACTACAAGGCACTCAGCCCGGCAGAACAGGCTGATGCGAGAAACACACTTGCCAGCCGGGTCAGCTATGCCGTCCCGCTTCTGCAGGCGATTGAAACGAACCGGATTCCAAAGGGGGATCTGTCGGCGGATGTGGTCCGTCAGCTTCAAAACCTCAATCACCCGGATGTGAATTCGCTTCTGGAGAAGGTCTGGGGCGTTGTCCGGCAAAGCAATGAAGATGTGCAGGCCCGGATCGCCAGCCTGACGAAAATGATTCGAGATCCAAACGGTCCTCCGGTCAGTCTGGAGCTTGGTCGAGCAGTCTTTGTGAAGACCTGCCAGCAGTGTCACACGTTGTTTGGAACCGGTGCGAAGATTGGACCAGATATTACCGGCTCCAACCGCGCCAATCTGGAGTACATCCTTTCGAACATCGTGGACCCCAGTTCTGTGATGGCGAAGGAATATCGACCAACCATCGTTGTTACGGACGATGGGCGGGTAATCACGGGGATTCTGAAGGATGAAAATGACAAGACGATCACACTTCAGACCACGAATGAGCTGATCACGCTTCCTAAAGATGAAATTGACGATCGCAAGGAAAGCGACAAGTCGATGATGCCGGATGGCCTGCTGAATCAGCTTTCTCCGAGGGAAATTCGCTCATTGATTGCCTATCTCGCCGCTCCGGGGCAGGTTCCGATTCTGGCGACTCCCGAAACAATTGGGCGGTTTTTCAATGGAACTGATCTGACCGGATGGCGTGCCTCCCGCGAGTCGGATCAGCAGTACTGGTCCGTGGAAAACGGAGAGATCGTTGGTCGGACACAAGGGATCAGGCACAATTCCTTCCTGATGAATGAGCTGTTGCTGGGGGATTTCCGTCTTGTCTGCGAGGTCCTTCTGGTCGACAACAAGGGGAATAGTGGAATTCAGCTCCGCAGCCAGCCTCTTCCCAATGGAGAGATGCGCGGCTATCAGGCCGACATCGGAAAAGGATGGTGGGGCAAGCTCTATGAGGAAGAAGGGCGCGGTCTGCTGGTTGACAATGATGCGGAAAAGCACATCAAACCCGGTGAGTGGAACCGGTATGAGATTATTGCTGTCGGAAGCCGTGTCCAGACTTTCCTCAACGGTCAGCCTGCGGTCGATATCAATGACCCTCAAGGGGCACGGGAAGGGCTGATCGCTCTTCAGCTTCATTCCGGTGGGGCGACGGAAGTCCGTTTTCGGAATTTCCAGCTGGAGCTGCTGTCACCATTACCATCACAGTCACAGATGGGAACGCCAGCTGGCTACTGGCCTTCATCACGTCCGATGAACGGAGAATCGAAAATCTCCTGGAAGAAGACGACGCTGGACGGAGTCTTCCGATCCGAAGGATGCTGTATCGCCGATTTCGACCATGATGGGGATCTGGACATCGCTTCCGGTTCCGTCTGGTACGAAAACCCCGGTCCCGGCTCAGATGGGATCTGGAAGCAGCGGTTGTTCCTCAGCGAGCCTGCTGAATTCAATCCGAAGACCTACGGCAACACGTTCATGAACTATGCAGACGACCTCAATGGGGACGGATGGCTGGATCTGATCGTGGTCGGATTTCCGGGGCAGGAAACGTTCTGGTATGCGAATCCGGGGACCGGGACCCCGCAGAGTGATCAACCGTGGAAGCAACACCTGGTGATCCCGGAGACTAATAATGAAAGCCCTCAGTATCTGGATATCGATGGGGATGGGAAGAGAGAACTGCTCAGCGGCGTTGACCGCAAGATCATGGCTCTATCCCGTCCCGCGACGTTCCCGCATGCTCCGTGGAAAATCCACGCAATCTCCGAGCCTGATTCTCCCGGCACAGAAAAGTTTTCACACGGACTCGGAGCGGGAGACATCAATGGCGATGGACGCCCCGACGTTGTGGTGACCAGCGGCTGGTGGGAACAGCCTGCTTCCGATAGTCAGGGGACATGGACATTTCACGAAGCCCCCTTTGGCCCTGCCTGTTCGCAGATGTATGTCTTCGACTTTGACGGGGATGGTGATGCGGATGTGATTTCCGCTTCGGCCCATCGCACCGGCGTCTGGTGGTACGAGCAGATCACTCCTCCCGAGGGGAGTAACGAGGGGGTGAAATGGAAGCAGCACAAGATTGATGACTCCGTTTCTCAGACCCACGCTGCCGTTCTTGCTGATATCAACGGCGATGGGCTTCCGGACTTCGTGACCGGTCGCCGTTATCTGGCCCATAATGGTCGCGATCCGGGCGAAGATCAGCCACCCGTTCTGGTCTGGTACGAACTTCAGCGGACTCCTGAAGGTCCTGTCTGGAAACGACACCTTATTGACGAGGACAGTGGAGTCGGGACCCAGTTTGAAGTTGGGGATGTCAACAATGATGGGCTGCTTGACATCGTGATCAGCAACAAGCGCGGCACGTTCCTGCTGGAGCAGGTCCGCGAGTAGCGCTTCAGTGGATCATCAAAACGACGACGGCCTCCACGGTTCACTGATCCGTGGAGGCCGTTTCTTGAATTCATTGTTTTGCGGCGACCGATCCCTGTCGGTGCAGTGAGGTCAGGCGAAGTATTCTACCGCATTTCGGAAGATCTGCATTCCGGCCCCTTCGCCTTTCAGTCCCAGACGCGTCCATTGCGGATGTTGGGTCGCGAAGAGGAACCGTTCCGGGTGAGGCATCAGTCCCAGAATCCGCCCGGTGGGATCTCCCAGACCAGCGATGTTGTCCACCGAGCCGTTGGGATTGATGGGAAACGGGAGCGTTTCCATGGAGGTAGTGGTCGGGGTGTCGGTCGCGTATCGAAGGGCAATCTGGTCTGCCGCCGCCCATTCCTTGAGGATGGCGGGGTCTCGTACCACCAGTCGACCTTCACCGTGAGCAATCGGGCAGTCCAGGCTTTCAATCCCTCTGAGGAAGACATTCCGACTGGAGGCGACCTGAAGTTTCACCCAGAGGTCGGTATATCGGCCGTTGGCGTTCCACGTCAGCGTGGCCTGCGGGGCGAGCTGGTTTGCTGCCTCCCAGTCCGCTGCTCCCCCGGGGAGAATCCCGGATTTCAACAGGACCTGAAATCCATTGCAGATTCCTAGTGCCAGCGTATCCCGCTGAAGAAAATCGGCAATCGCTTCGTGAAGACGTGTCTTGAGCTGGCTGGCGAAGACCACCCCCGCTCCCACGTCATCGCCGTAGCTGAATCCTCCAGGAATACAGAGGGCCTGATACTCCTGAAGAATCTTCGGGTTTTCGAGAATCCGGAAGAGGTGAACCCGGTCTGCCTGCGCTCCACACTGGGAGAAAGCAAACGCCGTTTCGTGATCGCAGTTTGTGCCCGGGGCTCTCAGCACACAGACACGGGGAGTCGCCATGGAATTCCTGAACCTTATTGCAGTCGCCGGGGTCGGCAAAATATCGCGGAGAAATCAATTCGCGGGATGGAGGCATCCCAGCCATCCCGTCCGGCGCGTTCCCACCGGTCCCCGAAACTATCATTTCCAGCGAATGAAAGCAAAAGTGACAGCCTCTTGCATCCTTTTCTGAGACCGAATTCCCAAAGATTTCCCCCTCCTGTCCTGTGGAATGGGAAATCCGGACGATTGCAGGTCGTCGGGAGTGCCGGATTCGTTATGATTTCCGTTGAGGAAGCACTTGCGCAAGCAAAATTTGATTGTTGGACTCATGAATCAACCGACACTTCCGCAATATCGCAATCATTCTCGAAAATACGACCAGAACAAATTTGTCTATCCGGTTGTGTCGCGTCGGAGTCGTGGAATCTCGATCGGCGTCAATCTGAATCCGGACCGGATCTGCAACTTTGACTGCATCTACTGTCAGGTCGATCGCCGCAGCGAGTCCGAAACCCGGTTCGTGGAGATGGACCGGCTACTGACTGAAATTGACGAGATGCTTTCTCTGATCACTTCTGGAGCCATTTATTCCGAGCCAGCATTTCAAACGGTTCCGGAGCATCTTCGACGACTGAACGACATCGCCTTTTCCGGGGACGGAGAGCCGACGACGTTCCGCAATTTTCCGGACATCATCACGAAGGTGGCGGAACTGAAAAAGGCTCATCAGCTGCCCGATGTGAAAATGGTCCTCATCACCAATGCGAGTATGTTTCACCGGGATAACGTCCAGCGAGGGCTGGAGATTCTGGATGAGAACAACGGCGAAATCTGGGCGAAACTCGATGCGGGGACCGATGCGTACTATCACCTGATCGAGCGAACGAAAATCCCTTTCTCCCGGGTGCTGGACAATCTCCTCTCCGCTGCACGCATCCGGCCCATTGTGATTCAGAGCATGTTCCTGAAGGTGAATGGGGAAGGGCCGAGTCAGGATGAAATTGATGCGTACCTGGGACGATTGAACGATCTGATCGCCAATGGTGGGACGATCAAACTGGTTCAGGTTTACACGGTTGCACGGCCACCCGCTGAGAGTTTTGTGACGCCGCTGACCAATGACGAAGTGGATGGCATCGTCAACCGGATTCGGTCTGAGACTGGACTCGCTGCCGAGCCGTTTTATTCGTGATGGGATCCCCTCGTTGGACGGACGGTCCTTCCTGGCTGTGAGGCGTCTCGTTCTCTTCGCTATGGTTCTTCATCAACGATGATCATCTGAACTTGAACAATCCCGTGCCTTCCTCTGCCACTCCTCAATCCGAATCGTCCTCCGCAGCGCTTGTCCCCAACTGGGTGATCCGGGTCAGCATCGCGCTCACGACGTTTGTCTGCATCATTGCGGAAGTGCAGCGGTGGGCGAATGAAGAGAGCCGGACCGCAGCGCTGACGGGTTGGCTCGCAGGACCGACGGCAGACTGGTTGCCATTTCTCCCTGTTCTCATCTCCGCTCCGTTGTGGTGGCGGATTGGGGCACGGCCTCGCAAAGGGAAAGTTGCTGTCAGCCGATGGGAACTCTGGAGAGGATCTTCCGCAGCGACGTCAACAGTGGGCAAAGCCGAATGGATTGCCGCAGGGGCAATATTTGCATTGGGGTTCTTTGCCAGTCAATATGCCGGAAGTCCACTGCAGGGAATGCCGCCCGCCTATCATGATGAGTACAGCTATCTGTTTCAGGCACAGACNCATCTGCACGGTCGCTGGTGGTTNCCCAGCCACCCGCAACATCCCGAGTGGTTCGANCAGATGCATGTCCTCAATCTCGGGAAATTTGCCAGNCGGTATTTCCCCGGAAACGGTTTCTGGATGGTCCCGTTTGTCTGGCTGGGAGATCCGTGGCTTGGGCANCATCTGGCCCAGGGNCTGTGTGCGATGCTGATGTACTGGATCGGCCGGGAGTTGTCCNCCAACGGAGTCGGTCTCTTCGCCGGGATTTTATTTTCTCTNTCTCCCGGCTTATTNCTTTTCAGCAATCTCCTGCTGGCTCATCTCCCGACGCTCGTCGGACTGCTGACATTCTGCTGGGCATTCCTTTCGTGGTTGAGGACGGGGCAGCAGTGGCGTGTCGCTCTGGCAGGGACGGGTCTGGCGTTTGCGATGATCTGCCGACCAATGACGGCTGCCGGCTTCGCTCTCCCGTTCGGAGTGATCTTCGGAGCATGGTGGTTACTGGGGCGAAATGTCCTCCATTTGCAGGCATCCACATTCCCACAAGCAGACTGGACGAAGCGAACTGCAGCTGCGGGGATGATGGTGTTACCGCTCACGGCCGGGCTGGTCCTCCTGATGATCCAGAATCACGCGATTACCGGTTCGGTCTGGAAGAGTCCGTATCAGCTTTACACGGATATTCATACTCCCCGGCATCGTTACGGCTTTAATAACGTCATCATCGGGGAACAGAATCTCGGTCCCCAAGTTCTCGAGAATTATGATCGCTGGGCCGAGAACCTGACTCCCACGCTGGCAGTGAAGAACGTGGGAACCCGTCTCGAAAACAGCCTTCGATGGACGCTAGGGATTGTTCCACTGATGCTGGCCGGGATCGTTGGGCTGTTGACCCTTCGGCGGGGAGATCACCGCTGGGGGCTGGTCTGGGGGGCGATCATTTCGCTGCATCTGGCCCATATTCCATACTGGTTTTCCGGGATTATGGGATGGCACTATGTCTTTGAATCGGCCCCGATGTGGCTGCTGATCTTTGCGGAATCGAGTCGCCGCCTCATGGCAACGTGGCGGGCGGAATTGCTGAAGGGGCCTCGCTGGTGGTGGGGTTCCGTCATTGCGGTGGCGCTCGCGGTGAACCTCGTCACTGTCGTTCCGGTGTGGCCGGGGCGCGTGCAGCAGGGGCTTGCGGAACTCGCGTTTGCCCGTCAGCGTTATCATCAGTTTCGGGTGCAGGTGGACGAACTTCGCGGTGACAAACCGGCTTTGGTGTTGGTGATTCCTGACGAGACTGACCGTCACATGGACTATGTGACAAACCTCCCGACGCTGGATGGTCCGGTGCTGGTGGCCCGGATTCGTGATCGACAGTTGCTCCGGGAAGCCGCTGCGGAGTATCCCGATCGGGTTCCTGTGGTGTTCGATCAGGCTGCACGTACGATGACCCTGCTCCCGACAGGGCCGTGAAGAATATTGAATCAGAACGATCAGAGGTGAACCGGCCTCCAACTGACGATAAAGAAGGGGATCTGGTCTTCGGTTTGCCAATGAGGAAGGGATATCGATGCGGGTCGGCATCTTCTCAGACACACACGACCATCTGGATAACATTCGCCGCGTTGTTGCGCTGTTTAATGCGCACGAATGTGATTGCGTCCTGTTCTCCGGGGATCTGGTCTCG
>Ga0065721_10005379_pt1 | contig 14113 bp, 7 predicted proteins | sample Mesricmetagenome_FD_59108 | JGI IMG/M metagenome (GOLD analysis project Ga0065721, IMG submission 59108) | Mesophilic microbial community from rice straw/compost enrichment Sample: eDNA_1 v2 (version 2) | ecosystem: Engineered > Solid waste > Grass > Composting > Bioreactor | place: USA: Davis... | reverse complement strand
GGCGGATGAGGGGCAGAGCGACGCCTCCAACGCCGGCGTCGCCCCTCACCCTGCCCCTCTCCCCGCAGGCGGGGAGAGGGAAGGCTGGGAAGAGTGGCAGATCCCGCGCGATCTCGGCGCCTGGCTCGACAGCAAGGAGGGCAAGCCCTTTGCCGGCCTCGTTTCGGCCGAGGTGCGCGACCTCCACGCGCGCTGGTGGGAGGCGCGCATCGCCCGCCAGAAGGAGATCGACGCCTCGATCGCCCGCGCCGCCGATGTCGAAGTGCTCTACGACCGGCCATACGAGGACAAATCCAGGGTCCGCGTGGCGGGCCCGTTCACGGTCGAGAGCCTCTCGCCGCATCGCGTCGTCACCTCGCGCGACGACAGCCTTGGCGACGCGGTTGCCGCCGCCGAGGGCCAGCTGCAGCGCGACCCCGACAACGTGCCCGAGGCCGATTTCGCCGCCATGGTGCTCGACAATCTCCGCCGCTCCGGCGTGCACCAGAAGGACAAGGCGGACACGATCCACTTCACCTCGATCGAGCCCTGGCCGGGCAAATGGCTGGGGGCGGAGGGCCGCTACACCGATGGCGAAGGGCGCGAGCGCCGCGCCGGCATCCTGATCGGCCCCGAATTCGGCACGCTGACGCATTCGCAGATCACCGCCGCCGCGCGCGAGGCCTCGATGGCGCGCTTCGACGCGCTGATCGCCTGCGCCTTCAACTTCGACGCCATGTCGGGCGAGCTCGACCGGCTGGGGCCGCTGCCCATCCTCAAGGCGCGGATGAACCCCGACCTGCACATGGCCGACGAGCTCAAGAACACCGGCAAGGGCAATCTCTTCGTCGTGTTCGGCGAGCCCGACATCGACATCGTCACCACCGACGACGGCCTGCTGCAGGTGCGGGTGCACGGGGTGGACGTGTTCGACCCCGCCACCGGCACGATCCGCTCCGATGGCAAGGAGGGTATTGCCTGCTGGTTCATCGACACCGACTACAACGACGAGAGCTTCTTCGTCCGCCACGCCTACTTCCTCGGCGCCAACGATCCTTACAAGTCGCTCAAGACCGCGCTCAGGGCAGAGATTGACGAGGAAGCCTGGTCAACGCTCTACTCCGACGTCTCGCGCCGCTTCCCGCGGCCGAAGACGGGGCGGATCGCGGTGAAGGTGATCAATCACTTCGGGGATGAGGTGTTGAAGGTTTTTGGGGTGTGAGGATGGCACCAGGGGGGATCATGCTTGACGATTTTCAGCAGCGTTTCTGCGCAGCAGACGACGGCCACATGCGCCTCCTGGCACCGGCTGGATCTGGCAAGACTCACTCTTTGCTTTGGCGGTGCAAGTATATCTACGAACGCAAGCGCGGCAGCGCCAAGTTTCTGGTGGTTACCTTCACAAGAGCCGCCAGGGACGAACTGCGAAAACGCCTCGGGAGGGATACAGCGTTTGCCGAGTGCCGAAACAGCATCGAGGTGACCACCCTTAACGGCTGGGGCTTCAAGCGTGTTCGCCAAAACCACCATAGTCCGCGGCTCAATACCACTGAGGCCGAAAGGTCTTTCTGCGTTCAGAACTCTCTTCAGCCTGTCTGGCGAAAACACAAACTGATCGAGACCGCGATTAATCATCAGCAGTTCTCCGCTGGCAAAATCGTGATGAATCTCATCGATCTGTTCAAGAGCCTTGCTTTCGATCACCGGCAGGATTTCGCTTGGCAACTGGCCCATCTTCAGAAGATCACTGAACTCGGTCTAGCACCCATCCTTGAAGCCGGCTTTAGAGATCTGGCAGCGTTGGGGATAGGGCACGACGTACCGTACGATCAGATCTTTGCCGAGTTCGTAAGCTTCTGGCAGGAGGCAGTCGCGCAGCTGATCGAGCAGGCCCTCTTCACGCTCGAAGATCAGAAGTATGTGGCGTGGATTGATCTCCAGGAGCAGTTGGCAGCTGGCAGGAAGCCTGTAGGAGGCGCCCGGTTCACTCATCTGCTGGTTGACGAATTCCAGGATATCAACCCGCTGGACCTGGCGCTCGTCGACGTGATCGCCGCCCTGAACGACAGCTACATAACAATCGTGGGAGACGATGATCAGGCGATCTTCGAATGGCGTGGCGCCACCTACGCCTACATAGTCGACCCGGTCAGGCACCTAAATCGCCAGTTTGATACGATCATCCTCGAGAACAACTACCGCTGTCCGTCCAATATTGTTGATCACTCTCAGCGGCTGATCCGGCACAACACTCTGCGTGTGCCAAAGAATGTAATCGCCAAGCGCGCTGAGCATGCGAAAATTGACGTGCTGTCAATGCCGGACTTCGCGGGTTCTATCGACAATGTGGTTGACATCATTCGCGGATTCCGTGCCGACATCGAGAGCGGCAAACGGCCTGCTGATGCCAAGTTGGCACTGATCTCACGAAAGCGAGCCCAACTTATCCCATACCAAATATTGTTGGCCTCGGAGGGAATTCCCTTCTGCGCGGCCGAGGATCTTCAGGTGTTCATGAGCAACACGTTCGAGAGCCTCATCGACGTCCTCACAATTTGCGACGAAGCGCGTGGTCGGTCCCGACCGCGCCGGATCGTGGACGAAATTCTCACCCTTTGTGACGTGGTGAAGCGCTTTAAGTTGAGCAAGAAAGACCGGACATCTCTATTGGCTTACTTGGCCAGTGCCTCCCCGCGGTCGCATGTTGAGGCCATTCAAGCGCTTGAATCGTATCGCGGAGAGCTGAAGGGCAAGAACGAGGATGGAGCAATGAGCCGATCGTTTGCTGGCGCGCTTCGTCCACTATTCGAAGCCGATCGGGTGAGCGACATACTCGATCGGATCGGCGACCTCGCCGGCATGGAAAAGGACTACGGCAAGAGCAANGAGGACATATTCTTTGCCGATCCCCCCTTCTTCTANCTAGGTCGATTTGCGGAACGCTACGATGACGACCTCGGGCGNTTCATAGATGACCTTGAGTCGGCCAAGCAACAATTGGTTCAGGTCCCCGTCGACGAGGACGAGGAGCAAAGGGGTACGAACGGCGGCCCGAGCAATGACATCTGGGCACGCCCAATACACTTGATGACGGCGCTCCGTTCGAAGGGCAAAGAATTCGACACGGTGGTCATGCTCGACGTGAACGATGGGATCTGGCCAACCATTCATGCAGAGACAGATCGACAAAAGGAGCAGGAGCGACGGCTGTTCTACGTTGCGATGACTCGCGCCAAATCGCGTCTGGTCATGACGCTGAGTGGCCAGATCGACAAGAAGGTGATGTCCAGATCTCCTTTTCTCGCCGAGGCCGGTATTGCTTAACCCTAACGGCCCGCGGCCATAGAGCAACGACCATGACCACGATCCTCGCCGATACCTTCCGCGCCGCGCTGACCCGTCTCACCAACGACGAGCAGAAGCAGGTCAAGCAGACGGTCTATGACCTCCAGGACGATCCGACCCAGCCCGGGCTCAACATGCACCGGGTGGACAAGACGCGCAGCGCGAACATCTGGTCGGTCCGTGTCGGGCGAGACATCCGCATCATCCTGCAGAAGACCGGCTCAGACCTCATCCTCGCCTATGTCGGCCATCACGATGATGCCTATGCCTGGGCCGAGCGGCGACGCATCGAGCCGCATCCGACGACGGGGGCGCTCCAGATCGTCGAGGTGCGCGAGCTGGTCGAGGAGGTCGCGGCGCCGGTCGCCGTTGCGGAACGGGAAGCGCACTCCGAACCCTCACTCTTCGCCCAACTTGGCGAGGACGACCTGCTGTCGATCGGCGTTCCGCTCGACTGGATCGCCGACGTGCAGGCAGTGACCGAAGACGGTTTCTTCGATCTCGCGGATCATCTGCCGGAAGAAGCGCGCGAAGCCCTGCTCGAATATGCGACGACGGGGCAGCTGACCCGTTCCGCCCCACCGGCGGTCAATCCGATGGAGCACCCTGACACGCAAAGACGCTTCCGTGTCATGGAGGGGATCGAGGAGATTACGGCCGCGCTCGATGCGCCATTCGAAAAGTGGGCTGTGTTCCTGCATCCCAGCCAGCGGGCCACGGTGGAGCGTGCCTATTCGGGACCAGCGCGTGTGGCAGGTTCGGCCGGCACCGGAAAGACGGTGGTTGCCCTGCACCGCGTGCAACGAATCCTCCAGTCGGATCCGGAAGCGCGCGTGCTCCTCACCACGTTCAGCGACCCGCTGTCGCGCGCGTTGTCCGGCAAACTCCGGGTGCTGTTCGGCGACAGGCATTCCTGGCTGGATCGGGTGACCGTGGTCTCGTTTGATCGCGCGGCCGAACAGCTTTACACGCTCGCCACCGGGCAGAAGCCCATTCTCGCGTCTGCCCAATTCATCCGGACGCAATTGCGCAAGGCCGCCGACGAGGCCGACGTGACCGAGGTCAGCTCGCAGTTCCTGCATTCGGAATGGGACAACGTCATCGACCCGTGGCAGATCGACAGCCTCCAGGCCTATGCCGAAGTGCCGCGCATCGGCCGCAAGAGCCGGCTGGGGCCGAAACAGCGCGAAAGGCTGTGGCAGGTTTTTGCCGCCGTTCGCAACCATCTGTCGGCAAGGCGCATGTTCACGGCCTCGAGCCTCTTTGCCGAAACGGCCGCCCTCTATCGCGACAGGGATCCCAAACCGTTCACGCATATCGTGGTCGACGAGGCACAGGATCTGGGGGTCGCCGAACTGCGGTTCCTCTCGGCGATCGCGGCAGAGAGGCCTGACGCCCTGTTCTTCTCCGGCGACCTCGGCCAGCGCATCTTCCGGCAGCCTTTCTCGTGGAAGGCGCTCGGCGTCGACGTGCGTGGGCGCTCTGTCACGCTCAAGGTCAACTACCGCACCTCGCATCAGATCCGGCGGGCCGCCGACCGTTTGTTGCCGCACAGCGTGCGCGACGTGGACGGGATTTCCGACGATCGTGGCGGCACCATTTCGGTATTCGAGGGTCCAGAGCCCGAAGTGCATGTCTGCCAGGACCAGGGGGAGGAACGGAACATGGCCGCGCGGATCCTGCGCGATGCCATGAGCGCCGGCTTCTCGCCTTCGGAGATCGGCGTCTTCGTGAGATCCGAAGCACAGCTCGCCCGCGCCAACGCTGCCGCCCGGGCGGCCGGACTGCAGACGCGCGGCCTCGTGGACCCCGCACGGGAGGAGGCGAACACCGTGCTGGTCGGGACCATGCACCTGGCGAAGGGTCTTGAGTTCCGCATGGTCCTGCTGATGGCCTGCGACGAGGAGGTGCTGCCACTGGCCGAGCGAATCGAGCAGGTGGCCGACGAATTCGAACTTGACGAGGTGCTCGCCACCGAGCGCCAATTGCTCTACGTCGCCGCGACGCGCGCACGCGACCGGCTCGTGGTTACAGCCGCGAGGCCGAAGTCTATGTTCATCGACGAACTGCTAGGTACCGACTGATGTGGCGGCCACTGCCTCTCCGAATAGGCTCTCGGCATCGCTTTCGGAGACCGGCGGCATGAGCATGTCCCGCGACAGGGCCCGCTTGCGTGCCAGCAAGGCGTCGAGCTTGAGGTCGAACGAGGCCTCCCCGAACGCAGGATGCACGGCTAGCGGCACATGCACGGTAACCGGCTTGTCTTGCCCGATCCGATAGACGCGGTCGTTGCACTGGTCTTCGACAGCCGGGTTCCACCAACGGCTCAAGTGAATAACGTGGTTCGCTGCCGTAATCGTCAGGCCGATACCCGCAGCCTTGGGCGAGAGCACCAGGAGGGCAAATCCCGGCGGGAGCGACTGGAACCGGTCGACGATCTGTTGGCGCCGATCGCCAGAGGTTTCACCATTGATGATGTCGGGTTCGACCGGGAGGTCGAAATGCGCTGCAGCGACAGCCGCAAATGCTGACTGCACTGCGCGGTCTTCGATGAAGACCAGCGCCTTCTCACGCTGCTGCCGGATATCCTCGAGAATGGAAAGTACCTGCTGCACGCGGGCCGAAGACGCAACCCACGCCTGCCGCGATCGCGGCTCATAGGGGTCGACGCCATCTGCGCCATGCGGATGAAGGGATATGCCCCTCAGGGCGTGGACGACCTTGAGCATGTCTCCCTTGCTGCGGATCCCGGACCTGGCGGACCGCACCACCTGAGCGTACGCATCGGCCTGCGCCGGAGGCATGAAGGGGCTTGAATAGGTTTTCACCTGACGCTCTGGCAGTCCGCGAAGGTGGTCTGTTTTCATGCGTCGGAGCATAAGTGGGGGATGGCCTGGCTGCGGCTGGTCAACCTTCGCCTTGAGGATGCGCAATGCTTCCTCGTCCTCGCCGCCATACGTTTGTGAAAAAGTCTTGAAAGCCCCGAGGTAACCGGGCGCCACCCGATCCATCAGGCACCAGAGATCCTCAATGCGGTTCTCGATCGGCGTGCCGGTCATACCGAGCACGAAGTCGGCGTTCATGACATTCGCGGCGTGGGTGTTGATCGTATCCGGCGCCTTGATCTTCTGCATCTCGTCGAAGACGATGATGGGATAAGCGACACGGGCAAAAGCGCGGTGGTAATTGGCGAGGGTCTCATAGGTCGTGAGCACCCAGTCGGCCGACCGAATTGCGTCGACATCCAAGGCGTCTTCAGGCACGGAATTTCGTCGTCTGAGGTGAGCAAGGCCGGAGCCGAAAGCGGCCAGACAGTCCCCAAGCCCCGAACCAGCCAGATGGAGGTCCGCCTCCCTGGCCCAGTTCCGCAGCAAGGCAGTGGGAGCGACAACCAGGATCGGGCCTGCATGCTCCTTGGCGCGAATACCGCCAACCCGCCGGTTCTCGCGGAACCAGGCCAGGAATGCGAGAGCCTGCATGGTCTTGCCCAGCCCCATGTCATCGGCCAGTAGAACTCCAGGCAGGCCGGACGTCCAGGCGTCCACGAGCCAACCAAACCCATCGATTTGATGCGGCTTGGGCGCGGTAACGACCAGATCGGATGGGAAAAGCTTCTGAGCGAAGAGCGGACGCGCTCTGAGCGCGATGGAAAACTCGACCTCTTCGAGGTTCTCCTTCTTCTTGAGTACGGCGCGGTCGGGCTTCGGTTCGTCGTCCCCCTCGCCCTCTACTATCTTCTCGCCGGGCAGCCCAGGCATGCTGCCCTTCTCAAGGCCCTCGAAAGCGGCAGAGACGTCGTTTGCGGCGAGGGCCAGACCGTCATACTGCACCCATTCATCCCCACGGGCGGTGGAGGCCTCGTAGGCACGCGCCAATTGCTGCAGTCTTTGTTCATTCATCGGGATGGCGACGGATCCCACCTGCAGCACGAATGATTCTGGCAGCCACCCCGTGCTCTTGCGTCGAATCCAGTCGAGCTTGGGCTTCTCCCAGATTCCGAGTTCGGTCACCCGCTCGGAATATTGCCGCGTTTCGATGAAGATTGTGCCAGTCGACTCGTCTCCTCCCGGCATGGCCTGAACGAGCGCCGCACGAGGGTTTTGCACGAAACTGCGCCGCTGCGCTGCGGGTGCGCGCTGAGCCTGTTTGACGACGTCCAGCGCCTGCTGGAGCTCAGGCTCGACGACAAGATATGTGTTGCGCGCAAGCACGTAGGAAGGGCGTGTCGCAAGGCTGTCCTGATTGAAGGCGCGCAGGAACTGGTTCTGCAATTCGGGCGGCAGCAGCGCGTGGTTTACCTCATCCTTGAGGTCTTCCGTGGGATTGACGCCGTCCTCCGGGGCATCGGCGCCATCCTCCAGTGTCGCCCTGAGGGCAGCGCTCATCAGAACAGGATTGAACTGGGGTCCATCGAGGGCCTGCTTGACGTCGAGACTGAAGGCACCAGCCTGGAAGATGCGGAAACTGCTCAGAACGCGATCCGCCTCGACCTCCTTGCCCGCGAGCATCTGCAAACGTTCCTGAACTGGCGCCCAAGCGGCAACACGATTCTCGGATGGCTGTCCCTTGGACGCGTTGTAGCGCTCGATGGCCTCGACAAGGCCATAGATCGGCGCCGTCAAACGACCAGTCTTTCCAGACCAGCGTACAACCAGACCCTGCCGTACCGGCGCCAGCGAGCGATAATTGCTGTCGGTCCAGTGCAATCGGATTTCACCGTCCGGAGTTTCCAGGCGCCCATGGAGTGAAAGCCTTAACGAGAGTGGAGCAACCGCAGGCATCCCTATCTGGGTGAGGATCGTTCCCGGCATTTCGAGGAGGGTGTGGGTGGGCAGTTCCATACCGCTGGGCGAACGAACCGCCTCTCCGCTTTCCTCAAGACGTTTGAGGTAGCGCACAGCGGCAGCAAGTTCTGCCCCTGCCTCCTTGTGCCACCTGTCTGGATCGATGCGGCGCTTGTTGAAAAACCCAGTTTGCAGAAACGCGAGATGCCCTCCGGTATCGGTGGGTGTGAACACAAATTGTGCCACGCTACCGAACCTCATACTTTCTTGCTGGCAGCCGCACGCCGGTCATTTCATAGAGGCGTTGGGCAACATAGTTTTGCCACCCATATGTTTCGGAGCTCATGTGGCTGCGGCTTATCCGGCTTGGGGTTTCATAGTTACCAGAGCCATAAACAACTATACGGACTTCATCTGAACCATAGCTGGTTTTGTACAGCTGAGGCGCGGTCCGGTCGGCGCTGTTCTTCCAGATGTTGTACCTTCCGTTGTGGCTCCAATCCGCGATAATCCCGTCTCCCACTTTCAGCAGCAGGACCGCGTGACCCTGCTCTACCGGTTTTCCGTCGGTCTCAAGCCGGGCAAAGCTCGCATCTCGACCATAAGCTCGCCGTGCCAACGTTGCCCCAAGTGGTCCGAATGCAACCCATGCCTCCGAAATGAGCCCCGCGTCATAGACGGCTTCCCAGAATGCGCGACGGTACTTCCACATGTGCTCCACGGCTGTCTGGTCGACGATGTCAAGAAACTGGCGAAGCGACTGTTCTGTAAGCCAGCTTCGAACCATATCGGTCAGAGATGCGGGAACTTGATGCCACTTATTTTTGGGAGAACGGATACGAGGATCCCCTAAAATACGAAGCAACGTCGCGAGGTACCTATCCCTCAAGTCTCTCTCAGGTCGTGATTGTCCAAACGGGAGCAGCAGCGCCTCGGCGATTTTGCCGAGCAATCCGTCAAAGCTCGGCTCTCCATGATCGTCGAGGGCGTAACTCTCGACTTTCTCCAGCCGTAGGAGGTGGTTGGGTTCTTGACCATTTGCCAGCTGATCGAGCAACGAAATGGTGACCGAACGAATATATCGGCTCTTGGCCGCCATTTCGCGAATGCCATAATCGCGGAGAATGTCAGTCGCCGAACGGTTCTGCGCAATTACGCTTGCAGCGAGACTGTCAGGCCCGTTTCTCATATCGAAAAAAGCAAAGTCCCGATGCAGCTGAGCCCACGGCGTATTCCAACGCCCCGCCAAGCGCTTTAGACATGCGGAGGCTGCTTCCATGCCAACCGCCTCTGGATCAAACCGATCCACGAATGCCGTTGCAAGGGCGTTGAAGGAGGAAGGACGTGGTGCCTTTGCGATGCCATCGAGGACCACGCTCAGCACCTGCGGATTTTCTGCGAGCCGAATGTCCTTGTGCCAGAGACACCAGGGAGCCTCCCGTACCTGCCGTCGACTGAGGGCTTCGCCGGCGATGATGCAATCGTGGATCTCCCGTCCCAGCTGAACGACATCGCGCGGCTGCCTCGTCCTTGACAGAACGTCAGGAAGATTTGCTGACAGTAAGCTGAGTTTGGTTTTCTCGGGCAAGCGTAGGCTTGCGCCCCAACCGAGGCCTGTAAGGCCGTCGCAGCGAGCTCGCAAGCTAGCGGACATTTGCCTCCTCCACGGCACTTTGCAGCTTGTCGAGCTGGTCCTGCATCTTGTCGGTAAGGTTCATCACATCCTTGAGCCGCTGGGATGTATCCGTATCGAGGATAAAGCGAAGGTCGATGCGCCGGTGGCGATTCTGTTCACTGAGAGCCACGCCAGGGATGGGTCTGGAATCTGCGTAACCCGCCGCCGATAGAACTGGCGTTCCGGCTCGGTTACGGAGTTGCCCGAGATAAGGCTGCTGCTCAACCAAGCGCCAAAAGGTATTGACTGCCCTGACCGTCGAGAGTTGCCAGTTCCACCTGGGATCGCCATCAGTGTCGGTATGACCTTCAATGAATACGGTCTCTATATAGGCGGGTTTCTCTCCTCCTTCGGGCGTATAGGCAGGCAACACCGATGCGAGTGCCGCAGCGAGCTTATCCACGTTGCGTGCAGCTAACGCGTTGAAGTCCGCCTTGTTCTTGTCGAAGTTGATAGCGTCCTCTCCAAGCCGCAGCACGCCACTTCGGAAGTCCACCTCGACAGTAAGGCCTTCCCTTGTCAACCGATCCCTAAGGGTTTCAAGCAGCTCCCGGGTCAACGCCGCCGCCGCCGCTGCGGAGCCAATCTCCGCTTCAACCTGATCCTGCAGGCGACGCACTTCGATTTGCACTCGGGCTGCGGTATTAGCGACCTGCCTAAGCCGCTCGATCTGGTCTCGGGAAGTGTCCGTCTGCTGCCGGAAATTCATTGCAAACACCATCAACAAGATGATGAACACAAACAAAATACCGACCATCATGTCTGTCATTGAAATAAAATAGTTCTCATCCTCCTCGGCGTGATGATCTGTTTCGACAGAACCGATCTCACTCATAGCCGATTACTCCGCCGCCCTAAGTGGCTGCTTCCGGACCCATTCGCCCAGTATGTCGGATAGGTCCTGCACGCCGCCTTGAATATCTTCCACAGCAGGCTGTAGTCTACCCAGTACCTTCGCGAGGTCACCATCCATGCGATTGACGTGATCAACCATGCGCTGAAACTGCGTTTCCGTCGCATCGGACAATGTGCCGACAGCGGCGGCCAGGGATTGGTCGATCTTGTCGAACTGCTCGCGGTACTGGCTCCAGGTTTCATTGAGGTGAGCCACCTGTTCCGTGAGGGATTGGGCGAGCTGGCTCGACGCGGAACCGGCTTGCTGCAATTCTTCCGCGCTCCGGTCGACGGCAGCCCGAAGGTCGGCAGTCGCCGACGCAATACGCTCACTCCCCTGGATCAGCGGTGCCGAAGCATTGCGCACCTGCGTGGCCGCGCCGGCGAAGGCTTCGGCCGCCTCGCGGGTCTGTTCGGTTGCAGACGAGATTGCTTTGGCCTGACTTGAATAGGCCGATGCACCAGCCTGCATGGAAGTCTCCAGCCTGCCGATCTCTTCGCGGATCCGGGAGAGCGCCTCTGCCAATCCGGCTTGCAGCGCTGCCGCCGCCTCTGACCCGGCCTTGCTGACTGCGCTGGCCGCTTCTGTCTGCAATGTGGCGAGTTGATCTCTCGTCGCCGTAATGTTGCGTGCTGAGTTATCTTGGAAATCCTGCATCGCACTCATGAGGCCGCCAACCTGAGCACCGAGACGCTCCATTACCGCCTCCATCGCCGCCTCGACCTTGGCGGAGGCACCGGTCGCCGCATTGCTGAGATCTTCTTCGACCTTCGCGTTTGCCCGATCGAAGGCAGCGTGCATGGCCTCGACCACCTCCTGAAGCGCGGCGCGGCTGGTTTCCGCGCTGCCCTCGAGCCTGCTGCCCGCCTCCCCGACCAGGCGATTGAGCGTTTCGGCCGCCTCGGCCATCTTGCGCGAGAAGTCTTCGCCGGACCCGTTCAGGCCTTGTTGGATATGCTGCAGTGTCGCGCTCAATTCAGCGAGCGTGTTCGCCAGTTGCTTGAACTCCGTACCTGCATTTCCTTGAAGGGTTTCAGAGAACGTTTTCAGCAGGTCGGCCACGCCCTCCCGACTCGTACTCGACAGCGCGCCAACCGCGTCGCCGATCTGCTGCGTAACAGGTGCCATGGCTCTGCCGACCGCATGCTCGAGAAGAGGTGTGATGCTTTCGGCAAGTCTCGTGAAATAGCGATCGCTGTTGATTTCCTTCAGTTCGTCCCGCTGTTCTTTCGCAACTTCGTTCATTTCGACCGTGATAGACTGCGGCGGTATGTAGCGAAGCTGGTGCTCGACCAGGTCGCAGAACCGCGCCAGAGCACCTTCATCGAAAATCACGATCAAGCGGGCGAAGATCGCGAAGATGATGGAGACGGCGAGCCCTGCAATCGAAGTGGAAAATTTGAACGAGGCGATCTCGAGCAAATGTACCATGGCCGACTGCATGGCCTCGGTGCTCGTAAAATTGCGGGAATCACCTGCCGTATTCAGGGCAAGCACGATGCCAATGAACGTCAGCAGCAGGCCGATCCCGACGAAATAGCCGGAAAGGCTGCCGAGCATCTTCAGGCCGGGTAGCTTTTCTTTCAACAGGCTGAAATTGATGAAGGCGTGCGGGCGGACAGTGTTGCCGATCACACCGTCCGGGCTTCGGTCTCCCTTGAGAAGAGTCTCGTCGAACTCCTTCCAGGCGTGACCGATGAGTGGATGATCCTTTAGACGTGGGTAGACCGTGTTCTCATAGGCGTCTGAGAACTCCTTCCGGCTCCCGTAGACCCGCACGGTTCGGTACAGCCTCCTCATACCAAGCCGCACGAGCACGAGATGCATGATCAGGTAGGCCGCCAAGAAGCCTGCACCGACCGCCCCCAGATCTGCCGCCAGCGTAAGAGCGAAGCCCGGCTCGCTCAGCGCCTCGATCGCCGCCGCACTGTCGACGGATCCAACCGTCACAATCGCATACCAGATCGTGGTTCCAACGAGCGGAAAATTCAGGAAGTCGAACTGAAGATCCGCTGCCGCGGGTACGCCGATCACGATCGCCCAAAAACAAATGACGCGGAACCAGGCGCTCCAAATTACCCTATCAAATACCGAAAGCATGTCCCCCGCTGGCTACCCCCTGTTGAGCCAACCCACAGTGGTGCAAGACTATTTGAATTTAGCGATTTTGAATAGTTGCTTCCGCGCGAGCGTCCCACTGCCCTGCGAAAGGGATGGAGAATGGGACAAGTGGCGCTATCCCCACCCCCTCTCCCTCCCCTCCGGAACAACTTCCCTCCGCGCGGGTTGTGGGGCGCTTTCGCAGCCTCACGCAAGGAGACCACCCATGTTCATGAGAGTAGACCAGTTGCAGGCGAACCTGCCGCCGCCGAAGCGGGCCGATCCCAACGCCGCCGCGGCGTTGCAGGAGCTGCTCGGCGGCAAGTACGGGGAGATGTCCACCCTCGGCAACTACATGTTCCAGTCGTTCAACTTCCGCTCCAAGGAGAAGCTGCGGCCGTTCTACAGCCTGGTCGCCGCGATCACCGCGGAAGAGCTCGGCCACGTCGAGCTCGTCTCGAATGGCGTGGCGATGCTCAACAACGGACCCGACAAGCCGGATGCCGATGCCGGGGACGGCGGCGACATCTCCAAGGCGCCCTTTGCCGACATGAAGGACGTCCGCCTCGCCGCGGCGTTCCTCTCGGGCGGCGGCGGCGCGATGCCGGTCAATTCCAACGGCGTCTCGTGGAACAACGACTTCATCACCACGACCGGCAACGTCGTCCTCGACCTCCTGCACAACTTCCATCTCGAATGCGGCGCGCGGCTCCACAAGCTGCGCGTCTACGAGACCCTGTCCGACCCGACGGGCCGNGAAGTCTGCGGCTATCTGCTNGTGCGCGGCTCGGTCCACGCCCACGCCTATGCGCTGGCGCTCAAGAAGATCACGGGGGTGGAGATCGANAANTTTCTCCCCTGCCCCAACATNCCCTTGAGCAAGATCCCCGAGAGCCAGAAATATCTCGACGAGGGAAGCCACCGCCGGCTCTACACGTTCAGCCCGAAGGACTACAAGGAGATGGCCGGGATCTGGGGCAATGGCGAGGTTGCCCTTCCCGAAGATCCGCCGGGCGAGCTCGAGGTGGTCGACGGCATGCCGGAGGGCGGCAAGATCCACCAGCTCGTCGGCGTTCCCTCGGCCTTCACCCCGGATTATGCGCCCGAGGAGATGTTCGAGATCGCGCAGAAACTCTACAAGAAGTCGCGCTGAAACGGAAAGGGGCCAGCCCGATGGCTGGCCCCTTTCGATTGCGGGCGCCGGCACGGCGTTTCAGACCGCCGTGCCGCGCTTCGGGCCGCCGCTTGCGGCCCGACGGCTTGCCGTCAGATGTCGGAAGACAGTCGCAGGACGGCCGCGACGCGGCGGATTCGCGACTCGTCGGTATCGGTTCC
>Ga0065721_10005378_pt1 | contig 14113 bp, 11 predicted proteins | sample Mesricmetagenome_FD_59108 | JGI IMG/M metagenome (GOLD analysis project Ga0065721, IMG submission 59108) | Mesophilic microbial community from rice straw/compost enrichment Sample: eDNA_1 v2 (version 2) | ecosystem: Engineered > Solid waste > Grass > Composting > Bioreactor | place: USA: Davis... | reverse complement strand
CGCGTCAGCAACCATTGAAGCAATGGACTTGCCCCCATTGATTCAATTGGATTGAGTTCCTCTCCAACTTACTCGGTCGCCTGGGCAGATCCCCCCGCAGTGAGGAATCTCCGAATCGAAGAAGGCCTGAAGAGAGGCAGTTCGAGGGATTCAGCGTCGCAGGGAGCAATCATCCAGCGAACCATGCCGGGGAATCCGGTCTTGGAGAGGCAACGAGTGTGCTCCTTCTCCGTAAAGCGAACCCGNTGTCAGAAACCGCTCTGTAGAGAACCTGATCTCATTCGCAGTTGGAATGGGACGCTTCATTCAAGCACCCCAATTCACGTTGGGTGGGTTCTCGCAGTGTGCTCTCTGGAACAGGAGCGAGGCCACCAGCGAAATGGTGACGTCAGTTCAGCTCAGAGGCAAACAGACTGGGTCACATCTTGCGATCAATGGTGCCTTCATGGCGACAGACACACCTTCAATTTGTGACCAGACCAACCACTGATCAATACGCGCTCAGAGCGGTCGCAAACTCGCTTGTGATCCCGTCGCTCCAGCCATAGCCCCCATCCCCGTCCACTTCGATGCTCAACTCATCTCCATTGATCTGCAGCACAGTGACCCGATATTCGCCGACTTGAATAGTGTCACCGACAGACAATTCAATCAGATGCTCTTGCACCAGATCTCTCCGAGTGGACTGAGGAAATATTCCGGTCTCGATATGAATCATCGAGAGTTCGAAAGGACGTGTGAAGATGGGACTATAGCAATCGATCGACCTTCTCGCCAACTAAAAATTGACTTCCACAGTCAACAATTTGAACCTGCAGAATTCCCTTGCAAGACTTGACTTTTCACGAACGCTCCGATCTTCCCGCGAAGCCCTTCGCATACCAATCTTTTCACGTCATGGAGCCATCAGATTCAGGCAGACGAGTGCATCTTCGCATCGCAGGTATAAATACCCGCGCGAGAAAACTGGTGCAGTCCAGCAGGGAAACTTCATGCGCGGAACTCGACACCGTGAGACTTCATTCCATCGGTCCCGTTCGGGCTTGAGCAGCGCGAGCGTTCCCCGCTCCGCGAGGATGATCATCATTCCATCCACCAGAATCGCAGAGGCACGGCCATAGAACGGCCACGGGATCTGCTCACCCGTCTCGGCAATGATCACATTTCCTTCGGAATCCTGCCTTAGCTGAATGTCCTGCTCCCATCCAGGTGTTTCCCAAAGCAGCGCTCCTGTTTTGGCATCGACACACTGAAGCATTCCTTCGTTCTCATGGCGGCCACTGAAACCAAAGTAGCACCCCTGATGCAGGATCGCCGTTGACCAGTGAGTGGAAAGATTGCGTCGGTCCCGCCAGAGGGGAACAACACTCTGACCATCTTCAGCCACCTTAAGACAGACGCTTCCAACGCGGTAGGCCGCCCCCAACAGAATCGTGTCTCCATCAACGACAGGCTGCGCCGCATTGACAGATTCGTGAGTCCGTGAGCGAAACCAGTAGTGAAAGTTTTCTTGTCCCGTTTCCGGGTCAACGGAAACAAGACCATGTCGCATCAGACAGAGCAGGTGGTCGCGACCATGAATTGTTGCGGTCATCGGGGAAGAGTAACTGACAACCATCTCATCCCCTTCCCAACGATACTCCGATTCCCCGGGCCAGTCGGTCTTCTCTCCATCCCACGTAGACTTGCCAACGTTCTGCCAGAGAACCTTTCCTGTTTCTGCATCGAAAGCGACCAGCCCGGAATTCGGTTGCCCCCCCACAGCAACAATCAGCCGTCCTTTCCACAGCACCGGTGTCGCTCCTACTCCGAAAAAGCCCTCAGGGATGTCGAAGGATTCTTTCAGCAGAACTTCCCAGACCTTCTTCCCCGTCTCCAGTTCGAGACACAGCAGTCTCCCTTCCGCCCCGAGGGTATAACAGCGATGCTCGGTCAGAAGTGGCGTACATCGAGGTCCGTTGTTGTACCCGTATGGATCACGGAACGAGCTTGGCGACTCGTACTTCCATAGTTGTTTTCCAGTCCGTGCATGAAGGCATTCAACAATTTCATTGCGACCGATTCTGTGATGTAACACCAGCCGATGGCCGAGGACGCTGGGAGCGCTGTATCCTGTTCCAATCTCCATTTCCCAGACCACAGCAGGACCGGCTTTAGGCCACGTCTTCAACAGACCTGTCTCGGAAGACGTCCCATTCTGTCTCGGACCAAGAAAGCACGGCCAGTCCTCACCAGGAGGGATCGCTGCAGGTGACTTGCTGTCTTTGGCTGTTCTGCCTTCAGAAGCCTCGTCCCGGTTGGATACAGGAGGAAACTCGGTCCCTCCTGCCGTTAGTCCCCAGAGCGATAATGTGCAGTAGAGGATTCCGAAGATGATGGCCCGGCGAGAAACATTCGGAAGACAGAGCATGTTCACCCTCGAAGTGCAAAATCGAATCGCATTGATCCTGACAGCTGATTGCTCATCGTGCGTAAAACATCATGTTCCATCGAGATTCGTTGCTGCAACCGGACTTCACCCCCCTCTTCCGGGCACATCGAAAAGAACCCGGCGGAAGATGCCGAAAACTGGTCTTCCGGAAAAATCGCCGGTGTCATAAAAAACACTCAAGTTTCCCTTCCATGCGGTCGACTGGGCCGGTTTCTGACCGTTCGACTGTCAATTCAACAATTCCAATCGTGTCGCCCCTCCTCCGACACATTTCCCATCCTCACTACAACCCCACCATTCACTCAAACTTCCAAACCCGCACAACATCCCCTCCTGTCCTTTTTCGTTAACACACACCTTCCTCAACGAATGATCGCCCCGGTCACGGGTCGCGTTCTCAGCCTGTCTCTGGATGTTTCCCTATGTCGTCTGAACGGACGGTTCATGTTCCCGTCTTGTTACATGAGGTCCTGGAGCAGTTAGATCTGCATCCGGGCCTGACGATCGTGGATGGAACGATCGGAGCGGGCGGACACAGTCAAAAAATCCTGCAACGGATGGACCCGAGTAGTCGCCTGATTGGACTCGATCGAGACACGAGCATGCTCGCCCGGGCTGCTCAGGTCGTCGCTGGTCCACAGGTCACGCTGCGGAAGACGAGTTATGCACAACTGGGTGAAATCCTTGATGAAATGGGAATCGATCAGGTTGATCGGGTCCTGCTGGATCTTGGATTGTCATCCGATCAACTCGCCGATCCCGATCGGGGCTTCGGATTCGACACCACCGGGCCACTGGACATGCGATTTGATGTCTCCCGAGGTAAACCCGCAGCCGAATTGTTGCAGACTCTGGAAGAGTCCGAACTCGAGCGAATTTTTCGGGAGTATGGCGAAGAAACTGAATCGGCTCGTCTGGCTCAGGAAATCGTCGCTGCCCGCAAGCGACGACAACCGATCCGGACGGCGGATGAACTGAAACAATTGATCGAACGGCTGATTCCGGTCAGCCATCAGAAATCACATCCCGCAACACGTATTTTCCAGGCGCTGCGCATCGCAGTGAATCGGGAACTGGATCAACTGGAAACCTTCCTCAACGACGTTCTGCCCACCCGACTTCGACCGGGAGGCAGAGCGCTCATCATCACCTTTCATTCTCTGGAAGACCGCCTGGTCAAACAGGCGTTCCGCGAGGCGACACTATGGGACACTCTCACCCGCAAACCAATCGTCGCGACTCCTTCGGAAGTCCGCTGGAATCCTCGTTCGCGTTCCGCCAAGCTACGAGTCGCGGTCCGGAAGATGCCAACCTCCTGAACAACATGAACAGTTCAGATCCGTGGATGAACCACCAGCCCGCTTCGGTCCCTCAGCGCATTGCGCCCGCCTGGGGAATCGCCGGCATCGTCTCCCTTGTGGCTGTGATGGGGATCGTGGTCCATCAACGGTTCTCCAAAGAGGATCGAAGCTGGACTCGCTGGGAAAAGCATGAACTGACAGGAACCGTTCTGGGACAAAGCCCCGAACCGAAAACATCTACTCCCAAAGTGCCTTCAGTGCAGACTCCGGCACAGAGAAGTTCGGTCCCACCGCTCTGGTCACAAAGCGGCGCCACTCGTTCCGAATCGTCCCGCGCCCCCGTCGAACTGGCTGCCTCGGCACCTGAACAAAGCGAAGACGCCCTGCTGGATCCATTCAGCATGCCGGCAGGAGAGCCTTCCCGCCCAGCGACGATGGCCCCGCGCACACTTCCTGCCGAGAATCAAGTCTCGAAACAAAAGTCCGCATCAGTTCCTCCGCGCGAGATGACTCTCCCCGCTGGACAGGCACGTCCGATCCGTGATCCAAGCCTGACTCCGGCTCATCTGGATTTTGCCACCTCGGATCGAGGCGAAAGCGATGCTGCCACCGCTGCGAAAGGAAAACGATTCCAGCGAATCCAGCAAACCTCAGCCACGGACGGAGACACAGCGGAAGACTTCGCGGAGCCTCTTAGCTTTGGAGGACTTCAGGTCCCATCCACTCCAGAACCGACTCCCGCCTATCGTCCGACGGCTGTCGGAGCGGATTCCGGTTTCGTCCCCGTAGCGGGAGAGGTACCTGAGCAGCGGTCTCTTCCTCAATTTGAGATGCAGGCGGAGCTTCCTGAAGTGGGGAACATTCAGCCCACTCCAGCCCCCATTACGAATCGTGCGACTCCACCAATGGGAATTTCTGAACCGCAGCTCGGCAACCTGACCCCTATTGCGAATCCGCAGACGCTGCCCGAACCGTCCCAGATACCTGCGCAGGCTCCTTTGCAGGGACTCCCGTCGCTGGATGACGTCGCCTTGCCGATGAAGAACGAGCCAGCCCCGACTCCGGTCCGTGTGGAACGTCCGGCATCACCTCCCGCTTCTCCATCGACCCCTTCTGGTCAGGACCCATTCATGGGGACGCAGCAGTCAGCTCCTCTCATTGTGAATGATCCTGTTCCTTCCGCTGGGTTTGCTCCGCGTCAGCCTGCGTCGGCTTCCATTGGAACCACACCGGCGACGCAGGCTCCAGTTCTCGAGCGGGAAATTCGACCGGATGAAATCTATCAGGTCCAACCCGGAGACAACTATTGGACCATCTCCCGACGGTTCTATAGCTCCGCCCGCTTCTTCTCAGCGCTTGCGGAGTACAACAAGCATCGCATCCCATCCCCAGAGAAGATGAAGCCCGGGATGTACGTCCTTGTTCCCGATGTCGAAGTCCTGCATCAGCGATATCCCCAGCTGACGGGAGGAGGCCCCCGAGATCCTGCCGAGACAGCCCCTCCGGGATTCTTCGTCGATTCCAACGGTCAACCTTGTTATCGCGTCGGCAAAGGAGACACGCTGTCTGACATCGCCCAGGCCTACCTGGGACGGTCGTCTCGCTGGGTCCAGATTCAGGCAATGAACCGTGACAAACTGACAGACGGTCAACCCCTCAAAATTGGTATGGTTCTGAAACTTCCTGCGGACGCCAGCCAGGTCTCACTGGCTCCATCAGAGACCGATGTCCGATAGATCTTTCATCGGATTGAATCGCAGCGGATTGCGGGGCACTGTCGAACTCAGCCATCAGAACGGTTGAGTTGATTAGCCAGTCCCTTCCGCTGAGCCACCTCCATTGCCCTCGACGGATCGCCGCGTATCAGTTTACGCGGCGATTTTGAATTTTCCGGCAAGGGAAATGATTCACATCACGATAATTGTAGGGGTTCGGAAGTCCGTTCATGTTCCTCAGATTTGCTGCTGCCATTGGTCTGACGACAGCAATCGGGCTGACTGTCATCTCCATCGAGAAGCAGAATCTCTCCCTCAAACGGAAGATCTCGCTTCAGCACTACCAGCTGGAGATCTTGCGGGAACAGCGAAGCCGGTTGTTTCTGGAGACCCAGCGCCTCGGGTCCCCATTACGACTCGCGGAGGAATGGGATGAGCGCGAACAGACCAGCAGGAATTGACGAGCCCTGACTGATGGTCAACTTGGAACGAAGAATTGAGCTGATTCCTGGGACTTCCGTAAAACAGTCCAGCCCGCTCCTGCCAGTGTTGGAATGAATCCAGGCAGACTGAAATGATCGCCGTGTGGAAATTCCTTCGATCACTGCTTCTGGCGTTGCTGCGCCCCGTCCTTTCCCGTTGGATCAACCTCCCACCGGCTCAATTCCCCAAGATCACTATTCCACTGCTGCACCGGTGGTATCAACCACTTCCACCAGAGCGTCCCGCCCGCCGAATTGGCGCTGTGAACAGTGATCAACGGGAACGACTCGTCCATGTCGCATTAGGAATCGCAGCGAGCGCACTGGCCCTGCGCTTTGTTTATCTACAAGCGATCTGTCATGAGCAATACGCGCGGAGGGCATTGCGCCAGCAGGTCAGTGAAGAACCGATTCTGGCTCGGCCCGGCGACATCCTCGATCGCCACGGCCGACTTCTCGCAACAACAATATCTGTCCCGAGCCTGTATGTCTGTCCGGCTCGAATCGAAGACCACGAGAAGATCAGTTCACAACTGGCCAAAGCACTGCAACTTGATCAGGACGAGCTCCTGAATCTTCTTCAACGTCATGCCAAAAAGCAGTTTCTCTGGATCAAGCGGAGGCTGTCAGACGATCAGGCGCAGGCTGTTCGTGATCTGAATCTTCCGGAACGAGTCTACGGGTTTCGACGGGAATTTCAGCGACACTACCCGCAGGGACCACTGGCTGCACATATTCTGGGCTTTCGCGACATCGACGGTCTCGGAAGAGGCGGAATCGAAGAGGCACTGCACGAGCGGATTACGGGGAACGATGGGGTCCGCAGGTTCGTTCGAGATGCACGGGGGTACGTGCTGGATGTTCTTGAAGAGGTGACACAACCGCCAGTCGATGGTGAAACAATCACACTGACGATTGATGTGCTGCTGCAACTGCACGTGGAACACGAGTTGGACGAACTCATGAAGCAGCATCAGCCTATTAGTGCGTGCGCGATCGTCATACAACCACAGACGGGCGAAGTTCTTGCTATGGCCAGCCGACCGGCATTCGATCCTAATCATCCCGAAAAGGCGTCCCCGGAGGCATGGAAGAACATGGCAATTTCCTCCGTGTTTGAACCCGGTTCGACATTCAAACCGATGGTTGTTGCCTGGGGCCTTGATCGGGGAGTCATTGACCGGAACGACTCCTTCCACTGTGAAGAGGGAGCCTATCGGATGGGGCGTCGTGTGCTGCACGACCACCACCCGTATGGACTGCTGTCGCTGACGGATGTCCTTGTGAAATCGAGCAATATCGGCATGGCCAAGATTGGCGAGCGGCTTGGGAATGAAGAACTGTTCGCCATGGCCAAGGAGTTCGGATTTGGTCGAAAGACGGGAATTGAACTTCCGGGAGAACTATCGGGGATTCTTCATCCCCTGTCACGATGGAACAGCTATTCCACCGGCTCCATTCCCATGGGACAGGAAATTGCAGCGACGCCTCTGCAGGTGATCACCGCACATGCCACGCTGGCCAATCATGGACTTCGAATCACTCCGCATCTGGTACTGGCAAGTGATTCTCATAGCAGGTTCTCTGTTTCGATGATGCGCTCACAGGTGGTGAGTGCGGAGACTTCAGACTGGCTGATTCGTGGTCCGCTGGTCGATGTCGTCCGTAGAGGGACCGCCCGACGTGCCAGCCTCTCGAATGTGGAGGTCTTCGGGAAAACGGGAACGGCACAGAAACTCGCTACAGACGGAAAAGGGTACTCATCCACTCGCAATATGAGTTCTTTTGTAGGAGGAGCCCCCGCCCACGATCCTCAGCTACTGGTCCTCGTGAGTGTCGATGAACCAACAGGAGCGGAGCAGTTTGGAGGGAGTGTCGCCGGCCCGTATGTTGCCGCGATTCTCCAGCATGGGCTGACCATCCTGAAAGAGAATCGTACCGGTCTTCCTGCAACACGCTGGACAGACAATAGGCTGAATGGAGAACCGAATCGGTCCTTTCGCTGATACGCCAACAGATGACGCTCTTACAAAAAACAGGCATGCCCGGCGAGCGTAAAGAAAGTGGCATCCATGCCTGTATCCATCCCTGGTTGACCGAGTGTGGGGCTCGGGAGTGTTGAGTGACTTTCTCGCGGTTCGCCGGGCATGCAGGAACCCGGTTGTGGGATTGCAGGATGATGAGGACATTCCTTGTCCTGGTCGCAGATGCGACATGACATCATGTGACAGAAAGAGTGTTGCTGACATTCTGGAATCAACCTGAAAGCTGCCGGAAGAGTTCGCCGAACTCCGGCATTTCTGCTTTCAGGTGCTCAATCCAGGCTTTGGGGTTCCAGATCTCGACGCAAATCACCGCGCCGACAACCATCACGTCCCCCCCCTTCTCCACATCCAGAAATTCCCGGAATCCCTCGGGAATCAACAGGCGAGAGCGATTTGCCAGACTGACCTCAACAGATCGGGTCGAAAGAAGCCGGCCGAGCCGTTGGACGTCGGTCCATCTCTGTTCCATACGTCCGGCGCGGATCTTTTCGCGGATCAACGAAACACCGTCGTTCATCCGCTGACGCCAGTCGCCTGCTTTCCACAGGCTGAGACATCCGTACCGTTCCTTCGCGAGGATGGTCTCACCGGCATCGTCCGTAACCCCAAGAGCAAATTCATTGGGGAGAGTCAGTCGAAATCGATCATCCAGAGATCGCCGAAATTCACCAGTCAGAAATGATTGTGGTGCTTCGGGCATGGACCTTTCCGGACGATCAGGGCTCAGTTCAATGCAACAATTCTACTGGGTGCATTTCCCACATTCAAACGTTTTCAAAGAGCAGTTTTGGGCGTGTTTCCCACGGATCGAGATATTACCCGGACAAATGTCGGGGTCAATCCGTTTGAGCAGATTTTGACGGATTTCGGGGAAGTTTTTCGGTTCGCGCGCAACACGATTCTCAAGTCGATGTCGTCACCACTGAGGACTGACCACAACAGAATTGGATGCCACCTCTCAGCGACCACCCCATGTCGTGGAACCGGGACGCGAAGGGAACAGCCGGTTCGCGGGGCTCAACGTCGGAAGAGACCAGACGGAGCCACAGAACGTGTGCCGACGGACAGAGAATGAGTCAGAGACGAAGACAGACACGCCTCGGCCTCAGAGGCGCGTCGCGGTCTCTTTTTTCACCATCACACTTTTGATCACCAATAGAATGCCATCCGATTGTGAGAAGCGATCGAAAAGAAGTCGTTCATTCCACCCTTTGCGCCTCACCGTCTCCGCGCCTCTGCGTTGAATTCTCTCCTCCCGATCGAGAACCGTTCCCCAGTGCGGAATTGGCTCCTCTCAGAGGTGCCAAGCAACCCAGCGTCATTTGAGCTGATAGAGCGGGCCGAACTTGCTCTTCAAATGATTCAGAAGCGGGATGGACGACAGCGGCCGTCCGGTCACGCGCTGAACGAGTTCGGTGGCAGGGTAACGCTTGCCATGGACATGAATGTTGGCGCGGAGCCATTCCTTCAGTGGAGCAAACTCTCCTTTTCGAAACATTGCTGACAGGTCTCCGAGGTCGCTGGCGGCTTTTTCGAAGAACTGGCTCGCGTACATGTTTCCAAGAGAGTATGTGGGGAAGTAGCCGACGAGTCCCGCGCTCCAGTGGACATCCTGCAGACATCCCAGTGCATCGCTGGGGGGTGTCATTCCAAAGTACTTTGAGAACAGCTCGTTCCAGGCCCCCGGGAGATCCCCAACGGCGATGTCTCCGCCAATCATCGCCTGTTCGAGTTCAAAGCGGAGCATGATGTGCAGGTTGTAGGTCACTTCATCCGCTTCAACGCGAATCCAGCTCGGGCGGACATCATTGATCACCTGATAGAACTGCTCCAGCGGGACCGAACCGAGAGCCTCGGGGAACATTCCCTGCGTTCGCGGATAAAAATATTCCCAGAACGCCCGACTCCGGCCAACGAGATTCTCCCACATCCGCGACTGGGACTCATGAATCCCGAGCGAACAGGCCTCTCCGCACGCCAGACCAAACTGCTCGGCCACCAGCCCCTGTTCGTAGATTCCATGCCCCGACTCGTGCAGCGTTCCGAAGAACGAACCTGAAAAATGATGTTCGTTGTATCGCGTTGTCATCCGGCAGTCGCCGGGACCAATTCCGGAACAGAACGGATGGGCTGCAATATCCAGTCGTCCTGCCTGAAAGTCGAAGCCGATCTCCCGGGCCCCCATCAGACTCAGTTCCTTCTGTGCCTCGACCGGGTATGTCCGCTCCAGAATGGAAACATCGGGCTTGATCCCGGAGGACTGAATGGCGGAGACCAGCGAGACCAGCTCTGTCCTCAGAGGAGAAAACGCATCCTGAATTTCAGCCGTTGTTGCCCCGGGTTCGTAGTCATCCAGAAGCGCATCATACCGGAGCCCGGTGGGGCTCCCCAGCGCGTCAGCCTCTTCCCGCTTTAGCTGAATCACCTTCTCCAGCCACGGCTGAAACGACGAAAACTGATCCTTCTTGCGCGCATCGACCCACGCCTGCTGAGAAAGCGTGGTCACTCGGGACAGTTCTTCCACGAGTGGTTTGGGGAGCTTGCGGGCACGTTCGTAGTTCCGCCGGGCGTCACGGACATTGGCTGCGGGAATCGAGTCGTCGCCGCCCAAGGCCTCGGAGTCATTGAGTTGATCGAGCAATTCCCCAATTTCCGGCGCAGTCGCCCAGTCGTGAGCCTGTCCGGCCAGCAGTGCGAGTTGATCCGCCCGCAACTCAGCTCCCAGCGGGGGAAGATTGGTCTGCTCATCCCAGCTCAGCAAAGCCCCACAGGAGCGCAGCAATGCCAATTTCTTCAATCGTTCGGTCAGGGTCAGATACGCTTCGGGCAGCTGGCTCATGCGGACGTGTCTTCGCTGAGGATGAATGAAAGGGAGTCTTGGGAACCCGGTGGATTATAGTGATCCGTTCCGGAGATGGTACCTGCATTTCGGGGGAGCATTTCCGAACCAGATCAGGAAGGCAGCCTCACTCATTACCCCAAACTTATCCGCACTGACCGCCCCGGTTTTTCCCAGTCCTCCGAGTTGTGTCAGGCGGGTCGGACTGGACCGGAATCGGGTCACACAGCTCGACTCCTTTGTCGGATTCCTGCAAATCCACAATCTCCGTTGATCCAACGCTGTTTTTTCCGAACAGGGACTCGCAAGAGAGTGTCATAACCGGAACGGGTGTTTCAAAAAATGGTTGCAAGCTCGATACTCGCCTGACAGCGAGCGTCATTCTCGATTAAAATCAGTCAGTCTTTGCGCGTCGCTTTGCTCACAATGGTCTTCATTCGCCAGGGTTTTTCGGATGTCCAGCTGGATTCATCGTCTCCCCGTGCAGGATGGTTCCCCCATGCTGGGGAAGGTCCGGCTCATCCGTGAATTGGGCCGCGGGGGGATGGGCGTTGTCTATGCCGGATGGAATACAATTCTCGACATCCCCGTCGCGGTGAAGCTGCTTCTGCATGGTTCCTCGACCGGATCGCAGGCCACCTCCCGGTTTCTTCAGGAAGCCCGTATCTGCGCTGCGATTGACGAACCGGGACTGGTTCGGGTCTTCGATTTTGACGAAATCCATGATGCCGCCTATCTGGTCATGGAGTACGTCCCCGGTCGAAACCTTGATGAAGTGGTCTCTACAACAGGCCCGATGTCGGAATCGGAAGTACTCAGTCTTCTGAGGGACCTGGCGGTCACCTTGATCGCTCTCCACCGGAACAATGTCGTTCATCGAGACATCAAACCATCGAACCTCCTGTTGCGTGCCGATGATGGTCGCATCAAGGTGACTGATCTTGGAATCGCCAAGGTCAATAACGATGAAAATGCAGCGGTCCTTGCAGGGACCCCCTCCTTTATGAGTCCTGAGCAGTTCCGTGACCCGCAGAAGGTCGGGCCAGCTTCCGACTTCTTTTCGCTGGGGGGAACGGCATTTCATCTGTTGACGGGGGAACGCCCGTTTGATGGCGGCTCCCTTTCAGAAACGATGCGGGCCATCTGCGATCATCCCTTGCCGCTGGAACCGTTGAAGCGGAAGGGGGTCAGTGAGTGCACCATTCAACTCCTTCAGGATCTGACGAAGAAGTCCTTCGAAGAACGGATTTCAACCGGACGTCAGCTGTTGAGCCGTCTGCCGGCGACTTCCGTCCCTTTCCGAAGCAATACGCTCGCTGCTGCTGTGCCGCAACATCGAATTCGGAAGGACGATCCCTCGAACCTGCTGGACCAGTCGACGTCCGAGGGGGTGAGTCGCGGAACTATTGTGTCTGCGGAGAGTTCGACGCAGTTTGTTGCACGCACCGCCCGCTCGCTGCTGATCTGTGAGTGTCTGCAGAACGATTTCATCGCGCCGATTCCAGCGGGTCAGTCCCCTCCGAACAAGCTGCATGTCGGGCGAGATGAGGCATTGCGTATTGTGGGTGCGGACCCGGCTCAGGGACCGCTTGTTCGGGCACTCTCGTCCGCTGCACGTGCCGAACATGTCCGGATTGTCCATATCCGGGACTGGCACGATCCGGACGATCCTCGACAACAGGCCGAACTCGAATTCTTTGGTCCTCACTGCATCATGGGAACCCACGGCGCCCAGTTCGTTGACGCAGTAGAAGCCTTCAGCCGCGATCGTGGGCGATCTGCTGTGGTCGATGCGACGGGGATCAATGATTTTGAAGATACTCCTCTGGCAGATACCCTCGAAGCCCTTGTGGAAGACTTCGACCGACGGACTCTTCCCGTGGGAGTGATTGGGGTCTGGACTAACGTCAAGATTCATTATCTGCTGTATGATCTGAAGACCCGGGCAGGATTCCACAATCTGGCCACCTGTTCCAAGCTGGTCGGAGCACCTGACCGGGTAGAACACCGCAATGCCCTCCGACAGCTGGAGACAGTGCTGGGCGTGAAGGTCTTTCACGAAATTGACCCCTTCCTTGAGTTCCTCGGGGTGGGGCAGTCCCTCTCCGAATCCGGACCGGCGACGATCGACATGGCTGCCACGGTCATTGGCGACCTGAACAAGATGATTTCAGCGGATTCCTGAAAGATTCGAGAATTCTCGGGTCAATTTTGAATCCCGGAGAGTTTTGATCGCGTTCTGTGATCGAAGAAACCTGTGACGTCTTCTCGTATAGGTCACCCAAGAATGGTCTGAAACCGGGTGACTCTTGAAAGCCCATGACATCCCATTCCTGAGGGTCGCCCATGACGGATTCCACGTCTCCTCCAGCACGGACCCATTCCAGGACAGTCCTTTTCCTGATCTTTCTGATCCCGTGCGTCATCATACTCGCGGTCGGTGGATACTGGACGTTTCTGCGAATGGAGCTCAGAGGAAGACTGGCATCGTTGCAGGACAAGGGAATTCCCACTTCGGTTCAGGAACTGAATGCCTACCACACCATTCCGGAGGGAAAGCCAAACACGACCGAAGCGTGGCAAAAGGCCATTCTCGCCACCCGAATGGCTTGGGCATCCCCAGCTGCAAATTCCCTCCCCATCTTCGGGACATCAACTTCACCTATCCCTCCTCCGGGAGAAGAATGGAGCCAGTTGGACGAATCCCGTCAGTTTCTGCTCCATCATCCCGAGAAGTTGAAGGCGATCGAAGATGCCATCAATCCCCCCGGCTATGTCCGGTTCCCTACGGATTACCATGCAGGATTTGAGACAGTTCTGGATGAAATCCAGTCGATCCGTAAGGCCGCCCGCCTGCTGGAGCTGGACGCCTATGTGCAGGCCCACGACGGCAATCATCAGAAAGCGCTACAGGATCTGCGAGGGATCTTTCTGGCATCGGAGGTTCTTCGATATGAACCGCTCATCATCTCACAACTTGTTCGATATGGACTTCTGATTCAAGGGGGCCGCGTTCTGGAATTGATCCTCCCTTCGAGCAACTGGAAAGACGAGGAACTGAAATCCCTTCGTGATCTGATCGCCAGTTTCGACTATCAGTCCGGGCTACAGAGAGTCCTCGACGGAGAACTGGCTCTCACCCTCGATCATATGGATCGTACCTATCCGGAACCGCTCCGACTCGTGTACAAACTCGCAGTTCTGGACCGGGATGTCATTGTCAGGGAGCATCTGGAGAAGCCGTGGCCGAACTACCACGAAATGGCAAAGCGGTCTGCGGACCGAGTTCAGTCCCGTTGG